>Ga0316222_1004560_pt1 | contig 12529 bp, 14 predicted proteins | sample TBH18011metaG_FD_206008 | JGI IMG/M metagenome (GOLD analysis project Ga0316222, IMG submission 206008) | Freshwater microbial communities from Trout Bog Lake, Wisconsin, USA - TBH18011 | ecosystem: Environmental > Aquatic > Freshwater > Lake > Hypolimnion/Profundal zone | place: USA: Wisconsin... | reverse complement strand
GACAGGACGAAATCCTTGAACACCTTATCGAGCGCGCAGTAGCTCCGCGCGTGCCAGCGAAACCCGTCAAAGCCGATCGCGTGCGGCGCGACCCAGCGCCACATCGGCTCCGGTCGGGAGAGGGACTGGTATTTGATCTCGATCTCGTCACCTGCGCGGATGGCGGCAACAACCGAGCGCAGTATTTTGGCGTCTACGGAACGCGACGGCGTCGGCGTGGTGTCGAACGCCGGGGACGCGCCAATCCAGGTTTCTCTCAGTTGAAGGAGGCCATCTGCCATCGACCTGAGCTGAGACAGATAGCGACTTGCGTCCGGCCGCAGGAATATTGGGGTGAACTCTGCCCCACGCACATAAGCCTTGCCGCTCTTGTCATAGACCATGTTCGCCGGAGCCAAGCCGAGATAGCGGTTCAGGTCGGTCGACGCCTGCTGCACGGATATTCCGAACGAATCGATCAGGTCGCTGCGGTTGACGTGCCCCTCCCAGAAGAGCCGGAACTCGATGAACTCAAGTCTGCGCTCAACGCCCCATCTGAGATCCCGCTGCTCTTCGCCCACCAAACGCTCCGACTGACACCTCGCGACGGGTAACACGATGGAACGAGTTACTAGTCTGATCGCACCATAGCCGGGAGCGCCGCCGCCTGCAACGCTGAGGTTGACCATGAGCAGCAGGAGCGCTCATCGCCGGATGCCCTACTGCCGTGGTCGATGCTCGGATGGGCCGGAACGGGACGACACCCGCCCCCCGGCTGACCAACAGCCCGATCTCCACGGCGCGACGATCGGGTCCGCGGCTGCGGCCCTTCCTTTGTTTGTCCCCCGGTATCCGTCTGTACGACGCCTTCATTCCGCATCTTCCGCAAAACTTTCCCACGCTGCATTTGTGGGCGTGCGGGAGCGTGATTGGAGGTTAGGGCACCTTCCTAAACGTGATCCCGCTGGAGTGCCGAAGCTGCAACCGCTGTTGGCTGACGTCACCCCACAACTGGACCGGTTTCAATTCGCCGCCTCTGGCTTCGAGGCGACGTGGAGGAAGACGACGATGGCTGATGGCAAGTTTCTCACCCCTGAAGAAGTTTCGGAGCGGTACCGCGGAGGCATCTCAGTGGGCACCCTCCGAAACTGGCGTGCTATGAGGATTGGGCCGACCTTCGTCAAAATCGGCAAGACGGTTCTCTACCCGGTCGTCGAGCTTGATGCGTGGGATCAGAAAAATATAGTGACCTGCCGTGCATCAAGGCGACTCAGCATGGACGCTAGTGAGACAGCGTGACGATCACGCTGGAGCATGCAATACCGCCCCCAATAGCCGTCCCCAATCCGCTAAAGCGGTCACATTTATTGCTTTATCTACAATATGATAGGCGAAGTCAGCGGTGTCGTGCACAACCACCCCTCCGGCGACCCCACGCCGTCACGCGCCGATATCGAGATGACGGCTGAGATCAAAGAAGCCGCCCGCGTGCTCGGCGTGGTGCTGCATGACCATGTGATTGTCGGCAATGGGCGCTGTTTGAGTTTTCGGCGGGAGGGGTTGCTGACGTGACGGTCGCCCGCATCAACACCTTCAGCTTCGCAGGCATCGAAGCGTTGAAGGTGGAGGTGCAGGTGCAGATATCCTCCGGCCTGCCGAATTTCCTCGTCGTCGGCCTGCCCGACAAAGCGGTGGGCGAAGCGCGCGAGCGGGTGCGGGCGGCGTTGACGTCGATGGGGCTGTCGCTGCCGCCCAAACGCATCGTCATCAACCTCGCCCCGGCAGATATGCTGAAAGAGGGCTCGCATTTCGACCTGCCGATTGCGCTGGCGGTGCTGGCGGCGATGGACGTGGTGCCGATGGAGGAGGCGGGCGAATTCGCAGCCTTGGGTGAATTGTCCCTCGATGGCCGCCTGCATCCGGTGGCGGGCGTGTTACCCGCGGCGATTGCGGCGGGGGCGGCGGATTTGGGGCTGATCTGCCCGGAATCGCAGGGCGGTGAGGCGGCCTGGGCCGGTGAGGTGGATATTCTGGCTCCGCCCGATTTGCTGGCCCTGATCAACCATTTTCGCGGCACCCAAATACTGAGCCGCCCCAGTCTGGGCGGGATTGCCACGGTGGAGAATGCCGCCGATCTGGCGCAGGTGCGCGGGATGGACTCCGCCCGTCGCGCACTGGAGATCGCCGCCGCCGGTGCGCATAATGTGATGCTCATCGGCCCACCCGGTGCCGGCAAATCCATGCTTGCCGCCCGCCTGCCCGGATTGCTGCCGGATCTTACCCCGCGTGAGGCGCTGGAAGTGTCGATGGTGCATTCCGTCGCAGGCCTGCTCGATGGCGGCAGGCTGGTGCAGCGCCCGCCGTTTCGTGAACCGCATCACTCGGCCAGTCAGGCGGCGATTGCGGGCGGTGGCACGCGGGCGAAACCCGGCGAGGTGTCGTTGGCGCATCGCGGCGTGTTGTTTCTCGACGAATTGCCGGAATTCCCCCGCGCGGCGTTGGAATCACTGCGTCAGCCGATGGAGAGCGGGCAAACCACCGTCTCCCGCGCCGCCGCCCACATCACCTACCCGGCGCGCTTCCAATTGATCGCCGCGATGAACCCCTGCCGCTGCGGCCATCTCGGCAATCCGGCGCGCGAATGCGGCCGAGCGCCGCGCTGTGGCGAGGATTACCAAGGCAAAATCAGCGGCCCGCTGCTGGACCGCATCGATATCGTCCTCGAAGTTCAACCCATCCCACCCGCCACCTTGGCGCGTGCTGGCGCAGGCGAAGCCTCCGCCCTCGTCGCCGCCCGCGTGCAGGCGGCGCGGGATCGACAGCGGGCGCGTGAGGGTGGCCTGTCCAATGCCGAGGTGCCGCTGGGGGCTATTCAGATGAACGAGGAAGCGCGCGCCTTGCTGGAGAAAGCCGCCGAGAAGCTGCAACTATCCGCGCGCGGCTTCACGCGGGCCTTGCGGGTGGCGCGCTCGATTGCCGATCTAGCCGGGCATGAATGCGTCGGCAGAATGCATGTGGCGGAGGCGTTGAGTTATCGGTTGCGGAGTTTTGGCAAGCCTCAGCCGCCATAGAGCCTAAGTTTCTAGAGTCCGACGTGACTGACCAGATACAGCAGCCCGACAAGCACCACACCCAGACCAAGACTCGCCGTGATCAGCTTGCGCTCCAGCGACATCGGCGCGCGACTGCGCGGGGCATTGATCGGCACAGCGTGAGTGGTCTGGGACATCTGACATCTTCCGGCAGCACATTGGTTGTGAATTGATATAAACACCAACTCACTGCGCATTTATATAAAATGCGATGCGAAATCGTCAATTCAAATTAGAGTCACACAATTTCAAATCGTGAATTGTATCAGCCGCCCTCGCCACTCCAGCGCACCTGCGCGATGTCATCCACGCCTGCCGCCAGCATCGCCAACCGGTCGAAGCCGAGGGCGATCCCAGCGCAGGGCGGCATGTCGGGGAGCACAGCGAGCAGATCCTCATCCATCTCCCAATCCGGCCCGCCATAGAGCGCGTGACGGCGCATTCGGTCATCGATGAAGCGGGCGCGTTGTTCAGTGGAATCAGTGAGTTCGACGAAGGCGTTGGTGAGTTCGAGGCCGCAGACATACAACTCAAACCGCTCCGCCACCCGAGCATCCGCCGGATCACGCCGCGCCAATGCGGCTTGGGCGGCGGGCCAGTGGGTGAGGAAACTGGGGCGGGATTGGCCGAGTTCGGGCTCCACACGCTCCAGCAACAGGCGGAAGAACAGATCCTCCCAACTTTCACCATCGCGCAGCCGCGTGCCCGCTTGGGCGGCGAGGGCCACCGGGTCGTGGGCGGTGGCGAGCACGTCTGCCCCCACCCAGCGCCGAAACGCCTCGGCGACGGTGATGCGGTCGAATTCACGTAAATCGCAGGTAATTCCGCGGCATGTGACCACCGGCGGCAGCGTGGCGCGCAGCAGAGCTTCGGTCTCGTCCATCAAGGCGGACATCGACGCCCCCGGACGATACCATTCCAGCATGGTGAACTCGGCGGCGTGACGGTCGCTGCCTTCCTCATTGCGCCAGACGCGGGCGAGTTGGAAGATCGGGCCGCAGCCGCTGGCGAGCAGCTTTTTCATCGCGAATTCCGGGCTGGTGTGCAGCCACAAAGTCTCGCGCTCGCCATGTGGTGAGAGGCGTTCGGTGCGGAAGGGGCGCAGATGCACTTCCTCGCCCGGTGTGCGCACCGCGTAATCGGTCTCGACTTCCAGATAGCCACGCGCGTCAAAAAACGCGCGCACTGCCTGGTTCAACCGCGCCCGCCTGCGCAGAGCCGGAAGTTTCTCTGCCAGGCGGTGCGGTTGCCAGCGTGGTATCACGGCAGACGCAGCAATGTGTTGTCGGCAATCACCACCGCCCCGCCGCCGATGGAAATGCGGGTGACGATGCCATCCTGCCGCGCAATCTTCGCCTCAATCCGGCTTGGGCGGCCCATCTCAACCCCCTGATCGATCAGAAACCGCGTGGCGTCGGTCTCGAAGCTGCCCGCAAGGGCTGCGGCAGCCGAGCCGGTGGCCGGGTCTTCGGCAACCCCGAGTTTGGGAGCGAACATGCGCGCGTGAATGCCCAGCGTGCCGCCGTCATAGCTGGTGGTGGCGAAGACATAGACGGCGCGCGCGCCCCAAAGTTCCTCGGTGAAGCCCTTCCAACGCTCTGCGATCAACATCGATGCCGCCACATCCTCGCGGCTTTCGACCTGAACCAGGGTGAACGGCGTGCCGTAACCCGCCTGCCAAGGGGTGCCAACCAGCCGGTCACGGCGCAGGCCGAGTGCGTCGGCGAACACCACAGGCATGACATTGTGCGGCCGGGTTTCGGCGGGGCCATCCATATAGAAGGTGGCACTGTCAGAGCGCAGCACCACGCGCACCGGCCCCACGCCTTCTTCAAGCACGATCTCGTTCAATCCAGCGGTGCGGCCAATGTGCTGCAACACGAGGGCCGTGCCGATGGTGGGGTGGCCTGCGAATTTCATCTCGGCGAACGGGGTGAAGATGCGCACGCGGAAATGGCCGGGGGCGGAGCCGGGTGTGACGAAGGTGGTCTCCGACAAATTCATCTCACGGGCGATGGATTGCATCTGCCGCGTGTCGAGCCCTTCGGCGTCTGGATAGACGGCGAGCGGGTTACCGCCAAAGGCAGTGTCGGTGAAGACGTCGGCAATCAGGTAACGCATGGCAGGCTCCGTTTGCTCGTTCACACATGCTTGTCTTAAAGCAGCGCGATGACCCAGGATACGACGCTACGCGACGCCGACGCGCTGGTCAGCGCCGGGCTTGTCATGCCTGATCTTCGTGATGCAGTGGCCGCGGTGGAAGCCCGCTACGCGGTGGCGATCCCGCCTGCGCTGGCCGCATTGATCGATGATCCCGCAGGCCCGATTGGACTTCAGTTCATCCCCTCCCCCGATGAGTTGCGCACTGCGCCGCATGAGAGTGTCGATCCGATTGCCGATGATGCGCTCTCGCCGGTGAAGGGCATTGTGCATCGCTATGCCGACCGCGCTTTGCTCAAGCCGCTGCTGATCTGCCCGACCTATTGCCGCTTCTGTTTCCGCCGCGAGCATGTCGGCCCTGATGGCGGGTTGCTGACCGAAGCCGAGTTGGACGCCGCCTATGACTGGCTGCGCGCGCATCCGGCGATCACCGAAGTGATCTTGACCGGCGGTGATCCGCTGATGCTGTCTGCACGCAGGTTGGGGGCGATCATCGCCGCACTCTCGGCCATCCCGCATGTCGAGACGATCCGCATCCACACCCGCGTGCCGGTGGCAGCCCCCGAGATGATCACGCCGGAATTGGTGGCAGCGCTCAGAACGGATCGCGCGATGTGGGTGGTGCTGCACAGCAATTGTGCCGACGAGATCACGCCCGCCGCACGGGCCGCACTGCGCCGGATTCAGGCAGAGGCGATTCCGGTGCTCGGCCAATCGGTGCTGTTGCGCGGGGTCAATGACAGCCAAGCGGCGCTGGAGGCATTGTTTCGGGCGATGATCCGGGCGCGGGTGAAGCCGTACTATCTGCATCAACTCGACTCAGCCCCCGGCACGTCACGCTTTCACGTGCCGATTGCCGAAGGTCAGGCATTGCTGCGCGGCCTGCGCGGACGGGTGACGGGGCTGGCTTGGCCGACCTACGTGCTTGATATTCCCGGTGGTGTTGGCAAAGTGCCGCTCAGCCCTGGCTATCTTGACCCGGATGACCATGTACGCGACCCAGCCGGGCGCAGGCATCCGCTTGCCGTGCCCATCGGCTCGGTTTAGACACCGCCTCCGTTCTTTGACCCGCAGGCGCATTGGCGCCAGAAGCCCGAGAGATGACACCATGAAGCAGCAGGCAAACCTGATCCGCGCAGGCCAGGTTCTTGACCACGACGGCCAACGTTGGACCGTGCTTAAGCAGCAGATCATCACACCGGGCAAGGGTGGTGCCTTCATTCAGGTTGAAATGCGCAACCTGAAGACCGGCAACAAGACCAACGAGCGTTGGCGCACCGCCGATACGGTGGAGCGTCTGGAAACCTCGCAGCAGATCTACACCTATTCCTACACCGACGGCGACAATCTGGTGTTCATGGATCCGGCCACGTTCGAGCAGGTGCATCTGCCCGCCGAATTGCTGGGCGAGGCCGTGGCCTTCCTGCAGGACAACATGGAAGTCGAAGTCGATTTCGTGGAAACCGACGCGGTGGCCGTGCATCTGCCGCCGCATGTGGTGCTGCAGATTGTTGAAGCCGACCCGGTGACGAAGGGCCAGACGGTCTCGTCGTCCTACAAGCCGGCGAAGCTGGAAAACGGCCTGAAATGCATGGTGCCGCCGTTCATCGAAAGCGGCGAAAAGATCGTCGTCCGCACGGAAGACATCACCTACGTCGAACGCTTCAAGGGCTAAGCCCTCAACGCCTTGCGAGAAACCTCGTAGGGCGGAAGAGCGTAGCGTCATCCGCCACGGCCCAGCTTGCGGCACGAGAGGCGGATGACGGCTTCGCCTTTTTCGCCCTACGCGCATTATCCGGACATTTCATCATGGCCCTACGCCTCTCCCCCCATATGACGGTGATGCAGAACGCAGCTCAGAAGGCCGCTAAGCGCCTGCTGCGTGATTTTGCAGAAGTGGAGCAGCTGCAGGTCAGCGTGAAAGGTCCGGGCGATTTCGTCTCCCAGGCTGATATCCGTGCCGAGCAATCGATCAAGGAAGAACTGGCCAAGGCGCGGCCGGGTTACGCCTTCCTGATGGAAGAAAGCGGCAGCGAAGGCAGTGACAATTGGGCGTGGCGTTGGGTGGTTGATCCGCTCGATGGCACGACAAACTTCCTGCATGGCATTCCGCATTGGGCGATCTCCATCGGCCTCGAACGCCGCCTGCCGGATGGCACGTCGGAAGTGGCTGCCGGGATGATCTACAATCCGTGCAATGCCGAGATGTTCTGGGCGGAAAAGGGGGCTGGCGCTTTCCTCAATGAACGTCGCCTGCGGGTGTCGGCGCGGCGCAATCTGAACGAGGCGGTGTTTGCCACCGGCATTCCGTTCGCCGCCGTCTCCAACGCCAACCGCCTCGCCTTTGCCCGCACGCTGGGCACGCTGATGCCGCAAGTGGCAGGCATTCGCCGCTTTGGTGCAGCAGCCCTCGACCTCGCTTGGGTGGCCGCCGGTCGCTATGACGGGTTCTGGGAACTCGGCCTCAAGCCATGGGACACCACGGCCGGTCTGCTGCTGGTGCGCGAAGCGGGCGGCTATGCCACCGATCCGCATAACGGCGAGCCGCGCGACACCGGGCATGTGGTGGCCGCCAATCCGACGATGCACCCGCTGCTCACTGCCGCCGTGCTCGACGGTCTGGCCGCCAGCGGCCGGTAAGATAATACAAAGCTTTAAGCATTCCCCCTGGTTCCCCCAGGCCGTTGATTCGGCTAGGGTCGGGATATGCATATTCGACTGATTTTCTTCGCGAGCCTGATCTGCTTCCCGGCGCTGGCGCAGGTGAGTGTGGATGGCCGCGCGTTGGAGCAATTGGCCCCGGCCAAACCGGCGGCCAGCCAGCCCGCGCAGCGTCCAGCCGTGCCGCCAGTGGCGACGAGCACGCCGCCCAATGTCAGCCTGCCCGCACCGATTGCGGTGCCGACCCGTCCGGCCGCCATTCCGGCCAAGCCGCCAGTGACAGCCGATGCGCCGACCACCGTCGAGCGTCGGAAAGATGGTCTGCGCGTGGTCTTCGGCCCCGGTCGCAGCGATTTGAATGCGGCCAGTGCGGCGGAGATTGAGCATTTGGTGCAGGGCGACCAATCGGCTGCCCCCACACCAGACAGTGCGAGCTACACCGTCACCTCCTTCGCGCCAGGCACCCCGGAAGACGCTTCCACCCCGCGCCGCCTGTCGCTGTCACGCGCTTTGGCTGTGCGCTCGACTTTGATGGCCAAGGGGGTAGCATCGGTGCGCATCTATGTCCGCGCTCTCGGCCCCACCTCGGCAGGGTTTGCCGATGGTCCGGCGGATCGCACTGATATTGTCGTGACCGCCAATCCGGTGCCGCCTGCCGCCAGCCCGCCCGCCGCCACGTCCCGCTAAGCAGATGCCAATCACCCAGAGGAACGGGAGCCACGCATGACGAGTCCCAACCAGTACTTAGTCCGAATGCTGGTCTTTTTGGCAGCGGTGGGTTCGGTGGTGTTTCTGCTGTTCGACCGGCTGGAAACCGCCTTCATCACCAACCCGCTGTTGAACGCGCTGATTCTGACGGTGCTGGGCATCGGCGTGTTGTGGAATTTGCGGCAAGTGCTGCGCCTGGCACCGGAAGTGGTGTGGGTGGCGACCTTCCAGGAATCCCGCACCCGTCTTGCCGGGTTGAAGCCGCCCAAGCTGCTCGCGCCGATGGCGCGCATGCTGGCCGCCCGCGCCAGCGGGATGAAGGAGGAACGCTTCACCCTCTCCGCCCCGGCGCAACGCTCGCTGCTCGATTCGGTGGCCAGCCGCCTGGATGAGCAGCGTGAATTGTCGCGCTACATGGTGGGGCTGCTGATCTTCCTCGGCCTGCTCGGCACGTTCTGGGGCTTGCTGCTGACGGTTTCCTCGGTGGGCGACGTGATCTCCGGTATGTCGGTTGGCTCGGGTGACGTGAATGCGTTGTTCGAACAGCTGAAATCGGGCCTCGCCAAGCCATTGCGCGGCATGGGCACGGCGTTCTCCTCCTCGATGCTCGGCCTGTCGGGCGCGTTGGTGATGGGCTTCCTCGATCTGACGGCAGGTCAGGCGCAGAACCGCTTTTTCAACGAGTTGGAAGAATGGCTCGCGGGGCTGACGCGCTTGGGCTCCGGCGTGCTCAGCGGTGACGGTGAAGGCTCGGTGCCGGCCTATGTGCAAGCCCTGCTGGAACAGACGGCGGAGAACATGCAGTCTCTGCAAGCGATCCTGGCGCGCGGCGAGGAAGGGCGGCGGGAGAGCAATCAGACGTTGCTCGCATTGTCCGAACGCCTGGGCACGATGAGCGATCAGATGCACACCGGCAAAGGCGACGACGCCATGTTGGCGCATCTGCGCAATATCGATTTGCATCTGCAACGCCTGCTCGGCGAGTTGGACACCGGACGGACGCAGAGCACGGCTGAAATACGCAATGAAATCAAAATTTTGGCCAAGACGATTGCGTCGTCCGCCGAAGACCGGACGAGGTAGGCCATGTATCTGCGCCGCCGAAGCTCCTCCCAGGAGGGTTTGACCGCCTGGCCCGGCTATGTGGACGCGCTGTCCACCTTGCTGATGGTGATCATCTTCGTGCTCCTTGTCTTTGTGCTCGCCCAGGCATTTTTGTCGGTGGCACTGTCGGGGCGCGATAAGGCGTTGGAGCGGCTTGGGCGGCAGATGGCCGAGATCTCGAATATGTTGGCGCTGGAGAAAGGCACCAATCAGGATCTCCAGCTCTCCATCGCCACGCTGACCAAGGATCTGGCCGATGCACGGGCGCGGGGCGACAATCTGGCGGCGATGCTGAATGCGTCCGGGCAGACCGCGATGGCGGCCACCAATGAGCGCGACCAGTTGCGTGCCGAACGGGACCGGCTGAACGCGCAATTGTCTGACGCGCAATTGCAACTGCGCTCCGCCCAGGCGCGCGCGCAGGCGCTGCAAAGCCAGGTGGGCGAATCGAGCAAGGCACAGGATTCGTCGGTGAAGGATCTGGCCTCACAAGCCGCCCAACTCGCGGCCCAGGTTCGGGCTTTGCAGGCGCTGCGGGACGATCTCGAACGCAAGGCGCAAGACGCCGCCGTGCGTGCCACCACCGCCGAGGAGCGCGCGCAGGCGACGGCTGTTGAACTTGCACAGGAAAAGCAGCTTGGCGACTCGGCGCGCGCGCAGGTGGCCCTGCTCAATCAGCAGATCGATCAGGTGCGGCTGCAATTGGCGGGCCTTGCCAAGGCGCTTGATGCGTCTGAGGCGAGCAACAAGGACAAAGAGGTGCAGATCGCCGATCTCGGCCAGCGCCTCAACGTCGCCCTCGCCCGCAAGGTGGAGGAATTGCAGCGCTATCGCAGCGAATTCTTCGGCAAACTCTCCGCTGTTCTCGCCGGGCGTCCGGGGATTTCGGTGGTGGGCGATCGATTCGTCTTTCAGAGCGAAGTGCTGTTCCCCATCGGCAGCGCCGATTTGACACCCGCCGGTCAGGACCAGATTCGCCAGCTAGCCAGCACGTTGAAGGGGATTTCCAAGGATATTCCAACCGAAGTGAACTGGCTGCTGCGGGTGGATGGCCATGCCGACCATCAGCCGGTGACGGGGAAATTCGCCAGCAATTGGGAACTCTCCTCCAGCCGCGCGATCACGGTGGTGAAAATGCTGATCAACGAGGGAATCCCGGCTGATCGCCTCGCCGCCGCCGGTTTTGGCGACAACCAACCGCTTGATCCGGCCAACACACAGGCGGCTTTTGCCAAGAACCGTCGTATCGAATTGCGTCTGACGGATCGTTAAAATGATATTCGCACATATCATCACGGTTTGACCTGCATCAAAGCGGATAAGATGGAGGGATGGTTATCTGTCCATGTTGATGATGTGAGACGGATCGAACCAATGTCTAAGACGCTTTCCTTTGCTGCCGCCCTTCTGGGCGCAACTCTTCTGACTGGCGCTGCTTATGCACAGTCTGATGACTCCTTTGTGCCGAAGACAGCTGGCACGTTCATGGTTCGCGCTCGTGTGATCGATGTGCTTCCCGAGAACAACAGCAGCAAAGTCACCGGCGCTGTCACTGGCCGCGTAACCGCGACCAACCAATATGCTCCGGAAGTGGATTTCTCCTACTTCCTGACGAACAACATCGCCCTTGAGCTGATTGCGGCAACCACACGCCATGAAGTCAAGGCCAAGTTGAACCCGGGCATCGTGGATGTTGGTGCAACTGGTGTTCTGCCGCCGACCCTGTTGGTGCAGTATCACTTCATGCCGGACCAGAAGTTCAGCCCCTATGTCGGCGCTGGTCTGAACTACACCTTCTTCTACAACAGCCAGCCGTCCAACGCGCTCGGCCTGGTGAAGCGCGTGTCGCTGCAGAACAACTTTGGTGAAGCGCTGCAAATTGGCTTCGACTACGCCCTGACCGGTCGCTGGGGCATGAACGTTGACGTCAAGCAGATCTTCCTGAGCACCAAGGCCAGCATCGATACCGGTCTGATCCGCGCCAAGACCAATCTTGACCCGCTCGTGGTTGGTGTGGGCGTGAGCTACAAGTTCTGATCGCTTCCGCGATCAGCTGAATTGCGCGCGGTCCTCCCCTCCCCGCACCCCGCGCGCATGAGCGAACCCGCCAGGGCATGACGAAAGTCCCCTGGCGGGTTCCGCTGTTTTGGGGCTGCATTAACAGGCTGCTGAAAAACTGGATCGGTCGGTCCGACGGTGCCTTTGCGCGCAAGAATCGTTCAAGGCTTGCCACGATGCACACACATCGTGTCTTCGCCTTGGCCTTTCTTGCACGAAAAGTCACTCGCCACACCTCAACGACCAGTTTTTCAGCAACCTGTTAAAGGCTGCTGATTTTTGGGTGAAACTTCACCACTTCAAGCCGTTATTGCACCCGCAATGACGGCCATAGGCCAGCGTAAACCGCGCGGGTGACACGATGGCGCATCAGGCCTGTTTTGGCCTCGGCCAGTGCCTGATATTTGGCTGCGAGGCGGTCAAGCATGGCCTCGCCATCCTCGCCCAGCAGCCCTTCTTCAACCATGCCGCGCAACGCCTCACGCGCGAAGGGAGCAGCTGCGCGGCCTCGGCTGGTTCCCGGCAAGGGGCTCATTGAGCATAGTTATCATTTGGCGGCAGGCGGGTTTCAATACGATTTTCGCCGCAATCCCACCTCTACCCTTGCGTTCTTTCGCCACAATCGGCTTCTAGTTCTTCCCACGTGCCAACACGCATCCAAACGAGGCTTTATCCCATGCGTATCGCCCAGATCGCGCCGCTTTTCGAAGCCGTTCCGCCCAAGCTGTACGGCGGCACCGAGCGCGTGGTGTATTCACTCACCGAAG
>Ga0316222_1004558_pt1 | contig 12532 bp, 7 predicted proteins | sample TBH18011metaG_FD_206008 | JGI IMG/M metagenome (GOLD analysis project Ga0316222, IMG submission 206008) | Freshwater microbial communities from Trout Bog Lake, Wisconsin, USA - TBH18011 | ecosystem: Environmental > Aquatic > Freshwater > Lake > Hypolimnion/Profundal zone | place: USA: Wisconsin... | reverse complement strand
ACGGCGAATGTAACGAGGGGCAAATCTGGGAGGCGGCGATGTCGGCGGCGCATTACGGCCTGGACAATCTGGTTGCGATCGTGGATTACAACAAGGTAATGGCGAAGGGCAAGGTGAACGAACTCATGTCAGTGGCGCCGCTGGGCGAGAAGTTCGCCAGTTTTGGCTGGAGCGTGATTGAAATTGACGGTCACGATATCCGCGAGATCTGCGCCGCATTTCACCGCGCAAAATACCTGGAAATGAACGGCCGGCCGGTGGCGATTCTCGCGCACACGGTGAAGGGACGCGGGATTCCCGAGTGCGAGTTCAACTATCATTGGCACACGCACGCGCCCGGCGTGAAACAAGCCGAGGCTTTTCTTTTAGCGCTCAATAAAAATTCAGGACGCGATGGCAAATTCGACCACCCGTTGCGCGAGCCCAGTGATGGTGGCTTGCAGGCGGTAGTGGAGGAGGCATTGTCATGAAATTCTACAAAAAAAACCTTCGGGAAGTCTTCGGCGAAACCCTGGTAGAACTGGGCGGCAAGTTTCCCAAATTGGTGGTGCTTGATGCCGATCTGAACACGTCATCACGGACGGTGCTGTTTAAGGAGCGATTTCCAAACCGGTTTATCCAGTGTGGCATTGCCGAGAGCAACATGATCGGTCTGGCGGCAGGTCTGGCGGCACAGGGTTTTGTTCCGGTGCCATCCACCTTTGCCGCGTTTGCGAGCCGGAAGGCGCTCGATCAGGTGTATGTGAACATCGCGTATCCCAAGTTGAACGTGAAGATTCCCGGCTCCTACGCCGGGATGACCGCGACGGAATGCGGCCCGTCGCATAATGTCGCCGAGGACATTGCCATCATGCGGTCATTGCCGCACATGCGCGTGCTGGATTTGGGTGACAACCACGAACTGCGCAGCGCGATGCACGTGATGATGGATTGGGACGGGCCGGTTTATTATCGCGTGCCCAAGTTCGAAGCGCCGGAACTCTTTCCGGCCGATCATCTGTTTGAATTTGGCGTGGGACAAACCTTGCGGCAGGGAAGCGATGTCACGCTGATGAGCACCGGCATGATGACGGCGATTGCCCTGGCGGCGGCGGAGCTGCTGGATCGTGAAGGCGTGAGTGCGACGGTCGTTCACATGGCCTCGATCAAGCCGATTGACGAGGAGCTGATTACCCGTTGCGCCAAAAATACGGGCGCGATTGTCACCATCGAGAACCACCGTGTGTTCGGAGGATTTGGGAGCGCGGTGGCCGAGGTGGTGTCGCGCGAATACCCCGTGCTCGTGGATGCGATGGGCTTGGGCGATGAAGTCTTTGAGAGCGCGCCGTTGTCCGACTTGCTTCGCCACTATCAGCTCACGCCGCGCGCCATGGCCGACCGCGCGCAGGCGTTGGTGCGCCGGAAAGTTTTTGCTTGAAGCGATTTCTTCGCCAACTGCCGCGTGACCCGGTGACGTTCTTCGGCGACTACATGCGGCTGACCGGCACGCCGTCGTTGGAACCCGAGCCGGGTAAGCTCGCTTTCGCCGGCAATACGGTTGGCTTGGTCAATGGCTCCAACTGGGTGAGCCTTTGGGGAACTTATTTTGGCCGAAAGCTGCTGCCGGGCGCAAAGCTCATCCACAGCGGCAGCGACGTGGGGCAACTGCATTTCATGGCGGCGCACCACGCGGGTCGCCGCTGCCCGCCGGCGGTGAACGTCCGTATGTTCGTTCGCTCGGCGCAGGAGCTGGCCGAATTATATCGCCCCGATGCGATTTTAGTGACATGCTCGACAATGAATCGCGCCATAAAAGATGTGCGACGTGCGCTCGCCCGCAAGCGCATGCCGGTGGTGCAAATTGACGAGGCCATGATGGAAGAAGCGGTGAACAGCGGCGGACGCATTCTCGTGGTTGCCACCCACGGGCCAACGGTGACAAGCACCCAAAACCTGCTGCAAGAGACGGCCGGGCGATTGGGCAAGTCTGTGAATTTCGAGGGAGCCACGGTGGAGCGGGCGTTTGATTTGCTCGGGGAAGGCAAAATCAAGGAACACAATCGCCTGATTGCCGGCACCATTCGTAAGGTTCAACGGACAAAAAAAATAGACGTGGTGGTGCTGGCGCAACTTTCCATGTCGGTCTTTTCCTTCACGCATCCTGACCCCATCGCGGACTTTGGCGTGAACGTGTTAAACAGCGCCGAAACCGGATTCCGCCGGGTGGGCGAACTGCTGGCGGCCAAACAGTGAACGATCCTGTCCAGCCGTCCGCGCCGGTCGCCACGTCGTTTGACCGCAACTGGCGCTGGTGGGTGTTGGGCACTTTGTTTCTCGCCAACTTCCTCAATTACCTTGACCGCCAAACGTTGAGCAACGCGGCGGATCCCATTTGCGGCGAGTTCGGTTTGGACAATATCCAACGCGGGCATCTGCTGGCCGCGTTTGTCTATGCGTATGCCACCGCGCATCTGGGCATCGGCTTTTTTTTCGATCGCGTCCGTAATGTGCGCCGGGTTTTTCCGATTTTCGTGCTGGGCTGGTCGCTGACGAACATGTTGGTGGGCTTGGCGCATGAATACACCACCATTCTCTGGCTGCGCGTGCTGCTGGGATTTTGGGAATCGGCAAATTTCCCGATGTGTCTCCTGCTAATCGCGCGCATATTTCCGCCGCGCGAACGCGTTTTCGCCAGCGGCGTGTTTTACAGCGGGGCAATCTTTGCCGCCTTGATCGCACCCAAATTGGTGATTTATTTTTCCACCAATTACAATTGGCGATGGAGTTTTGTGGTGACGGGCGGCTTGGGGCTGTTTTGGTTGGTGCCGTGGTTGCTCATTTTTCGGGAACCCGCCCGCCGCGCCTTTCAATGGCCGTCGGGTGCGGGTGAGAAGCCATTGCCCGCTTCAGGCGACTCAACCTCGGCGCTCGATATTTTGCGCCGGCCTGCATTTTGGGGTGTCGTGTTGGTTGGGATGGGGATTATTCCCGGACTTTATTTCATGCAACAATGGCTGCCTTCCTATTTCACACAAAGGTGGCAGGTGCCCTACAATCAGGCGCTGGGCAACCGGCTTATGCTCATCTCATTTTTTCAGGACTTGGGAATGTGGCTGGGTGGCGTCCTCGTTTGGATTCTTGCCCGGCGTTGGCAATTATTGACTGCCCGCAAAGCCGTGATCGTTTTGGCGTATGGGATGATGATGAGCATTTTGATCCTGCCGCGAGCTACCACAGTGGAAGTGGGCGTGATGGTGATTTGCATTTATGTTTTTGGCTTGGGCGCATGGCTCGCGATCCAACAGACGTTCAAACAGGATGTCGCGCGGGGGCGCGTGGCGACGGTCGTTGGCCTGGTGGGGTTCGCAGAAACCATTGTCAGCGCATTCGCGGTGGAAAAAGTGGGCGCCATCACGCAACACACCGGCGGGTTTAACGGAGTCTTTATCCTTTTCGCGGGACTGTTCACCGGCGCCGTGTTGATGGTGTTTGTATTCATGCGCGAACGCTGGTTCCCAAGCCGATAACTCCTTTCAATCTCCAGATGAAAACCAAAGTCTTGCTCGCCATTCTGTTCACCAACACTATCTGCCTGCTTGCCCGCAATCCGATTTCGCCCCCGCAATGCTGTCCGGCTGACCCATCCGCCAAACTCGGAGCCGATGGCCGTCTTTATGTTTACTGCTCGCTCGACATCGCAACCAATTACTACTGCTCCCAAGCCAACGCCGTTCTCTCCACGAGCGATATGCGGACATGGCAATGGTATCCCACCAGCTACGTCAGCGACTCCATTCTTTATGCGCCGGACTGCCAGTATCGCGATGGCAGCTACTATCTCTACTTTTGTCAGCCCGGAAAAATACCGCCGGGCGTGGCCGTTTCCAAAAGTCCCACCGGGCCGTTCACCAACGCCACCTTTCTGAATGTCGGCAAATATACGGAGATTGATCCTTCCGCGTTCGTGGATGACGACGGTCAGGCCTATTACATTTGGGGACAGTTCACCATGAAGATGGCCAAGCTAAACAAAGACATGCGGACACTCGATGCCGGATCCATTCGGGACAACATCCTCACCGAGAAGGAACATCATTTCCACGAGGGCGCCTACATGACCAAGCGCAATGGCATCTACTACATAGTCTTCGCCGACAACAGCCGCGAACACCGGCCTTCCTGTCTCGGCTACGCCACCAGCAAATCGCCGTTCGGTCCGTATCAGTATCGTGGCGTCATCATCGACAACAACCACTGCAACCCCGGCAACTGGAACAACCACGGCTCCATCGCCGAGTTTGGCGGGAAATGGTATGTGTTCTACCATCGCTCGACCCAGGGCGCCATCACGATGCGCAAGGCCTGTGTGGAACCCATTTCGTTTCGCGAAGACGGCAGCATACCGGAGGTGGAAATGACGACCCAAGGTGCTGACGGCCCGATCGACGCCAGTCAGCGAATCGAGGCCGAACAGGCCTACGCGCTATGGGGGAATGTGCGGGTTTCACCGGGCGACGATGGCGGCGAGATCTTGTCGGGCATCCGCGATGGCGACCGGGCCATGTATAAATACCTCGATTTCAAAACTGCTCCAAAAAAGATGCGCCTCCGTGTCAAACCTGGAAAGTCCGACTGCATATTGAGCATTCATCTGGATCAGGCTTCGAACACCCAGATTGCGAACATTAAAATCATGGGAAGCCCGGAAGGGCAATGGGCCGAGATTGTCTGCGATGTGGCCCAAGTCAGTGGCGTGCATGCCGTGATGTTGGACTTTCAAGTTCAGGGCGGCGACGGGCCGCTTTTGGATTGGTGGAAATTTGAATGAATGAAATTACGATTGCCGTGAGTAATTTACCGGCCGGATTGCTTCACTTGCAATTTACAGGTTGATTTCATCTTCATGAGCGGCGGCGGGCGGTAATTAAGCCGCTGTGCGCCGGACCTGCTTTTCAACAGGTCTTCGGCTCGTTGTCCACAGGTTGCGGGTGGCCACCGGCCAGCTCATCCGCCAAATCCTCAATAACGAAAGGAGATTTTAATGGTCTGAAGCGTCCTCCTAACAACTAAAAAGTTGTCAGGCGCGGGCTTGTGAAGCCGGTTTAAAGGCGTCAGCGGTGACGGAAAATCACAAAAATTATATGCAAAAGCTCATGGACTGTTTTTAAGCTCTGAATGATATTCTAAACAATCAACCGCTATAAATGATTGCCGACTTTCATCCTGAATCCTGGCGAGCCCGAAAAGCCCCGGCCTGCTTCACCATATCGTTTGGTGGCGGCCATTCGGGTGCCACCAATGGGGCGATTAGATAATTGTATCGGCAAGTGTCCGCCAACCACCGCAAAAATTACCCGGAAGATAAAACATATTCAGCAACGGAATCCAAACAAAGCAATTCAAACCACAAGCCATGAAAATCAATAAACTGTTCCACGTCCTCACCCTGGGTCTCGCCATCGCGACCACCAGTTCAGTCCAAGCCACCCTGCTGTTCTCGGATAACTTTGACAGCTACGGCACTGGAACAGGTGATACCGTTTACAAGTCGCGTTACGCTGGTGACTCGGGGGCGCCTACCTGGTCAGTTTCGTCTGGCACGGGGTTGTATTCGAGTGGTTCCCCGAGCCAGAGTATTCAGCCCACCTCTAGCACACCGACGCTGATTCGCACGAATGTTACTATCAATCTCGCCAACGGCGCAGTCACCAATGATATCTTCTTCAAGTGGCTGTCTACTGGGCAGAGTGCCGCTCCTCAAATCGGCTTGATGGTGAGTCCATCCGGTGCGCTTAATACTACCTATAGCGTTGGGGGTCGCGTAAATCAAACTACTCCGACCGGACTGGATGTCCGCAGCACTGACAGTTCAAACGGATCTGGGATTGGGATTGGAACGGCACCCACATTCACTTTAACCGTTGGCAACTGGTATGACTTGAGAGCCATTATCAGCACAAACGGGGTGGTAAACTCGTTTACCGTTGTGCTGCAGTTGTGGAATAGCGATACCAACGGTGTGGTGGGAACCGGGGTTGCTACGAACAGCCAAACTTTCAATAATGCCAATGTTTACGCCGCCGCTGGACAGCTCTATGCGGCAGTGCGGGCGAATTCCGGCGGAATCTCTTACGCTGACAATTTCAGCGTCAACCAAGCTTCGCCAGCCATTGCGCTCTCGGGCACCCTTGCCGCCGTGAACACCACCTTCGGCTCGGCTTCGCCCACGCCGACCACATTCACGATTTCCGCCGGCAACCTCACGCCGGCCTCCGGCAATCTGACCAACACGCCGCCGGCTGGCTTTGAAGTTTCCTTGAGCAGCGGATCGGGTTACACCAACAGCCTGTTGGTGCCTTACACCAGCGGCACACTGTCTAGCACTCCGGTTTATGTGCGGCTGGCGGCCACGACGGCGGTGGGAACCTATTCCGGGAACATCACCGTGTCCGGCGGCGGTGCCCCTTCGCAGACCATTGCCACGGCTGCCAGCACAGTGAGCGCGCCTTCGGCCACCACGACCACGACGACGGTGACGACTACCGGCAGTCCTGCCACCTACGGCGATTCTATTACCTTCACCGCCAACATCGCCCCGGCGAGCGGCGTGGTGGTGCCGACTGGCACGGTGCAATTCTACACCAACGGGACGGCGCTGGGTTCCGCCGTCACCGTGACGACCGGGGCCAGTCCGAATGGCACGGCGAGCATCACCACGACCAATCTGCCGGTCATTGGTTCGGCCTACACGGTCACGGCGAATTACATTGCCACGGGCAGCTTCGCCAGCAGCTCCGGCACCTTGTCGGGCGGGCAGACGGTGAACAAGGCGACGGCGACGGTCACGGTCACGCCCTATAGTGTGACGTATGACGGATTAGGGCACACGGCGACGGCAGGAACGGTCACGGGTGTCAATGGCGAGACGGGCGCCACGGTCGGCACGGTCATATTGAGCGGCACGACGCACACGAATGCCGGTTCGTATCCCGGTGATTCCTGGACATTGACGGGCGGCGCGAACTACAACAGCATCAGCAGCACGACGATTTCAAACAATATCAGCATGGTGACCCCGACGGTTTTGGTGACGGGGGGGATTTACACCAACAGCGGCTCTGCTCAGGGCCCCAACACGTTCACCACGATTCCGGCGGGTGACACCGGAACTGCCACCTGGAGTTATGTTGGGGTGAACGGAACGTCTTATGGGCCGAGCGCCACTCCGCCCACGGCAGTGGGCACCTACACGGCGCAGGTGACGGCGCTGACTGCGGATGCGAACTTCAACAGTTCCTCCTCCAGTCCAACGTCGTTTTCAATCATCAATATCAACGTGCTGTTCACCGACAACTACACCGTGACTACCGGCTCATTCAATATCGACTATGAGAATGCTTTGGGACGCGAAACCGGAATTTTGAGCCCTCTACTCTATTTGACTCGTTATGTGGGAGCAAATGCCTACAGACAGCAATTGGGCAGCACAAACGCGTTTACCACGACTACAAATGTGCTGTTCTTGTTCGGCAACGCCGGAGTCAGGATTGACCACGACTTTTCCACCGTTGGCGCTCCCATTGATATCAAGTTCTCCACAATTGTGAATTGGTATGGTCTGCCTAACACGAACACTCTTACAGTTGGCAACCGTTCGGATGGCTACGATCCCACCAATGCCGTTTTCGCCTTCCAGCTCTGCAAAAGCGGCACCAATAACATATTTAACAATGGTGTTGCAACTGCGGGCGTTTCCGGCACCAATTTCGGTGACAATGTTCTTGTGAATTATGAGGTTGTGCTTTCGGACACGGCGGGCACGGGTTCGCCTTTCGGCAGCGGCGGCAGCAAGGCCACTTATTATCAGGGCAGAACCCTGCTGGGCACCGCCACCTTGAGTCAGCTCACTGCGGTCCAGGGTTACATCGGATTTGTTGGCGGTAATGGTAATGTCGGCATTGATAACCTGCAAATCACATCACTAGCTGCGGGCGCCAGCACCAACGCCTATTTGCTTTCGCTGGTGGTAGGTCCGGGCACTTACACCCCAACCTTCGCCTCGATCGTATTAACTTACGCGGCGACCAATTATCTGCCCAACAATCAAGTGACCGTGACGGTCACCAATGCGGATCTTACAGCGATAAACACCTTGATTTACAACGGGACATCGCAGGGGACGCTGGCGTCGGGTTCGCCTAGTTCGCTGCTGACCATGACGCAAGGAACTGCGAATGTGGTAAATGTGCTCGTGACGGCGCAGGACGGATTGACGACCAACCTCTACACCGTGAACATGATCTTGCAGCCCAGCCAGACCCAACCTTATCTGACAAATAGCGTCAGCGGGGGGACAAATCTGGTGTTGAATTGGCCGTCGGATCACACGGGCTGGCGGCTGCTTGTTCAAACTAACAACCTGCAGAATGGTGTCAGCGGCAACACCAACGACTGGGCAACCGTGACAAATTCCTCAAATACTAATCAGATGTTTGTTCCCATCGTTGTCACGAACCGGAGCGGATTCTACCGGATGGTCTATCCGTAAGCATGTAGGCCAGGCATATTATCATGAACCCATGTTCAGCTTTGCTCATGTCTATTCATCCGCAACTGCCGCGAAACGTGCAGAAGGCCGTGACCGGCTTCCGAGGTCTCCAATCTGCAAAGAGTTTTATGGCGGCTTCTCTGCTGCTGGCCTCGCCGGTCATCGCCGGCTACCATCTGACCTTTGACGATGAGTTCAATGGCTTTAATCGTTCTCATTGGCAGACCGCCGATTTCTCTGGGATGCGCAACAACGGGGGAGATTATCAGGCTCAATGGTTCGCCGACCCTGCCTATGTTCCTGCGGGCTCCACCCAGAAACCGTATAACCCGTTCATTTTCACGAACGGCGTCCTGAGCATTCGGGCTCAGCCCACGCCTTATAATACGTATAGCGGTGCTACCGCCAACTTTCGGGCGCAGCCGTATGTGTCCGGCCAATTAACCACCGCTCATAAGTTCACACAGCGATATGGCTACTTCGAACTGAAAGCAAAGTTGCCACCGGGCAAGGGACTCTGGTCACGGTTCTGGCTTTTGACCGACGACGGCAACTGGCCTGGTGAATACGATGTCTTCGAGGTGCTTGGCAAGGAGAACCCGGTTAAAATCCACCAAACGACCCATTACAGGGATGCCAGCACCCGCCACGGGATTGACGGTTTTACTTATGCCGGGATTGTCCCGACCGATGGCAAGTTTCATATCTATGGCTTTCTTTGGGAGCCGAAAACCGTGACATGGTATGTGGATGGTGTCGCCACCTTAAAGCAAATCAACCGCATCAGCATCCCCATGTATGTGCTGCTTGACCTGGCGGTGGGCAGCGATCCAAATAACGTCTGGCCGGGAAACCCCGATAGCTCCACTCACTGGCCGGCGGACATGGAGATGGATTACTTCCGCATTTATTCGAATGATCCATCCCTGCCAAGCGTAAATCCCGATGCGGGATACAAACCTTCGGTGTTGCCCGAAGGCAACATGATCGAGAATACTCCGACCACGGCGAAACTGCCCGCCGGCTGGATTTCCGGCGACATCGGCTCGCCTGATGTTAAAGGCTCAACTACTTGGAATGCCATTACCGGCGAGTGGATGGTCAAAGGCACCGGGTATGGCATTTCAGGTTACGGCGACCAGTGCCAGTTCGCCGGCACCCCGCTTTTCGGTGATGGCAGCGTCACCGCCACGGTGCAGGATGTGGCGGCCATCAACACTGACGACGTAAAGTCCGGAGTGATGATCCGCGAAAGCACAGGTCAAAGCGTTCGTGAAATCTCTCTTCTCTATAGCGCCTTTGCGAATAACCAACCCCCCACCACCAGCCTTGTATTCCAATCCCGAAGCGACGCTAATGGAACGACAATCAAGATAGCCACCGTAGCTAACATCAAGGCACCTGTGACACTTCGCCTGATTCGCAGCGGCAACACCTTCACTGCTGACTACTCGGCCAATGGCGGACGCACCTGGGCTGCCGTCGGAACTCCCCAGACCATTCCGATGGCCGGCACCGTTCAGGCTGGCCTCGCAGTGGGCGGAAATCAGAGCAATTATCATCGTCTTGCCCGCGCCAATTTCATCAATGTAACTGTCGGCCAGACGACTCCAGCATCTAATGGCGGCATATCTCACATCCAATCAAATCTGAAACCAAAATCACCATGAAACTCATGCGGTGGGCGGCACTTCCGGTTTCCTTGGAAAAGAAATGTTGAGTCCGTTCAAACTTCATCAATGAATCTGGATAATCGCCGAACAAATTTTTCAAAAAAATATGTCACTTGCCGTCGCCACCACCGATAACCCGCAAATCACCACCGGCAATGGCGCGAATTATCGCGGCTCGTTCGCGATCATGACTTCGCTGTTTTTCATGTGGGGTTTTATGACGGTGTTCAACGACATCCTCATCCCGCGTTTCAAGGAGGCCTTCACGCTGAACTATTTTCAGGCGATGCTTGTGCAGTTCGCGTTCTTCGGCGCTTACTTCATCGGCTCGCTGCTTTACTTCATCATCTCGGCGGGGACGGGCGATCCGATTGCCAAAATCGGCTACAAAAACGGTGTCGTCATTGGCCTGCTGATTTCCGCGACGGGTAGCGCGATTTTCTGGCCGGCGGCGAGCGCGGCTTCTTACCCGATGTTTCTCGCCGGCTTGTTTGTCGTTGGCCTTGGCTTTGCGATGCTGCAAATCGCCGCAAATCCTTACGTCACCATTCTTGGCCCGGAGAAAACCGCATCGTCACGCTTGAATCTCGCGCAAGCCTTCAACTCCGTCGGCACGACCATCGGGCCGCTCATCGGTGGCTGGCTGATTTTTCAATACTTCGCCAAGACCAATGCCCACGGCGCGGACTCGGTGAAAGTTCCCTATCTGGCTTTCAGTCTCGTGTTCGCGGTGCTGGCGGTGGTTTTCTTTTTCATCCACCTGCCGCACGTTGGCGAAGGCAAGATTGAGCGCGGCGCGGGCGCGTTGAAGCATCCGCACGTTGTCCTCGGCGTGCTGGCGATTTTCATGTATGTCGGCGGCGAGGTTTCCGTCGGCAGTTCCATCATCAATTTTCTCGGACAAAAAAATGTCGCGGGACTTGATCCGGTGGAGGCTAGCAAATATGTGTCGCTGTTCTGGGGCGGAATGTTAATTGGCCGTTTCATGGGCGCGGTGGAATTGAGCGAAATGAAAACGCTGAACAAACAGATTTTCCTGGCAGCGATTCCACTGGCCGGGTTTCTGATCTTGTGGGCGACGCGCGGCTGGGACGTGGTGCAAAACTATATTCCATTCCTCCTGCTGTGCTGGGCGCTTTTTCAATTCGGCAAGGCGCTGGCCGGACGCACGCTGATGATTTTCGGGCTGACCATCGTGGCGCTGTTGCTCGCGGCGATTCTCCTCGGTGGCAGGACGGCGATGTGGTGCGTGATTGGCGTGGGACTGTTCACCTCGATTGGCTGGCCGAACATTTTTTCGCTCGCGCTCGACGGCATGGGCGTTCACAAAAGCCAGGTGTCGTCGCTGCTGGTGATGGCGATTCTCGGTGGCGCAATTTTGCCGCCGGTGCAGGGCTGGATTGCCGATGCCACGAAGAATCTCCAGCTCTCTTTCATCGTCCCGCTCCTCGCCTATGCCTATGTCGCATTTTACGGCGCGGTGGGGCATCGGCTTGGAAGAGCAAAAGCCTGATTTTGCAACCGCGCTCAAGCTTCACCGCCTCTTTGATTGAATGGTTAAGGCGGCGGTGTGGACGGAAAAACACAAGAATTAAAAGCAAAAGCTCATGGACGGTTTTTGCGGCGGGGACTTAAATATAAGGCAATCAACAATTATGAGTGATAGTCTCATTTCATCCTGGATTCCGGCAAAAAAAAGTTGCCGCTGCCAGCTTTGCTTCAACTTGGTTTGGAAAACCGCATGAAATATCTCACCGAAGAACAGGTGGAAAAACTCGAAGCCAAGGCTTACGAGATTCGCAAGCTGTGCCTTGAATTCATCGCGTCGGCGGGCTGGGGACACATCGGCGGCTCGTTTTCGGAAGCGGAGTTGCTCGCGTGTCTTTATGACAAGGTGATGACGATTGATCCGCGCCACCCCACGGCGCCGGGACATGATTTGTTCGTGCTTTCCAAAGCCCATGCTTCACCGGCGCTTTACGCAACGCTGGCCGTGCAGGGATTTTTTCCGCGTGAAAAGGTTTTTTCCTATTGCCGCCTTGGCGGGCTTGACGGCCACACCCAGCGCGGCCAGTGTCCGGGCATCGAGTATTCCGGCGGTTCGCTCGGCACCGGCCTTTCGTTTGCGGCGGGCGCGGCGCTGGGGCTGCGGCTCGAAGATAATTTTTCCACCCGGGTCTATTGCCTGTTGGGAGACGGCGAATGCAACGAGGGGCAAATCTGGGAGGCGGCGATGTCGGCGGCGCATTACGGCCTGGACAATCTGGTTGCGATCGTGGATTACAACAAGGTAATGGCGAAGGGCAAGGTGAACGAACTCATGTCAGTGGCG
>Ga0316222_1004557_pt1 | contig 12532 bp, 10 predicted proteins | sample TBH18011metaG_FD_206008 | JGI IMG/M metagenome (GOLD analysis project Ga0316222, IMG submission 206008) | Freshwater microbial communities from Trout Bog Lake, Wisconsin, USA - TBH18011 | ecosystem: Environmental > Aquatic > Freshwater > Lake > Hypolimnion/Profundal zone | place: USA: Wisconsin... | reverse complement strand
GTGCCGCCACGGCGTCGGTCTGACGGGAGCGGGGCCTCACCCTTCCGTCGGCACCACCCGCTTGTGGTACTCGTCGTCCACCGCGACGTAGGTGAAGTTGGCGCTGGTCACCCGGATTTGTTCGTGGGCCAGGCAGTGACGGCGAACCCAGGCCTCGACCCGGATGGCGATCGAGCTGGTGCCGACCTTGGCGATGTCGGTATAGCAGCTGACCTCGTCGCCGACGAAGACCGGCCGATGGAATTCCATCGCCTCGACCGCCACCGTCACCACCCGCCCTTCGGCGCGTTGGAAGGCGTGGGTGCCGCCGGCCAGATCCATCTGGCTCATCAGCCAGCCGCCGAAAATATGGCCGCCGGGATTGGTGTCGGCGGGCATGGCGATGGTGCGGATGGACAGGCGCCCCTTGGGCGCGGTGCTGATTTCGATGCTCTCGGACATTGGTTTTCCAACAGGTTGACTAGATCTTGTGGCTGTTGACGCAGTCGGCACAGCATCGGCCTTGCAGGCCGGCGCGGCGTCCCTATAATGCGCGCCATGTCAGACCTGTTCCAGCAGCTTGCGCCCAAAGCCACCGAATACTCCGCCAAGGATATCGAGGTCCTCGAAGGCCTTGAGCCGGTGCGGCGCCGGCCCGGCATGTATATCGGCGGCACCGACGACCGCGCCCTGCACCACCTGGTGTCCGAGGTGCTCGACAACGCCATGGACGAGGCGGTGGCTGGTCACGCCACCTTCATCGACCTTGAACTGGGGGCCGACGGCGCCTGCACCGTCAAGGATAACGGTCGTGGCATCCCGGTCGATCCCCATCCCAAGTTCCCCGACAAGAGCGCGCTCGAGGTCATCCTCACCACCCTTCATTCCGGCGGCAAGTTCGGCGGCGACGCCTACAAGGTGTCGGGCGGCCTGCACGGCGTCGGCGTCAGCGTGGTCAACGCCCTGTCCGACCGCCTGACCGTCGAGGTGGCCCGCGACCGCCAGCTGTTCCGCCAAAGCTTCGCTCGCGGCCTCGCGCTGGGGCCGCTGGAGACGGTCGGCGCGGTGCAGAACCGCCGTGGCACCACCGTCATCTTCCACCCCGATCCGCAGATCTTCGGCGACCGCGCCCGCCTGCGCCCCGGCACGCTGTACCGGCTGGCTCGCTCGAAAGCCTATCTGTTCCGTGGCGTCAAGATCCGCTGGAAGTGCGATCCGCTGCTGCTGGAAGACGGCGAAATCCCGGCCGAGGACACCCTGCATTTCCCCAACGGCCTGGTCGACTTCCTCACCGCCGTGGTCGCCGACCGCCCGCTGGTGGCACGCGGCTTCTTCGCCGGCACCGCGCCCTTGGCCGACGACATGGGCCAGGTGGAGTGGGCGGTGGCCTGGCCCGACGACGACGAGGACGGCTTCACCAACACCTATTGCAACACGGTGCCGACGCCCGAGGGCGGCACCCACGAGGCCGGGCTGCGCACCGCCTTGACCCGGTCTTTGCGCGCCTATGGCGAGCTGGCCGGCAACAAGAAGGCGGCCCAGATCACCAACGAGGACGTCATGAACGGCGCCGGCGTGCTGCTGTCGTTGTTCCTGCGCGAGCCGCAATTCCAGGGCCAAACCAAGGAAAAGCTGGCCAGCCCCGAGGCCTCGCGGCTGGTTGACGGCGCCATCAAGGACCATTTCGACCACTGGCTGAGCGGCAACACCGAGGCCGGCAAGGCGCTGTTGGCCCACATCGTCGACCGCGCCGAAGAGCGCCTGCGCAAGAAGCAGGCCAAGGAAACCAGCCGCAAGACCCCAACCAAGCGGCTGCGGCTGCCCGGCAAGCTGTCGGATTGCTCGCGCCAGACCAATCTCGGCACCGAAATCTTCCTGGTCGAGGGCGATTCGGCCGGCGGCTCGGCCAAGCAGGGGCGCAACCGCGAGACCCAGGCGATCCTGCCGCTTCGCGGCAAGATCCTCAATGTCGCCTCGGCCACCAGCGACAAGATGCGGCAGAACCAGGAATTGAAGGATTTGTGCGAGGCGCTGGGCTGCGGCATGCGCGACGCGTTCGAGGAAGACAAGCTGCGCTACGAGCGGGTCATCATCATGACCGACGCCGATGTCGATGGCGCCCACATCGCCTCGCTGCTGATGACCTTCTTCTATCAGGAAATGCCGCAGCTGATCCGCGGCGGCCACCTGTTCCTGGCGATGCCGCCGCTCTACCGCCTGGCCCACGGCCAGACGGTGGCCTATGGCCGCGACGATCCCCACAAGGAGGAACTGCTGAAGACGCTGTTCGCCAACAAGAAGAACATCGAGATCAGCCGGTTCAAGGGCCTGGGCGAAATGCCGCCGGCCCAGCTCAAGGAAACCACCATGGACCCGGCCAAGCGCACCCTGATCCGGGTCACCCTGCCGGCCGGCCGCACCGAGGAAGACCACGAGGAGGCCAAGGATGTCGCTGCCCTGGTCGAGACCCTGATGGGCCGAAAGCCGGAGCTGCGGTTCCACTACATCCAGAAGCACGCCAAGTTCGTGCGGGATTTGGATGTGTAAAGACTATTTGTCATCCCGAGCGCAGAGAGGGATAATTCACGCGACGACGCCAGACGTCTAAGCGTGAACTATCCCTCGTCGCTGCGCTCTGTCGGGATGACAACGCGGACTGCCAGAATTACCTTTCCCGGCACCAGTCCTCAATCTCCCCGATCAACGCCGATACCTCCCCCAGCCCTGGCGCAGCTCGGCATCCTCGGGCTCGGCCGGCAACCCGCCGCCCGGCAACCGCCTTGTGGCTGGTGGCGGTGGGCGGCGGGCCGTCGGGCAGCACCACCAGCAGGTCGAAATCGCTGTCGGCGCTTCGGTCGCCACGCGCCCGGCTGCCGAACAGCGGAACCGATTGGAGGATGTCGCGGTGCTCGGGGGCGGCCTTGATGGATTGAACCGATAACGCCATCCATGGCCTCGTATTACGTTGACGGCGCCAACGGAGTACGGGGGCGGGCGGGGCGCAATGGGTCCGGATTTGGCGCCCCGATGCCGTCCATCTTGAAGCGTGCGCCAACCAGGCGTACATTTGCGGCAGACCTCGGAGCCGCCACCATGCCCAGGACCGCCCAGCGCCAAGAGCGCATTAGCATCCGTCTCAGCCCGCAATCGAAGCGGACGCTGGAGCGGGCCGCCGCCTATACCGACAAGACGCTCACCGACTTCGTCGTCGATGTCGCCATGCAGCGGGCGGACGCCGTGGTGCGTGACCATGAGGTCATTGCCCTTGAGGCGGCGGAGTGGGAGCGATTTCAGGACTTGCTGCTCAATCCGCCTGAGCCAAACGAGAAATTGCTAAAGGCGCTCGAAGAGCATTCGCGCGTCGTGCGCCGGTGAGCTTTGGCGCCGACACGATTCGGATCGAGCCTTTGGGGGCCGGTCACAATCGCTTGGCCTTCCATTGCGGCAATGAATCCCTGGACCGTTATATTCGCGAGCAGGCGGGCCAGGACACCCGCCGCGATACCGCGCGGGTGTTCGTGGCGGTCATGCCGGACCAACCACGGCACATTCTCGGCTTCTTCACTCTGAGCGCGGCGACGGTGATCGCCGCCGAGCTGCCGCCGGCGATGGAGAAGCGCTTGCCGCGACACCCCATTCCGGCGGCGCTGATCGGGCGGTTGGCCGTGGACCAAAGCGCCCTTGGACAGGGCCTGGGTGGGATCCTGCTGGCCGACGCCGTCAAGAAAACCAAGGTTGCGGCGGCGACGGTCGCCATGGCGGTGATCGTTGTCGATCCGATCGACGAGAATGCGCGGGCGTTCTATTCCGCCTTCGGCTTCGCATCGCTGGACGGTCCGCAGCGGCGAATGTTCTTGGCCGTTCCGGCCTAAGCTCGCACCATCCTTGATTCGCGACCGCGTCCGGGCCACACATGGCGCCTGCCGTCGCCATTGCCGGGACCTTGATCATGTTGAAAGTCGCCACCCATAGCGGGACCTTCCACGCCGACGACGTCTTCGCCTTCGTGATATTGCGGGCGGCAAATGCTGGCGCGATCGAGTTGACCCGCACCCGCGATGCCGGCCTGCTCGCCGCCGCCGACGTGGTGTTCGACGTCGGCGGGATCTTTGACCGTGCGGCGCGGCGCTTCGACCACCACATGCGCGACAAGCCCACCCGTCCCAATGGCGAGCCATTCAGTTCTGCCGGGTTGGTCTGGCGCGATTTCGGTGCCGCCGCCATCGCCACCCTGGTTCCGGGCGCGTCGGCCGAGGCGGTGGCCAAGATTGCGGCCAAGGTCGACCAGGGCCTGGTGCGCGATGTCGACCTGATGGACAACGGCGCCATGGTGCCGAACCCAGGACATTTCTCGACCATGATCGAGGCGTTCAACCCGACCTTCGCCGAGCACGAGCGCGAGGAGAACGTCGCCTTCGGCCAGGCGGTCGAGACCGCCGCGATCGTGCTGGCTCGGGTCTGCGCCCGCGCCCATGCCGCGACCTTGGCCGAAGCGGCGGTGGCCGAGGCGGCCGACGCCGCCGAAGATCCGCGCGTCATCGTGCTGCAACGCCGGGTGCCGTGGGAGGATGCGGTGTTCGATCTGGGGCTGAGCCAAGCCCTGTATGTCGTCCGCCCGGCCGGCGATGCCTGGACCTGCAGCGCCATTCCGCCCGACCGGGGCTCGTTCGCCCAGCGTCTGCCTTTGCCCGATGCCTGGGGCGGTCTGCGCGACGACGCTTTCGCGGCGCTCAGCACTGTGGCCGACGCCACCTTCTGCCACCCCGCTCGCTTCGTCTGCGGCGCGCGCAGCCGCGACGGCGCGGTAGCCTTGGCTCGACTGGCGATCCGCCAATAAGTGGGAAAGTGGGTGGCGCATTGTCGCTACACCCTTTAGTGTAGCCAATATGTGCATCCGGGGAGAATGCGTGGCAAGGTCGGCGGGAGCGGAGACGGGTGTGGGGCGGCATTGGGTCCGCCTGATCGCACTGATGCTTGCCCTTGGCGCCGCCGCATCGGCCGTCGCCGCGCCCGATCCCTGGGTCGATTCCGCGCCGCCCAGCTTCAGCCATCTGACCCCGCGCGATGGACTGCCCTACCCCATCGTCTTCGCCCTGGCCCAGGACGGCTCCGGCTTCATCTGGATGAGCACGCCCGGGGGGCTCGCCCGATGGGACGGCTACCGGCTGCGGGTGTTTCGCCACGACGATTCTGACCCCAATTCCCTGCCGGAGAACGTGGTGCCGTTTCTCGCCGCAGACGAACTCGGCCGCGTCTGGGTTGGGACGGTGTCGGGGGTGGTGGCGCGCTTCGACCCCGCCACCGACCAATTTATCGCCTACCGCGATGCCAGCGGCGGCATCGGCCGGCTGATCCGCATGGCCGCCGACCGCCAGGGCGGCATCTGGCTGGTCGGGCGGAGCGGCATGAAGCGGCTCGATTTCGCCTCGGGCGTTTGGCGGCGGGATGGATTTGGCGGCGCTGGGGAAATCGGCAGCGTGCTGTTCGACCGCGATGGCGCCCTGTGGGTCGGCACCGCCCAGGGGCTGATGCGGCGTTCGGCTGCCACCGCCCCCGTGCAAGCGGTGCCCATGCCGGCCGGGACGGCGGGCGACACCGTCTCGGCGTTGTACCAGGACGGGGCGGGGGAGATTTGGTTCGGCACTGTCGGCGGCCGGATCGGCCGCTTCGACCCGGCCTCGGGCGCCGCCCGTTGGATGCGTCCGGCGGAAGCCTCGGGGCACAAGGTGGTGGCGATCGCCGAGCCCGAAGCCGGCACCCTGTGGGTTGGCGAGTTCGGTGGCGGTGTGCGCGAGCTCGACCTGGATGCCGGCACGGAGCGGCGTTTCAGCCACGATTCCGCCGATCCCGGCACCATCGGCGACAACTCGGTCACAGACATTCTGGTCGACCGCTCGGGACTGATATGGACCAGCGGCCAGCGCGGAATCGACCGGGCCATTCCCGCCAACCACCGGATCGCCTCGGTCACCTCCAGCCTTCCCGGCACCGATGTACGCAGCGTCGCGGCGCGCAATGGCGGCGGCGTCTGGCTCGGCTTCCGCGCCGGGGGAATGGCGCTGGCGTCGTCGCAGGGCGATCGGATGACGATCGTCCACGGCCAGCCGGCCGGCCTGCCCGACGAGCGCATCCAGGGAATCGCCGAGGCCCCCGACGGGAGCGTGTGGCTCGGCCTGTCGGTCGGCCTGTTCCACGTCGATTCGACGATGCGCCGGGCCACCGCCCAGCCCCAATTGGGCAACGTCAACATCATGGCCTTGCGCTACCAAGCGCCCTGGCTGTGGGCCGGGGGCGTGTTCGGGCTGGCCCGGGTCGACCCTAAGGACGGTGCCACCCGGATCTACGCCAATGATCCCAACGACTCGCATTCCCTGAGCGACAACAGCGTGATGGCGGTGTTTCGGGACCGTGAGCAACGCCTGTGGGTGGGCAGCCAGCACGGGCTCAACCTGCTGGAGGACGCCGAGCGGGGAATTTTCCGCCGGATCCTCAACGATGCCGGCGACCCTCAAAGCCTGCCCAGCGACGGCGTCACCTCGATCGCTCAGGATCACCTTGGCCGGCTGTGGGTCGGCACCGCCAACGGCATCGGCATCTTCGATCCCAATGCCGCTGGTCCGATTCGCTTTCACCGTCTCAACAGCGCGCACGGCCTGCCCAACAACACCGCGCTGGTCGTCGAGGAGGGCGACCAGGGGCAGATGTTCGTCGCCACCGGCGACGGCATGGCGGTGGTCGATCCCGACAGCTTGACGGTGCGCCCGCTGGGGCCGGCCGACGGGGTCGGGATCGGCACCTATTGGGCCGGGGCCGGGACCCGGCTGGACGACGGCACCCTGGTCTTCGGCGGCTTCGGCGGCATGACGGTGGTGCGGCCCGGTTCGGTGCCCAGGCGGGAATATCAGCCGCCGGTGGTGGTCACCGGCTTGCGGGTGGGCGGCCTCGCCGTGCCCAGCGGCGCCGACATCGTTGTTCCATCGGCCGAGCCCAGCCTGCAGGTCGAGTTCGCCGCCTTGGATTTCGCCGCCCCCGAGCGCAATCGCTACGCCTACCGGCTCAAGGGGGCCGAGCGCGATTGGACCGTTACCGATTCCGCCCACCGCATTGCCGCCTATACCAACCTGGCGCCGGGGCGCTACAAGCTTCAGGTGCGCGGCTCCAACTCGTCCGGGGTGTGGAGCGCGGCCCCGCTGACCCTGGCGGTCACCGTCCTGCCCGCCTGGTACCAGCAGGGATGGTTCCTGGCCGTGGCGGCGTTGGCGGCGCTGGGCGCGATCATTGGCGCCGTCCGCGCCCGGACCGCCTTTTTCCGCCACCGCGAAGACACGCTGCTGCGCGAGGTGGCGGCGCGGACCGCCGAAGTCGAGGCCGAGCGCCGTCGCGCCATCGCCGGCGAGGAACAGGCGCGACGGGCCAAGGATGAGGCCGAATCGGCCAACCGCGCCAAATCCACCTTCCTCGCCACCATGAGCCACGAGATCCGCACGCCGATGAACGGCATCATCGGCCTGGTGCGGCTGATGCTGGAGCGGGCGCTGGACCGTGAGGTCCGCGACCAGGCCGAAACCATCCGCTTTTCCGCCGAGGCGCTACTGGCCATCCTCGACGACATCCTCGACTTTTCCAAGCTGGAGGCCGGCAAGTTCACCCTTGAGGACGCCGCCTTCGATCCGCGCCGGCTGATCAATGGGGTTGGCGACCTGATGCGCTCGCGCGTCGATGAAAAAGGTCTGAGGCTCGCGGTCACCGTCGCCGACGAACTGCCGTCCTATTTGCGCGGCGACGCCAACCGCGTGCGCCAGATTTTGGTCAATCTGCTGGGCAACGCGGTCAAGTTCACTAAGCGGGGCGGCATCTCGGTCACCGTCGGCATGGCCGGGGCGCGCTGGTGGATCTGCGTCTCCGACACCGGCATCGGCATCGCCGCCGACGCTGTGGGGCGGCTGTTCTCCCAGTTCACTCAGGCCGACGACAGCGTCGCGCGCCGTTTTGGCGGCACCGGCCTTGGCCTTGCCATCTGCCGCCGGTTGGCCGAGCTGATGGGCGGCGCCATCACCGTCGACAGCGCGCTTGGCCAGGGCAGCACTTTCCGCGTCGAGCTGCCGCTGGTGGCCGCCACCGCGCCCGAGGCCCCGGCCACCGCCATCTGGCCGGTGACGAACGCCTTGCCGCCCCTGGCGGTGCTGGTGGCCGACGACAACGCCATCAACCAGAAGGTTGTCGCCGGCTATCTGGCCAAGGGCCACCATCGGGTGACCCTGGTCGACAACGGCCGCGAGGCGGTCGAGCTGGCCGCGCGCGGCGGCTTCGACATCGTGCTGATGGACATGCAGATGCCGGAGATGGACGGCCTTGAGGCCACCCGCCACATCCGTCAGCTGCCCGGCCCCGAAAGCCGGGTGCCGATCCTGGCCTTGACCGCCAACGCCATGCGCGCCGACGCCGAACGCTGCCTCGCCGCCGGGATGGACGGCCATCTCGCCAAGCCGGTCGACCCCGAGGAATTGCTCGCCTGTATGGCCCGCTTGGTCGTTCCCCTGGCGGTCGTGGCACCGGCCGCATCGTCGGGCGGCGACACCCTCGGCGGATTGGGCGAGCATTTCAGCCCGGCCGAAGTGGCCGATCTGCTCGCCCTGTTCAGCCGCACCGCCACCATCGCCATCGCCGATATTACCGCCGCCGCGGCGGCGGCCGATTGGGCCGAAACCGCCCATGCCGCTCACGACCTGAAGGGGGCCGCCGCGACCATCGGCAGCACCGCCCTCGCCGAGCTGGCGGCGTCGATCGAGGCGGCGGCGAAAGCCGAGCGCGGCGGAGACGTGGGAGCGCTGGTGGACCGATTGCCGCCCGTTTGGGACGTGGCGCGGGCCAGCCTAGTCGCCTAACCCCTCAGCCCTTGCCGGCGCGCTTTCGCCAATCCCGCCGCGCCGCCGGTTTGCCGGCGGGGGCGGCGCTGGCGGTGCCGTCCTTGCGGGCCTGGCGGAAGCGTTCCAGCATGCGCTGGAAGGTGGCGTCCAATTCGCTTTCGATTTCGGGGCGGCCTTCCAAGCGGCTGAGCAGCAGGGCGGCGGCCTCGATGGTCGACAGGCTGTCGGCGCGGGGCTCGGTGCGCACGCGGCCATAGCGCGAGGGACGCTTGGGACCGAGGATCACCCGCTTGCATTTCAGCACCCAGGGATTGCGCCACCACAGCGCCTTGGCCTGGCTCCAGGTGCCGTCGAGCACTACCACGCCCTCGATGCCGGCGAGCTCGGCGTCCTGGTTGGGGCAGGGGAGCCCCTTGGCGTTGAGCGCCACCACCTCGCGTTCGGGCTCCGCCTTGGCCGAGCCCAGGTAGAGCACCGCCCAGCGTTGTGGGTCGGCTGGCCGCCCCAGCGCCTTGGCCAGGCTGGACCACGACAGCCCGACCTTGAATTCGGCATTGGTCAGCGAGTGGGCCAACAGGCGGGCGGTGCCCAGCGTCTTATCCTGCTCCTGCGGGTGTTGCAAAATCAGCAAGGCAATGCGGTTTTGCACGGGCACCACTCCGGTGCAAACGCACAGCGCCGGCGGCTTGAGGCAGGTCGGGCAGACCGGTTCGGCGGGGAGGATTTCTTCGGACATGGCGCCGGTTCTACCCGAGCGCCTATTCCAACGCCAGCGCGCCGTTCAGCACGTCGAGCAACTCGTCGGTGATCTGTTCCTGGCGCATCACCCGTTCCTCGGCCCGCAGATCGTCGAGCTTGCGGTCGATGTTGTCGGTGGCAGTGGTCATCGCCTGCAGGCGGGCGGCGTTTTCGGCGGCAAGCGATTCGGTGGCGGCGCGGACCAGATCGGCCAGCAAATACTCCTCGACCAGGCCGGCCAGTAGCTCGGCCGGCGGGACATGGTGCAGCGGCGGTACCCGGGCGGCGGCGGGGCGGAAGCGGGCGAAGTCGGGCGGCAGCAGGGTGTCGGTGGCGATGGTCCAGCGTCCGCCGGATTCCAGCCGGCCGAACATCACCCGCAGCCGGGTGAACTCGCCGGCGACGAAGCGCTGGCCCAATTCGGCGGCGGCCCGCCGCGCCACCAGCGGCACTCCGGCGGCATGGGGGGCCATCGCCAGCGACCAGGCCGGCGGGTGGCCGAGCTCGGTCAGGGTGCGGGCGCCGCGGCTGCCGATCACCAGCAACGGGCCGTCGCCGGCCGTCGCCAGCGCCGCCTGGGCCAGCGCCTCGCCATAGCCGCCGACGAAGCCGTGCTCGGCGGTGAACAGCAACAGGGCGGGACGGGTGGCGCGCGCCGGAGCCGGCGCGCCACCGGTCAGCAGCAGCGCCTGGGACAGGGCGCCGGCGATGATGTCGGCGTAACGCCCGGCCGCCAGCGAGCGCATGGCGGTGACCACCTCCTGCAACTGGGCAATGCTGTCGATGCGGGCGCGGATCAGGCCGAGCCGTTCCATAGCCCCCCCACATAACGCTTGAGCCCGGCCAGCAGGGCGTCCTTGTCGTCGCCGAACGGATTGTCGGCTAGCCAGCCGGCCAGACCGTTCTTGAACGCCTCGACCGCGTCGGGCGGCAGCGGATCGAGCAGGCCCTCGCTTAGGGCCAGCAGGCCGGCCACCTGTTCGGCCAGCGAGCGGGTGCGGGTGTTGGTCTGGACCAGCAGAGCGCGGATGCGGCGGCCGTGCTCGACCAGGCGGCGGGTGCGCTCGTCGGCCATGCCGCCGAAGCGGGTGAACACCTCCAATTCGAGGAACTGGGCGTATTCCAGCCGAAGCGAGCCAGCCAGCGCCTTCAAGGCCGGGGCCTGGGCCTTGCCGCCGACGCGGGACACCGACAGGCCGACATCCACCGCCGGCTTCTGGCCCTCATAGAATAATTTAGGGTCGAGGATGATCTGACCGTCGGTGATCGAGATCAAGTTGGTCGGGATATAGGCGGTGAGGTTGCCGCCCTGGGTCTCGGCGATCGGCAGGATGGTCAGCGAGCCGCCACCACGCTCGGGACTGAGATGGGCGCCGCGCTCCAGCAGGCGGGAATGGGCGTAGAACACGTCGCCGGGATAGGCCTCGCGCCCCGGCGGCCGCCGCAGCAGCAGCGAGACCTCGCGGTGGATGGCGGCGTGGCGGGTAAGGTCGTCGAGGATCAGCAGCACGTCCTTGCCGCGCTCGCTGAAATACTCGGCCATGGTGCAGGCGGCGTAGGGCGCCAGCCAGGCCAGGCCGGGCGGGCCCGAGGCCTCGGCCATGACGATGATGGTGCGGGCCTTGGGACCGAAGCGGGCGATGGTGTCGACCACCCGGGCCACCGTCGAGGTCTTCTGCCCGATGGCGGCGTAGACGCAGACGATTTCGGTGTCCTTCTGGTTGATGATGGCGTCGGTGGCGATGGCGGTCTTGCCGGTCTTGCGGTCGCCAATGATCAGCTCGCGCTGGCCGCGCCCGATCGGCAGCATGGAATCGATCACGGTGATGCCGGTGGCCAGCGGGCGGTTGACCAGATCGCGGTCGATGATCGCCGGCGCCGGCTTCTCCACCGGTTCGGTCTCGGAACAGTCGGGCGGCGGGCCGCCGTCGAGCGGGCGGCCGAGGGGATCGACCACCCGGCCGAGCAAGGCTTCGCCCACCGGCACCCGCACCACCTCGCCGGTGCGCTCGACGCTGGAACCGGCGTCGATGCCGTCCGAGGGTGACAACAGCACGGCGCCGATGCGGTCGGGCTCCAAGGTTACCGCCATCCCCAGGGCGCCGCCGGCGAAGCGGAGCAATTCGTCGGCCCTCACCCGGGGCAGGCCGAGCACCTGGGCGACGCCGTCGCCGATGCGCTCGACGGTGCCAACCTCGCGCAATTCGGGATCAAGGCGGGCGGCATCGGCGCTCGCGCGCGCGCGTTCGCCCCATTGGACCAGGTCGTCAGCCAGGGTGTTCATGGTTCGCCATCTCCCGTTGCGCCGCCGCCAGGGACGAAGCCCAGCTCACCTCAAGCACCGCCGCCGCCGCCGACAGCCGGGCGCCGGCGATCAGGTCGTTGGCCGAGACGGTTTCGATCGCTGCTCCGCCCAAAGCGGCGGCGACGCGGCGTCCGGCTTGGTCGCATTCGGCCTGGGGCGCTGCCGGGGCCAGTTCCAGCCGCAGCCCGTCGCCGCTGAAGGCGGCCCGCTCGGCGGGGTCCAAATCGGCCAGACGCGCCAGCAGCAGATCGACGAACGGCGCCGGCCCGACCCCCGGCGCGGCGGCGGCCAGTAGCCGACCGGCCAGGGTGACCGCCACCCCGGCGGCCTGGTGCCCCAGGGCCTCAGCAGCGGCCTGGCGTTCGGCCGCCACGGTGGCGCGGGCCTCGGCGAGCAGGCGCTCGGCCTGGATGCGGGCGGCGGCGGTAACCTCGTCGCCCCGTCGCGCCGCTTCGGTCTCGGACTGGCGGCGCAGGCTCAAACGCTCGGTCTCCAGCCCATCGGTGCGGCCGCGCCATTCGGCCTCACTGGCCTGGGCGCGACGCTCAGCCTCGGCCGCCGTGGCGCGCGCCGCGTCGGTCTCGGCGCGGCGACGATCGATCATCGCCAGCACCGGGCGATACAGGAAATGTTGCAGCAGCCA
>Ga0316222_1004552_pt1 | contig 12536 bp, 10 predicted proteins | sample TBH18011metaG_FD_206008 | JGI IMG/M metagenome (GOLD analysis project Ga0316222, IMG submission 206008) | Freshwater microbial communities from Trout Bog Lake, Wisconsin, USA - TBH18011 | ecosystem: Environmental > Aquatic > Freshwater > Lake > Hypolimnion/Profundal zone | place: USA: Wisconsin... | reverse complement strand
CGACGGCAATCAAGCGCCAAACGCGGATTTTGCTTTATGGGGCGAACATATTTACGACTCCGATAAGCCGAAAAGCATTCCTATCGAGCCCCATGAAGCTGCCGATATCATTCACCAACTCTATAACGCCGGCATTAGTTTGTACGTGCATAACACCCATCGCACCTGGGTCAACAATGTCATGGGCCAAATGGGATTGGACCTTGTCGAGGAAGCCGAGGAAGCCGAGGAAGAGAATGAGCAGAGTGATGAACGGATCATCGAATTGACGGTGACCTCCGCTAAAACCGACGAGATCGCCGCCGTCAACGACGATGAGATCGCTCTTACCGTCCAACAATTAACGCGATTTTTCTAGGAGCGCGAGTAATGGCACTATTTCAGCGAATCTTGCAAAACACGGACCCGGCCCCTGACCGGGACGACAAGCGTCACCCCGGAAAATTGGCCGAAATCCTCCGCTGCCACATGGAAGGTATTTCCTATGTGACCGGGGAATTCACCGACGGCCAAGCTTTTCTGGCCAGGATCAATACCCATTATTCCGGCGATAAAGTCGTCATCGGCAAGGAAGTTTCCGTTCTTTACGGCAATAAGGAAAAACTTGGCGGCGGGCTATTCCTACTTAGCGAGGACGCGCCGGTTACCGGCGAATTGATCGCGGCCGTTTTAAGCGCCAAGGATTCGCCGTCCCTCGACGAGACATTGACCGAACAACAGCGCGTCGATGGTTATGCCATCCGAGTTTGCGACGGGTTGATGTCGGCGGTACGCTTCAAGGCGCCGGATAACCTGATGCCGCTGTGTCGTCTGTTCGGCCTGGTCGTCGATAACGAAGTCTCGGGGGCGGCGTCTTATTTCGGGGAATTGTTGTGCGACCGCATCGCCGCTCATCATTATCCGGAACTTAAGGCGCCTCTTATCGAGGGATTCCGCGCCGCGGTAGCTAAGAGCGCGAGCGAACTTGATCAACGCCGTTTAAGTAAATTGGTCGATCGGTTTCGCGACAAGATCAATATGGACGTCATCGCCATCTTGAAAGCCTCGGCTTCCTGGGATTGCTTCGACTACTCCGATTATGCCGGCTATGCCCCTGAAATGGAAACGGCCGAGGAAAAAGCCGAAGCGGAACGCCGGACTCTCTGGCTCCGTCAAGCCGCTCAAGCTTACCCACCCCTGGCCGGTAAATTCACGGCACCGGAAGGCCGCGCCGTTCGCGATGCTATCGTCAAGGGAGAAAAACTCGATCAGAAACTGGAAAGCTTAACTGGACTCCAAAAAGCAACCCTAAAGGCCATGCGCAAGATTCAGTGGCCCATCCCGGCCGAACTTTCGGAAAAACACATTTTCGCGGTCATGCGCGATCTACCGCCGGACTGGTTGACCAAGGGCGGGAAGCAGCCGGGCCTGATCAAAACGGAATGGGACTCCTTCTGCGTCCTAGCGCATCTGGCCCGTGAAACCGCCTTGAAGACCGGGCAATCGGCGCTGAAGTTGATCGAGCCGTCAAAGGGGAATTTCGATGACTACCTCCATAGGATCATCAATAAATTGTTGCTGGCCTCCGATCCGCTTGGTGAGCACCCCAACGAGAGATTGACTCGACTGGAAATGCTGAAGCGCGTGCGGACCGATCGCAGCGTGCAATTCAATGTGCTGATGGGCGCGGTCAATGAGATTGAAATGGCCCATGACGCCTTCACTCGTGAAGTGGTGATGCCGATTGCCGCCTATGCCGTCTTGGAACGGGGCAGGATAGGCGGCATGGATAAAATCGTGTTCAACGGCACCCAAATGGAGCTGATTCAATCGCAAGCCAACGACATTCTATTTTCAGAACGATCCCTGTTGGACATCGTCGAGCAGACTCAGAAAATCGGATATCGCGTCGATTTGCTCGATCAAATGCGCGCCGCCGGGATTATCCTGCCAGACGACGACATCCGCGCCATCGTCGGCGATGAACTGGTAATGAATCCCCCAATCCATACGGGTTGGTCGGCCATGACCGGGGTCGTTACCGCCCCCAACGGCCTGACGATCGTGCCTTTGACCAATATGCAGATGTTCAGGGATGAATCCAAAGGCTGTCAACACGGTAGCGCCATGAATAATTGTGTCGGCAATGGCGAATATTACGCGGATAAGTGCGCCTTCCTCGGCGCTCATATCTTCTCGGTGCGCGCTTACGAAGCCAACGGTACGTTCCAACGCATCGCCACGGTGGAAACCACGCCGATTACCACGGTGGATGGTTTCGAGCATATTCTGACCAATCAACGACGCGGTAAATGCAACACCAGGATTCCGGAAGATGCCGACCAAGCCACGAACTGGTATCTGGACAGCATCATGACCGGGGTGTTGCCGGTCGACAAGGAGGGAATTATCGCGGCCCTGGCCGAGCGCAAGACGCGGCAGAACGATTATAAACAACAACGACGCCAGCAGCGCACCCTGGAAGCGGAAGCGGAACGTCAATTGGCGATCCTGAGAAATTTCCGTAAGCACCCCGTCACCAGCGTCTGCCGGTACGACTGGCGGAATGCCGAACATTTGCAACGCGCCATTACCGGTTGGAATCGCCCATTTCAGACCATCAACAACAATGAGGTGCCAGCCATCCTCGGCGGCAAATGGCGGCATGCCACCTTGGAAACCTTCATGGATTTGGACGGCGTCAAGAATGTGGTCGGTATCGCCAACCCCTATGCGCGGGAAGCGAAGGTCGAGATGACCGGGCCTGGTACGGGGATGTGACTCATCCCCGTACCCTGACCACGAAGTCACCGGCGCTTTGCCGCAGCTTCTCCGCATTGACCGCCAACGATTTGGCATCTGACAACAGGGCGCTGGCGCTGTCGCCGGTCCGTTCGGAAATACCCGATACTTCAGCGATGCTTTCCGACACCATGCGCGTGCTCTGGGATGCCTCGTCCACGTTATGCGCGATCTTATGCGTGGAGGCCCCCTGCTTGCAAATGGCTTCGGCGATGGATTGCGAGATGCCGTTCATGCGCTCGATGGTGGCGGCCACATTGCGAATGGCTTCGACCGCCCTGCCGGTGCTGGACTGGACGGAATCGATTTGCGCGGTGATCTCATCGGTGGCCTTGCTGGTTTGGTTAGCCAGGCTCTTAACCTCGTTGGCCACCACCGCGAACCCCTTACCGGCATCGCCGGCCCGAGCCGCCTCGATGGTGGCGTTGAGCGCCAATAAATTGGTCTGCGCGGCGATATCGGTAATCAGATTGACCACGTCGCCGATTCGATGGACGGCATCGGATAATTCCTGAACGATGCCGTTGCTGGACTGTGCTTCGGCAACGGCATCCCTGGCGATGACCGAGGACTCCTCGACCTGATTGCCGATCCGCAAAACCGAATCCGACAATTCGTCGGTCGCCATGGCAATGGTATCCATATTGTTGGCGGTCTGCAAGGCGGCGTCGGCGACATCGGTGGCCTGGCTGCGTACCTGATTGGCCAACGCCGTCAGCGCCTGGGCGTGATTTTCCATTTCCGCCGCGGCTCTGGCCACATCACCGGTAATCCCCGAGACGCCGTCCTCGAACTCATTGGCCAAATGGTGCAGGCTTTCCTTCTGTCGTTGTTCATCCGCTTTCTTTGAACGCTCCTGGTCTTCACGCGCCCGACGTCGTTCGGCGATATTCTCCTTGAAAACGCGCATGGCCGAAGCCATTACGCCAAGTTCGTCCCGGGCGCGCGCGACAGGAATTTCGACATCGTAATCGCCCTCGGCCAACGCCTTCATGGTGGTGGTCATCCTGACCAGCGGATGATTGACGATTCGTCCAAAGACCCATCCGGTCAACGCAACCACCACGGCGGCTAAAAACAGCGAAGCCACGGCCATGAGGATGATATTCTTCCGTACCGCGGCACGTTCCGCCGAAACATCGAGGCTTGATGAAAAAACGGCGATAACTTCACTGGGAGCCGTGTCCATCAGACGTTGATGACAAGTTTTACACACCTCCATGTCGGCGCCGTCGGTCATCAGAATCGGCGCGCTATAGCGGTAAAAACCGTTCTCGATACGACCGACGACCTTACTGGTGGCCAGGGCCTCGGCGTCAATCTCGTCGCGCGCCTTCTTGACTGGAACATCCTGCTTGGCCGCGGCGAGATCGGTGGCGGACTCAACCGCGACACTCCCGGAATCGTCGAACCCACCCGACATCGCTCCGATCGTTTTTTCGACCACGTAATTCGTCGTCTTGGCGCCCCAAACGCTCCATAAGGTGCCGGGATAGGTGCGGTTGCGTTGTTCGAACCATTTGTTGAACACGGTAACGGCAACGTTGTCGTGATCGGTCCGCCGCTGCGCCATGGCCGCCTCGACGAAGGCCCGCATGCTTTCCACCTCATTTTGCGAGAACAGCAGCGCCTTTGCCTCGATGGTCCGCTCCTCGGTAATGGAATAGGCCACGATAGCGGTCACGGAAAGCGACAGGACGGCGGCGATGACCATCAACATGAATTTGCGTTGCAATGACATTTGACACCTATGAAAACGGCTTTTGACGACCAAAACAATGTATCATATGCACAAAACGAAATGTTGTGCCTAGTGCATAAGACGTAATCCACATTTAGAGGTAATAGAACATGATACTTAAGTATTAAATAATTATGGGGTCGTATTCAAAATTGGAATTAATATAAAGCACTATCTTATTGAAAACGTTAATATTTTGTACTTAAGTAGCAACAACCTCAATCATATCATTCATATTACGAATTAAACCATACGTTGGATCTCCTTGAACTGAAAAACAATATCTTGTGAATATAAGTCATAGATTACCTGAAAATCATCAAGATATTGTTTTAACTTCTTCTTCAAATTTTGTAAGCGATCATTACAACAAGAATGGCAGATTGATTGTGTGTTTTGTAACGATGGGGGCGTCACTTTGAACGCCAATGTGGTCAGAATATGTCGTTAAGCATATCAAGCATCATGAAGCGATCATTACATTGCGAAGCGTAGGGTGAAAATCAAAAATGACAGGAGAAGAAATGTCCTACCTAAATGTCATCGTTAAAGAGCTGTCGCCCCTTGATCCAGGTGGACGGCTAGGGTGCCTCTTATCTTCGATCGAAGGCGATTTACCTGCGCTCAGACATCACACCCCCTGTATTGCCGGCGATATTGAAACGCAATCGCGAATCAAATCCTGGCGAGCCATGGTCGATGGGTACGGATTCAACCTAACCTCGATGGAACTATCCGAGCTTATCGACGCGGCGCCGCGGCCGCTCTCGTCCAGTTGCGTGGAAATGCCTTGCATCGGCGGTTGCGCCTTGGTGGGCGACGCCGATGTCCTCAGGGAACTAATCCTCATGCAAGGCGTGAATTAATTTTGTTCGCGAACGCGATCGATGAAGTTGTCGATATGACTGTTCATCGTTGCCATCCGTTGCGATAGATCACCGGAAACGTCGAGCACGTGCTCGGCCGCTTCGGTGGTCGTCTCGGCGATCTTGGCCACCTGATCGATGGTGTCTGCCACCAAATGCACGCTTGAGGCGGCCTCGATAATGGCGGTCGACATTTCGTGAACCGCGTTCGACTGTTGCCGGGTGGTTTCGACAATATCCTGAGAGGCGTCGTTAATGTCGCGCACCATGGTCACGATTTGCTGTACCGCCGTGACCGCCATGGCCGTAACCCGGCGCACTTCGTCGATCTGCGCGGTAATCTCGTCGGTGGCCTTGGCGGTTTGATTGGAGAGGCCCTTCACTTCACCGGCCACTACCGCGAACCCCTTGCCGGCGTCACCAGCCCGGGCCGCCTCGATGGTGGCGTTGAGAGCTAACAAATTGGTCTGGCTGGCGATGTCCCCGATCATGCTGACGATGCTGCCGATACGATCGGCGGCGACGGTCAGATCCTTGATGGTTTGGTCGGTTTTGTTGGCGACGGATTCGGTGTTGCCGGCCATTTCCGCCGATTGAGCGATTCGTTGCGAAACGAGACCGATGCCGGCGGAAACCTGTTCGACGGCACTGGCTACGCTTTCCATATGCGTCGACGCTTCCTTGGCGGCCACGGCAACGGTACTCGATTGTCTGCTGGTCTGAATGGCGATATCGCCCATCTGCCGCGCGGTGGCCTCCAATTGCATGGCGGTGGCGACAATGACGCCGCTCATGCCCTTGACCGTATCGCCGATGCCGCTGGCCTCGGACGTAAAAGTCTTGGTCTTGTTCGCCATGATCCCCACGGAATCGTTGATCAACTTGGCGTGCGCGGCGAATTCACCCACCAGGCCGTCGGTGACAATCGAGCGATAATAATGACCGGCCGCCAGTTTGGTCATGGTGCCGTCCGCTTCCTTGGTGAAGGCTTCCGATAAATCCAGAACGCGATTGATGGAATGCTCCAATTTCCCGATGACGCCGCGCTCGACGATATCGACGACACGGGTATCCAGGCAACCGGAGGCGGCGCTGGACAAGACCCGGGCGGCGCGGTTGATGCCCTCGTGCGCGCGCCATAGGTAATAAAGTCCAACCAAATTGATGATGAAAATGAAGCCGATCGCCGCGGCATCGTAGAACTGTCCATCGACAGCGAAAAACCCGATGCCGGCCATTGAAATGAGCTCGGTCAGGATGACGATCCAATGCGCCTTGGAAATCGAGGACAAATCCAGCGACGAAACGATGGACGCTTTAAAGGCTACAAACGAATTCATCATAGGAAACTCCGGCGGATTGAAGTTTGGCGACCAGGGCGTTAAAGGCGGTCTCCATCCCCTGCTTGGGATCTGAAGCGGCTTGCTCGACGCCAAGCAACTCGCGGTAGATCCCCTCGATCACGGCGACCGCTTCGGAGCGCGGCTTGCGACGATTGGAATGATAGCTGACGATCTTGCCGTCCTTGTCGAAAGTCGGCGTGATATGCGCGAAAACCCAATAATGATCGCCGGTCGAGGCAAGATTTTTCACGTAGGCGAATGCTTCTTGGCCAGATTCGATCAAGTGCCAAACCAATTTGAAGGCGCAGCGCGGCATGTCGGGATGGCGCACGATACTGTGCGGTTGCCCGAGCACTTGCCGTTCCGTGTATCCGACCATGCGCAGGAACACCTCGTTGGCGTAAATGATCCGCCCCTTGAGGTCAGTCTTGGTGACGATGATTTCATCCACGTCGAAGGTACGCTCGATACCGGTTAATTTCATACTCATCCTCGAAATTCCCATGGATACGAAAAGATGAATCGATCATAACAAATTTTGTATCGAGTATGTGATCTTAATTAGGTGCCAATCACTACGGCGTAGACGTAATACATGTCCGAGGCGACCCCGGCTGCGGTATGTGTGTAGATGTAAAAGTCGTTTCCATCTGCGAATTCCAGATCGATGACGTCGTAATCGCCGGTGGTGATGGGCGAATTATGCTTCAAACCACCGGTCAATGAATCGGAAGTACTGACCGCGCTCGACAAATTGACGATGTATTGACCGGTGGCGTGGTGGGTAATGTGGCTGACATTGTAACTGGCGGCGATGGTGCAAGTTCCATTGGGGGTGCCGCCGCAGGTCGAGCCGTAAAACTGAACCCACGCCTTGATTTGCGGTCCACTCGCTCCACCCATCGCGGTCCACACCCCACTATTGGCACAATAATAAATCGCGCCCGTCCCACCGGAATCCGCGCCGATTTGGCCAATCGTGCCGCACCCGCCGCCCAGGGAGGCGATCTGACCGACAACGACACCCTGATTGGCGTTCAAGGTGCTATGCGCCGTCATGGTGCTGTTGGCGTTCAAGGTGCTGTTGGTTTCCACGTCGCCGTTGGCGGTCATGGTGCCGGCCACGTTCATGTTGCTGTTGGCGCTCAAGACACCATTGGCTTCGACGGTATTGTTGGCGTTCAGGACGCCACCCACATTCAGGGTGCTGTTGGCGTTGACGACGCCGTTGGCGTTCAAGGTCGAGGAGGCGGTCATGACGCCGTTGGCGGTCAACGTGCCGGCGGTCGTCAGGTTGCCGCCATTGGCGGTATAGCTGCCGCCATAGAGGTCGACGATCATGCTGACATTGAGGTAGGTCAACGTCTTGGTTACGCCGCCCGACAGAAAGCCCGCATTGCCGATATTGTTCAGATTGTTGGAGTTGATGTCCAGATTGGTGCCGGTGGTCAATTGATTGGCCTCGGGATGACCGGGAATGGTCATGCGATAAAGCCCGTCATTGACAAAGGAGGTGCCGCCGACCTCGCCGGTAACCGCCATGCTGCCGGCCGCGAAGGTCGGCGCGGCGGTAAACGTGGCGATAACCGTATCCCAGGAGGTGGTCGAACCGATCGCGGCATTGTTGCCGATCACGCCGGCGGTATCGCCGTTTTGCGTCATATAGGCGGCGACGAAGGCGCTCCAGGTGATGAAGTTGGAATTGACCGGCGGCGCCGTATGCGTACCGACCGCATAAGTGACCGCCGTTGCCGAAACCACATTGGTTTGCGAGGTGTAGGCATTACCCCAGGGATCGGTTACCGGGAAGGCCGCGGGAACATAGCCCCCGGCGATCAGGGTGGCCAGGGTTACCGTGGCATGACCGCCGGCTGCTTCGATCGCCGCGAAATTGGTCATGACATAATTGCGCAGGCCCGTGGACATGGTGGTCTTGTTTTGCGCATCGGTTTCGCCGCGCAAGATGTCGGGGATGACGCCAATGCCGGTGACGATCAGAATCGAAATAATCGAGAAGATGATGACGCTGAACATCAAATCGATGGTCAGGGCGCCGGTTTGCGCCTTTCGGCCGACGCAACGAGCGAAGAATTTTTTCAAGGCCATCATCTTCCGGTATCCATCAAAAGAGTCGTCAATACCATGATGATAGCAGAGCGCGATTTTGTTTTGTGGCATTAATTCAAAACTAAGGAGTATAGCGAACAGCCCGGTAGACGGTGTCGGTCGGCACGTAGATGCCGGTCCCGACGCACGGGATGGCGATCACCGCCACCGAGGAGCCTAGTTGATTGGCAGCGGTTTGGTAAACACCGTTATAGGCATAACCGGCCAGCCAGGAACCGGCATAACCGTATCCATTGCCATACCCGCTCATGATCAATTCCATTTCCTCGGCCACCATGATTCCTGGCGCGTTATCGGGCACGGTCGATTGCCAGGTGCAAACATGTCCGCCCGCCAACACCGCGGTGGTCAGATAATTGGTCGATACGCCGCCTTGGAGCGTCAGGCTGGCGGGCGCGATGACCCCGGTAAAACCAGGGAAGACGGCGTGATAAGCGATAGCCGCTTGATGGACATTGAGTAAGTTGGCGGCCACCGCCGTCGCGCCGCGATTATCGAATGAGGTGATATCGGCGCTGATGTTTTGGTCAAGCAACACCGAAGGACGCAAATAGGTCGACGGAATGAACATCCACGCGAAACTGACCGCGAGCACGCCGAACATCCACATGAACAGGGAGATCATGGCGAGGTCACGATCAGCGCTGAGCGATTTGAGTCGGCTTGCTCCGGCTGGCGCGCAGATTTTGCAATTTCGCCTCCTGGGCGCGAAGATTGTTTTCCAGGGAGCTGAGATTGCCGTTCCGGATCAAATTGCGGATGGTCAATTCCTCGTCCTTGGTGATCAAGTCGGAACAGGCGCGAATGAAGAACGGCTTGAATTGCGGTGCCGACAAGCCGTTGCCGATCGGATGCATTTCCTGATAGATCACCGCGCTGATGGCGTCGGCCGTCAATTGCCGCGCGGTGATCTCGCCGTCACGCGAGGACAGCATGGAAATGATGCGCTGTACGCAGCCGATCCCCGATGAACCATGCATGGTCGAGTCGACCAGCATGGCGCCGCAGGCGAATTTCATCACTTCCGAGGCCACGTCGGCGGAACGAATTTCCGATACATGCGCCCGTTGCGACGACATGCGGAAGCCGCCTTTCAGCGCCTCGGAATAACCGCCCTCGACTCCGGAAACATCGATCTGAATGGAGTGACCGTAATCGCCGAAGGCGCCGTTGAGATCGAATTCGACCGGATCTTCCACAGCGAAACCGCTGCCGCCGAATTTTTCCAAGGCGGTCACATAGGTGGCCACGGCGGAAACCGTCTTGCCGGCATCGGGCGGGCCGGTGAACAGGATCAAGCCGGGCGATCGGGTAACTTCCATGATTTTCTCGACCAGGATCGGCGGAAAGCGCCAAGCGGGATCGGTCAGGCGTGGAATCTCGCTGGGCACGCGCCGCAGGACGAACCACTTCAGATCATTCGAGGCTTTAACGGGATGAACGCGGAACGAAGTCTCCTGAAATCGCGCGGCGAAATCATGATCGCAGTCGATACTCATCAATAGGCCGTGCAATTGACGGATTTCCTCGGTGAATTCCGGCGGCACCCGCACCATCAATTTAGGATTGGTGTCGAACCCCTTGAACCAGCCTTCCGGCGGGGAGATTACCGAAGTCGCCGAGATATAGAGATTGGTGAAATGGGTATCCACCAGGGTCTTACCCATTCTCGGCGCGAAGCGCTGCGGTTCGGTGCCGGAAGGCTGACCCTGCTGGCCGGATTGGCGTGCCGTTTGTTCGAACTGAGTATTCATTCCGTATATCCCATTTAAAGTCGGCGGCGCGTGATCAAGTCGGTTTTACGCAGCGTCGAAACTTCTGCTCCGACACTGCGTAAAACCTTAACGATAAGCGTAGAACAAACTGTTGGAGGTCACGTCGGTGCAATAAGTCGCGGCGGTTACGGGATCGGTGGGGGGAGCGGCCCAAGCGCCGCCGGCGGAATTCTTGAACTCTTCGGCACCGCCGTTATTCTGCACCATGTCGATACAAACCTCTTGGGGGATGCCGTCCAATTCCACGGTCATGTAGCTGATCCCGCCGATGGTGGCCGAACCCAGGGTCACCGCGCCTTGAAAGGCGTTGATGATATTGACGCCGTTGATCATCGAAGTCGGCACCACGTTGATGGTAATGGCGTTGGCGTTGGTTAGAGTTGTGTACGAGGTTTGCTGGGCGTACTTGCCGCGAATCCGGGTGACCAGCGTGGTCAATTGATCTTCGGCTTCCAACTCATGAACGTAGTCCAGAATGGTGGGGATGTTGTAGAGCGTGATGGCCACGATCACCAGAATGACGATGATGTAGAACAACATCTCGATGGAAACCGCCCCGGTCTGGATGGCGCGGCGCAATCTTGCCCGGTAGGTACGGTCCTCGGGATGGTTGAGGGACTCGGCCAGCGCCGCCTTCTTATCAGCCAAACGCTTGCTGAATGTCTGCTTCAATGTGGTCATTTCAAATCCCCTTTGGAGGCCGATGCCAACGGCGTCGGTGAATTTTGCACGACAGAGCCTCAATTGCTGGTGCTGTCTCAACCCTGTTACATATCAACTATACGATACGTGAATTATTTTGTGGGGTAAAAAATTAGCTGGAAGTGAAAATAATGATGCGCGAGTTGCGGGACGAGAAATCCGTAAATAAAGAATGGCGCGGCACGGACTCTGTCGCCAGGTTTGGACGAAGGGGAAATGGCGCGGATACCGATAACGAGGCAGAGCAAGAAAAAGCTCAACCAGATACCGTCGATATATTCCGAAATAGTGAACCATGGGGCTAGACCGATAATGAATACGGCATCGCCACCGCCAAACAAGGCCCCCGTTCTTCCCGTGAAGAGCTTGAGAACAAAACAGGACAGGTAGATCGAGCCGACGATGAAAAGCGCGAGCAAGACCGTCAGGGCGGTCAATTGCGTCTTGCCGGACAAGCAGCCGAGGACCATCAGTCCTCCGGAAAACAAATAGGGAATAAGCTCCTCGGTAAGGTCGATCGTGGTAATGGCAACCAGCAGCAGCCCGAACAGGATGTCTTCCCACCAATTGAAGCCGAGCGCGGTCCGCCAGATGAGCAGCAGCAGGATCGGCAATAGCCAGCCGATATTCATAATGAGGCCGCTTTCGGATTGTATGGACGATCCGCAGCAGAAGCGGGCAATGGGTCTCGCCTGCGTGAAGCAAATCCAGGCCCCGACGACATAAAGCGGAATGGCGGCGGCGATCGGCGTCATGACAGCTTCTTGCTACTGGTGTTGACCCTGGAAATCAAGTCCTTCAAGGCGGCCTCGAAAGTGCCTCGCGGCATTTTATCGGGTATCGGTTCAGGCGGATGATGCGCGACGGCTTCAACGGCGTTGTCGATCAAATCGATGGCGTTCTTGGCTTCGACGTGCGCCGTTTCCTCATCGCCGGTAATCGACAGCTCGATGTCGAGCAGGGTGTCATGCAGTTGCGTATCGATGGCGTTTCCGTTGGGATTGGACCGGTCACCCAGATTATCGGGGATTTCGACCGGATATTCCGGAACGCCGTCTTCATCGCCGCCAACGGCGTCCTCTTCCGCGTCGTCGGCGCTTTCGTCGCCCAAATCATCGGGGATATCATCCCAATCCATGGGAATTTCAACTTCTTCCGGATCGCGATTGGCGCCCTCCTCGTATTCCTCTTTCGGAGCGTG
>Ga0316222_1004539_pt1 | contig 12558 bp, 11 predicted proteins | sample TBH18011metaG_FD_206008 | JGI IMG/M metagenome (GOLD analysis project Ga0316222, IMG submission 206008) | Freshwater microbial communities from Trout Bog Lake, Wisconsin, USA - TBH18011 | ecosystem: Environmental > Aquatic > Freshwater > Lake > Hypolimnion/Profundal zone | place: USA: Wisconsin... | reverse complement strand
TGGCCGGGCCGACGAAAAGGACACCGTAGGCCGATCCAAATGGCCACCTGAGGCCGATTGAAGTGGACACCCGAGGCCGGCGAAAAGGACACCCCAGGATCCGCAGGCATTGCCCCGAAGGGTTGAGTGTCGCTGCTGTCTGTGCGGACTGTATAATGCTCTTCATTCTGAAAGCAACTGGTATTTTCGTCAGATTAGGCAAGTTGCTTGGCCAGGATAATCGGCAATCAGACAGTCGTGCACGACTGCCGGGAGGCGAGTTGTCCCGGTAGTACATAGGGGGGACCTGCGCGCGCCCGCAGCGCTCATCACGAAGCTGGCGGAGGGCGCGCGTGGGGGGATCCTGTGGACCCACCGGGTCAACTCGCCGGGTGGGGGGCTCGGGGGGAGGGTTTATCGCTTTCACCCATCGGCAGGAGCAACGACGATCCCCCCGATTTCAGGCTCGTCATCGATCGGCACCCCGGTGGTGGGGTCGATCACGTCGCGCATGGTTTTCCCCTTGAGATTGATGCGGTAGGCGTTGTTGATCAGGCGGTCGAGGATCGCGTCGGCGTAGGTGGGGTCGCCGATCATGTCGTGCCAGCACTCGACCGGCAGCTGGCTGGCGATGATTGTTGAAGCCCGGCCATGCCGATCGTCGATCACCTCCATGAGGTCACGACGCTGTTCGGCGGTCAGCTTGATCATCAGCCAGTCATCAAGGATAAGGACGCGAGTGCGGGCAAGGCTGGTGAGAACGCGCGACTGGCGACCGTGCAGGCGGGCGACCGCCAGGTCGTCGAGCAGTCGCGAGAGCCGCCTGTAGACCACGGAGAAGCCGTCCCTTGCGGCGCGATTGCCCAGCGCACAAGAGACCCAACTCTTTCCGATGCCAGCAGGGCCTATGACCAGCACGTTACGATTGAGGCGGATCCACTGGCTGGTGGCCAGCGTATGGATGGTGCCGCGATCGAGCTGGCGGGGCGTCCGCAGATCGAGGTTTTCGAGGCAAGCCGTCTGGCGCATGTCGGCACGTTTCAGGCGCTGCGCCAAGGCGGCGCTGAGCATGGCGCTATGCTGCACGTCGACCAAGATGCCCAGCCGCTCCTCGAATGGCAGGGAGGCAATCTCGGGCTGCGTCATCTGGGTTTGCAGGGCGTCCGCCATGGCGGCCAACCGCAAGGCATGCAGTTTCTCGACGGTTTGCTGAAGCATGAAAATCTCTCCTCAATGGAAGGTGCCCGATGGGTGGAGGTTGGCGTGGCGGCCGGGGCCATCGTCGCCGACGGCTTCGGGAATCGGCCGACCGCTCTTGAGCAATTGCTCGACGAAGCGGGACGAGCGGACGCCGGCCACCAACGCGCGCTGGCAAACCGCCTCCATCCGCGCGTTCGGGTATTTGCGGGCCAAGCGCAGAATGCCGAGGCAGGAGCGGATGCCTTGCTCGATATGATCGTTGCCGGTCAGCAGGCGCTCGACATAGGCGGTGGTGGCAATGCCGACCTTGGCCGCTTCCGACCGGACCCAGTCCGGGGTTCGCTTGGCCATCGCGCTGTGCGCCGGCGGCATGTGTTCATCGACGGTGGAAAAACGCTTGTCGCCGGTCAGCCGGGCATGGCTGGCCACCCTTTCGCCAAGGTGGAGGATCTGGACGCTGGTGGCGGTGAGAAAGATATCGACGCTCTTGTGCACCAAGGCGTATGGGACCGAGTAGAGGTAGCGGCGATCGACGACGACGTGATAATCGACGTTGACCTTGCAGTCGATCTGCCACTCGCCGACGACATATGGCTCGGTCGGCAGCGGCTTGAGCGCGGCGCGTTCCACCGCCTCGAACAGCGAGCGTCGGCTGCCGTCCCTCGGTGGCGCCATCGGCTTGTCGTTCAGTACGGTCAACTGTTCCCAGATGGCTTCGTTGAATTCGGGGAGCGAGAAAAACTGCCGATTGCGCAGGGGCGCCAACAGCCATCTATAGGCTTGGAGGACGCTCCCTTCGACGGAGGGCTTATCCCGTGGCTTTCTCACCCGCGCAGGAACCACGGCGGTCCCATAATGCCTGATCAGGGCGGCGTAGCTGGAGTTGACGACGGGATCGTAATAGGACGGATGGGTGACCCCCACCTTGGCATTGTCCGGGATGACTTTGGCGGGCACCCCGCCCAAAAAGGCAAACAGCCTGACATGGGCAGAGAGCCAATCCTCGTGGCCTTGCGTCCAAGTCCCCTCGGCATAGATCAGCCCGGAGCACGGCAGGCAGGCGACGAAGATCTGGACCTCACGCTCGATGCCCTGATCCATGATGGTGAAGGTGTCGCCCGCGTAGTCGACCTGAACCGCGTCGCCAGCGTGATGCACTTGGCGCATCGACAGTCCGCGGCCTGAGTTCTTCTGCCATTCACGGAGATACAGCTTGAATTGGCTCAGCTCATAGCCGTCGGGGTGGTCGGCCTTGTACTCGTTCCACAGAAGCCGGCGGGTGATGGTCTTGTCGCGCCGCAGCTCCTCGTCGATCTTGGCCCAATCCGGCAGCGGCCGCCGCCCTTCGTTCGCCGGCGGAAACAAGGCCGCCTCCAACGCCACGTCGGTCAAATCGGCGGCTTTGACTGCGTCGATCCTGGCGGCTTGCGCCCGTTCAACATATCGGCGCACCGTCGACCTCGACGCCCGCGCACTGGTGGCCACCGCGCTGATATTGGGCCCGAGCTCCGCCCACAGCCGTAAGATTTCCCTGATCCGTCGCATCTCTGACCTCGGCATTGGCATGCTCGCCCCCCTCCGAAAAGGGGCAACGATACTTGCCGGTACTTCGATGTCAGCAGCGGCTCCCCGCCCAAGATCGAGGTGGCCAAATCGGCGGCCTCAGGTGTCCTTTTCAATCGGCCTCAGGTGTCCTTTTCGCCGGCCTCGGGTGTCCACTTCAATCGGCCTGGGGTGTCCACTTCCGTCGGCGCGGTCAATCCCCGCCATCGTCGACCAGGACGGCCCCGGCGGCACCCCGCTGGCCGTGTTCGAATCGGGCGCCATCCTGATCTACCTGGCCGAGAAGACCGGCCGCTTCCTGCCCACCGAGCCACGCGGTCGGGCGCTGGTGCTGGAATGGCTGATGTTCCAGATGGGCGGCATCGGGCCGATGTTCGGCCAGGCCCACCATTTCCGCCGCTTCGCCCCCGAGCCGATTCCCTACGCCATCGAGCGCTACACCAAGGAGACCCGGCGCCTGTACGACGTGCTCGACGCCCGCCTGGCGGCGGCCGAGTACGTCGCCGGCGACTACTCGATCGCCGACATGGCGATCTATCCGTGGACAACGCGGTGGGACTGGCAGGGAATCGATCTGGCCGAGCTGCCCCACGTGAAGCGCTGGATGGAGGCGCTGGCCCAACGGCCGGCGGTGCTGAAGGGAATGGACGTGCCCTGACGCGAATTTTCCTTAGGCGATTGACGCGCCCCCGCCCTTTCCGCTAGAACCGTGCCTCAGCCAGCGGCGGTTCCCGTTGCGCCGCTCCGCGGAGGGGTGGGTGAGTGGCTGAAACCAACGGTTTGCTAAACCGTCGTTGGGGGTAAACCCCAACCGAGGGTTCGAATCCCTCCCCCTCCGCCACTTCCTTGATATTGTTGACAAAACACCCCGCAACACGGGGGTCCAGGGTGAGAGCCAGGGGCCTCCGCCGTACCCATTTGGGGGTATGCGCGCGTTGCGGCCCGCAACATGGGTGCAACAAATGTTGACACCGCCAGCCTGGAATCTGGGGTCGTCAACGGCCTTGCTAGTGGGGGTTGGTTAGCCTCGGCACAAGGTTCGCCGCTCGCCGACACCTTGGCCTAGCATTTCCGGAAACGATCCAGCGGCGGTCTTTGTGATAGCGGCGTTGTGGGTGCTCGAATCTCGCGACGTCGAGGGGGGCTTCGCCAACAACCCAGACGGCTAGTTCGTTACTGATATTTCCGTCGCTTGAATGCCGCGACATCCTGTGGCGTGAGCTTGAACCATTCGCCATTTGCGCGACGGTCTGCGAAGCGGCGATGCCAATATGCCTCAATTCCTGGCGGGTCATCCGTTCTTATTGAGTGCTCAAGCGTTGCGGTGTCAGGCATCGCAGTCCGAATTTCCTTGATGCGGCGCTCAAGCTCGTCACTTCTCCCAATCTTAAAATGGCCTCCAGACCGAATAAGATAGACAAAGCCTTCTTTCTGCGCGGAACGCTCACTTTTAGCGGCTGATGAATCCTCAAGGCTATTGAAAAGCGCCCTAATATCTTCATATCCATCATGCCGCAAGACCCAGTCGCGCACGCACAGCCACATTTGAGCTCTCGATTTGAATCGATTATCAAGCGTCGAATGCGCTGGAAATCCTGGGTCGGCCCTACAGTACATTCGAAGCTCTGCCACGGTCGGCAACTTCTGGAAGCGGCGCACAGCCAAGGCTAGCTTTTCCAGCAACAGCTCGGCATCAATCGGTGCATTGAGTTTGTTCGGCTCATACCCGGCCTCAATCAGAGCATCACCCCACCGTGCCCAATAGACTCCCCGCCAAGCAGATTCCGTGATTCCAGTTTCACGCTCAAATACGGCCTTCCCAGGCGGGCGACCATCGCCCCCTTTCGCCAGTCTATCTATCTCATGGAGAATTCGTTCACGCATGCTGGCCTTATACCGCGCCCCCCCAAAGGGCACAAGTTTCCCCGCCCCTTGTCCCTTGCCAGCCGCCCGCCAAAGGTCGGTGAGCGCCCGCTTCTGGGCACAGCGGCGGGAGGAGGACACCATGGCTACGATTGGCGAACTGGACAGGGAGATGGACGGCCTTGAGGAGGCGGCCCTCCGCATCCTCGGCGCTCCAAACATGACCGCGGTCGAGCGGCGCCTGGCGCTGGACCGCCTTCTGCGCCGATATAGTGTCCTCGCCGACTACAAGCGCGCGCTGGCGGCCTACATCCGCCGCCAGCGCTGGAAGGATGGCGGGGTGGCGGAAGACCCCGAAGCCGTCATTCGCGACCTCCTGACTTCGCCCGAGTTCGGGATTCTCCGCCTGGTCGTGTTCGCCGCCCTTCTGGCGGCGCTGTACGGCGGCGGCCCTCGTGCGGCCCTCGTTCCCGCCGCCCTGTTGGCGGCGGCGGCGAGGCCTGCGCCCGCCCCGTTGCTGTAGGGGGCGCCAATGGACCCGGCGTGCGTTCTGCTGGAGCGGCTGGCGGCGGATCTCGTCGATGCCCGCTCGATCCGCGATGGCGCGCCCTGGTGCCTCATCGCGAGCGAACTCGACGCGCTCCACCGCCTGGGGTGCGACCTGGCCAACCTGGCGGCGGCGGTGCGTCATGACCTCGGCGGCGGTGAGCCAGTCGACAGCGCCATGCCGATGACAGCGACCATGGGGAGCGGGTCACCTGGGTAATGGCGCCGTCGTCAGGGCCGCCCGCGGGGAACCGCCGCGCCATCGGCGCGGTGGGCGGGGCGCGCCTTGACGTCGCACGTCACCAACATGCTGGCTTGCTCCCTGGGAACGAACGTTCCCAGGGAACGCCCGCCTCGGCGAGGGCTGGAGGCGCCGTACGGCGGGGGCGACGCCCCTGAGCGTACGCCCGCTGCAGGCGCCGACGCTTGTGAGCATGGGCTTGCCCACGCGGAACAAGCATAGTCGGTCACTATGCATCTGCCGTGCATCCGCTCCCCCCATGCTGGCCGTAGGGTCAACGGCGGCGGGGGGCTGTCATGGGATACCAATTTCTGCATGTGGAATGCTACGGGCGGGCGGCAGGCGCTGGTAAGGCGGGCGGACGGTCGGTCGCCGATGTCGTCGCCGAAGCCGAACGGGTGCCTGGCGCCAGCCCCCACGTTGCCCACCCACGGGCACCTGTCCTGCTATACGGTGCGATGCCGTCCGAGGCGGCGGCGTTGGACGGCTCGACGGCGGCGATGGTCCTGCGACGCGACATGACGGGACTCCTTGGTCGTGGGCGCCGCGACCGTCACGGCGCCCCCACCACCCGGAGCCCCGCCAGTTTCCTGGTCGGGGCGGACGGAATGCGAGGAAACTCCGCCTTGCCGTCACCGACCATGACCGCTCTCCTGGGCGGGGAAGTCCAGTCCGTTTCGCCACCGACATCCGTCTGGCGACCGGCCCCCGTCCTTGGCGCGGGCAGCCTGGAAGGCGCTACGCCGAACGCGCCGGAGGTCCGCGCACGATTTCGACCACCCGCCCGGTCGCCTCGGCCAGGGCGGTGATGTCGGTCGCTCCGCTGCCCGGCCACAACGCCAGCAGAGTGGTGACGGCCGCCGCCGGCAGGCCCCCGGTTTCCGCGAGGTCACGGATCTGCTCGGGCGTGGCCATGGTGGCACCGGCGGGCAATTCGTTGCGTTCGGCCAGCCGGGCCGCCCCGGCCAGCGCCAGCGCCTTGGCCAGCAGCGGCGCGGCCTCCTCGGGAAAGCCGCCGGCGGCCAGCACCGCGCCCATGCGACGGCTGCGGTCGGCCTGGGCCAGCAGATCGGTGACGCGTGACGCGGTGTCGGCGGGTGCGTTTCCCGCCGCGGCGAGCTCGGGAGCCTGATGCAGCACCCGGGGAACACCCTCGGCCATCTGCAACAGCCCGGTCGCCGCCAACCGGCGCATCGCCTCCCAGGTAGCGCGGTCGATCACTTCCACCGCCGCTGCGTGGTGGTCGGCGAGACGGCCGCGTTCGGCGGTCAATCCATCGGCATCGACATCGAGCACCGCCAGCAGGCGGGAGCCGATTCCTGCGATGGTGCGGGCCTCCACCAGCAGCAGGCGGTCGCCGTGGCGTTGCTTCAACCCCTCGACCACCGTCTCCTCCGGCGTGAGGATCCGGACCTTGGCCAGTTCGGTCGCCGCCATCATCGCCTGCATCCGCTCGATCATGGCGGCGCGCCCAGATGGCATTTTCAGGGCGGCGAGGTCGCCCTGGCCGTCGAGCACGCCATCGGCCAGGGCCTGCTTCTGCCCCAGCAGATGGAGGATGCCGTGCTCGATGCTGTTCTCGGTGACCAGATTGACCACCGTCACCGTGCGCATCTGGTTCTTGCGCCAAGCCCGAGCGACGCGCTGTTCCAGCTTGGCCGGGTTCCACGGCAAATCGACATTGATCACCGCGCTGGCGACCTGGAGGTTCAAGCCGACCGCACCGGAATCGGTGGACAGGAACAGCCGACAGGCCGAGTCGTGCTTGAAGCGGGCGATTTCGGCGCGGCGGCGCAGCTGCGGCACCGAGCCGGTGTGCCAGGCGCACTCGATCCCCATTTCGCCGGCCAATTCGCGGACCAATTCCAGCATGCCGGTCCATTCCGAGAACACGATGACCTTGCGCTCTGGCTCCTCCAGCAGGTCGGAGAGGATGCCCTCCAATTCGTCCAACTTGGGACTGACCCGGCAAGTGGGGTCGAGGATGTAGGGGGTGTCGCAGATCATCCTCATGCAGGCCAGCAATTGCTGTAGGCGGTCGAACTCCTCCTTGGTCAGCGGCCGGCGCTCGGCAATCTTCATCAGGCGAGTGGCGGGGGTGCGATAATCCTCGTAGCGGGCCCGCTGCTCATCGGCCATCGCCACGAAGAAGGTCTTGACCGTGCGACCGGGCAGCTGGGTCTCGACCTCGGCCTTGCGCCGCCGCAGCATGACCGGTTGCAGGCGGCGGTGCAGATCTTCCAGATTCTGGTAATCCACCGGACGGCCGCGCTCGTCCAGGCGGTAGAAATCGCGATTGAAGCGGAACAGCGGCCCCAGGATCTCGGGATCGAGGTACTGGACGATCGAATAGGCCTCGTCGATGCGATTTTCCAAGGGCGTGCCGGTCAGCACGAAGGCAAAGGGGGACTTCAGCGCCTTGACTTGGCGCGCCGTCTTGGTCTGCCAGTTCTTGATCCGCTGCGCTTCATCGAGCACCACGATGTCGGGAACCAGCAGGCGATTGATGTCGTCGGCATCGTTCAGCACCTGCTCGTAATTGACGATGGTGAAGAAAGCCGGCTGGCGATAGGCGGCCAGCCGCTGGGCGCGGGGACCGACGACGAACAGCGACTCGCGACCGGTGAAGCGGGTGATCTGATCCTCCCACTCCGCCTTGACCGAGGCCGGACACACGACCAGCACCCGGCCGATGCCCCTGCGGCTGGCCAGTAATTCGCAGGCGGCGATGGCCTGCACCGTCTTGCCCAGTCCCATTTCGTCGGCCAGCATCGCCCGTTCGCCGAAGGCCAGATGCAGCATGCCGTCGCGCTGATAGGGCAGCAGCGGCGATCGGAGGATGTCGAAGCGGGCGGTGCCGGACTCGATCTCGGCGAGAAAGGCGGCGCGGGCGTCTTGGCGCGAGCGCAGGCGGCGGTGGCGGGCCAGCCAGGGGCCGAAATGGCGGGAGACGCGCAAGTGGCGCCGCAGCTCGGCCGGCGCCGCCTCCCATGCCGTCAGCAGCGCCTCGATGATGGCGGGCCGCCCCGGCAGGGTCCAGTCGTTTTCCAGGAACGGCGCCAGCCAGGCCCGTGCCGCCGCATCGGCCTCGGTCGGCCACCATACCGTCGGCACTGGCTCGCCCGCCCGCGTCAGGAACACCTCGATCCTGGGCGAGCCGTCGGCGGCGGCCTGCTTGAAGGCGCGGACGCCCTTGCGCCGCAACGCCGCCCGAACCCCTTCGATGTGCTTGCAGGTACCGAGGCCGTTGACGCGGTGATCGATGCAGCCGCAGGAATTGGCGAAGCCGATAAGGTCGCGAATCTCGACCTCATAGGTGCCGCCACTGCCCGACCGCACCCGGAAGGTGCCGAACGGGGCGTGCTCCGGCTCCAGCGCCTCGATGGCGACGATCTCGGTCAATCCGCGCCAGCGCCGCAGCGAAACCTCGTCCTCGTCGCTGGTCATCCAGCCCAGCGGTGCCGACCGTTCCACCACCTTGCGGGCGCGGGATTTCTTTTTGGCTCGAACTGGTTTCGCCGCAACGTTCATGGTCATCTCCGTCGATGCGGCCGACCTTATGCAGCGGCAGTGCCGGCGTCAACGCCCGGCCGGACGTCTTCAGCGATAGCCGAGATTGTGATACCCGGCCCGCCGCTTGGCGGCCATGCGGGCCAGCATCGGTTCCTCGGCATCGACGTAGTCGTAGACGATCACTTCTCGTTTGGCTGCGTGGAGCCGGTGGAGGCGGCCGGCATACTGGGCCAGGGTGCCGCGCCAGGCGATCGGCATGGTGAGGAACAGGGTGTCGAGGCGGGCGTCGTCGAAGCCTTCGCCGAGATAGCGGCCGGTGGCCAGCAACAGCCGCTCTTCATGGTCGGGAAGAGTGGCCAAAGCCGCCATGGCCTGGCGCCGCTGGCGGGCGCCCATTCCGCCTTGCAGCACGATCACGTTCTTGGCGAATTTCGCCAGGCATTCAGCGAGCAGGGCCAGATGATCCTTGCGCTCGGTGATGACCACCGGTGAGCGGCCGGCCTCCAGCGCCGACAGGACGTCGTCGAAGATCATCTGGTTGCGCGCCGGGTCGGCGGCGAGGCGGGCATACAGCTGCTGGATCGCCGGCTTGTCGTCGGGGCCGGCGCGGTCGACGCGGAATCCGGTGGGTCGGAAGATGACCCGGTGATCAAACGGGCGGGCGGCCGCTTGGCTGCGGGCATCGACGCTCCAGCGAATCGGGCCGCATTGCATGAAGACGATGGGGTGGTGGGCCGGTGCTGGAGCGGCAGGGCAATCAGATTGCCGAAGCCCCCGGCCGGCATGGTGTCCTGGCTGGGGAAAAAGCGGTCGTAGGACTCGAAGCCGATATCGGGACAGCGTTCCATTGCCCGGGTGACCAGCAGCGCCCCCAGCCGCCGCGCCTCGGCCGCCGGCACAGGTTCGGAGAAAAAGATCCAGGCGTGGGCGCCATTGCCGGAGCGGGAACGCTCAATCGCGACCGGCACCGCCAGATCGCGTGCGGCGTCGCGAAAGGCGGCGACGTCGGCCATCCATGATTTCTTGTCGAAATCGGCGGCGAGGAACCAGCACGTCTCATCGGCGCGCATGGCATAGATACCGGCGTGAAATCCTGGTCCCGCCCCGGCTCCCGGCCCCGCAAATGGGAGCGAAGTGCCTGATCGTCGAGGGGCAGGAAGGCCTGGTTGGGGCACTCGCCGCATTTGACCTTGGGCTTGCCGCAGAGTCCGCGGCGCCACTCGTTGCGGCAGGCAGGGGCATAGCCCGCCTTGCCGGTCTTCGGATTCTCCCACCGCCGGGGAAAGACATCGTCCCGGCCTCGGAACAGGCTGCGAAAGAGAGCGATCTTGGCCACATTCGACGGCGCGACGGAGATTGCGGCGGACGGGTCGGGCCGAGGGGACGTGGTCGGCTGCGCCATTTGTTGGCGTTGCAGCGCGTTCAGCAGCTCCGCGACTTGGGCACGCTCGCGATCGAGCGCCTCGAGCCGTCGTTCCAGATCGGCGATCTCGCTGCCGAAATCCGCCTGGGAATTCATCACAGGGCATTCGTCCGGAAAAGGGGCGATCAGGGGCGCTTCGGCCGGTAGTCCCGTCTGTCGATATGCCAATCGTAGGTCGCTCGATCGATCCTGATCCAGTCGGTCTTGTTGATGCCGCGGCGATTACGGCTGGTGGGGCTGCTGGGAAACGCCGACGCCATCTTTACCCATCGTCCCTGCTCGCGGGCGATGACGCGAATCTCGTCGGCCACTTCCGACAGATCCTGATCCTGGCTGAAGACCACGGCGACATCGTAGACATTGCGGTGAGCCAGACCAATCACATCAATGGCGATCCGCACGTCGATGCCCTTCTCCTCGCCCACCAGAATGGTATGGGCCCCTCCATCGGGCAGGGTGAAGGTCTTGTTCCGGTAGCGGAGCGGACGGGAATAGACATGGACGCCTTGGCGGCCCATCTGCGCCAGCTTGGCGGTCCAGAATTGGTTCCAGAAGGCATCATCGGCGGCATCGGGGACGCCGGTGTAGAAACGGACCTCCGCCAGGGTCCATCCTTGGGCGGTGCAGATGGCAAGGGCGAGCGCGTGCGGATCAAAATTCGGAAATGTATAGCCGAACGCCTCCTTCGCGGAGCGAAAGAGGTTCTGCCCATCAATGAAGACGATGGCGCGCTTCGTGGCGGGTTCGTCGGCCACAGCTCCCCTGCCCAGAAATGAATAACCCCGCCCGAGGCCTTACGGCGTGTCGGGCGGGGAGCAAGTGGGCACGACGTATATCCCGGCCGCCCCGCGATTTCAAGTCCATTTCCGAGTGCAAGCCCCGATCAGGCAGCCGCGTGGAGACAACGGATTTGCCCTGTTGTCGTGCCTTTTCAAGGCACAGGCGGTCTCTCATGTGTGTAGCGCCGAATTTCCCCGCAGTGTCCGTGGGATAGCCGGCGATGCGTACCGGCAGTTCGAATCCATCGCCCTCCGCCATTTTCTCTCATTGGTCGATAGAAAAATCACAATACTCGCAAAGAGCGCGGCCGCCCGGGCCTGTCCGCAGACCCTTCGGAAGCGGAGACCGGCGCGATCTGGCGCATCCGGCCGCACGGCTGTCCCGTTGTCTCCATTTGCCACTTTGCCGGTTCGGGTCGGGGAAAGTGCCGTTTGCGCGCGGGCCTTTTGGCGGCCGCGCCCGACCACAGGTTGTCGCATTCGTCGAAGGGAATTGGTCAGCCAAACCCGAGCAGGTGCCGCTGCTCGCTCCAGTCGGCCGGCAACTCGATCCGCTTGATCAAGGTATCGGCGGTGAGTTCGACCGGCTGCGCCCCGGCGATGATCGCGGCGATGATCTCGGGGGCAAGGAAGGCCAGCGGCAGCAGCTGGCCGATGTAGCGATCGGTGACGCCTTCCCGCCGGGCGATGGCGGCCAAGGATGGCATGGCGCCGCCGGTCAGCTCGTCGAACCATCCCCTCGCCCGGGCGATGGCCTTGACCAAGGCGGGATGGCCTTGGCCGACGGGCCGCCGCCCTCGACCACCAGCCGCATCTCGCAGCCACGCCGCTTCAGCCGCACCGGGATCAGGAGCCGGATTGTGAGGGCATCGGCAGCGGCGACGACGGAACGCGGCGGCAGCAGCGCGGCCAGCGACAGGGTCAGATGCAGACCGTCCTCCCCCACCTCGACCCTCTCGACGATATCCGCCATCGTGGCAGCGACCTCGACCTCCGATCCGATTTTCTTGAGCGCATTTGCGGCGGCGGCGAACACCGCGGACAGCTTCTCCGGGGCCAGCCCGGCCGCCTGCATCACCCTGGTAAGGCCGGCACGGTCGGCGAGGATGGCGGACACCGCATCAGCGACGGCGGACTCAATCTCCTGGGCCGGCAGCCGCCATCCCTCGGAGACCTGATCGGCGCTGCCTGTGATCAGGGCGCGCGAGACATAGTAGCGATAGCGCCGGCCCTTCTTGATGGCGTGGCTGGGAGTCAGACCCTCGCCGCTTCGATCGAACAGCTTGCCCACCAGCGGGCTGGGAGCAACCTTGGTCGGGCGGTCGGCGCGGGCGACAGTATTGGCGGCCAACCGGCACTGGACCTGATCCCACAGATCGCGGTCGATGATCGCCTGATGCAGGCCGGGATAGGTCAGGTTGCCGTGGCGGATCTCGCCGACATAAATCGGA
>Ga0316222_1004535_pt1 | contig 12570 bp, 12 predicted proteins | sample TBH18011metaG_FD_206008 | JGI IMG/M metagenome (GOLD analysis project Ga0316222, IMG submission 206008) | Freshwater microbial communities from Trout Bog Lake, Wisconsin, USA - TBH18011 | ecosystem: Environmental > Aquatic > Freshwater > Lake > Hypolimnion/Profundal zone | place: USA: Wisconsin... | reverse complement strand
GTCCTCGACAAGACTTAGTTGCCCCATCAAGTAAGCGCCTGCCGCCAATCACATCATGGTCTCGGTGGGGTTATCCACACCTAAGTGGAATTGCGGGATGAGCAAAGGTCAAGCCTGGGCGGTTATTTCATCCACCGATGGGACATGGTGATCCGGGTGGTCGTCACGGACAAGCCGCCCCACCAGAAGAACGGCGACAGTGGCCAAAAGGGTCAATCCCGCCGCCGTCAGGAAAATGCTCGGGGTCGACCAATGCAGGCCGATCACGATCCCGCCCAATACCGGGCCGACCACCGAACCGATGCGGCCGACACCATTGGCCCAACCGACACCGCTCGACCGCATGATGGTCGGATAGTAGATCGCCGCCAGGGCGTTGGCCCCGTTTTGCGCCGTCATGATGCAGGCGCCGGTACAAAACGCCATCACCATCAAGGTGGTGCTGGAGGTCACCGCATGGCCCATGGTGGCGATGCAGACTCCCCCCAGGGCATATGTCGCCGCCAGAACCCGGTGGGCACCGAATTTATCGATCAGGATGCCAAGGATCGGAGTGGCGAAGATGCCGCCCGCGAACAGAACGCCGGTCGCGAACACCGCCTGCTGCTGGGGGATCCCTGCGGAACTGGCGATGGTCGGCAGCCAATTGGCAATGAAATAGATTTCCAGCAGATTGATGAAGAACATCACCCAGAGCAGCAAAGTGACCCGGGCGCGCCCGTCACGGAACAGCAGCGCGATCGGCATGCCCTTGGCGTGAACCTCGTGGGTCATGAAGGTCGTCGCCGCCGGGTCGAAGGCGAAGGCTGGGTTGATTCGCCGCAGCAACACCGCGATCCGAGGGCCGTCGTTGCCACGCATGGTCAGGACCTGGATCGATTCCGGCAGGGAAAGAAGCAATACCGGCAACAGCAACAACGGTACCGCGCCACCCAGATAGAACACCGATTGCCAGCCGAACACCGGAATGAGATTGCCCGCGATGGCGCCGCCCAGCGCCGACCCCGAGATGAATCCGACAAACATCGACATCACCAGGGTCGAACGCAACCGGGCGGGCGCGTATTCCGAACTCAGCGATACCGCGTTGGGCGTCAGACCACCAAGCCCCAGGCCGGTGGCGAACCGAATCCAGAACAGGCTGTCAAGATCGGTGGCAACCACCGGAGTAATGAGGGTGCAGATGCCGAATACCGCCGTCGCCAGGATGATCATTCGCCGGCGTCCGACCCAGTCGGCGAATGGGCCGAGGACCAGGGCACCGACCATCAGCCCCCCCAACCCCGCCCCGAAGACCGGCCCGAGCGCTCCCGGCTTCAAGTCCCAGAGTCCACTCAAGGACGGCGCCACATAGCCCATGGCCGCAGTGTCGTAACCATCGGAGAACAGGGCCGCCGCGCATAAGAAAATGACCCATATCTGCCACAGTCCGAGCTTATGCCCATCGATCAGGCTCGCGACATCGACGGTTGCCCGTCCGGTACCACCCGCTATCGTCATTTCAATTCCCTCCATGGTCACGGGTTTCACCGTTATTGTATGTCCCTCGCCGGGCGCAAACCTCCGGTTTGCTTGGCCTCGGCCTCAACGGCCTCTGTCGCGGGATGAGTCGACTTGAAAGCATCCCGCTCTATTGTTTTCGATCATCACGGCGCGCCCTAGTATGAATGAACAGTCATTCATTTAGCGAGCCGATCTCAGCGACCGGCTGGCCCGGATGCCTCTCGGGCTAGACCTGCCGCAACCGGAACCGCTGAATCTTGCCGGTCTGGGTCTTGGGCAGCGTTTCGAGGAATTGAATGTCGCGGGGATACTTGTAGGGGGCGATGGCCGCCTTGACGTAGGCCTGGATTTCCTCGGCCAAGGCTTCGCCGGCCAGGGATGGGTCGTCGAGCACGATACAGGCCCGGACGATATTGCCGCGCGCCTCGTCGGGCACTCCGACCACGGCGCATTCGGACACCTTGGGATGCTCCATCAGCACCCGCTCCACCTCCTGGGCCGAGATGTTGTAACCCGAGGAAATGATCATGTCGTCGGAGCGGTCCACATACCAGAACCAGCCCTCGGCATCCTGTTCCATGATATCGCCGGTAACGTTCCAGCCATTCTTGACGAAATTGGCCTGGCGTTCCGCGTCGTCGAGGTAACGGCAGCCGGTGGGGCCGCGCACCGCCAGCCGGCCGCGCTGCCCCGGCGGCAGCGGGTTGAAGTCGTCGTCGAGGATACAGGCGCTGTAGCCCGGAACCGGGCGGCCGGTGGCGCCTTCCTTGGCGACATCGGGCGTCTGGGCGATGAAATGGGTCAGCATCTCGGTCATGCCGATGCCGTTGACCAGTTTGAGGCCGGTGGCATCGTACCAATCCTGCCACAGCTTCTGACGCAGATGCTCGCCGGCGGAGGAACACTTGCGCAGGCTGCTGATGTCATAGCGGTCGAGTTGTTGCAGCATGGCGTGAAAGGCGGTGGGCACCGCATAGAGGCTGGTGCAGCGGTGGCGGGCGATGGCGCCGAGGATCAGTTCCGGGGTCGGGCGCGGCAGCAGCACCGCCGTGGCGCGGTAGCGCAGGGGATAGGTCAGGAACGCCGCCAGCCCGTAGGTGAAGGCGAAGGACGGCGACCCCACCACGATCTCGTCCGGGTCGATGGTATAGCTTTGTGGCCAGCAGTCGCACACCGCCAGGATATCGCGATGGAAATGCATGGCGCCCTTGGGATTGCCGGTGGTGCCCGAGGTGAAGGTGATCACCGCCACATCGTCGGCGGCGGTATCCACATTGGTGAAGCCGGCCGGCTTGGCCTCCACCCGGCGATCCAGGTCGGCGCTGCCGTCGCCCAGGGGGGTGAAATAGGCCACATGCTCCAGACCCGGGGCGGCGGCCCGGGTCAGTTCCATCTCCTCGGCCAGATCGATCTCGCACAGGGCGATCTTGATCTGGGCCTTGTGGACCAGATAGCCGAGTTCCTTGGCCCGCAGCAGCGACATGCTCATGACGCAGATGCCGCCTGCCTTCAGCACCGCCAGCCAGCAGGCCGCCACCATGGGGGTATTGGCCGAACGCATCAGCACCCGGTTGCCCGGCACCAGCCCGAAATCCTCCACCAGCACCCGGGCGATGCGCTCGGCGCGATCCAGCAGATGGGCATAGCTCCAGGTACCGTCGCCGTAGTGGAAGGCCGCCTTGGCCCCGAAACCGTCCGCCACCGCGCTGTCGATCAGCGCTGCGGCGGCATTGATCCGATCGGGGTAATGGCAAAGATGGGGGGCCGAATAGTCGAACACCGGCCACAGATCCGGCGGCGGCAGCAGGGACCGGGCGAAATCGTCCACATGGGCACTCGGCACGCCTCCGGGCAAATGCATATCAAACTCCCGCTGTCAGTTTTTGGTGATGCCGGCGGCCCTTGGGGGTCAGCAGTGCCTGGGCGAAAAAATCGAATCCCTGGCTGATATAGCCTTCCAGATCGCACAGCTCCTTGAGCCGCCAGTGCTTGAGCGCCCAGCTATGGGCGAAGGTGACCAGTTGATAGGCCACCAGTTCCACATCGACCTCGCGCATCAGTCCCGCCTTGATGCAGTCGCGCAGGCAGGCGGCGATCATGCCGTTGGTCTCGATCTCGGATTCCTTGATCAGACGGCGGCGGTCGTCGGGCAGCGACTTGGTGGAACGATAGGCCAGCACGGTGGCCTCGCGCCGCTGATCCACCACCCGGCAATAGGCCCCCACGGCGGCCCAGAACCGCTCCAGCGGATCGGTCAATCCCTCCAGCGCCGCCGGAATCTCCTGCTTGTACGAATCCAGCACGCTGAGCAGCACCAGCAGCAGCACATCTTCCTTGTCGGTCACATACTGGTAGATCAGGCCGGTGCTGACCCCCGCCTTCTTGGCCACGTCCTGGATGGTGGTGCGGTAGAAGCCCTGATGGGCGAACAGTTCCACCGCCGCCGCGATGATCTGGGCGCGGCGGCGATGCACCAGCGCTTCGTCGGAAACCTGGGCCTTGACGTCGTGAACCGCGCTGGGCCGCGCTTCCATCACATCAACTCGCCGCCGGCGATGGCGATACTCTGACCGGTGACCGAAGCCGACCCCGGCAGGCACAGCCACCCCACCGCCTCGGCCACTTCCTGCGGCTTGATCAGGCGCTTCTGGGGATTTTGCGCAACCAGATCGGCCAGGGCGTCGTCGCGCGACCGGCCGGTCTTGGCGACGATATTGTCCAGGGTGGTCTCGACGATATCGGTCTCGGTATAGCCCGGGCAAACCGCGTTGACCGTCACCGGCTTGGTCGCCAGTTCGCGCGCCAGGGCGCGGGTCAACCCGATCAGCCCGTGCTTGGCGGCGCAATAGGCGGTGCAGTAGGCCAGGCCGGTCAAGCCGGCGGTGGAGGCCACATTGACCACCCGCCCCCATCCCGCCGCCAGCATGCCCGGCACCGCCGCCTGGGCGCAGAGGAAGGCGCCGGTGAGATCGGTGCGCAGGATGTCGTCCCACATGGTCAGGTCGGTCCTGGCGAACGGCGCCGCCTTGGCGATGCCGGCATTGTTGACCAGGATGGCGATGGGACCGGACTGCCGGGCCGCCTCGGCGAAGCCGGCCGCGATGGCCGCCGGATCGGTCACATCCATGGCCATGCCGCAGGCGGCATCGCCCATGGCCGCCGCCGCCGCGCCCAGCCGGGCGGCGTCACGGCCGGTGATGGTGACGGAGGCCCCCAGGGACAGCAGATGGCGGGCGATGGCGGCACCGATGCCGCGCCCGCCGCCGGTCACCAGGGCATGGCGGCCCTCCAGCGGCCTAGCCACGCTACTCATGGGGATAGCTCTCGAACACCTTGCTCGCGATCACCAGCTTCTGGACCTCGCTGGTGCCTTCGTAGATGCGCAGCGCCCGGATCTCGCGATAGAGCTTCTCCACCGTGACGCCGCTGACCACGCCAAGGCCGCCCCACAGTTGCACCGCCTCGTCGATCACCATCTGGGCCTGATCGGTGGCGAACTGCTTGGCCATGGAGGCTTCGCGGGTCACCCGCCCGCCCTTGACATCCTTGGTCCAGGCCGAGCGGTAGATCAGCAGGGCGCTGGCGTCGATGGCCACCGCCATCTCGGCGATCTTGGCCTGGGTCAGCTGATAATCGGCCAGCTTGGCGCCGAACACCTTGCGCTGGAAGATGCGGGCCAGCGCCTCGTCCAGGGCGCGCCGGGCGAACCCCAGCGCCGCCGCCCCCACCGTGGTGCGGAACACGTCCAGCACCGACATGGCGACCTTGAAGCCGTCGCCGGGCTGGCCCAGCAGATTGGCGGCCGGCACCCGCATATTCTCGAATTTGAGCGAGCCCAGCGGATGGGGCGCGATGACGTCGATGCGCTCGGAAACGCTCAGGCCGGGCGTATCGCCATCGACCACGAAGGCGGCCAGAGTCTTGGCGCCGGTGCCGTCGCCGATGCGGGCGAAGACGGTATAGAAATCGGCCAGACCGGCATTGGAAATCCAGGTCTTGGCGCCGTCGATGACGTAATGGTCGCCGTCGAGGACGGCGCGGGTGCTCATATTGCCCACGTCGGAGCCGGCATCCACCTCGGAAATGGCGAAGGCGGCGATGGCTTCGCCACGCCCCACCTTGGGCAGGTAGCGGCTTTTCTGCTCGTCGGTGCCGAACAGGGTGATGGCGGCGCTGCCCAAACCCTGCATGGCGAAGGCGAAATCGGCCAGACCGGCATGGCGGCCCAGAATCTCGCGGCCCAGGCAGATGGCGCGGACATCGAAGTCCTTGGCCCGTCCACCATAGGCCGCGGGAATGCTGGCGGCCAGGAACCCGGCCTTGCCCAGCTCACGGACCAGCCGGCGGGCGGTCTGGTCCATGGCGGGTCCATGCGCCTCGTCCTCGGGGCAAACCCTGGGAAGGTTGGCTCTGGCCCACTCTTCCAAAGCCCCGGCGAAGTCCCGGTGGGTCTGATCGAAGAAGGGCCAGTCGAGGAACGAGGCGTCACTCATATTTTTACTCCTTTAGAGCGCGATGACATTGGATTGATGCGGCTCCGCCGTAATCCAATGTCTGACTCGCCCTCTACCTTATTGATGAGAGGCGGATTCAGATTTGAGGTTAAACGCTCTGGCGATTCAACCTCAAATCATCCGACTCTAATACCGGCTCGCTTTGCCCGCCTGGGGATCAGTTTCCTTCGAACTTGGGGGACTGCTTGGCGGCGAAGGCGATATAGGCCCGCTCGAAGTCATTGGTCTGCATGCAGATGGCCTGGGCCTGGGCCTCGGCTTCGATGCACTCGCCGAGACCGGCGTTCCACTCCTGCCACAGCATCTTCTTGGTCATGGCATGGCCGAAGGTGGGGCCGTCGGCCAGGCTGTGGGCCAGCTTGGTGGCGTTGGCCAGAATCTCTTCCGAGCTGTGCAGCGAATTGTAGAAGCCCCAACGCTCGGCCTCCTCGCCACCCATGGCGCGGCCGGTATAGAGCAGTTCGGCGGCGCGCGACAGACCGATCAGGCGCGGCAGCAGGGTGCAGGCGCCCATATCGGCACCGGCCAGGCCGACGCGGACGAACAGGAACGCCACCTTGGACTTGGCGGTGCCGAGACGGATGTCCGAGGCGGAAGCCAGCATGGTGCCGGCACCGGCACAGATGCCGTCGATGGCGGCGATGATCGGCTGCGGGCACATGCGCATGGCCTTGACCGCATCGCCGGTCATGCGGGTGAATTCCAGCAGTTCCGGCATTTCCATCTTGGTCAGCGGCCCGATGATCTCGTGCACGTCGCCGCCGGAGCAGAAATTGCCGCCCTCGCCGGTGATGACGATGGCCTTGACGTCGGTGGCATAGACCAGATTGTTGAACAGGTCGCGCAACTCGCCATACGAATCGAACGTCAGCGGGTTCTTCTTCTCGGGGCGGTTCAGGGTCAGCGTCGCCACCTTGCCGTCCACCTTCCAACCGAAATTCTCAGCCTTGTAGTCGGCAGCCTTGAACTTACGCATCTTATCTCTCTCCTTGATCACTTGATTTAAGGGGCTGGGATCGCTTGATTTAAGGGGCGGGCGGGACGCCCGCCCGCCGAAATTTTCCTCAGCCCACCATGGTGATGCCGCCGTTGACGCTCAGCACCTGGCCGGTGATGTAGTCAGCACGGTTGCTGGCCAGGAACACGATGCCGTCGGCCACTTCCTGCGGCTTGCCGAAGCGGCGCATGGGAATGACCTTGAGGAAGGCTTCCAGGAACTTCTCCGGCTCGGACTTCAGCAGCGGGGTGTCGGTGGGGCCGGGGCAGATGGCGTTGACATTGATGCCATAGCGGGCGCCTTCGCGGGCCAGCGACTTGGAAAAGGCGATCAGGCCGCCCTTGGCCGCCGAATAGACGCTCTCGCCCAGGGAACCGACCCGGCCGGCATCGGACGAGACATTGACGATCTTGCCGCCCTTCTTCTCGATCATGGAGGGGAAGAAGGCGCGGATCAGCTCGATGGGGCCGTTGAGGTTGAGATTCATCACCTTGGCGATGAAGGCGTCATCATTGTCCACGAAGGGCTGGATATGGCCCCAGCCGGCCACGTTGCACAGGATGTCGAGACGGCCCTTGCTGGCCAGCACATGGTCGCGCACCTTGGCGACCGAGGCCTTGTCGGTGACGTCCAGCCGGACGAATTCGGCCTTGCCGCCGTTGGCACGGATGTCGGCGGCCGCCTTTTCGCCGGCATCGGCATTGATGTCGGCGATCAGGACGTCACCGCCCAATTCGGCGATGGTCCGGACTGTGCAGAGGCCGATGCCGGAAGCGCCGCCGGTGACCAGGGCAATCTTGTCTTTGAAGTTCATCTGTCTTGCTCCGTGATAAAAACAGCGTTGGGATATTTAAAGCGTCAGCGTTGACCGGACAGGAAGGCCTCGACCCTGGCGCGCGTCTCCGGCTCGTGCAGCAGCAGGTCGCGCGTGGCGGAAAGCTCTTCCTCATAGCCGTCGCGGCCGGGATCGGCGGCGGCGGCGATGCAGGATTTGGAAGCGGCCAGGGCGGCGCGCGGCAGGGCGCCGATGCGTGCCGCCAGGGTCTGGGCGAAACCGGCCAGTTCGGCCCGCGGCACCGCCCAATGCACCAGCCCAAGCGCCTGGGCGGTGGCGCCGTCCAGGATCTCCGCCCCCAGGATCATGCGCTTGGCCAGGGCGGGGCCGCACAGATTGGTCAGGCGCTGGGTGCCGCCGGCCCCGGGGATCAGCCCCAGATTGACCTCGGGCAGCGCCAGCTTGGCCTCCACCGCGGCAACCCGGAAATCGCAGGCCAGTGCCAGTTCCAGCCCGCCGCCCATGGCGGCGCCGCCCACCTCGGCGATGGTGGCCAGGGGCAGGGTCTCGATGCGCTTCAGCACGTTCTGGAGGTCGCGCACGAAGTCGATCTGGGCATCGACCTTGTCGGGATCGGCGAGGTTCTCGCGCATCTCCGCCAGATCGGCGCCGGCGCAGAACACCTTGGCGGCACTGCGGATATGGACGGCACCGACGCTGGCATCGCCCTCCACCTGATCCATGGCGGCGTGCAGCGCCTTGATCAGCGCCTTGCTGAGGGCATTGACCGGCGGGCTGTCGAGGGTCAGCACCACCACATTGCCAAGCCGCGAAACGGAAAGAACCTGTTGCGTCATGCCACCCTCAAACTGAACGGTCATTCATTATGACTGAATACTCATTCACTTTGGCCGGCATGTCAATACGGATTTCACTGCGAAATAATCTGGGATAGCATGGCGACGGCAGCGGCCATCATCCATCAAGCGCGGCAGAAAAAGGAGCGGAGATGTTCCAGGCGGGAGATTTTTCCATGGGCACCCCCGGCCGGTTGGATGACGACGTCGCCTTCGTGCTGGGCAAGGCCGCCGAGCTGAGGCTGCCGACCCTGCCGTCGCTGGGGGTGGCGGCGGCACGGACCGAATTCGCCCACCGCCTGTCGCGCTCCAATCCCCCCGCCCCCGAGGGGGTCGATGCCCGCGATCTCGCCATAGCCGGCCGGGGCGGCCCCCTGCCGCTGCGGCTTTATCATCCAGTGGAAAAGGACGGGCCGGCGGAACAGAACCGGACCAGGGCCGCCCTGCTGTATTTCCACGGCGGCGGCTTCGTGGTCGGCGACCTGGAGACCCACGACAGCATCTGCCGCATCATCGCCCGGCGCACCGGCTCGGTGGTGGTGGCGGTGGATTACCGGCGGGGGCCGGAGCACCCCTACCCCGCCGCCATCGAAGACGGACTCACTGCCCTGGCCTGGCTGGCCGGCGGCCCGGCCGAAGCCGGCGGGACGGTGCCGACCCTGGGAGTCTGCGGCGACAGCGCCGGCGGCACCCTGGCCGCGGTGACGGCGCGCCACGCCCGCGACCGGGGAATCGGGCTGGCGGCCCAGTTGCTGATCTATCCGGCGGTGGATCAGGGGGGCGACTATCCGTCGCGGAGCCGGCTGGCCGAGGGTCATCTGCTGACCGAAGCCGATATCGTCTGGTTTACCCAACACTATTTCGTCGGCCACCGCCAGCCGGTGCTGGAGCCGGACGCCTCGCCCCTGCGCGCCCCCAGCCTCGCCGGCCTCGCCCCCGCCTTGGTGCTGACCGCCGGCTTCGACCCCCTGGCGGACGAGGGCAAAGCCTATGCCGCCGCCCTGGTCGCGGCCGGGGTGCCGGTGCGTTCGGTCTGCCTGGAAGGCGCCATCCACGGCTGCCTCGGTCTGGCGGCCTATCTCGGCTGCGGCCGGGCGGCGCTGGACGAAATCTGCGCCGGCTGGACATCGGTGATCTCCTGATAACTCCGCCGCCCCCGAGGCCGTGATGCTTCCAGCCTGATCGGACATCTCGTCAGCGACGACGAAATGGGATATCCTACCAACGGTCCCAATGCGCAGGAGGCGATGGTGCGCGTCATTTCAACAACAACGATCCTGGCCACCGCCCTGCTGTCGCTGGCAGCGGTCCTGACCGCCGCCCCGGCCTTTGCCGCCACGCTGATATCTCCGACCGAAAGCGCCCTGCCGCCTGCCCCCGCCGGTGCCACCGCCAAACTGGCGACCCGCAGCGGCGTCACCCGCGGCCCCGGGGTGGAAGTGTTGGCCCCCTTGCCCGACGCGAACTCAACCTCGCCTTTGCCGCTGCAACTGCACTTCATGCCACATGGCGGGGCCAAGATCGACCCGGTCGGCGTAACCTTGACCTATCTGAAGTCGCCGAATGTCGATCTGACCGAACGGGTTCGCCCCTATCTGACCGCCGATGGGATCGACATGCAACAAGCCGAACTTCCGCCCGGCGACCACGCCCTGCGGTTGGACCTGCGCGACAGCGAAGGCCATACCACCTCGCTGGTCTTCACGTTGCATGTGGCGAAGTAGGGCCGGGCATGTGGCGAAGTAGGGCCGGCTACTTGAACGGACCGAAACCCATCACGTAAGAGCCAAGCGCCGAGATCAGCGGCCCGGCCAGTTGGCCCATGCCAATCAACGTCAGAACACGTCCCTCCACCAGAAGAACCCGCTGTTCCAATTCGTCATCGGTTTCGTCGTCGCCCCGCGTCGAGCGGACCAGGGCCGCCACCAGTTTGCGCGCGGTCTGATCGATCCCCGGCCCCTTGGCGGTATTCGGCGAGAACAGCCATCGGGCCAACAGCACCCCGGTCGTCCAACTGAGCAGGATGCTGGCGACATATTCGGCAACCTCCCGCCATTCCTGACCGTTCTGCGGCAGCACCGCGACGTGATCGTGCAGGCCGGTCGCCACCGACATGCCCAGCACCGCAATCACAGCGACGCTGCCCCCCATCGCCAGTTCGATCCCCCAGCGGCGCAGCCGGCGAAACCCGAAGGGCAGCGGGATCAGCAACGACACCCCCCGCATGATAACGCTGTTCAGATCGAGCCACAGCACGATCACCCCATGCGCCACCAACAGCAGCATGATCGGCAGCGCCACCAACAGGAATAAACTACGCAACGGCGACCGCTGCGGACGAGGATACGACGGCCGAGGCATGACCGGCGGGGTTGGCGGTTCGAACGCGGCCAGCCGGGATTCCAGGGCGTGAACCCGCTCGACCCACGGACGAACAACCGCCAAATCATGCCCACAGTGACGGCAGACCACGGCAGCAGCCTGGATCGGCTCGGCGCAGAAGGGGCAGTCGATCACCCTGGAACCTCCTTAGGCTAGGGCTTGGTGACGCTGAGCTTGAGAATTTCCGAGGTCCGATGCCCCTGGGCGTCGGCCACCGAAATCTCGACCAGATGCTCGCCCGACGGCACCTTGGCCTCATCGATCGAAATTCCGTCAGCGGTGGCATAGGGCATCACCCGGTCGGTGATGTCGATATCGATCAGCTTCTGCACCACCACCTTCAGCGAGGCCAGATCGACCGGGACGTTCCCGCGCGGCTCGAAATGCACTGACACTGCCAGCGGCGAATGCAGCACGTCATCCAGCTTGGGGCTGACGATGAAAATCTGCGGCCCGGTCGGCGCGCCGCGCTTGGCCATCCGCACTTTCGGCGGGCCGGCCGGCTTGGCGGCTTCGTCCTTGGAAATCAGCCACAGCTCCTTGGCATCAACTGCGGCCGAACACAGCACCGACACCGCCAGCACAGCGGCTGCGATCATTGCCGAGAGACGCATGATAACCCGCCTTCCTCGTTGAACGGAGGCCATCACCTTAACGCAACCGGAACCGATTGCAAAACATGACGTGGTTCTTAATTCCTCGCTGCCGTTATGTGCGTTATAGTCAAACAGCGGGCGCGGAAATTTTATGGAAATGGCAAACCATGAAAGCCTTCTCGATGTCGGTCGCCGGCATGATGGCGCTGCTGCTGGTCGGATGCAACGAAACCCGGCCGACGGTATCGCTGGATCAGGCCAAGCAGATCACCGCCAATTTTGCACCGCAAGGCTTCGTCGCGCCGCCGCGTTCGGTCAACGACATCCTGGCCCTGCTCGACCAGGAAAAGCCCGACCCACAAGCCACTCTGGCCAACCAGCGCGCCGCCGACGACGTGCTGCCGGCCGGCGCCGGCGCCGGCGCCCAAGCCACATTTTACCAAGATCGTGGCCTGGCGGCCGGAGTGCTGGGACGCACCCGACAGCAGCTTGACGATCTGACCAAGTCCTATGAGGTCGCCCGCACCGACCCCGAACTGCTCGACTATTCACGGCTGCTGCAACAATTGTCGTCAGCTCATTTCCGCGCTGGCAATAACGCCGAGGGGGTACGCTTTCGCAAGCTCCAACAGGCATTCCACGAGAGCAGCCGGATGCAGAGGGGCCGCCTGTTCGGCGCCTATGCCACCCTGGTCTCGGATCTGGCCGACCAGGGCAATCTCGACGAGGCCAAGCTGTACGTGAAACGCATCGCCGAACTGCTGAGCCAATCGTACACTTGGCAGAAAGGCCAAGCCTACGCCACCTTTGGCGCGATGTTGGAGGAGAATTATCTGGCGGCGCGCGCGACCATCGCCGAAAAGGCCGGACAACTGCCTGAAGCCGAGGAACTGCGCCGTCAGGAACAAATCCTGCTGGCCAGCATCCTTAGCCGCGACACCCCCGA
>Ga0316222_1004534_pt1 | contig 12571 bp, 12 predicted proteins | sample TBH18011metaG_FD_206008 | JGI IMG/M metagenome (GOLD analysis project Ga0316222, IMG submission 206008) | Freshwater microbial communities from Trout Bog Lake, Wisconsin, USA - TBH18011 | ecosystem: Environmental > Aquatic > Freshwater > Lake > Hypolimnion/Profundal zone | place: USA: Wisconsin... | reverse complement strand
AAAAAAATGTTGCCCTAAAGATAATGCCGACCCCGCCCTACACAAGGCAACGTCCAGCCACCGTCAATGGATTCGCCCCCACCGGGACGATCCATTCCAGGGCGGACTTCCCGCCCCCGTCCCGGTTATAGCCGAGGTGAGGCACGGCGCAAACACCGTCCTCGTCGGCTATGGCCGGAAGGGTGGGGCGGGCGGCGGCGGGAATCGCCGGCAGCGCGCCCTCAAGGCGGCGGCCAATGGCGCGCCAGCCCTGGATTCCCAACGCCGCCACGCTCAGACCGGGCGGCGCCGCGGCGGCGACGGCCAGGCGAAACCGGCCGTCCCAGCAGGCGGTTTCGCCAGGGACCAGCGCCAACCGGCCAGCGACCTTGGCCGATTCGCGGCAGACCAGCAGCCGTCCGTCCGCTTGCCAGACCAGACGGCAGCCGGCCAGGGTGCGGGCGTCACGCCCCCCCGCCTTCAGCTCGCCATACAGCCGCTCCAACCGCTCCAGTCGGGGGGGATAGGCGCCGCCGCCGACCGCCAGGGTCAACCGCGCCAACAGACGCAGGCCGATTTCCTCGGGCAGGCGGGCGAAGGCATCGCCCTCGACCAAGGCGAAGCCGGCGGGATGGGCGGCAACATGGCGCAATGCCGCCTCGGCCACCGCGCCCTCCAGCGCGGCACGGGCGCGGCCCAGCCGGCGGGCGGTGGCGGCCAGGCGCGACGGTGTCAGGCCCTCGGCCGCCAGCAGCGGGCCTAAGCGGCGCCAGCGCACCCGGGCGTAGGCGGCATTGGCGTTGGAGGGATCCTCGATCCAGTCGCGGCCGGCGGCGGCCAGCGTCGCCCGCAGCCGCGCCGACGGCACCCCGAGCAGCGGCCGCAACAGGCGAACCGAGCGGGTCTCCTCGATCGCCGCCATCGCCGCCAGGCCGTCGACGCCGGAGCCGCGCCCCAGGCGCAGCAGCAGTGTTTCGGCCTGGTCATCCTGATGATGCCCCAGCAACAAATGCAGCGCGCCGCGCTCGCGGCACCAGCATTCCAGCAGGCGATAGCGGGCGGCGCGGGCCGCCGCCTGGATATCCGCCGCCGGCTTGTCGCCATCCCAACAAAGAATGTGATGCTCGACGCCGACCGCCTTCAGCCAGCGTCCGACCTCGGCGGCTTCCGCCGCCGAATCGGCCCGCAGCCGATGATCGACGGTCAGCGCCACCGCCAGCCCGCCGGCCTCCCGCGCCCATTCCGCCGCCAGCAGCGCCAGCGCCAGAGAATCGGCACCGCCCGACACCGCCACCGCCAGCAGCGGACACGGCTCGAACGGCCCCAAGGGCGCGATCAGCGCGGCGAATTCGGCGGCGGAAAGTGGAAGCAACGAACGCCCCCCGGTTGAGGGGCTCACACCCGGTGATATTCCTTGTACCACTCGATGAAGCGCGGCACGCCGTCGGCGATCGGGGTGGTGGGCGCGAAGCCGACGTCCCGCTGGATCGCCGAGATGTCGGCGTAGGTTTCCTTGACGTCGCCCAATTGCATCGGGGCGAACTCGACGATCGCCTTTTTTCCCAGCGCGGTTTCGATGGCGCCGATGAAATCCATCAGCCGCTCCGAGCGATTGTTGCCGATGTTGTACAGCCGGCAGGGCGGCGTCACCCCGTCATCGCCGGGCGGATTGTCGAGCACGCCGACCACCCCCGAGACGATGTCCTCGACGAAGGTGAAGTCGCGCCGCATGTCGCCGTTGTTGAACACCTTGATCGGCTCGCCGGCCAGGATGGCGCCGGCGAACAGGTAGGCGGCCATGTCGGGGCGGCCCCACGGCCCGTAGACGGTGAAGAAGCGCAGGCCGGTGGTGGGAATGCGGAACAGGTGGCTATAGGAATGGCTGATCAGCTCGCCCGCGCGCTTGGTGGCGGCATACAGCGAAATCGGGCTGTCGACCCGGTCCTCCACCGCGAAGGGCAGCTTGGTGTTGGCGCCATAGACCGAGGACGAGCTGGCATAGACGAAGTGGCGGCATTTGTCGTTGGCCCGCGCCAGTTCCAGCATCGCCAGATGGCCTTCGACATTGGCCGTGGTGTAGTCGAACGGCGCCGTCAGCGAATGGCGCACCCCGGCCTGGGCGGCCAGGTTGACGTAGCGGGTGATGTCGGGATGGGCCTTTGCCAATGCGGCCATGGCCGGGCGGTCGGCGATGTCGGTGTGGTGGAAGATGAAGCCGGGCAGGTCGCGCAATTGGGCCAACCGCGCCTGCTTCAGCTTGGGATCGTAATAGGCGTTGAGGTTGTCGACGCCGACCACCGTATCGCCCCGCGCCAGCAGGCGCAGGCAGGTATGAAAACCAATGAAGCCGGCGGCTCCGGTGACGAGGACGGTCATGGTCGCTTCCCGAAGGGTTGGACGCATCGATATACATGGCGCCGGCCAGGAAATCATCCCACAATCCGCCTTCGCAACGTAAGCCCTGGTGTCCGGACGAGGGTAAGCCCACATGGGAAGCACCCGTCTACGAAGGGAACGGCCCTTGGCCCATTCGCCCCCTCTTGCCGCGCCTCGCATCCTGGTCATCGAGGACGAGCCCCTGATTGCCATGGGGCTGAAGCTGGTGCTTGAGTCCATGGGCTGCGTGGTGCCGGCGCTGGTCGACAATGCCGCCGACGCCGTCGCCGCCGCCGAAGCCGCCGATTTCGACCTGGTGCTGGCCGACGTCCGCCTGCGCGGCGGCGAGGACGGCGTCGCCGCCTGCCAGAAAATCGTCCGCCGCCGCAAGGTGCCGGTGCTGTTCGTCACCGGCAACGTCGACGAGCTGAATCAACGCGGCCTCGACGACCTCAACGTCCTGCCCAAACCGTTCAAGCCGGCGGCGCTGGAACGCACGATCCGGCGGTTGCTGGGACAGAGCGCTTGACCCCTCGGGCGTCCCGCGCTTGACTGCGCGGACGATGAGCGATTTCGACCAACCCGCCTCCGGTGTCGATACCCTGGTCGCCCGCGCCCACGCCGCGCGGCGGGACGGGCAGCCACGCCAGGCGCTGGCCACTTTGCTCGACGTCCTGGAGATCGACAGCGACAACGCCGCCGGCCGCTTCGAGCTGGCGCTGGCGCTGGAAGATATCGGCCATGACGGCGATTCCCGCGCCGTGCTCGCCACTTTGGCCCGCGACGGCGACGACAGCGCCGGAACGTGGTCGCGGCTGGGCCGCCGCTTGCTGGCCGAGGGCCACCTCGCCGCCGCCGAGCCCTGCCTGCGCCGCGCCCTGGCGCTGGATGCCGCCGCCGGTCCGCGGCTGGAGCTGGCGGCGCTGCTGGCGGCCAAGGGCGACGCCGAGACCGCCGCCGATTGTTATCGCGCCCTGCCCGCCTCTGCCGCCGGCCTAGTCGGGCTGGGCCAGGCGTTGACCGCGCTGGGACGGCTCGACGAGGCGGCCGAGGCGCTGGCCGGCGCCCTCGCCCTCGCCCCCGATCTGGCCGCCGCGAAGCTGGCCCGGCGCAATCTGGCGCTGAAGCGGGGTGACCCGGTCGCCGCCTGGCGGGACGCCGAGTTCCGCTGGGGCGAGGCCGGACGGCCGCCGCTGCCGGGCGAGCCGTGGGACGTCGGCGATTGCTCGGGGCGCGCCCTGCTGCTGTTTTCCGAGGGCTGGCTCGACGACACCCTGTGCCACCTCCGCTTCGCCCCGTTGGCGGCGGCGCGGGGCGCCCGGGTGATCCTGGTGGTGCCGCCGCCGCTGGCGCCGCTGCTGGCCGGCGTTCCGGGGGTCGAATTCGTGCTGGCGCTGGGCCAGCCCCTGCCCGAGGGCGTCGAGATCGAACTCAACGCCGCGCTGCTGGACCTGCCCGGCCTGCTCGGGGTGACCGAGCCGCCGCCGCCGACCGCCCTGACGGTGCCGGCCGAGCGCCTCCGCGCCGTGGTGGCGCCGCCCGCCGCCCTGCTCAAGGTCGGCTTGGCCTGGATCGGCGAGCGCCGCCAGTACCAGATTCCATTCCCCGAGCTGCTGCCGCTGCTGGCGCTGCCCGAGGCCGCCTGCTTCTCGCTGCAGACGGGGCCCCGCGCCCACGACGCCACCCTGCACGCCCACCCCTGCCTGGTCACCGACCTGGCCCCCACCATCGCCGACCTCACCGACCTCGCCGCCCGGGTGGCCGAGATGGATTTGGTCATCGCCGCCGATTCCCTGGCCGGCCATCTTGCCGCCGCCCTGGGCAAGGAGGTTTGGCTGCTGCTGGCCGCCGATGCCGATCCGCGCTGGCTGACCGAGCGCTCTGATTCGCCATGGTATCCCCGCGTCCGCTTGTTCCGCCAAACCGAGTCCGGCGGGTGGTCGGGGCCGGTCGCCGCCGCCGCCCAGGCCCTGGCCGAAAAGCTGCGCGACGGTGGCGCGTGGCGCAGCGAAAAGGCGACTGCGCAGGCCACTGCGCCAGCGGTCGAACGGGCATTGCTGATCACCCACCTGCAAGCCGGCGATTTGCTGCTCGACGTCGGCGCCGGCGACGGCCGCATGGCCCGCGAGGCGGCCGGACGCGGCGCCCGAGTGCTGGCGGTCGAGGCCCACCGGCCGAGCGCGCTGGCGCTGGCCCAAGACCTCGAAACGGTGATCGCCGCCGCCGGCGAAGCCCGCGGTCGCGCCCTGGTCGCCGCCAAGGGCTGGCGCCACGGCCGCCGCGTCTTCCCGCTGCCGGCCTGGCGCCCAGGCGGAGTGGCGGTGATGCCGCTCGACGACCTGCTGGCCGACCGCCCCGACTTGGCCGAGCGCCGGCTGGTGGTGCGGCTTGGCGCCCGAGGCGGCGAGGCGGCGGTGCTGAAGGGCTTGCGGCGGACACTCGCCAGCGGCCGCGTCGCCGCCCTGGTGTTCCGCCATCACGGCGAAGATGCCGCCGCCGACCTGCTGCGAGAGGCCGGCTACTGCTTGCTGCGCCTGCCCGAGGGGACGGTGGCCGGAGCCGCGCTGCCCTTCTCCGGCGAAATTGGGCCGGTGCTGGCTTTGGCGCCTGGCATCACGCCCGCCGCCCTCTACGGCGATTCCCCCGTCGCCCTCGCCCGCGCCGAGGCCGTCCGCCTGGCCGCCGAGGCCGCCGCCCTGGAACTGGCCGGCGACTTCGCTGGCGCCTCGCGGCTCTGCGCCCAGGCGCTGGCCGCCGACCCGACCAACGCCAGGGCCAACGCCAACCTAGGCGTGGCGCTCCGTCGCGCCGGCCGGCTCGACGCCGCCATCGCCTTCGCCCGCCGCGCCCTGGCGGCCGGCGACATCGCCCAGTTATGGTCCAACCTCGGCAACGCGCTCCGGGAAAGCGGCCGCGTGGCCGAGGCGGAATCCGCCCAGATGAAGGCGTTGGCCGCCGATCCCGACAGCCCCGATCTGCTCTACAACATGGCCCTGGTCGAGCGCGATCGCGGCCGGACGCGACGGGCCCGCGCCCTGCTGGAACGCTCGCTGGCGGCCCGCCCCGAGCCAACCCGCCGCCGCGACCTCGCTTTCGCCCTGCTGCGGACCGGAGCGCTGGCCGAGGGCTTCGCCATCCTGGCCGAATCGCCCCGGGCCGAGGGCGCCGCCCCGGCCTGGCAAGGCGAGGAATGCCCCGGCGCCACCATGCTGGTGCGGGCCGACGGCGATGCCATCGACACCTTGACCCTGGCCCGCTTTCTGCCGCAACTGGCCCGGCGTGGCGTGCTGGCGACGCTGGAATGCGCCAAGTGCCGGGGTTGGAGGCGGTGGTGACGCGCGGCGAACCCGTGCCAGAGTGCGACTATCAGGTTATTATGACCGACCTGCCGCATCTGTTGGGAATAACCGCCGCGACCTTGCCGCCGATGCCGCCGCTATCACCCCCCGAGGATTGCCCGCCGCGCCCGCGCCCCGGCGCCGCCCTCAAGGTCGGCCTGGTCTGGGCCGGTCGCCCCGAGCAAAGCTTCTGCCCGCTGGCCGATTTGGTGACGTTGGCCGCCGTGCCGGGAGTGGCGCTGGTCAGCCTGCAACGCGGCCCGCAGGCCGCCGACCTCGCCGCCCTGGGCGCCGATTCGTTCATCGCGGATGCCGGCCATGCCCTCGTCGATTTCGCCGACCTGGCGGCGGAAATCGCCGGCCTCGATGTGGTGGTTGGCGGCGATACCGCCGAACTTCACCTTGCCGCCGCCATGGGCAAGCCGGCCTGGCTGCTGCCGCCGCTAGCCGCCGACTGGCGCTGGCCCGAGGGCCGCGAGACCACGCCATGGTATCCGAGCGTGCGCCTGTTCCCGCCAACGCCCGATGGCTCCTGGACCCGCGCGCTGGCCCGCCTGGCCGATGCGCTGGCCGCCGTGGAGGCAGCGCATCGGGGCTAGCGGTTTTCAGTCCGGCGAGGTCGAGTCGCTAACCTCTTCGATCTCGGCCACCCTCAGGATGTTGGTGGTGCCCGAGCAGCCGAAGGGGACGCCGGCGGCGATGACGATATGGTCGCCGACCTTGGCGAAGCCTTCGCGGTGGCAAACCAGCACCGCCTTGCTGACCATCTCGTTGAAGTTGCGGATTTCCTTGGTCTGGACCGAGTGCGCCCCCCACACCAAGGCGAGTTGGCGGGCCACCTCGATGTCGGCGGTCAGGCTGATGATCGGCTGTTCCGGGCGCTCGCGCGCCGCCCGCACAGTGGTCGACCCCGAGGAGGTGAAGGTGACGATCGCCGCCGCCCCGGTGGTGTGAGCCACCTGGCGGGCCGCTGCGGTGATGGCGTCGCGGGTGTTGTCCTGGGGCAGGAAACGCGAGGCGTCGGTGATGACGCGGTAATGCTCGTCGCGCTCCACCTGGATGATGATGCGATCCATGATGGTCACCGCCTCGAGCGGGAACTCGCCCGACGCGGTCTCCGCCGACAGCATCACCGCGTCGGCGCCATCATAGACGGCGGTGGCGACGTCGGAGGCCTCGGCACGGGTCGGCGCCGGGGCGTGGACCATGGATTCCAGCATCTGGGTGGCGACCACCACCGGCTTGCCGGCGGCGCGGCAGGCGTGGACGATGCGCTTTTGCAGGATCGGCACCATCTCGGGCGGGCATTCGACGCCAAGGTCGCCGCGCGCCACCATGACGGCGTCGGACAGCGCGATGATGTCGTCGAGGTGTTCGATCGCCGCCGGCTTTTCCAGCTTGGACAGCAGCCGCACCCGATTGCCGACCTTGGCCGCGATCAAGCGCCGCGCCTCTTCGACGTCGGAGGCACGCTGGACGAAGCTGAGCGCGATCCAGTCGACGCCCATGTCGACGGCGAAGTCGAGGTCGATCAGATCCTTGGGCGTCAGAGGCGAGATCGGCAGCACTGCGCCGGGGACGTTGACGCCCTTGTGGTTCGACAGCTCGCCGCCGACCAGGACGCGGGTTTCGGCGAAATCGGTACCGTGGCGCTCGACCAGCAGGCGGATGCGGCCATCGTCGATCAGCAATTCCGTCCCCACCCCGAGGGCGGCGAACACTTCCGGGTGGGGCAGCGGCGCCCGCTTCTGGTTGCCCAGTTCCGGCGCCAGGTCGAGCCGGAAGGGATCGCCGTTCTTCAGGCGGACCTTGCCGCCCTCAATGTCGCCAACCCGGAGCTTGGGCCCCTGGAGATCGGCCAGCACGGCGATCGGCCGGTGCAGCTTGCGCTCGATGTCGCGAATGGCGTCGTAGCGCGCTTTGTGGTCGGCGTGGGTGCCATGGCTGAAGTTGAGCCGGAACACGTCGGCACCAGCGACAAACAGGTTCTCGATCGCCTGCGGAGACGACGATGCCGGCCCCAGGGTGGCGATGATTTTGGCGTTACGGTTTCGCTTCATCGGATTGCCTTTGTGGTTTCGGCGCACCATAGCAGACTTGCCGCCGTCTGGCACCGCCATGGAATCATGACATTCGCACATATTTGCCCCTGCGGGGCGGCACGGCCGCCGCCTCAATGGCGGCTGAATACCGGCAAACGGGTGTTCGCCGGTATATTTCACTAGTGGCTCCCTTGCCCGGCCACCGCCGGAATGCGATAACTTGCACCCCATTCCCTTCGGACGCCGCCCATGATCCCCGCCGCCGCCATTCGCGCCGCCATTCCCGGCGTGCTCACCGAAGCCGCCATCGCCGAACTGCCCAATTATTACCGGGGCAAGGTCCGCGAAAACTACGACCTGCCCGACGGGCGGCGTATCCTGATCTCGACCGACCGCCAGAGCGCCTTCGACCAGATCCTGTCGGCAGTGCCGTTCAAGGGCCAAGTGCTGACCCAGACCGCCCGCTTCTGGTTCGAGGCCACCGCCGACATCTGCCCCAACCACGTCATCGAGTATCCCGACCCCAATGTGGTGGTGGGCCGCCTGCTTGACATGCTGCCGATCGAGATGGTGGTGCGCGACTACCTGACCGGGTCCACCGATACCTCGATCTGGTCGATGTACAAGGCCGGCCGCCGGACCATGTACGGCCTTGATTTCCCCGACGGCCTGGTCAAGAACGACAAGCTGCCGGCCACCATCCTGACCCCCACCACCAAGGCGGCCGTGGGCGGCCACGACGCGCCGATTTCGCCGACCGAGATCGTGGCGCAAGGGCTGCTGACCCAAGCGCAATGGGACGAGCTGGCGCGCCTGTCGCTGGCGCTGTTCGCCCGCGGCCGCGAGATCGCCGGCCGCAACGGCTTGATCCTGGTCGACACCAAATTCGAGTTCGGCATCGACAGCGACGGCCGCATCACCCTGGCCGACGAGATCCTCACCCCCGATTCCAGCCGCTATTGGCAGGCCGCCAGCTATGGCGAGCGCCACGCCCGCGGCGAGGAACCGGACAGCCTGGACAAGGAATTCCTGCGGCTGTGGATCGCCGCCCGCTGCGATCCCTACAAAGACCCGATCCCGGCCATCCCCGACGACACCCTGGTCGAGTTCTCCGCCAAGTACATTTCGCTTTACGAGGCGGTCACCGGCAAAAGCTTCGAGGCGCCGGCCGCCGACGAGCCGGTGAAGGAGCGCATCCGGCGGAACCTGGCGAAGTATTGGGGCGGGTGATTGGGCATGCCAAGGCGAGGGGAATAAAGCGCACTGTCACCGATTAGCCGGGGTAAGCTACCGCAGCACCACCCGGAACACGCTGCCTTTGCCAACCACGCTGTCGACCTCGATCCGGTGGCCGAGGGTGGCCGCTAATTTTTGAACGATCGACAGGCCCAGGCCCAGGCCCTCGCTGCGTTCGCGGGCGACGTTGCCGATCTGATAGAACTCGTCCCAGATGTGGTGGAGATGGGGCTCGGCGATGCCGGGGCCGGTATCCCACACTTCGAGGATTACGGCATCGCCGCGGCGGCGGCAGCCGACCAGGATCTTGCCGGCCTCGGTATATTTGACCGCGTTATCAAGCAGGTTCTGCACGATCCGCCGCACCATGGTGGGATCGGTATGAACCTGAACTTTTGAGGGGACATAGCGAAGCGCCACCCCCTTGGCGGCGCCGCGCGGCGCTAATTCGTTGATCAGCGGGGTCAGCACGCCAGCCAACTCCACCGCGCGCGGCGCCGCGCTGACCGCCCCCGAATCGATGCGGGCGACATCCAGCAACGAATTGAGCAATTCCTCGGTGGTCGCCAGCGCCTGCGCCGCCTGCTCGATGATCGGCTGGTTGTCGGTGCCGTCCAACCGGGCGGCGAGGAGATCGAAGAACAGCCGCACCGCCTGGACCGGCTGACGCAAGTCGTGACTGGCGGCCGAGAAAAAGCGGGACTTGGCTTGGGAGGCGGCCAACGCCTCGGCCCGCGCCGTTTCGGCTTCGCGGGTTCGCCGCTCGGCCTCCTGGGTACGCTCGACCACCCGGGCCTCGAGCAGGGCGTGGGCTTCGCGCAGAGCCTCGTCGGCCTCGCGACGCAGGGTGTCGTCGCGGGTGACCTTGGCGAAGCCGACCAGACGGCCGTCGGCATCGGTGATGCGGTCGATTACCGCGCTGGCCCAAAAGCGGCTGCCATCCTTGCGCACCCGCCAGCCTTCGCCCTGGTAGCGCCCCGATCATCGGGCTTCGGCCAATGCCCGCTCGGGCACCCCGGCGGCGCGGTCGGTGGCGGTAAAGAACGTCGCGTAGGGACGGCCGAGAATTTCCGCCGCGCTGTAGCCCTTGATACGCTGGGCGCCGGCGTTCCAACTGGAGACGCAGCCGTCGGCGTCGAGCCAGAAGATGGCGTAATCGACCACCGCCTCGACCAGCCGCTCGAAGCGGTCTTCGCCGACGGGGGCTTGGTCGCTGTCGGATTGCGCCGCCTTAAGCCCCATCGGCCCTGCCCCTTGATCATGGTCACGACAGAAGTGGTAATCGCCAAGCGGCAATGCAGCGGCCCGTCCCCAAAGATCGCCCCCGCTGCTCCGCCTGCCTTCGCCCGGGCCGACCGGTCCGGTGGCATAACCGCCGCCTAAGATTGCGCGAATGGAGGAAGCTGGCGATGATCGTGCTCGGCTATAGCGGACTCGACGGTTCGGTGGCCCAGGCCCGCCGCACGCCGGATTTGCGCCCCGGCGAAGAGCGCATGGTCCAGGGGCTGGACAGCGCCGCGGCGCTGCTGGTCGACGGCCGGCTGGTGGCCGCCGCCGCCGAGGAGCGCTTTTCCTTCGAAAAGCACACCAACGCCTTTCCCGCCGCCGCCATCCGTTTCTGCCTGGCCGAGGCCGGCATCGCCCAGGAGCGGATCGACCTGGTCGCCCATGGCTTCGATTACGGTCGCGTCGCCAGCCTGTACAACGGCTCGGAGCTGTACCGCGCGGCGCTGGATCCCGCCCTGCAACCGGCGCTGTGGCGGGCCAAGCTGGGGGCCAATCTGGACCCGGGGCGTTTTCGGCCGGTGCCGCACCACCTCGCCCACGCCGCCAGCGCGTGCTTTCCCTCTGGCTTCGACGACGCCCTGTGCGTGGTGTGCGACGGCATGGGCGAAGCCGAATCGATGACCATCAGCGCGTTCCACCACGGCCGTTTCCAGGTGCTCGACCGCTTTGGCATCCGTGATTCCCTCGGCATCCTTTACGGCCTGGTCACCGCCCATCTCGGCTTCGCCTTCAACGCCGACGAGTACAAGGTGATGGGGCTGGCGCCCTATGGCGACCCGGCCCGCTTCCGCGCCTTTTTCGACAGCATCGTCACTTTGCGCGACGAGGGCCGCTACGCCATCCGGCTCGACCGGCTGGCGGCCGACCGGGCGCCGTTCCATCGCGACCTGTTGCGCGCCCTGGACGACCAGGTGATCGCCCGCCCGGATTCGTCCGAGGCGCTGCCGCCGCTCCATTGCGATTTCGCCGCGGCGGCGCAGTAAAGCCTGGAACGGGTGCTGTTCCACGTGCTCGGCCATTGGCGGCGGCAGAGTGGACTGAGGCGGCTGTGCCTGGCCGGCGGCGTCGCCCTCAATTGCACCTTCAACGGCAAGTTGATCCAATCAAGGCTATTCGACGAGGTCTTCATTCAACCGGCGGCCGGCGACGACGGCAGCGCCTTGGGGGCCGCGCTGGTCGCCGCGGCCCAAGCCGGCGAGTCCCCGGTCGCCCCCGATCGCGAGGCGCCGCCGTTTTATGGCCCGGCCTATGGCGACGACGCGGTCCGGGCGGCGATCGCCGAGGGCGGCAACGGGCTGGTGATCACCGAACTGGCCGGCGAGGACGCCGCGGCGGCCGATGCCGCCGAGGCGCTGGCCGCCGGCGCCATCGTCGCCTGGTTCCAGGGAAGGATGGAATTCGGTCCCCGGGCGCTGGGCGATCGCTCGATCCTGGCCAACCCGCTGGAGCCGGACATCAAGGACCGGCTGAACCGGATCATCAAGCTGCGCGAGGGCTTCCGCCCCTTCGCCCCGGCGGTCGTCGCCGAGCATGCCGACGAATATTTCGACTTCGTCCCCTCGCCCGCTTACGCCACCATGCTGGCCACCTGCCAAGTGCGGCCGCCATGGCGCTTGCGCCTGCCCGGCATCACCCATGTCGACGGCTCGGCGCGCATGCAGATGGTCGATGCCGATCGCAATCCCTTGTTCCACCGCCTGATCACCGAGTTCGGCCGCCGGACCGGGGTGCATTGCGTGGTCAACACTTCGCTCAACCTGCGCGGCCAGCCGATGATCGCCGCCCCCGCCACGGCGATCGAAACCTTCCGCAAGGTGCGGCTGGATCGGCTGTACCTGGGGCGGTTCCGGCTGGCGAAGGGGTGACGACGCTTGGCCAGGGCGCTCACGCCCTGGCCAGCTGGGTGGTGGCGTGGCGCGCCAGGCCGGCGATCGAGACCAGGTCGGCGGGGTCGGCTTCGGTGAAGTCCATCGTGCGGCCGAGGGCGGATTCAACCGTCATGATCAGGTCGAAGAATTCGTTGCTGTCGACAACGCCCTGTTCCAGCAGGTTATCGTCGTCGCCCAATTCCGGCGGCCCGCCATCGCGCTCGGCGAGGAAAGCGGCGACGATGGCGCGGATGCGCTGGGTCATGTCGGTCTGCATGTCTCATCTCCCAAAGCGGCCAGGGCGAGACGATCGATCTTGCCGTTGGCGTTGAGCGGAAACGACCGGCGCCAGATCAGGCGCGACGGCACCATGTAGGGCGGCAGGGTTTGGCGGCAGACGGCAAGGATGGCCTCGGCATCGCCGGCTTCACCGAGAATGTAGGCG
>Ga0316222_1004533_pt1 | contig 12574 bp, 10 predicted proteins | sample TBH18011metaG_FD_206008 | JGI IMG/M metagenome (GOLD analysis project Ga0316222, IMG submission 206008) | Freshwater microbial communities from Trout Bog Lake, Wisconsin, USA - TBH18011 | ecosystem: Environmental > Aquatic > Freshwater > Lake > Hypolimnion/Profundal zone | place: USA: Wisconsin... | reverse complement strand
TCACCTTGATGTCGATCACGCCGATGCCGAGGGAGATCTTCTTGTCGATCTGCTTGAGGGCATCGATGTCGCTCTTCGGGCGGTGGGCCAGCTCGAGGACGAGGTGGTCGCAGTGGAGCGCGTTGAGGAAATCGACGAGTTTTTGCCAGTTACCCTTCTGGATCGTCTGGCCGCCGTAGTTGCCGAAGCAGAAATGCACGGCGCGCTCGCCCTCGATCTGGTCGAGCACGAGGTTCATCGACGCGGCGGCGAGCGGGGCGTCGGCAGGATTGCCGGGAATGTTGGCCTCATCGACCTGGATGCAGGGCGCGGGGAGGCCGGGCATCTGCGCGGCGAGGACCTCGCCGAGCGCCATCGTCAGCTTGTCGAAGCTGCCGTAGTGGTGATCGAGGAGGGTGCGCGCGAGCATGTAGGGGCTCGTGACGGTGAACTTGAACGGACCGCCGGCGACGGCCGCGGCGCGCTGGCAGTCGGCGAGCAGATTGAGCGAACCCTCACCGAGCTTGCCGGTGACGACGCCGGCCGGCTTGCGGCGGAAGCCCATCGGGTGGTGGCGGGAGAATTCCTCGGTGACGGAACGGCCGACGACGGAGGAGATGCCAGCCATCGGGCGGATGAAGTATTCGATCATCCCGTTGGTGTCGGGGTGATTTACATCGAAGCGATAAAGTTCACCGTCCGTGGGCAGGTCGATGCCGGCTTGGCGCTGGAGGTCGAAGACGACGCGCGTGGCGTCGATCACGGCCTGTTCGCTGGGCAGCGCGGCGAGCCAGTCAGGCACCGGATATGAGCCGACGGTGGTGGTGAGAATGCGGGGCTTGGAGGGAATCTTGGACATGAATTTTTTAGATGGGAGATAGGAGATGGGAGATGGACGAAGGAAAATGCGACCCCGGAATTAATCGCGGAAGTGCGGCGGCGCGGAAATACCGGGAAATGAATTTGATGCACTGGTTTCGCGTTTTCGCTCTTTCGCGTTTTCGCGATAGGAATGGGTGGGCCGGGGGATTGACGGAGGGCAGGGCGAGGGCCATTTAGTGCCGCCAGTTTCCTCGCGTTTACCCCATGGACGCCCGATCTACGGGAAGTCTATCGCCGCGATTGACGCGAGTTGCCGACTGGCGGCAGATTCCCACCCGATGGATCGGCAAAAAACGAATCGGATCAGCGGCGGGCTGCTGCTGGTGGGCTTGGGCGCCGCGCTCGTGATTTTCTTGGTCGCCCAGCCCGTCGTCGTCGATCCGCTGCTCGGCGACCCCATGTCGAACAAGAAGTATCTGCGCGAACTCCGCGTGATGGGCGGGCAGGGGAATGTGCTCGCCGCGGAATTCCAGGACTGGTTTGCCGGCCTGTGGGAGGGTCGCGAACTGGCCGGCACCGTCGCGGTGCTCACGATCGGCGTCGTGCTGGTGTTTCGCTTTGTGGCGACGCATCCGGGAGTCCCGCCCGCGGCGGCTGTGCAGGATGAAAACCCCCTGCCGCCCGGGAAATCTTAGCGCACAAATTCCGCCGGCGCGGGATCGCTGGCCAGTTGGACGGGCGTGATCGGGTCGAGGCTCAGGGACTGCACGATGAGCGTGCGCTTGGGCTCGCCGGGCATTACGGGTGAAACGGCCCGCAGGACGAATTCGTTGTTCCCCGGCACGAGGATCAAATGAAAGCGCAGCATGCGCGGGCTGGCGAGGGTGACGCGCTGACGCGGCTGGTTGGGGCCGGACAATTCGAGTTCGAGCGGAGTCGTTCCCGTCAACGGCAGCCCGACCAGGTCGAGCCAGAGGGCTGCGAACGCGGGCTGGAGCGCCGGGCGGTCGACATTCAACTGGAGCGAGTCCGGCATGACGTAGAACGGGCCGCTCATGATCGAGCCCGTTTCGACGGCGCCGCTGACGTGGAGCCGGCAGGCGGGTTGGTGGCTGGCAACCGGGCCTTCGCGCTGCGGGTCGAGCCACCAGAGCGGGGTCTTGGCCAGCGGCAGGCGGCGGAAGCGGTAGGTTTCGCTCGGCACGATCCGGTCACCCAGATGGCGCCGGTCGAGATACACGTTCGAGTGGCGCGCGAAGTAGCAGATCCACTGCGCCACCAGCGGATGGTCGGCGACCACGAGGAAGTTTCGCTCACGGTGATGCCGGGCCTCCTCGCGCACCCGATGCAGGGCGGGGGAGTTCAATTCTGCGAGGACGCCCTCGCCGTGGATCAAGTCCCGGTAGAGGGGAACCGTGCTCACCGCGCCGGCGCCGAGCAATCCGGCGGCGAGCAAAGCCTGTTGCCAGCGGCGCATGCGGCCGAGCGCGACGACGCCGAGCATGGCCGTTCCGATCCACAGCGGGGCAAAACCCGCGAGGAGTTTCGCGAAGGGGTATTTCGCCAGCACCGGCTGAGTCGCCAGCCACGCCAGCAGGCCCACGGGCACAGCCAAGGTCACCCAGAGCAGCATGCGCCGGCGCGGTGGGAGGCGGAGCGCCGCCCAAACCATGAGGGCAAGGACGACTCCGCCCGCGCCGTACATCAGCCATTTCGCTCCTGAGTCCACGGGCAGCTCGAGGAACAGCCGGCTCCAGCCCCACCACGTGCCGCTGCCGGGGACGAGGAGCTCCAGGTGGTGAGGATCCTTCACTTGGTTCCACTGCATCAGGAGCAACGCTACCAGACGGGATCCGTAGCCGGGATTCACCACCAACGCTCCGGCTCCGATCCACAGCAACTCACGCACCCGCGCCGGCCAAGGCCCGCGCGCCGTCAGCCGCAGAACGCCCACTACCGCCACGCCAACAACGGCCACTTCGGAGTAGGCACCGATCCAAAATGCGAGCAGGAGAGCTGAGGCGATGTGTTCGAGCCGGTTCAACGACCGACGCACGCCCAGCACGGCGACCAGCGCGGGCAGGACGAAGAGCGTGCTCGCTTGGGAAAAATAGCCGTCGAGGTGCAGGTTGGTCACGGCCGGGCCCAGAGCCGCGCCGAGGCCGCCGATCGCGGCCAAGGGCCGAGGGACGCTCCACCGGCGCAGCCACGCCGCCACCGCCACCGCAACTAGGCTGGCGAAAAATGCGGTCATCGCGCCGTAGCCGCGCTGCGCGTCGCCGCCGCTCACCACTGCAAGTGCCCCGTGCGCGACGCTTTGGGTGATGCGCTGGTCCTTCAGCTCCAGCGGACGCACCAGCCAGGGTTGCGGGCCGATATCACTGACGTCGGTGGCAAAGGGCCGGTCCGCCAGGAACTGCGCGAGGGTCACGTAATTGGCCTGGTCATAGCGTCCCTTGCCGTAGAAATCGCGGGTGCCGACGGCGATGACGCCGGCCGATTCGACGGCGAAGGCCGCGATCCAGACGGCGAGAAGCAGGCGAGCGTCGATCCGGCCCGCGCGCGCCCTGTCGGCGCGGTTGGTCGCGGCCAGCCAGATTCCGGTGAGCCCGCCCGCAATCGCGATGCCCAGGCCGAGCCAGGCCGTCCACGCGAGGGGCTGGTTGAGGTAGAGGAGACCTTGGAGCGCGAGGGTGTGGGCGCAGTAGCCGGCCAAACCACACCACAGCCACGCCAGCTGGCGGAAGGGGTCGGGCCGGCCGGCCAGCAGCCAGATCCAGACGCCCCAGCCCGCGGCGGTCAGCGCGAGGCAGAAAAACTGCCAGGAAAGGAATGCGATGTCGGCCATCATGGGCGTGACCGGGCCGGGGTCGCAGGCCGGGACGCGCGGGTCCGGGCGCCATTTTTCCACGAACAGCTCAAGCCCGAGTTTGTCGCGGAGGTTGCGGACGGTGTAAAGCCGGGAGGATGGGGCGGAGGCCTACAGGAAGTGGCGCTTGGCGAAGGTCCGTCCCGATCCGCTCTTCAGATACCTCTCCAAGGCCGCAGCCTTGGTTTCACTTGGAAGGCCAATGTAGGCAGCGAGATTCCATGGACGATGCGGAGCGGTCGAAGGAATCTGGCCGGCGTTATGACTGGCAATGCGTGTCTTAAGCTCGGCCGTAACACCAACATAGTGCCGTGACGGGTCGTCGTGGCTTTCTAGGAGGTAGACGTAGTGCATGACGGTCAGCTAAACTGGATGCATCATTCCCCGGCGCCTGCGTCGGATGAAAACCGAAATTTCGCCGTAACGGAACCAGGTCAGGCTAACATAGCGGAGGCCCTCCTTCGCCGAGCCTACGGCGGGCAACCTTCGCTTGGGTGGGATGGAGCGGGAGAGAGGGCCGTAGCCTCGGGTGCTTCCTGAGGATGGCCTGCCAGCCGTAGGCTTGGCGAAGGTTGGCGGAGAGGGGGGGATTCGAACCCCCGGTAGGCTTGCGCCTACACGCGCTTTCCAAGCGCGCGCATTCGACCACTCTGCCACCTCTCCGGGTGTTCAAACCGCCGTCCTGAGCCGGCTCGTCCGATGGGCGAAGGGTAGAGAAAGGTCGAAGCCCGCGGGCTGGTCAACGGAAAATCCTCCGCGGCGTTTACCCCGCCCGGAAGACACAAACTTTTTCTAAAAGCGCTTGCGCGAGCCGGGGTGCGACCCAACCCTGCGGAGGATTTTTCCTCGCGCCACCCTCGTCCCACCATGGTCTCGTCCAACACGGAACTCGCCTACAACAGCAAGATAGAGGGCGAGGTCGTCGTTTCCCGGATGGATGCGGTCATCAACTGGATTCGCACCAATTCCATGTGGCCGATGCCGATGGGTCTCGCGTGCTGCGCCATCGAGCTGATGGGCACGGCCTCGTCCCGCTTCGACATCGCGCGTTTCGGCGCCGAGGTCATGCGCTTCTCCCCCCGCCAGTCCGACTGCATGATCGTGGCCGGCACGGTCACCTACAAGATGGCCTCCGCCGTGCGCCGGATCTACGACCAGATGGCCGAGCCCAAGTGGGTCATCGCCATGGGCGCCTGCGCCAGCACCGGCGGCATGTATCGCAGCTATGCAACGTTGCAGGGCGTGGACCGCATCATTCCCGTCGACGTCTACGTCAGCGGGTGTCCCCCACGCCCTGAGGCGTTGCTCGACGCCCTGATCAAGCTGCAGGCCAAGGTCCGGCGCGAGCGCTCGGCCACCAACCTCCGTAGCCCCCAATCCTGATTCGCGCAATGTCCGCCACGCCCAACGTCACCGCTGCGCTCCAGGAAAAGTTTCCCTCGGCGGCGGCGCGTGCGAGCCTCGACCACCCCGCGGTCAACGTGCCGGCCGCCGACGCCCACGCCGCGCTGAAGTTCCTGCGCGACGAGCAGGGCTTCGATTTCCTCGTGGACCTGACCGCCATCGACTGGGCCGAGGGCGTTTCGCCGCGGTTCACCGTGGTCTATCATCTCCTGTCGACGACGCGCCACGACTACATCCGCTTCGCCGCCGACTGCCCGAATGACGCCACTCCCGCGATCGCCACCGTGAGCGACCTCTGGGCCGGGGCGAACTGGCACGAGCGCGAGACCTACGACATGTTCGGCATCAAGTTCGAGGGGCATCCCGACCTGCGCCGCATCCTGATGTGGGACGGCTACCCGTTTTTCCCTCTCCGCAAGGAATTCCCGCTGGCCGGCATCGACACGCCGTTGCCCGACGCGGAAATCACGGCGGAGACCGGCGTGCGCCTGATTGCCGCGCCGATGGCCGGCGGGCCGTTCGTGGCGTCATCCGGTGAAATCAACCTGACCGAAGCGGAGCCGCGCGCCAAGGACGAGAGCTGGAACGAGCGTCGCGGCAAACCCGAAGCCTGACCATGGCCACCGAATTTTCCTTTCCCGACCCGGCCGCGAAGGCCGCCACCGCCGAGTTTGAGGCGGAAAAGATGTCGCTCTCGATGGGCCCGTCGCATCCCTCGACGCACGGCGTGCTGCGCCTGCAGTTGGAGCTCGACGGCGAGATCGTGACGAAGTGCGACCCGGTCATCGGCTACCTGCACCGCGGCGACGAGAAGATCGCGGAGAACATGACCTACAACCAGTTCGTGCCCTACACGGACCGGCTGGATTACATCGCCCCGCTCGCGAACAACATGGCCTACGCCATCGCGGTCGAGCGGCTGGCGAAACTCGAGGTGCCGGCCCGCTGCCAGGCGATCCGCCTGATCACCGCCGAGATGGCCCGGCTGTCGTCGCACCTGCTCGGCCTCGGGGCGTTCGGCATCGATACGGGCGCGTGGACGGTGTTCATGTACACGTTCACCGAGCGCGAAAAGCTCTACAAGCTGTTCGAGGAGCTGACCGGCGCGCGCTTCACCACGAGTTACAGCCGCATCGGCGGCCTGCAGCGCGATGTGCCCGAGGGCTGGATCGGCCGCGTGGATGCGTTCTGCGACCAGTTTTTGCCGATCCTCGAGGAGATCCTGGCCCTGCTCACGCGGAACAAGATCTTCATGGACCGCACCGTCGGCGTCGGCGTCATCACCAAGGAGGACGCGATCGCCTACGGCATCACCGGCCCCAACGCCCGGGGCTCCGGCCTCGGCCTCGACCTGCGCAAGGACAAGCCCTACTCGGGTTACGAGCAGTATGAGTTCGATGTGCCGGTCGGCACGACCGGCGACTCCTACGACCGCTACCTCGTGCGCGGCGAGGAGATGCGCCAGTCGGTGCGCATCCTCAAGCAGGCCGTGGCCAAGTTTCCCGGCGGCCCGTGGTTCGCGACCGAGGCCAAAAAGATTTTCGCGCCGCCCAAGGACAAGATTCTCACCTCGATGGAGGAGCTCATCCAGAACTTCATGATCGTGACCGAGGGTCCGCAGATGCCGGCCGGCGAGGTCTATTTCGAGGCGGAAAACCCGAAGGGCGTGCTCGGCTTCTACGTCGTGAGCAAAGGCGGCGGCGTGCCGTGGCGCCTGAAGATCCGTTCTCCCTCTTTCTGCAACCTCTCCATCCTGCCCAAGCTTTGCGTCGGCAGCCTCATCTCCGACGTAGTCGCCATCCTGGGCTCGCTCGACTTCGTCATGGGCGAGTGCGACCGCTGATGAATCGCCCGCGAATTTTTCGAATGCACCCGAATTTCCAACCCTCAGCTCCGGACAAATTCGCGTTCATTCGCGTGATTCGCGGGCAAGAGGTTTTCGCCTGATGAATCTCAAACCCGCCACCCTTTCGCAGATCGACGAGGTGATCACGCATTACCCGACGAAGCGGAGCGCCACGCTGCCGCTGCTGCACCTCATCCAGGAGGAGGTCGGTTTCATCTCCAACGAGGCGATCGAGTGGGTGGCGGCGAAGCTCGAGCTCCAGCCGATCAACGTTTACGAGGTCGTCACGTTCTACCCGATGTTCCGGCAGAAGCCCATCGGTCGCCGCCACATCAAGGTCTGCCGCACACTGTCGTGTGCGCTGCTCGGCGGCTACAAGACCTGCGCGACGTTTGAGAACGAATTCCACACCCACGCCGGCGAGGTCTCGCCCGATGGCGAGGTCACGGTCGAGTTCGTCGAGTGCCTCGCGAGCTGCGGCACCGCGCCCGTCGTGATGATCGATGATGAGCTCCACGAGAAGGTGGACGCCGCCAAGGCCAAGCAGCTCAGCGACCAGATCAAGGCCGAGGCCCAAGCGCGCAAGTAATCGAAAATCGAGATTCGAAAATCGAAAATTTCCCATGCCCGCTCCCGCCCAACGCCGCATCATCTTCCAGCACATTGATGAGCCGGGTTACACCAATGACCTCGCCTGCTATGTGAAGCATGGCGGCTACGAGGTCATGAAGAAGGCATTCCAGCGTCCGCCGGCGGAGCTGGTCGACGAGGTGAAGAAATCCGGCCTGCGCGGCCGCGGTGGCGCGGGCTTTCCCTGCGGCGTGAAGTGGGGGCTCCTCGACAAGAAGAGTGGCAAGCCGATCTACCTCGTGGTCAACGCCGACGAGTCGGAGCCCGGCACGTTCAAGGACCGCTACATCATGCACCAGGATCCGCACCAGCTGATCGAGGGCATCATGATCACGTGCTTCGCCAACAACGTGAAGCAGGCCTACATTTACATCCGCGGCGAATTTCCCCACGGCGCCCGCATCCTCGAGAAGGCCATCGCGGAGGCCCGCGCGGCGAACTTCTGCGGGCCCAACGTGCTCGCCTCGAGTTACGGCTGCGAGATCTACGTCCATCGCGGCGCCGGCGCCTACATTTGCGGCGAGGAGACGGGTTTGATCGAGTCGCTCGAGGGCAAGCGCCCGTATCCGCGCATCAAGCCGCCGTATTTCCCCGCCGTCCTCGGCCTTTACCAGTGCCCGACGATCGTGAACAACGTCGAGACGCTCTGCCATGTGAAGCACATCGCGGATATGGGCGGCGCGGAGTTCGCCAAGATCGGCACGCCCAACAACACCGGCACCCGCATCCTCTGCGTCAGCGGCCACGTGCAGAAGCCGGGTTATTACGAGTTTGAGGTCGGCAAGATCACGATGGGCGAGCTGCTCAACGAGGTCTGCGGCGGCCCGCTGCCCGGCCGGACGTTCAAGGCCGTGATCCCCGGCGGTTCGTCCGCGAAGGTTTTGAAGTTCGGCGAGCGCTTCAAGGGCAAGCGCAAGGTCGGCGCGGAGATGGTCGACTACGATTGGGCCGTCGAGGACGTTCCGATGGACTTCGATTGCCTCGGCATGATCGGCACGATGGGCGGCTCCGGCGGCGTCATCGTCATGGACGACAGCGTCAACATGGTCGAGGCCCTCGCCAACATCAACGCGTTCTACGCCCACGAGAGCTGCGGGCAGTGCACGCCCTGCCGCGAGGGCTCGCTGTGGATGAAGAAGATTTCCTCCCGCATGGTCCACGGCGCCGCGCGCCCCGAGGACGGCCAGCTGCTCAAGTCCGTCGCCGACCAGATCGCCGGCCGCACCATCTGCGCCTTCGGCGAGGCCTGTGCCTGGCCGACGCAGAGCTACGTCGCGAAGTTCGGCGACGAGTTCAAAGGCTACGCCGACGCCAAGAAGACCGCCAAACCCGGCGGCGTCACCGACCTGATCTGATTTTTTGTCACCACGAAATACACGAAACACACGAAATCAGATTAACCCTATTTCCGAACCACCCAGCTTTCGTGTTTTTCGTGTATTTCGTGGTTAAAATTCCCTCTCCGCAATGATCGCCTCTCCCAAACCCGAGCTCGTCACCGTCAACATCGACGGCAATGAGATCTCCGTGCCGAAGGGCACGAATGTGATCGAGGCCGCCCGGCTGGGAGGCATCGACATCCCGCATTATTGCTACCACCCGAAGCTTACCGTCGTCGGCAACTGCCGCATGTGCCTCATCGAGATGGGCATGCCGGCCGTCGATCCAGCCACGAAGGCCCCGGTGATGGATCCCGCGACGGGCAAACAGAAGATCAACTGGATCCCGCGCCCGCAGATTGGCTGCGCCACCAACGCTTCCGCCGGCCTGCACATCCGCACGCAGACGCCCCAGGTGAAGGACTGCCGCGAGGGCGTGATGGAGTTCCTCCTCATCAACCACCCGCTCGACTGCCCGATTTGCGACCAGGCCGGCGAGTGCAAACTCCAGGAGCAGTCCACCGGCTACGGCCGCGGCTACTCGCGTTTCATCGAGCAGAAAAACGTGAAGCCCAAGCGCACGCTGCTCGGGCCGCGCGTCATGCTCGATGACGAGCGCTGCATCCTCTGCTCGCGCTGCATCCGCTTCTCGCAGGAGATCGCGAAGGACGACGTCCTGGGCTTCATTGATCGCGGCAGCTACTCCACGCTGACCTGCTATCCCGGCAAGAAGTTGGAGAACAATTACTCGCTCAACACGGTGGACATTTGCCCCGTCGGCGCGCTGACGAGCACGGACTTCCGCTTCAAGATGCGCGTCTGGTTCCTTAAGCAGACTAACTCGATCGACCCCGAGTCGAGCGTCGGCGCCAACACTGTCGTCTGGTCGCGCGAGGGCGTCATCTACCGCATCACGCCGCGCCGCAACGACGACGTGAACGACACCTGGATGGCCGACAGCGGCCGCGAACTCTACAAGGCCGTCACTGCCGAGGATCGCCTCACCACGGTGAAGCTCAACGGCGCCGCCAGCACGCTCGAGCTCGCGCTCGCCGCCGCCGCCGATCTTTTCAAGTCTAACGCGGGCGGCGTTGCCGTCGTCGGCTCCGGCCGCAGCTCCGTCGAGGAGCAGTTTCTCACCCGCAAGCTTTGCAACGCGCTCAAGGCCACCGCCTATCTCGTCAGCCGGGTGGGGCAGGGTGACAAGATTCTCGTCTCCGCCGACCGCAACCCGAACGTCCGGGGCGCACTCGTCACGGGCCTCGTCTGCGCGCTGCCCGCGGCGAAGCTCACCGACCTCGGCGCCGCAATCGACGCGGGCAAGGTGAAGACCGTGGTCTCCGTCGGCGAGGATCTCGCCGCCGCCGGCCTGACGCCCGCGCAGTTGGCCAAGGTCGCCGTCATCTACCTCGGCACGCACGCCAACGCCACGAGCGCGGCCGCGCAGGTCGTGCTGCCCACGCTGACCTTCTTCGAGAAGAGCGGCACGTTCGTGAACCAGCAGTTCCGCGTGCAGAAGTTTCTCAAGGCCGTGCCCGCACCAGCCGGCGCGACCGACGATCTCGTCATCCTCGCGAAGCTCGCCTCGGCCGCCTCCGGCACCGCCGTGACTTCGGAGATCGGCGCGATCTGGTCGGCGATCGCCTCCGAGGTGCCCGCGCTGGGCACGATGACGTTCGCCAACCTGCCCGAGACCGGCCTCCTGCTCGACGCCACGCCGTGGGCCGCGCTGCCCTTCGCCGAGGGCGAGACGCTGCACTACAAACCCGCCTCCGCCAAAGCGACGGAGGGCAGGCCCGCCTGATCATGTTCAACTTCTGGTTCAACCTGAATCCCATCCTGCAAGGCGTCCTCAAGGGCCTCGCGGTGATCGCGGTCATTTTCCCGTTCGCCGGCGCGTGCTCGCTGGCCGAGCGCAAGGTCTCCGCGTGGATGCAGGGCCGGCCGGGCCCCAACCGCGCGATCGTGCCGTGGTTCGCCTACGTTCCCGTGCTCGGGAAGTTCCTGCAGCGGCTCGGCGTGTTTCACCTCATGGCTGACGGTGCAAAGTTTCTGTTCAAGGAGGAGCCGCTGCCCGGCCACGTGAACAAGCTCTACTTCATTCTCGCGCCCGCCCTCGCGATGATGCCCGCGTTCACCACCGTCACGGTCGTGCCCTTCGGCGCGTATCTCGACGGCGCGGGGCGCACGCTGCCGCTCATGCTCGCCAACGTCGACGTGGGCCTGCTGGCGGTCTTCGCGGTGTCGTCGCTCGGTGTTTACTCGCTCATCCTCGCCGGCTGGGCGTCCAACTCGAAATATCCCTTCCTCGGCGGCGTCCGCGCCTCGGCGCAGCTGATCTCGTATGAGCTGTCGATGACGCTCTCGGTCGTCCCGGTCTTCCTGTGGATCAACGCCCCCGGCACCCCCGGCACGATGAGCCTGGCGAAGGTCGTTGAGTTCCAGAGCCTGCCCGGTTTCTGGGGCGGCGCGTGGTTCGTGTTCCTGATGCCGCTGTCGGCCGCGATCTTCCTGATCTCGCTCTTTGCCGAGACGAACCGCCAGCCGTTCGACATGCCCGAGTCTGAGGCTGACCTCGTCGGCGGCTTCCACACGGAATACGGTGCGTTCAAGTGGTCGCTGTTCTTCGTGGCGGAGTACTCGCACATGATCGTCGGCTCGGGCGTGTTCACGCTCCTCTTCCTCGGCGGCTGGAACCCACTCCCGTGGCTCTCGCTCGCGGACTTCTTCGGCTGGCTGCACCACCTGACGGGCGCGGCGTTCACGCTGCACCCGCTGTTCGTGGGCGTGGTGTCCATCGCGTTCTTCCTCGGCAAGGTCGTCATCCTGCTGTTTCTCTTCATGTGGGTGCGCTGGACCGTCCCGCGGTTCCGCTATGACCAAGTCATGAAGCTCGGCTGGCAGAAGCTCCTGCCGCTCGCCATCGCCAACCTCATCTTCTACGCGCTCGCCATCGCATTCATCCAAAAATGAAGACGCTGAAGCGCAAAGCCGCGAAGCCGCAAAGTTCGAACCACGAAGGTTTGGTTTCGCATCGGTTTGCTCCTAACTTCGCGCCCTCGCGTCTTCGCGCTTAATCCGGAACCGCACCGCCATGGCCATCATCACTCTCGAACGCAAACCCCTCTCCCTGGCGGAGCGTACCTACCTGCCGGCGATCCTCAGCGGGCTGAAGACGACGTTCAAGCGGCTGCTCAAGCCGGCGGAGACGCTCGAGTATCCGGAGCAGCGTCCCGCAATCCCGCCAGGCTACCGCGGCGTGCCGACGCTCGTGCGCGACCCGAACGGCCGCGAGAAATGCGTCTCGTGCCAGCTCTGCGAGTTCGTCTGCCCGCCCAAGGCCATTCGCATCACGCCCGGCGAGATCCCCGCCGACGCGCCCACCGCGCAGGTCGAGAAGGCGCCCAAGGCCTTCGACATCGACATGCTGCGCTGCATCTACTGCGGCCTGTGCCAGGAAGTCTGTCCCGAGGAGGCGATCTTCCTGCAGAACCAGTATTCCATGTCCGGCTATACCCGCGCCGAGATGGTCAACCACAAGGACCGGCTCTACGAACTCGGCGGCACGCTGCCGGACCAGCATTTCAAGTGGGACAAGAAAAAAGCCGCCGCCGAGCACGGCAACGGCCACTGAGACCATGAAGA
>Ga0316222_1004530_pt1 | contig 12581 bp, 8 predicted proteins | sample TBH18011metaG_FD_206008 | JGI IMG/M metagenome (GOLD analysis project Ga0316222, IMG submission 206008) | Freshwater microbial communities from Trout Bog Lake, Wisconsin, USA - TBH18011 | ecosystem: Environmental > Aquatic > Freshwater > Lake > Hypolimnion/Profundal zone | place: USA: Wisconsin... | reverse complement strand
CAGCATCAACGGTTGAAATGCTGGGATTGCATCCCAGCCTACGAAGCATCCCAGCCTACGATTGCATCCCAGCCTACATCATACCCAAATATTTCAACCAGACATAATGTATCGACCTACCGTACCTCAAGCGACGTGGATTAAGCTAGAGGTTCTAAGAACCAGAGGCTCAGAGCCAAAATTGAGGGGGTAGGTCATGGAAGAGTTTAGCAAATTTGTTGGATTAGATGTCCATAAAGAGAGAATTGCCGTATCGGTAGCCGAAGGAAACGGAGGCGAGGTGCGCTTTCTGGGTGAAATCGATAATGCGCCGGATGCGGTTGAGAAATTAATTAAGCATCTAAGGAAACCCCGGACGGATCTGTTGTTTTGTTACGAGTCCGGTCCATGCGGCTACGAAATTTATCGCCAAATTACCGACCTTGGCTGGAAGTGCATAGTAGTGGCGACCTCCTTGATTCCTAAAAAGGCAGGAGACCGAGTCAAGACGGATCGGCGCGACAGTATGATGCTGGCAAGACTGCTGCGTGCAGGGGAGCTTGAAGCCGTGTGGGTGCCAGACGGAACGCAAGAGGCATTGCGTGATCTGACCAGGGCACGCGAAGATATGAAACATCTGCAACGACAGGCCAAGCAACGGTTATTGGCGTTTTTTCTGCGGCATGGCAAACGCTATAGCGGACAAAGCAACTGGACTCAGGCGCACTTTCGGTGGATGGAGGGAATCAAGTTTGAACAGCCAGTACAACAAATCGTTTTGCAAGAATATATCAATGCTGTTCAGGACGGCGGAAAGCGTGTCGCCGGAATGGACCGTGAGATTGAACGGGCAGCGCAAGCATCGAGCACCTGGCCGGTGATTGAATCGCTGATGGCCTTACGTGGCATTAACTTGCTCACGGCAACGACGATAATTGCCGAAATTGGTGATCTCAAACGATTTGCCAAGGCATCGCAATTAATGGCCTATCTGGGCTTGGTGCCGAGTGAACATTCCAGCGGTGGCAGTGTGCGCCGCGGTGGGATTACCAAAACGGGTAACAGCCATGTGCGGCGTGTCTTGGTCGAATCGGGGTGGACTTATCGGCACGCGGCACGTAAAACCAAAGTGTTGCAGCGACGTGCCGAACGAACTTCCGATGCCGTGCAAGAAATTGCCTGGAACGCGCAAAAACGTCTGTGTGGACGATATCGGTTACTGGAGGCCAAAGGTAAATTGAAAGTGCAGGTATGTACCGCGATTGCACGCGAGCTAACCGGCTTTATTTGGGCGGTCGGGCAAGCAGTGCCGCTGACATCCAATAATTAAGGAGAATCAAAATGAAAACGCAGTGTACTTACAGCAAAGAAGGCAACGGTTGGAGAATCCTCGGTGCTCCTATGAGGCATCCGGCAACGGAATGATCCTCGACACTAGAGAGAGGCAGCTCCACGACGAACCTTTGTCATGCGGTACCCAATCCGCGTATATCAGACTGATCAACCGTCGTTTCGCCGCCTGTTTTGCTTTAAGTGCATTGCTTAAACAAGGAATCAATTTGATTAAAACGAAAACAACCGTGTATTTGACAGGTCAATACATATCAGGAGCCTGTCTTCTTTTTTGATTTCATCGCGCTGGATGGCCGACCTCGAATTATTAATTTTCTTTAATGAATTCGCAGGACACAATAAAAAAAACCAGCGAGGCTAAGCGCTGGTTTTTTTCAAGACTACTGAGGTTTTTACTTTTTCCGCATTGGCGGCAAATCGGTGCAAACCCCTTCAAACACTTCCGCTGCCATCCCGATAGATTCACCCAGCGTCGGGTGCGGATGGATGGTTTTACCGATATCGACCGCATCGGCACCCATTTCAATGGCCAGTGCGATTTCACCGATCATGTCACCGGCGTGCGTTCCGACAATGCCGCCGCCGACGATGCGATGGGTGTCGGCATCGAACAGCAATTTGGTAAAGCCTTCATCCCGACCGTTAGCCACGGCACGCCCGGACGCGGCCCAGGGGAACAATCCTTTTTCCAGTTTGATGCCTTTGGCTTTGGCTTCATCTTCAGTCACACCCACCCAGGCCACTTCCGGATCGGTGTACGCCACCGAGGGAATGACTTTGGCATCGAAATACGCTTTATGCCCGGCCGCCGCTTCAGCAGCCACATGCGCCTCGTGTACCGCCTTGTGCGCCAGCATCGGTTGACCAACCAGGTCGCCAATGGCAAAGATGTGCGGCACATTGGTGCGCATCTGGCCATCAACGCTGATAAAGCCGCGCTCGCTGACGTTCACACCAGCCTTGTCCGCTGCGATTTTCCTGCTGTTGGGACTGCGTCCGACGGCAACCAGCACCATGTCATACAGTTGCGGTTCCGGTGCGCTCACACCTTCCTGTGCGGCCTCAAACGTGACTTTGATTCCTTCCTTCAATGCCTCGACTGCCACGGTTTTGGTCTTCAACATAATCTTGTCGAAGCGCTTTTCGTTGAACTTCTGCCAGACCTTGACCATGTCACGATCCGCACCCTGCATGAGGCCATCCAGCATTTCCACGACGTCGATTCTGGCACCCAAGGTCGAATACACCGTTGCCATTTCCAGACCGATGATACCGCCACCGATGACCAGCATGCGTTTCGGGATACTGCGCAGTTCAAGTGCACCGGTTGAATCCACAATGCGCGGATCCGGCTTTATAAATGGCAGGTTCACCACCGAGGAGCCGGCCGCAATAATGGCCTGTCGGAACTGCACGGTTTTTTTGCTGCCGTCTGCGGCTGTGACTTCGATGTGATTCGGACTGACAAACTGTCCGACACCCTGCACCACCGTCACCTTGCGCGCCTTGGCCATGCCGGCCAGACCGCCGGTCATTTTGCTGATAACTTTTTCCTTGTAACTGCGCAGTTCATCAACGTTGATGACGGGCGCACCAAACGTTACGCCGTGTTTTGACATGCCGGCCGCTTCATCAATGACCGCGGCCACATGCAGCAAGGCCTTGGAAGGAATGCAACCGACATTCAGACACACGCCACCCAGCGTTGCATAGCGTTCAACCAGCACTGTGTTCAAGCCCAGATCGGCAGACCGGAACGCGGCCGAATAACCGCCAGGTCCGGCACCGAGCACCATCATGTCGCATTCAAGATCGACTTTGCCACTGTAGCTCGACGCTGCCGGCGCAGAAGCAGGCACAGGTGCGGATGCCACAGCAGCGGCGGCAGCGGGTGCTGGCGCAGACGCCGGAGCGGCCTCTGGTGCAGTTGCTGCGGGTGCGGCAGCACCACCTTCGGCGGCCTCCAGTTCCAGCAGTATCGACCCTTCGGCTATCTTGTCGCCCAGTTTGATTTTCAATGCTGTGACCACACCGGCATGACTGGAAGGAATCTCCATGCTGGCCTTGTCGGATTCAACCGTAATCAATGACTGATCAACCTTGACGGTATCGCCCACCTTGACCATCAGTTCGATCACTTCAACTTCTTTAAAGTCGCCAATATCGGGAACTTTTACCTGGATAATTGTCATGTCTGATTCCCCGGTTACAGTAAAGTCTTGCGCAGGTCCGCCACGATTTCGGCCAGATACGCAGTGAAGCGGGCTGCCATGGCACCATCAATGACACGGTGATCATAGGACAGAGACAGCGGCAGCATCAGGCGCGGCTCAAACTTGCTGCCATCCCAGACCGGTTTCATCGCCGATTTGGACAAACCCAAAATCGCCACTTCCGGTGCATTGATAATTGGCGTGAAGGCCGTTCCACCGATGCCACCCAGTGAAGAAATGGTAAACGTGGCGCCCTGCATGTCAGCAGGTTTCAGTTTGCCGTCACGCGCCTGAGCCGACAGCTCACCCATTTCCACGGCGATCTGGGACAGACTTTTTTGATCGGCATTTTTGATGACCGGCACCACCAGCCCATTCGGGGTATCAGCGGCAAAACCGATGTTGTAATACTGTTTGACGATCAGGTTTTCGCCTTTGGCATCCAGTGAAGAATTGAACGCCGTGAATTTCTTCAACGCTGCCACACTGGCCTTGATCACAAACGCCAGCATGGTCAGCTTGACGCCGGATTTGGCCATGGCGGCATTGCTGTCTTTTCTGAACTGCTCGAGGTCGGTAATGTCAGCTTCATCAAATTGCGTGACATGCGGAATCATGACCCAGTTGCGGTGCAGATTCGGTCCACTGAGCTTTTTGATGCGGGACAGCGGTACCAGTTCGGTTGCGCCGAATTTGCTGAAGTCGAGCGACGGCCAGGCCAGCAGATTCAGGCCGCTGCCACTGGCATTGCCGACCGGCGCACTGGCCGCTGGTGCCTGCATGACGCCCTTCACAAAATTCTGTACATCTTCCTGGGTAATGCGTGTCTTGGGACCGGTACCGGTTACGCGAGTCAGATCAACACCAAGTTCGCGGGCGAACTTGCGTACCGACGGTGAAGCGTGAGTCTGGTTGTTGGCTGGTGCCGGTGCGGGTGCGGGTGCTGGTGCTGGTGCCGGTGCTGCTGCCGGTGCCGGTGCTGCCGGTGCCGGTGCTGGCGGAGCAGATGCAGCAGCAGCGGGAGCAGGAGCAGCGGCAGTTGCGCCGTCAGTTTCCATGATCAGCAACACGGAGCCTTCTGCCACCTTGTCACCAACCTTGATTTTCAGTTCTTTGACTACGCCGGCATGACTGGAGGGTATTTCCATACTCGCCTTGTCCGACTCGACCGTAATGAGCGACTGATCCACCTTGACCGTGTCGCCCACTTTCACCATCAGCTCGATGACTTCCACTTCCTTGAAGTCGCCGATATCCGGAACCTTGATTTCTATTGCGCTCATCGTATACTCCGTTCCTGATTAGATTGTGACCGGATTCGGTTTATTGGCATTGATCCCGTATTTGGCAATCGCCTGCTGCACCACCGAAGACGACAGCACGCCTTCATCGGCCAGTGATTTAAGTGCGGCAATCACCACAAAATAACGGTTCACTTCAAAGAATTCACGCAGCTTGGCGCGGGTGTCGGAACGGCCAAAGCCATCGGTACCGAGCACTTTGTAGCGACGACCGTGCGGCACGAAAGCACGAATCTGTTCGGCGTAGGTGCGCATGTAATCGGTGGCCACCACGATCGGGCCAACGGTATCCTGCAAACACTGTGTGACATACGCCACTTTGGCCGTTTCACCCGGATGCAGCATGTTCCAGCGTTCCACATCCTGACCATCGCGTGCCAGCAGCGTGAAGGACGGCGCCGACCAGACATCGGCTGCAATGCCCCAGTCTGACTGCAGCAGTTCGGCCCCGGCAATCACTTCGCGCAGAATCGTGCCGGAACCCATCAGCTGAACACGGTGTTTGCTGCTGGCCTGATTTTTTTGCAGGAGATACAGACCCTTGATAATGCCCTGCTCCTGCCCTTCCTTGATGCCGGGATGGGCGTAATTTTCATTCATCAGCGTGATGTAATAAAACACGTCTTCCTGATTGGTAATCATGCGACGCAGACCGTCATGGATAATCACCGCGACTTCGTGCGCAAAGGTCGGATCGTACGGCACACAGTTCGGAATGGTGGACGCCAGTACATGACTGTGACCGTCTTCATGCTGCAACCCTTCCCCATTCAACGTGGTGCGACCGGCAGTACCGCCGATCAGGAAACCGCGTGCGCGCATGTCGCCGGCCGCCCAGGCCAGGTCGCCAATACGCTGCAGACCGAACATCGAATAATAGGTATAAAACGGAATCATGACGCGGTTGTTGGTCGAGTAAGAAGTCGCCGCCGCGATCCACGAACTCATGCCGCCGGCTTCATTGATTCCTTCCTGCAGAATCTGGCCAGCCTTGTCTTCGCGGTAGTACATGACCTGGTCTTTATCTACCGGTTCGTACAGCTGTCCGACCTGCGAGAAAATACCGATCTGGCGGAACAGCCCTTCCATACCGAACGTGCGCGATTCATCGACCATGATCGGCACGATACGCTGACCCAGACTCGGGTCACGCAGCAATGCAGTCAGTACCCGGACATAGGCTGCCGTGGTGGAAATTTCACGACCTTCCGCAGTCGGCTCGAGCATGGCTTTGAAGGCCGACAGTTCCGGAACGTTCAGGACTTCATCCGCTTTCTGGCGGCGCTGTGGCAGATAACCGCCCAGTGCTTTGCGGCGGGCCTGCAGATACTGCATTTCCGGCGTATCGTCAGCCGGCTTATAGAAGGGAATCGAAGGCAGCTCGGCATCGGCAATCGGCAACTGGAACCGGTCACGCAACGCCTTGACCGCTTCATCGTCAAGCTTTTTGGTGTTGTGGGCGGTGTTGCGTGCTTCACCGGATTTGCCAAAACCGAAACCCTTGACGCTCTTGACCAGCAGTACTGTCGGTTGCCCCTTGTGTTCCTGCGCGACTTTGAAGGCTGCGTATATTTTGTGCGGATCATGACCGCCGCGCGTCAGTCGCCAGATATCGTCATCCGACATTTTGCTGACCATTTCCAGCAGCTTGGGATGCTTGCCAAAGAAATGAGAACGGACATAGGCGCCATCCTTGGCCTTGTAATTCTGGTACTCGCCATCCACGGTTTCCATCATCACGCGCTGCAAAATACCGTCTTTGTCCTTGGCCAGCAATTCATCCCAGCCTGAACCCCAGATGACCTTGACGACATTCCAGCCGGCACCACGGAAATCGGATTCCAGTTCCTGAATGATTTTGCCATTGCCGCGCACCGGACCATCGAGCCGCTGCAGATTGCAGTTGACCAGTATCACCAGATTGTCGAGCTGTTCACGACCGGCCATGCCGATTGCACCCATCGATTCCGGCTCATCCATTTCACCGTCACCACAGAAGGCCCAGACCTTGCGGTTGGCGGTATCGGCAATATTCCTGGCATGCAGGTATTTCAGAAAACGGGCCTGATAAATCGCCATCAGCGGACCCAGTCCCATTGATACGGTCGGGAATTGCCAGAAGTCCGGCATCAGCTTGGGATGCGGGTAGGACGACAGTCCGTTACCGTCGACTTCGCGGCGGAAGTGGGTTAACTGTTCTTCGGTCAGGCGCCCTTCCAGATAGGCACGGGCATAAATGCCCGGGGAAGAGTGGCCCTGTATATACAGCAGATCGCCGCCGTGCGTGTCAGTCGGGGCATGCCAGAAATGATTGAAACCGATGCCGAGCATGTTGGCCAGCGAGGCGAAACTGGATAAATGTCCGCCCAGATCACCGTCCAGCCGGTTGGCCTTGACCACCATGGCCATGGCATTCCAGCGCATCATCGAACGCAGCCGTTCCTCAATGACGAGGTCACCGGGGCAGTGTTCACCCATATCGGCCGGAATGGTATTCACATACGCGGTATTACTGGAAAACGGAATCTGGGCACCGCGGCGGCGCGCCAGATCGACCATGCGTTCCATCAGATAGTGAGCACGCTCCGGGCCTTCCTGTTCCAGTACCGATTCCAGCGCGTCAAGCCACTCCTGGGTTTCGACTTTGTCGGGATCGTTGGCGGCCTGCGTCAGCAGATTATCTATGTCGGTACTCATGCTCTGGTCTCCTGGTTTCCCGGTCCGCTTGAAGGCCCCGGATATTTCAATGAATTTTATTAATGCAAAGCCCATGCAGTTTAGGTCGAAATGACCGGGATTGTGCTGACTTTGCGGATGAAATTGTTGCCGCCAATAATTAAGCAGGCGTAGTGTAACAGGACTTTTTGATTTTTCAAATAGCGATATTGAATACCATAATGTGAAATATTATTGCATTGCGATATTTAAATGACACAATTCTTTCAAGTTATTGCCGTTGTTGGTTTTTATGGGTTTTGCAGTGCAATAAACGGCCTGCCCGGCAGTGTTTTTTCAGGATGTTGACCAACACTGGCAAACTTTTTCCCGCCAAATCTGTCCTACCTTGAATGAACCTACCCCTCTTCGATCAGGTACACCTCTGGACTATCGATCACAGTACTGTGACGACACCGTATCCAGTGCTGTACTCAGTGTTAAACAGTCAGGAACAAGACCGCGCCGAACGCTTTGTGCTTGACACCCATCGTCGCGCATTCGTCATGAACCGCGCCGCCCTGAAACTGATTCTGGTTCGATATTGCGCCAGCGCGCGCAACCCCCAGGATGTCGTCTTCGACTATAACCACTACGGCAAACCTGCTTTGCCTGACCGACCCGAATTGCAATTCAATATCAGCCACAGCGCCGACAAGGCTGTGGTCGCAGTGTCGCGTAACCAGCCGGTAGGGGTGGACTGTGAAGCCATCGACCAATCCATTTCCGTGGACCAAATTGCCAAATCGCAATTTTCTGCCGCCGAGTATGCGCATTTGCTGTCACTGCCCAGGTGCAAAATGGTCGATGTTTTTTTTCAGTACTGGACGCGTCGCGAAGCGGTCATGAAAGCAGTCGGAATGGGATTCAGTCTGGATATCAGGGAACAGCGTTTCGATCACGATGCGTTTGCACGTAACGGACACGAACTGGTCATTCCGCAGTTGCCAAATACGCTGGTCGTCATTAAGGATTGTCAAAGTTTCGCAGGATTTCGGGCCAGTGTTGCCCGTGAGCGCAGTCTGGAGGAAGTGATTTATTTTTCATTCAATGCACTGTGATTCATTTCTGGCGCAGTGCTGTTCCGGGGTTTCCCGTCAGGGCCCAGGCCTGAATTTACAGCCTCTGGATTCATCCAGTCTGGCAAGAGTGACCTCCCTCAACGGAACTGACATATTTTTTTTGACAATCAATAAATAATTTAAATTTTTTCAAAATTCGGCGAACTACATGAAGTTTTATGCGTCTACTAACGCAGGTACATTTTATTTAATTTGACCTGGAGCGTTCAAGAATTTTTTGTTTTACCTGCGCATCGGCATGCACCTTAATTATCTGCGCCGATTTGGCAGGCTGCGGAGGAAGCATCGACAATGCTTCAAGCACGCAAACTGTTTTTGAATTTAAATTGGGACTGACTCAAACAACCTGTTTTACTTTTAATAAAGGTGACGATCATGCAGCATGTAACTTCTCCCACCCAAGCCCATTGCCCACCTCGTGTTCAGTTACGTTTGGTCGGCGATCCAACTCCAGATAACCCCCAGAGTCCTGCCAGGGCGACGCTGACAGTTTTAGGTGAACAACGTCGTCATGAGGCGAGGCAACCAGGTGCTCTGCTTGCGGTGGACAAGCTCGAAACGACGAACATCCTGGAGAGCAACCCCGCAGAACGACTCTTCCGGCAATTTTGGGAAGGTTACAACACGCGTAATCTGCTACCAATAATACACAGCCTGTGCCTGCCAAATGTCTATATGTGGGGGTCAGCTGAGGATGAGGACATGGAGGGCTTAGACGCAGTGGTAAAGCAATTAAAAGATGATTGGCATAAATCTGAAAAAGCCAGCATCGATGTAATACGCCGCATTCCCAGCCCGCCTGGCGCTCTGTGGGCAGCGGCGCTGTGTAATGCAACATTCTGGATCAAGAATGAAAAAGGTATTCTTGAAGAACATGTTCTTAAAAACTATCGCTGTACCGTCACTGCAGGAAAAGACAAAGACGGCGCCTGGAAAATTGCCCATATGCACGGGTCACTTCCAGACCCAAGAACTCTGGAGAATTTGGCGACTCCCGAAATGCGCTCAAAGCTGTAGTCAGGGAAATCCTGTCCTTTACGCGGTGAAAAAATGCGGAGTGCGAAACATTAATTATTTACTGGTTCTTCTGTGACATAACATTCTTTTGGGATGCGGTTGTAATCTGGCTAGTCCTACTGTGTCATGAACGGCGACCTCGTAGGCTGGGGTGCGATCGTAGGCTGGGATGCAATCCCAGCATTTCAACCGTTGATGCTGGGATTTCATCCCAGCCTACGAAGCATCCCAGCCTACGACGCATCCCAGCCTACGACGCGTCGCGAAACGGTCATGGAGGCAGTCGGAATGGGATTCAGTCTGGATATCAAGGAACTGCGTTTCGATCAGGACGATGCGTTTGCACATAACGGATATGAACTGGTCATTCCGCAGTTGCCAAATACGCTGGTCGTCATTAAGGATTGTCAAAATTTCGCAGGATTTCGGGCCAGTGTTGCCCGCGAGCGCATTCTGGGGGAAGTGACTTGTTTTTCATTCCATGCACTGTGATCTTATTCTGGCGCAGTGTTACTCCGGGGTTTCAACCGATGGGGGCACAATATGGATGGGAATGTCGTAGGCCAGTTGCTTGGGCAGGATGGTCGTGCCGGCCTTGCCGGCACAAGCGCGTATCGATTTGTCGGCGTAGTAGCTGGTGACCAAAACGGAACGATGTACCGGGGTCTGATGAATGACATCCAGTCCGTTCAAATCCTGTTTCAGCAATTCATAGTCGGTGAGCAAAAATACTTTGGCGATTTTTTCTGGAGGAAGGCCATTGATGAAATCAATGCATTCCTGACCGAACTCGAAATGCCGCACGGTCAAATTGGGATATAGCTTCACCAGCTCATCGAAACGCGTATTCCAGGCCAGGTGTATGGAGCTGTCGTCGTCCAGAATGACCACGATATCGTCATCAGCCAGTTGCATGGAATCGGCAATCCAGTTCTCTGACGGTACCCGTGGGAAGGTGACCTTCATTTTTGTGCCGACACCCACCTTCGAGTCAATCGCCAGCGTCCCTTCGTTACTCTGCAAGGTATCCCGGACCTGCGTCAGACCGATGCCGTGACCGTCAGTCTTGCCTTCAGTGATGGCAATCTGGTTCATGATCGTCTGCGCCAGTTGGGGCCGCATGCCTTTGCCGTTGTCTTCAACGATCAGGTGCACCTGCTCTGCGGTGGCGTCCAGATGCAGCGTGACCTCTCCCTCGTTTTGATCGAAAGCATCAACGGCATTATTGATGATATTGGAGAGCATGCATTTGAACGCCGTCGCTTCGATGTTGATCCAGGCGAAGTTGCCGGCCTGGGTAAAGTGATTGTCGAATTTGACCGGTTTGTTCTGAAATTGATATTTTTTATCAGTGAGCATCTGCAGAATGACCGGGGACAGCAACATCGGCTCGCGCGCTTCCTTGACCGGGGCCCGACCGGCACTGTCTTCCAATTTTATAAACGAACTGAGCAGATTGTTGGCAATGTCATTGATTCTGGTGGCCGCAGTTCTCAAAGCGACGCGTTCTCTTTCCGGCATGGCGTCACTGGCTTTGAGGATCATCAGCATACTGGCCAGCGGCGAGCGGATATCGTGCGCGACCTGATTGGCAATTTTTTTGAATTTCTCCTGTTCCTGCAAAATGACTTTTTGCGCTTCGTTCTCGACTTTTAATACTTCAGCTTCTTTTTGTGCAGTGACGTCGACACTGATGCCGAGAATGCCGGTCACCTCACCGGCGCTGTTAAAAAGCGGCATCCTGCTACCGGAAAGATATATCGTTCTTCCATCGTCAATCTTAAGGATTCCTTCAGCATTTAGTTGCGGTTTTCCTGTTTTGAGAATTTCCTCATCGGTTTGACGAACCCACTCGGCGGTCTCAAGATCCCAGCCAAAATCGAAGTCAGTTTTTCCTACAATTTCGGCCGGCGACTGCAACTTTAAAAAATCAATCGCTGTTATCTCATTGCAAAAAACATACTTAAGGTCTTTATCTTTCCAATAAACGAGGCAGGGTAATTTTGCCATCACGTTGGTGTAAAAGTTTTTGGCTTCAACCTCCATGGCCAGCTTTAACTGTTCAGCTTCTTTTTGTGCGGTAATGTCTACACTGATGCCAATAATTCCTATCACCGCACCGGCATTGTCAAACAACGGCATCCTGTTAGATGAAAGGGTCACTTTTTTCCGATCACACATTGTGACAGTCCACTCAACATTTAATAACGGCGTTCCAGTCCTGATAATTTCTTCGTCGGTGCGACGAACCCATTCGGCCGCTTCAAGATCCCAACCAAAATCAAAGTCGGTCTTTCCTACAATTTCGTTCGGTGACTTCAGTTTTACAAAATCAGCTGCAATATCATTACAAAAAACGTAATTGAAGTTTTTATCTTTCCAGAAAACGATAAAGGGTAATTTTGCAATAATATTCTCACAAAAAACTTTGGCTTCAGTTGCCGTAAAATTCTCAGGAACGTGCGACATGGCCAATAAATTTATCGCTGCGGCTTTGGCAATTTCTGTATTCATATCTAGACTCCAGTTCTGTCTGGTTAATAAAAATAGGCTCTGCTTTTCATGCAGGATGGCTTCGACTTATTTCCAATTTTGATTCATGTATATATCCAGAATTGATCAAATAACTCAGGCACCGCCGCATATATTCCCTGTCGATCTTTGGACAAATCAGATCGCTTCCCGCCAAGCCCGACAAAGCATTCTGACACCCGTATTGGGGCCGTCGCTGTTCAGTAAACATCTCGACGACGGTGATATTTTCTTTCGTCCACTTTTCTGTCCAGAGCGGCTTATAGATGTACAGCGGGTTTTGAGGATCCTGCTGTTGCCGCCGACCGAAAATTGACCCACTAACAGGAGTTATGCCGACTCAAAATTGACCCAGGTGTTCTACTTACCCTGCCTAATAGTTAGGCAGG
>Ga0316222_1004515_pt1 | contig 12625 bp, 10 predicted proteins | sample TBH18011metaG_FD_206008 | JGI IMG/M metagenome (GOLD analysis project Ga0316222, IMG submission 206008) | Freshwater microbial communities from Trout Bog Lake, Wisconsin, USA - TBH18011 | ecosystem: Environmental > Aquatic > Freshwater > Lake > Hypolimnion/Profundal zone | place: USA: Wisconsin... | reverse complement strand
AAGAACGCCGACACGCCCGCTCCCGGGGTTCCCGCCGCCGACCTGTCGCTGGTGCGCCCCGAAAGCGAATGGTGGAAGTCGTTCCACAGCGCCGAACTCGATCAGCTGGTCACCGACGCGCTGGCCAACAACCACGACCTCAAGGTGGCGATCGCCCGCGTCACCCAGGCCGAAGCCCAGGCCGGCATCGCCGACGCGGCGCAGTATCCGACCCTCGACTTCAATTTCAAGCATTCGACCACGGCGCCATCGGGCGGCATCGGCACCGTGGTCGATGGCAACGCGCCAGGCTACAAACAGCAGCGGCTGCCGCAAGTGGGCCTGGCCACCGCCTGGGAAATCGACCTGTGGGGCAAGAACGCCGCCGGGGCCGAATCGGCGCTGGCGCTGGCCCAGGCCAGCGTGCATTACCGTGAAGCGGTGGCGCTGTCGCTGATCTCCGACCTGACCAAAAGCTACATCGACGTCCTGGCCGAATCCGACCACGTCAAGGTTTCCGAGAACAATCTGGCCAATGCGCGGAAGGCGTTGCAGGCGGTCACCACCCGGATGGACAGCGGCGACGCCACCATCATCGAAGTCGAGCAACAGCGGACCGCGGTTGCCAACGCCGAAGCCAACGTCCCCGTCCACTTGCTGCTGCGCGCCCGCGCCTTCGACAAGCTGGCGGCGCTGATGGGCAAGACGCCGACGGAGTTGACGCTGGCGGGGGGCTCGTTGACCAATCTGGAGCTGCCGAAGGTTTCCACCGGCGTTCCCGCGCAACTGATTTGCCGCCGCCCCGACATTCGCCGTGCCGAAGCCACCATGCTATCGGCCGACGCCGACATCGACGTCGCCCGCGCCAAGATGTATCCGTCGCTGTCGTTCTCCGCCGAAGGCGGCAAAGGCGGCTACAGCTTCTCCAACCTGCTGATGCCGCAGTCGATGTTCTATTCGCTGATCGGCGAGTTGAGCCAGTCGATCTTCGACGCCGGCAAGAACGCCAACACGGTGCGTCAGTCCGAGGCCCGTCACACCGAGATGATCGAGACCTACCGCTCGACCATTGTCGAAGCGGTCCACGACGTCGAAGACGCCTTGGCGGCACTGAAAACCACCAACGACCAGCAACGCTCGCTGGCCACGGCCGCTGGTCATGCCCGCAAGGCCTACGAGCTGAGCTCGAAATCGTTCGACCGTGGCGCCGTCGACTACACCACATTGCTGGAAACCCAGCGCACCCTGTTCGCCACCGAGGATTCCGAGACCGGTACCCGGGCCGATCGCCTCAAGGCGGCGGTCGATCTGTTCAAGGCCCTGGGTGGCGGCCTTGAAGAACCCCATTGCTAGCATATTTCCACTGGTTTATAGAGTAGTGGGTTGGCTGGGCCTGATTGGCCTGGGTGGGAGACTGGCGTGGCCGTCGACGATCGAGGCATCCTGTGGAACCAATTCATTCTGGCCCGCGCCCTGGCGCGGACGGTGCGGTCGGTTGCCGCCGGCGCTGGCGACGAGGCGGCTGAATTCTGCTACGCCGATACTCATGCTGGCTCCGGCCGCATCCCGGGTCCGCTGCCCAGCTTGGCCGCCATCCTGTCCGAGCGCAACGCCTTCGCCGCCGCCCCCTTCTTCCAAGCGATCTCGCTGCCGCTACCCGGCTTCGCCCATCCCGGGTCGTGGGTGCTGGCCGCCCGCGTCGTCGCCGCGTTGGCTGAACGGGTGACCCTGGAGATCGACGCCAACGACATCGACGAAGCGGTGATCGCCGCCGCCCGGGACCACCGTGAGGGTGCCTGGGTCCGGTTCTGGAGTCACGACTGGTTCCTGTTCCTGCGCTCGCGCCTCAAAAACGCCAAGCCGCCCCATTTCGTCTTCATCGACCCACCGCCCGACGATGCCCGCGGTCCGACCTATGGCATCGACGCAGCCATCCTGCTCGACACCCTGGCGGTGCCCTACCTGCTGACCTATCCAGCCGATTCGCCGCAAGACTCGATCGACCAGATCGGCCGCACCGGGCTGGAACTCCGTCTGGGCGATCGCGGCTTTGGCGTCCTGCTCGGCGGCGGCGCCGAAACGGCGATGCTCGACTTGCTGGCCGACCTCCGCCGCCTCGCCCGCCTGCTCGGCGGCGAGTTCGCCCCCCGCCTGCCGCGCGAAGCGGATTATGTGATCTAGGCGGATCCGGCGCCCCCCGGCCGCCGTCCCAATCTCACCCCGCCGGATCGCTCAGCGCGTGGAGTTTGCTGCGGATGGGTTGGAGCAGGCCTTCAATCCGGCCGCCGGCGGCGCGGAGAATCGAGCCGAACTCCTCCTTGCGGGTGCGCATCAAGCCGATACCGTCGACCATGATGTCGGTGATTACCGGCCGGCCGCCGGGCGCGGTGGCGACCATCCAGTCCACCTCGGTGCCATCGGGCTGGTGACCGGTTCCGATCAGCGAATGAACCAGAAAGCCGTCATCCTTGGCCTCGGCGCGGCCGACGTCGATGCTGAGGCCGGCGGGCACCCCGTCGATCATGCCGCCATAGGCGACGACCATGAAGTTCTCGAACAGGCCGGCGAATTCCCGCTGCTGGGCCGGGGTCGCCGAGGCCCAGAAGCGGCCCAGCACCCGTTGCGATTCGGTCGGCACGTCGAGATATTTATCGAGCAATCCCTTGAAGCGGGCCTCGGCCTCGCCAGTCGCCAGCTTGCGTCCGGCGAAGGCGTCGATGGCGTCGCGGGCGGCACCGCCGACCACCGTTCGCGCCCCTTCGGCGTCGAGCGCCGCTGCCGGGCGGGCGGCCATGGCGGCAATGGCGACGGCACCGATGACGGTCAGCCGCCGTAAGCGTTTCTGACGCAGCATCGCCTCCTCCTTGATGATGGCGCTCGGCTGGCCCCCGACAGGGGGGGCAATCGTTCTCCTTTCATATGTCAAACCGCATCGCGCGTTTTTACCCCAGCCGACGGCTTGCCCCAGCTAGGCCACCCGCAATAGCCCCATCCGTCCGCCTAGGCCATCGAATGGGGGGTTAATCGGCTTGGTGCCATTGCACTGGCTACGCTATGCTACCGCGGCCGTCAGGGCCGGCTCGGGGGGAGAGGGCACCCGGCCATAGACGAGGGACGAAGTGAAGGGGGCATCGATGGCGGGAAAGCTGTTTGGCGTGGCGCGCCTGTTCGGTCGCGGCATTGGACTCAAAACCTTGCTTTCCTACATCCCGCCCAGCCTGGTCGCCTGGGCGTTCTTCCTGCTCTCGCTGTCCTTGTTGTCGCGTAGCGACCCCGACAAGTTCTGGCTCGTCCTGTGGCTGGGCTTGGCCGGCATCGGCCTGGGTAGCGCTATCGTCGTCTGGCTGGTGCTGACCGTGGTGCCGCCGCTGCGCAAGATCACCGAGCTGACCCACCGCCTGGAGCAGGGCGACACCGGCTTCGATCTGCCTTACCTGAACCGCCGTGACGAAATCGGCGAGATGGCCCACGCCATCGAGATCTTCAAGCGCACCGCCATCGAAAAAATCGAGCTGGAGCAGCACCAGGCCGCGGAGAAGCGCCGCGCCGACGAGGAACGCCGCCTGGCGCTGGACACCATGGCCAAGTCGTTCGAGACCCAGGTCGGCACCGTGGTCGAAGCGGTGACCGCTTCCGCCGTCCAGCTGCAATCGTCTTCGCGCCAGATGGCAGCCAACGCCGCCGAGACCAGCGACAAGGCGACCACCGTCGCCATCGCCGCCGGCCAGGCCTCAAGCAACGTTCAGACCGTCGCCACCGCCACCGAGGAGCTGACCGCTTCGATCAATGAAATCGCCGGCCAGGTCGAGCGCTCGCAGATGGTTTCGCACCGGGCCGAGGAAGAGGCCCGGCGCACCAGCGATTTGATCCGTCAGCTGGCCCGCAACGTCGCCAGCATCGGCGAGATCGTCGCGCTGATCAACGACGTCGCCAGCCAAACCAACCTGTTGGCCTTGAATGCCACCATCGAAGCCGCCCGCGCCGGCGAGGCCGGCAAGGGCTTCGCGGTGGTGGCCGGCGAGGTCAAGGGCCTGGCCAACCAAACCGCCCGTGCCACCGACGATATCGCCCGCCAGATCAACGCGGTGCAGGCCGACACCGAGGCGGCGGTGACCGCCATCGCTTCAATCAGCCGGGTCATCGGCGAAATGGGCGCCATCGGCGGCACCGTCTCTGCGGCGGTGCAGGAACAAACCGCCGCCACCGGCGAGATCGCTCGGAGCGTCGACCAGGCCGCCTCGGGCACCGCCCAGGTATCGCACAACATCGGCATCGTCGAAGACGCGGCGCGCGAAACCGGGCGCTCGGCCAACCATATCAGCGATGCATCCAGCCACCTGTCACGCCAGGCCGAAATCCTGCGCACCGAAGTGGCGCGGTTCCTCCAGCAGGTGCGGGCCGACAAGGACCATCTGAAGCTGGTGGAATGGGATGCCTCGCTGGCCGTCGGTGAGCCCGAGATCGACCGCTACCACGCCAAGATCATCGATCAGCTCAACGCCTTCTTCGGCCACCTGATGTACGGCGAGGCGACGGAAGGAGCGATCGAGATGCTCGACACGCTGGGCACCACGGTGCAGGAGCACTTCGCCCAGGAAGAGGCGCTGATGGCCCGGATCAGCTATCCCGGTCTTGCCCGCCACCAGGGCATCCACCGCAACTTCCTGGCCAATGTCGAGCGCCAGCGCGAGAAGGTGGCAGCCGGCGCCCCCGAGGCCGGCTCCCAATTGTTCGAACTGATGTCCGCCTGGATCAAGGAGCACATCCAAAGGGAAGACAAGGCGATCGCCGTCTTCCTCGCCAGCCGGTAGGGCGCGCCCGCAATCCTTACCCCAGCGCGGGATAGTCGATATAGCCGGCCGGACCCGGGGCGAAGAAGGTCTCGAACTTCGGCGGGTTCAATGGCGCGTCGAGGGCGAAACGGCGGGGCAGATCGGGATTGGCGATGAACGCCTTGCCAAAGGCCACCGCGTCGGCCTGGCCAGAGGCCAATTCGGCGTTGGCGGTCTCTTTGGTGAAGCCCTCGTTGGCGATGAAGCCGCCGCCGAAGGCCTCTTTCAATTGCGGGCTGAGGCGGTTCGGCCCCAGCGATTCGCGGGTAAAGATGAAGGCGATGCCGCGCTGGCGCATCTCCCGCGCCACATAGCCGAAGGTCGCGGCCGGATCCGAATCCCCCATGCTGTGGGAATCCCCCCGGGGCGCCAGATGCAGGCCGACCCGGTCGGCTCCCCACACCGCGATGGCGGCGTCGACAACCTCCAGCATCAACCGGGCGCGGTTGGCGATCGGGCCGCCATACTGGTCGGTGCGGTGGTTGGTGCGATCCTGGAGGAATTGGTCGAGCAGGTAGCCGTTGGCGCCATGGATCTCGACCCCGTCGAACCCGGCCCGCTTGGCGTTCTCGGCCCCCAGGCGGTAAGCGGCGACGATGCCGGGGATCTCATCGGTGGCCAGGGCGCGCGGCGTCACGTAGGGCTTCTCGGGCCGGACCAGGCTGACATGGCCCTCTGCGGCGATGGCCGACGGCGCCACCGGCAGGGCGCCATCAAGGAAGATTGGATCGGAAATACGCCCAACATGCCACAGCTGCAGGACGATCCGGCCGCCGGCGGCATGGACCGCCGAGGTGACCAGCGACCAGCCCACCACCTGCTCCTCCGACCAGATGCCGGGGGTCTCGGCGTAGCCCACCCCCATCGGGGTGACCGAGGTCGCTTCGCTGATGATCAAGCCGGCCGAGGCGCGCTGAACGTAGTACTCCGCCATCAGTTGGTTGGGAATCCGCGCCACTCCGGCCCGGCTGCGGGTCAGCGGCGCCATGATGAGGCGGTTGGGCAGATGCAGCGCGCCTAGCGTGATCGGGTCAAAAAGCGTCGGCATGGAATCGTCCCTCCTGTAGCTATTGGCCCGAAGGGTACACTGCATTGCACCATCGCGCCCATGCGGAATGCGCAGACGGCGGCCCCAAGTGGGGATTAGCCCCAGCGTCAAAACCCTATACGGAGGGAATAACATATTGTGGATATGCCCCCATTGGGAGGCGATGATGAGATTGGCGATGCGGACATTGACCGTCGCGGCGACCCTGGTTTTGTCTCTGGCCGGACTGGCGCGGGCGGACGACCTGGACGATGTGCGGGCCCGCGGCGAACTCCGCCATCTTGGCATCCGGTACGCCAACTTCGTCACCGGGGCCGATGACGGCTTCGACGTCGAACTGGCGCAAGGCTTCGCCAAATTCATCGGCGTCAAATACACTTTCGTCGCCACCGACTTCTACAGCGTCATGCGCGACCTTCTCGGCAAGGACGTCATCCGTCATGGCGACGAGGTTTCGCTGGAAGGCGCCTATCCCGAACGCGGCGACATCATCGCCACCGGCTTTACCATGCTGCCCTGGCGGGAAAAGGCGGTGCTTTACTCCGAGCCCACCTTCCCATCGCAGGTTTGGCTGGTTGCCCGCGCCGACGCGGCCGACAGCCCGATCAAGGGCAGCGGTTCGCTGGCCAAGGACATCGATGACACCAAGGCGATGATCGGCGCCAAGAGCCTGCTGGTCATGGAAAGGACCTGCCTGGACCCCGCCAATTACGGCCTCAAGGGCAAGGGCATCGACTTAAGGGCCTATACCAAGAATACCAATCTCAACGAGATGGTGCCGGCGCTGCTGAACGGCGAATCGGAGCTCACCCTGCTCGACGTCCCCGACGCGCTGCTCGATCTGCAGAAATGGGCGGGCAAGATCAAGGTGCTGGGGCCGATCTCGGACCATCAGCAACTGGCGGCCGCCTTCCGCAAATCGGGGCCGCACCTGCGCGACGCCTTCAACGACTACCTGCACCAGATCAAGGCCGACGGCACCTACGACGCCTTGGTCAACAAATACTACCCGGGTGTGCGCCGCTATTTCCCCGCTTTCTTCGCGAAAAAAGGCTAGCGGCCGTCGGCGTCGCGCCATGATCGCCCGCGTCAAATTCGGCTGGCCGCTGGTCGGCGCCGTTCTGTTCGGCCTCTACGCCTCGGCGCTGCTGTGGAACGGCTTCCGTTCCGACGACCAGCTGCGGGCCGAGGCCAATGCCCGCCTGGTCGCCGACAGCGCCCAGCGGGCGGCGACGATCGGCGATTTTGTCAGCGAGCGGCGCAACGATGTCGCGGATTTCAGCGATTCCCACGAGGTGGCCAACTACCTGGTCAACAAGGCGCTGGGCATGTCGCCGCTCTACGGCCTCAACGCCAACCTCGACGCCATTGACGAGATGTTCCGGCGCAAGATGGCGCAGACCACGGCGCGGGGCGAGCCGGTCTACGCACGGGTAGCGCTGTTCGACGAGACCGGGGCGGCGCCGAAGCGGTGGCGCAGCTGGAGCGGGGAAATTACGACCTGATCCTGATGGATATGCAGATGCCGGAAATGGACGGCATCGCCGCCACGCAAATGATTCGCGCCCTGCCCGGCCAGAAATCCCGCATCCCGATCATCGCCATGACCGCCAACGCCATGAGCGAGGACCGCGACAAATGCCTGGCGGCGGGAATGGACGATTACCTGGCCAAGCCGATCGACCGCCGTAAACTGGCCGCCACGCTGGAAAAATGGGTCGCCAAGATCGCGGCGGCCGGGGCGGCCACGGTGCTGCCGCCGACGACCGACGCAGCCGCCCAGGCCGACCTCAGGGAGGACCTTGGCGACGCGGTGTTCGACCGGCTGGTCCACACTTTCGCCGCGGGTTTGGATCAACAGCTGGACGAAATCGATCAGGCCGCCTCGCGCGGAGAGGTCAGCGCCGTCGCCGCCCTCGCCCACAGCATCAAGGGCACCGCCGGCAACCTCGGCTTCACTATGATCGCCGGCAACGCCGCCCAGTTGGAACGCGCGGCCAAGGAGGGGCGTGCCCCTGCGGACGCCGCAGCCAAGCTGCGGGTCGCGGTCGAGGCCACCGGCATCCAATAAAAAAACGCCCGTTTTGCCCTTTCCCCCCCGAGCGCCGACAAATACGCGCCTAACCGCCGAGCGAAACTTGCTGGTGGTCGCTCAGTCCAGGATGTAGGTTGCAGCCCATGGGACCGGAGGAATCATGAGCGGCGTGGCGATACCGATAAAACTGACACTGGCGGAAATCTGCGCCATCGCCTTGGGTGAAGCGGCTGCGGCCCTGGACAGCGCCAGCGACGCCGACACGTTTCTGGGAGCCATCGAAACCAACCACCGGCTTTGGCTGACCTTGACCGCGATTGCCCGTCGCCACTTGGACGATGTCGTCGACCAACGGATGGCGGAATTCGTCATCAGCATGTCGTACAAGGCCGGGAGAGGAATTGCCGATCAAAGCATCGAAGCCCTGATCGGCGTTAATAACGAACTCGCCTCGACCTTGACCGCCGGACGGGATCTCGCCCCGGTCCGTCGCCGTGCCGAGTTGGCCTGGAAGGAAGCCGGAGCCCACGGCATGACCCTACGGATCTGGCTGCTATCCGAGATCGATCGCAAGACCAGAATCGCCGTGGCGCTCCAGTAGTTCCCCTACTCCGAACTCCCCGGGTTCACCGGGGTCAATTTCCAGATGTCCTTGTTGTATTCCGCCATGGTGCGATCGGTGGAAAACTTGCCGCTAGAGGCGGTGTTGAGAATGCTCATGCGCGTCCAGCGCTCGTGGTCGCGATAGGCGGCGGCGGCGCGGGCCTGGGCGTCGATGAAGGAACGGAAATCCGCCGCCACCAGCCAGGGATCGCTGGGGCTGCGAATGGCGTTGATGATGGGGTCAAACAGGCCCGGTTCCGACAGATTGAAATGCCCCGATTCCAGCAGCGCCATCACCCGTGCCAAATCGGGGTCGTTCTGGATGATGGCATTGGGGTCGTAATGATGGCGTGACGCCTCGACCGCTTCCGCCGTCATGCCGAACAGGAAGAAGTTATCAGCCCCAACCTCTTCGAGAATTTCGATGTTGGCGCCGTCCAAGGTGCCGATGGTCACCGCGCCATTCATCATAAACTTCATGTTGCCGGTGCCCGAAGCCTCTTTACCGGCGGTGGAGATCTGCTCGGACAGGTCGGTGCCGGGGGCGATCACTTCCATCGCCGACACTCGGTAATTGGGCAGGAACGCCACCTTGAGGCGGCCGTCGACCTGCTCGTCGCTATTGACCATGTCGGCCACCTTGCACACCAGGGTGATGATGCGCTTGGCCATGAAGTAGCCAGGGGCCGCCTTGCCGCCGATCAGGACGCAACGCGGCGTCCAATCACGATCGTCGCCAGTCTTCAGCCGGGCATAGAGATGCACGACGTGCAGGATGTTGAGCAACTGGCGCTTGTATTCGTGGATGCGCTTGACCTGAACGTCGAACAAGGCGTCGGGGTCGAAGATGACACCACAATCGCGCTCGACCAATGCGGCGAGCCGCACCTTGTTGGCGCGCTTGGAATCCCGCCAGCTGGCCTGGAAGCTGGAATCCGCAACGTGGACCGCCAACTGCCGCAAATCGTCCAGCGCGACGATCCAGCGCTCGCCGATGGTCTTGTTGATCAACTTGGCCAGGGTGGGGTTGGCGGCGGCCAGCCAGCGGCGCTGGGTGACGCCGTTGGTCTTGTTGTTGAATTTCTTCGGCCACAATTCGTAGAAATCGCGGAACAGGCCGTGCTGCAGCAACTGAGAATGCAGGGCGGCGACGCCATTGACCGAAAAGCTGCCAACGATGGCGAGATAGGACATGCGCAACTGTGGCTCGTCCCCATCCTCGATCAGCGACATGCGGGCCAGGCGCTTGCTATCCCCCGGCCAGCGCTGCGCCACCTCGATCAGGAAGCGGCGGTTAATCTCGTAGATGATGTCCAGCAGCCGCGGCAGCAGGCCGCCGAACAGCCGCACCGACCACTTTTCCAGGGCCTCCGGCAACAGCGTGTGGTTGGTGTAAGCCATGGTCTTGCGGGTGATGGCCCATGCCCGGTCCCAGCCCAGGCCATGCTCGTCCATCAGCAGGCGCATCAGCTCGGGAACCGCGCAGCTGGGGTGTGTGTCGTTGAGCTGAAAGCAGTTCTTCTCGGCGAAGTGGGTGAAATCGCGCCCGTGGCGCCGCCCCCATCGAGCCAGGACGTCCTGGAGGCTGGCCGAGGCCAGGAAATACTGCTGGCGTAGCCGCAACTCCTTGCCGTTTTCACTAGAATCGTTGGGATAGAGCACCATGGTGATGTTTTCGGCGACGTTCTTGGCGGCAACGGATTCCGGGTAAGAGCCGGCATTGAACTCTCCCAAATCGAATTCATCGGTTGCCCGCGCCTTCCAAAGTCGCAGCACGTTGACGGTACCGTTTCGGTAGCCGGGAACCGGGACATCGTAGGGGATTGCCAGGACATCGTGGCTGTCCACCCATTGGACGACCAGGTTGCCGCTGGCATCGCGGTGGGCCTCGGTCCGGCCATAGTAACGGATCCGGCGGGCACGCTCCGGCCGCTCCAGTTCCCAGGGATTGCCGTTGCGCAGCCAGTGATCGGGCTCCTCAACCTGGCAGCCATCGACGATGTGTTGGCGGAACATGCCGTATTCGTAGCGAATGCCATAGCCGAGCACCGGAAGCTGCAGGGTGGCGCAGCTATCGAGAAAGCAGGCGGCCAGGCGTCCGAGACCGCCATTGCCGAGACCGGCATCGTGCTCGGTATCGACCAATTCCTCCATGTCGAGCCCCAGACGATGAAGCGCCACCTCGGTGGCCTCATCCAAGCCAAGATTCATCAGCGCGTTGCTAAGGGTCCGCCCCATCAGGAATTCCAGCGACAGGTAATAGACGGCGCGGCTGTCGTGATCTTCATAGGACTGTCGGGTCTGCTTCCAGCGCGCCATCAAGCGGTCACGCACTGCCACCACCAGTGCCTGATAGGGATAATGCGACAGGAAGCTGCGGCGATCGCGGCCAAGGAACGTCCCCAGGTGACGGCGAATGTCCAAAGCCAACTCCTCGCCACTCATGCCGATCGGCGGCAATTCGAATAGCTCGTCGGTGGGGGTGCTGACCTTGAGGCGCCGTAATTGGAGGGTCATTTCGGTTCCTTGATTCGGTGTCGCCAAACTGTGTCGCTCGTCGGAGTAGCCGATCCGTTCCCCCCACCGGGAAGATTAGATTTCCTCCAGATTTCTATTACCAATGACAGCGTTTGGCTAGCGTCTCGGGGAGGCTCGTGGAATTCCGACCGGACGGATCACGCGGCCAGATCGTGCCCGATCCGGGGGTGACCGCGATGACCGACAAGATGGTCGCCCTTCGTTCGATGCTTGAGAAAGGGACAGGCGCGGACCCGCTGCGGGAAATGATCGGCTTCACCGCCGAGCGGCTGATGGAGGTGGAGGAGCGCCACGCCTTGCTGAAAGGTCTGCATCAGCTTGGACGCCGTCGCCCCGCCTTCCGGTTGGTCCGGAATCCGGCTACGATGGACAATCGGCGGCGGATAGGCCGTCCATCCGAGAAATTTAGTCTAAGCCATGTCGATTACTGGGGGAGGGGGAGCAGTGCATCCATCAATCGTGTGCCCGCGCTGCGAGGGCGAGCTGTCGGAAGGTGCCGAACGGCTCCGTTGTGACGCCTGTGGTGCCGAGTACAAATATGACGGCGGGGTGGCCGTACTCCTCAGCCCCGATTCGGATGTTTACAAGGGCGACCAGGACCGTATCCGCTTCTGGGATGAGGGTTGGCGGGCTCGTTGCGCGGAGGAGATGACCCACACCAGGGAACAGATCCTGGAGCGCAAGCGCGCGGCCGAGCAGTTTCGCAAGGATTACGGCATGGACCAGTTGAACTGGTTCGTTGGCTTGAACACTCCCGGATCGACCATTCTGAACATCGGTTGCGGAGGCGGCGCGCGCGAGGCACTCGGCCTGATCGGCTGCGCCGACAATTACGTGGGTGTGGACACGTCGCTGTTCGCCGCCCAGTCCACCCAGGTGCTTCTCCAGCGGGCGGGCTTCAGCGCCATCGCCGTACAGGGAGAGGGCGAAAAGCTGCCCTTCCGCTCCGAATCCTTTGAGATGATCTACACCTCGGGCGTACTGCATCACACGCCCAGGACCGAGGACGCCATCCGCGAGGTCTATCGCGTACTCAAGCCGGGCGGTAAGGCCGTCATCGGCCTCTACGCCACCCATTCCATCCATTTCTGGAACTACCGGCTGCGCGCGGCCCTGCACGGGAATTTCAGCAATAGCGCCTATGGCGAGTGGCTGCACGCCAATACCGAAGGTGGCTGGAATACCGAAGGACGAAAGAACAGGTGGACAACCACATATACTCGCGCGTCCTTCGCCGAGGCGCTAAAAGCGGCTGGGTTTATTTCGTTCGAATTCGACCAAATGTACGCATCGATCCTCGACTTCCCGGTACTGGGGCGAATCGCCCCCAAAGTTCTACCCAAATCCCTACTGGATAAGCGGCTGGTAAAATTTGGCGGCATCCTGTACGCGCTTTGCGCAAAGCCGCGCGGATAAAGCCGGCAAATGCCGATTACCCGGCACCGGCCCGCCGCACGGCCGATGTGGGTCAGATCCCGTCGGGCCAGGGCGCGCCCGACGGCAAGGTCAAGGGGCTGGGCATCGGGGCCGACGACGACCTGACCAGGCCTTCGACCGCGGTGACCTGGTGGCCCATTCAGGCGAGGGAAG
>Ga0316222_1004514_pt1 | contig 12627 bp, 11 predicted proteins | sample TBH18011metaG_FD_206008 | JGI IMG/M metagenome (GOLD analysis project Ga0316222, IMG submission 206008) | Freshwater microbial communities from Trout Bog Lake, Wisconsin, USA - TBH18011 | ecosystem: Environmental > Aquatic > Freshwater > Lake > Hypolimnion/Profundal zone | place: USA: Wisconsin... | reverse complement strand
GTGATCGCGGCGTTCCAGAATGTGGCCGATGCGCTGAGCGCGCTGCGGCAGGATGCCAGGACCTTGCAGGCGGCGGCGACGACGGCGGGCAAGGCGGCGCAAAGCCTGCAGATCACCAGCCGGCAGCTGGAACTGGGGGCGATCAGCTATCCGGCGCTGCTGGCGGCCCAGCAGACCGAAATGCAGGCCCGCATCACCCTGGTGCAGGCCCAGGCCAACCGCTTCGCCGATACGGCGGCGCTGTTCCAGGCCCTGGGCGGGGGATGGTGGAACCGGCCGGAGGCCACCGAGGCCAGCGAGTGACCTCTTTCATTAGAGCTGGATGCTTCTCATCAAGCCCTTATACCAGATCTCGTTGATCGGAACCGATCAACGAGGCCCTCAAGCGCCGGGCGGGTTTCTCCGAAACCCTTGGCTCCCGCGGCATAAGCCGCGCGGCGCGTTGCGCCTACCCAGATCTCGATGAGTCGGGATCATCGAGATCTGGTATTATCCCACGATCCGGTAGACCACCACGTCGCGTTGGGCGCGATCCTCCAGGTCGAGGCTGGTCTGGACCACATAGCTGCCGACTTTGAGCAATCCGGTTTTGGGCAGATAGGCGCGGCCGGGATCGGCCATCACCACGGTGGCGCCATCGGCGGCCAATTGCCTCAGCCAGGGCCAGATATGGGCGGTCATGGGGGCCTCGTAGCAGACGTCGCCGGCCACCACCACGTCCCAGCGGCAGGGGGCGCCGACCACGTCGTCCTTCAGCACCTCGACCGTCACCCCGTTCAGTTCGGCGTTCAGCCGGATGGCGTAGCAGGCCATGGGATCGATCTCGGCGGCCTCGACGCTGGCGGCGCCGCATCGCGCCGCTGCCATGGCGGTGACGCCCGAACCGGCGGCGAAATCCAGCACCCGCTTGCCCTTCACCAGATCGGGGTGATCCAACACCCAGCGGGTCAGGGCCTGGCCGCCGGCCCAGCAGAACGCCCAATAGGGCGGCGGCAGATTGACCCGCAGCAGGGCCTGCTCGGTGGCCTCCCACAGCGGCGTCACCTCGGTGGCGATCCACAGCTTGATCTCGGGACAGGCGGGGGGGCTGTCGATTTCGGTATTGGCCTGGATGAAGGCGGTGGCGGCCTCGAAACTGGCGGAGACCGGGGTCATGCCAGCCGTCCCGCCACGATGGCGGCCAGCAGCAGCCAGCCGAACATGCGGTTGGATTTGAAGGTGGCGAGGCAATGGGCGGAATCATCCAGATCCAATTGCAGGATCTGCCACAGCAACTGCCCCCCCGCCATGGCCAGCAGCGGCCAGAACGGCCAGGCCAGCCCGGCGCTCCAGCCCGCGCTTCCGACCAGGACCAGGGTCAGGCCATAGAACCGCCACAGCCATTTCGGGGTGGCGTCGCCCAGGGCCAGGGCGGTGGATTTGACTCCGATCAGGGCGTCGTCCTCCTTGTCCTGGTGGGCATAGATGGTGTCGTAGCCCAACGTCCAGAACAGCCCGGCGGCATAGAGCAGCGCCGGGGGGAGGTCCAACTGGCCCCGCACCGCCGCCCAGCCCAGCAGGGCGCCCCAATTGAAGGTCAGTCCCAGCCAGGCCTGCGGCCAGTAGGTGATGCGCTTCATGAAGGGATAGGGGAAGACCAGCAGCAGCGAGGCGACGCCCACCGTGACGGCAAAGGCGTTCAATTGCAGCAGGATCAGCAGTCCCAGCGCCAGTTGCAGCCCCAGGAAGGCCAGCGCCTGGGCGGGACTCACCGCGCCCGACGGAATGGGGCGGGACGCGGTGCGGGCGACGCGGCCGTCGAAATCGCGGTCGGCCCAGTCGTTGAAGGTGCAGCCGGCGCCGCGCATCACCACCGCGCCCACGGCGAACAGGACGAACAGCCATGGGCTGGGCCAGCCCGGGGCGGCCAGGGCGGCGCTCCACCAGCAGGGGAACAGCAGCAGCCAGGTGCCGATGGGGCGGTCGAGGCGCATCAGCCGGAAATAGGGGCGGAGTGCGGGCGGCAGCCAGCGATCGATCCAATTGCCGACCGGAATGTCGCCGTTGAGACGTTCGGGGGTGCTCATGGGCGGTTTACAATCATTCGCTATCCCTTGAAGTAGAGCAGCCCCTTGCGCCATTCCAGCGTCGGGGTCTTCCAGGCGGTGAGGACATCGTCGCTGGCGGGATGCTGCGGCTTACCGAAATACCAGCCCTGGCCGAAGCGGACCTTCAGCAGCTTCAGCAGATTGGCGGTCTCGGCATTCTCCACATATTCGGCGGTGGTGGTGACGCCCAATTCGGTGCAGAGCTGAACGATGGCCTTGATGAACGAGACATCCTCGTTGTTGCGCATGGCGTCCTTGATATAGCTGCCGTCGATCTTGACGTTGTCGACCTTCAGCGCCCGCAGATAATGGAAGGCGGCGTGGCCGGCGCCGAAATCGTCGAGACAGACTTCATGCCCCTGCTTGCGGATGCTCTGGATCACGTCGTTGACCGCCGCCAGATCGTGGACCTCGGCGGATTCGGTCATTTCGAACACCAGACGCTTGCGCAGATCGGTGGTGGTGGCGAGGATGCCGCGCAGCCGCCTCACCACCGCCGGGTCCGACAGCGAGCGGCCCGACAGATTGACGGCGAAGCGCAGGGATTCGGTCTTGGCCACGGCGGAGCGCATGGTGCCGATGGCGCGCTCCAGCAGCGCCATGTCCAGCATGCCGGCCATGCCCACATCCTCGGCGAAGGCCACCGTCTCGTAGGGCGAGGTGTTGTCCTCGCCCTTGAAGCGGACCAGGCACTCGAAATGGTGCACCACATTGGTCCACAGATCGACGATGGGCTGGTACATCAGGTTGAAGTCGCCGCTCACCACCGTCTCGCGGACCTCGTTCATCTGCTTGACGGTGGCCGACAGGCGGGGCTGCAGATCCTTCATCAGGCTGGCGAGGTCGCCGCCATTCTCGGAATCGCGGGCGAAGCGGTTCAAGGTATAGGTCAGGGCGCGGGCCGCCTCCTCCGGCGGAATGTCGGCCACGTCCAACACCAGGGTGGCCAGCTTGGCCTCGATGGGCGGGGCATCGGGCATCACCGTCTTGGCGGCCAGGGTCACCGACTGGCCGATCGTGTCGGCGGAGACCGCGGCGGAGTGCAGCACGCCGAACTTGCCGTCGTCCAACTGGCCGACCGCGTCGCCGCCCACCGACAGGGATCGCAAGCGGTTGCCCAATTCGGTGGTCAGGGCATCCTGGGTCTCGGCCCCGCCTTCCGCATGCAGGGCGGCGATCTCGGGCAGCTCGACCAAGGTCAACTGGTAGGGCTCGTCCGGGGTGGCGCTGTCCAGCAACTGGGCCGCCATGGCCTGGAAGCTGTCCTTGTCCAGCAGGCCGGCCCCCGACACCCGCTTGTCCGGTGGCGGCGGCAGTCCGCCGGGATGGCCGAGCGCCACCAGCAGCCGGCCGTGGTCGCTGGGATGGCGATAGCCCGACAGGGCCAGGGGGACCGTCCTGCCCTCGGGAATCAGCACCCGGACGATGAGGTTGCGCACCCGCTCGCCCCGGGCCATCTGGGCCAGGGATTGGGCGATCAGCGGCTGGTCGGCGGGGTGGACGATCTTGCGCAGCGGCTCGCCGATCAGCGCCCGGGCGCCGCGCCCGACCAGCGCCATGGCGGCTCCGACCGCGAACACGGTGTTGCCGTTGGCATCGATTTCCAGCAGCACATCGGCGGCGGCGAAGGCGAATGCCACATAGACATCGCTGGATCGGCCCAGATCGTCCTTGTCCACACCCATTTTCGCTTCCCCAGGGAGGTTAAAAAGGAAGGCAGGGGAGGCGACGGGAATTTCCCCTACCAATGCTTATCAAGGAAGACACCGACGAACAAGAGAAGCAGATAGGGCATGGAGGCGGCGAAGTTCCAGCCGGCCCAGAATCGGGTCGGCGTCATGACCAGCCGCAGGTTGAACCCCAGCAGCACCAGACCGGCGGCCAGGGCCGCGCCGCCATAGACCGCTCCCATCAGCCCCATGCTCCAGGGCAGCAGCGACACCCCCACCAGGATGAGGCTGTTGGCCAGAATGCACCAGGCGGTGCGCTGTTCGCCGACCACCACCGGCAGCATGGGCACGCCGGCCTTGCGGTAATCGTCGGTGAGCAGGATGGCCAGAGCCCAGAAATGGCTGGGGGTCCACAGGAACAGCACCAGCGCCAGCAACAGTGGCAACAGCCACTCGGTCTGGTCGACCGCCGCCGCGCCGGCCAGGATGGCGAAGCTGCCGGCGGCGCCGCCCAGGATGATGTTGCTCCAGTGCCGGCGTTTCAGCCAGACGGTATAGACCGCCGCATAGACGAAGCCGCCCAGGAACAGGTGCAGCGCCACCACCCAGTTGAAGGCACCGCCGGCCACCGCCATTCCGGCCAGCATCAGCAGGCCGGCCATGACGAAGCCCACTTCCGGCGTCGCGGCGCCGGTGGCCATGGGCCGTTTGGCGGTGCGGCGCATCAGCCGGTCGATATCGCGGTCCCAGACATGGTTGAACACCGCCGCCGCTCCCGCTCCCAGCACCATGGCCAGGGTCAGCAGCGCCATGGCGCCCGCGTCCACCTTGTCGGTCATCGCGCCATAGCCGGTGATGGCGGTCAGGGCGATCATCAAGGCGATGCGCGGCTTCAGCAGTTCGATGTATTGCCTCAACGTCACATCCATCTCCACCGACCGCCGCGATCAAACGTAGAGATGGTACAGCATCAGGTAAACGACAATGCCGGTGACGGAAACGTAAAGCCAGATGGGCAGGGTCCATCGCGCGATTCGAGGATGGGCCGGGAATTTTCCCATGACCGCCCGCGTCAAGGTGACGGCGACCAGCGGCGTCACCACCACGGCCAGGGTGACATGGCTGATCAGCAGGGCGAAATAAAGCGACCGTACCGTCCCGCTTCCCCGGAAGGCGAAGAGGGGGGCGGTGAGGTGGTGCAGGATGTAGCAGCCGAGGAACAGGGCCGAGGTCGCCACCGCCGCCAGCATGGCGCGGCGGTGCGATTGCCGGCGTCCGGCGCGGATGAAGACGAAGCCGGCGACCATCAGGCACAGCGCCAGCGCGTTGAGCCCGGCGGTGATGTGGGGCAGCAGCGCGGCGAGGCCGGGGGTCACCATGCCATCCAGCCACCGGTCCACAGCCATAGGCTGGCGATGGCCATGGTGATCAGGGTCATGGGAATGCCGGCGCGGGCGAAATCGCCGAACGACAGCCGGGTTCCCGCCGCCGCCGCCCGCTCGGCGACGATGATATTGGCCATGCTGCCGACCAGCAGGAAGTTGCCGGCCAGGGTCGACAGCAGCGCCAGACCGGTCAAGGCGCCGGGATCGGGGGTCGGCCACACCGCCAGGATCAGCATCACCGCCGGCACGTTGCCGATGGAATTAGAGGCCGCCAGGGAGACCGGCAGCATGGCCCGCAGATTGTCGGGGAACAGGCCGCGATCGGCCAGGGTCTCCATCCATTGGCGGGCCAGTTCGGTATCGGCGAAGGCGCTGGTCACCACGAACAGGCAGGCGAACAGCAGCAGCAGATGCCAGTCCACCAGGCCGATCATGTCGCGCGACGACATGCGGCGGCTGGCCAGCAGCAATCCGGCGATGACCATGGCGCCGACCTCGCGCGGCAGCGGCGCCGCGAACAGCAGCATCAGCCCGATCAGGGCGCCGATGCCCTTGGCGGCTTGCCAGGAGTGGAGATGGGGCATCTCGCCCGCGGGGACGGCGGCGGGGACGGCCTCCAGCTGGCGTTTCCAGACCAGGCACAGGGTCCCGTATACCGCCACCAGGGACAGCGCCGCCGGCACGGCGCAGGCGGCGAGGAAGGCCCAGAAATCGAGGCCGCCCACCTGACCGATCAGGATGTTCTGGGGATTGCCGATCAGGGTGGCGGCGCTGCCGGCATTGGCGGCGCCCACCAGGCCCAGCAGATAGGGGCGGGGGTCGAGGCCGCGCCGGCGGATGCCCTCGGCGATGATGGGAGTCATGGCGAAGCAGACCACGTCATTGGCCAGGACCGCCGACAGGCCGCCCGCCACCACGATCACCAGGACCAGCAGCCGGCGGGGCGAGCCCGCCGCCGCCGCCACCCTGGCCGCCGCCGTGCCATAGACGCCGGCCAGCTGGAACTGGGCCGAGATGATCATCAGGGCGAACAGCAGCAGCAGGGTCGGCACGTCGATGGCCGACCCCATGGCCTTGACCCCGACCTTGCCCGAGACCAGCAGCGCCACCACCGCCAGCAGGGCGATGCCGGTGCGGTCCAGCTTCAGGCCGCGCACGCTGCCGAAGGCCATGCCGAGATAGGTCAGCAGGAAGACGACGATGACGAAAGTGTCCATTATCACCAATGCTAACTGACGGAATTATCGCACCGTCTTTCCTCGGCCTATTTCTTGCCCTCGGCCAGCGACAACGCCACATAGCGCAGCTGCTGGGGGTTCTCCACCCGCAGCAATACCGATTTGGCATCGCCGCGCCGGGCGTCCTCCACCAGCTTGACCAGATCCTGGGGGGTCCGCACCGGCTTGCGGTCGGCCTCGATGATCAGGTCGCCGGGGCGCAGGCCCTTTTCGCCGGCGGTGCTGTCGCCCTTGACGTCGACCACCACCACGCCCTTGGACTCGTCCTCGATGCCGAACCGCTCGCGCATTTGCGGCGTCAACGGACTGACGACCATGCCGGTGCCGGGGACGGTCAGACTCCCATCCTTGCCCTGGGCCGTCTTGGGCGGCTCGGCCTTGCCGTCCTTGGCCACTTGCTCGGACGGGTCCTCCGGCATTTCGCCCACCGTCACCGGCAGGGTCAGGGTCTTGCCGTCGCGCCAGACCTGGATGTCCACCTTCTTGCCGATGGGGGTGCCGGCGACGTAGCGGGGCAGGCGGCGCATCTCGGTGATGGGCTTGCCGTCGAATTTCAGCACCACATCGCCGTCCTTGAGGCCGGCCTTGACGCCGGGACCGGCGGGATCGACCGAGGCCACCAGGGCGCCGTGCTGGTCGGGCAGGCCGATATTCTCGGCCATGTCGTTGTCCAGCGACTGGATGCGGACCCCCAGCCAGCCGCGCCGCACCTTGCCGTATTTGCGCAGATCGTCCAGCACCGGGCTGGCCAGGGAGGACGGAATGGCGAAGCCGATGCCGATGGAGCCGCCCGACGGCGAGATGATGGCGGAATTGATGCCGATGACCTCGCCCTTCATGTTGAACATGGGGCCGCCGGAATTGCCGCGATTGATGGGGGCGTCGGTCTGGATGAAGTCGTCATAGGGACCGGCATTGATGTCGCGCGCCCGCGCCGAGACGATCCCGGCGGTGACGGTGCCGCCGAAGCCGAAGGGATTGCCGATGGCCAGCACCCAGTCGCCCACCCGGGCCTCGTCGGAATTGCCGAAGCCGACCGCCACCAGGGTCTTCTTGCCGGGATCGATCTTGAGCAGGGCGAGATCGACCTTGAGGTCGCGTCCCACCACCGTGGCGGAGAACACCGAATCATCGTGCAGCTTGATGCTGATTTCGTCGGCATCGGCGATGACGTGGTTGTTGGTCACGATATAGCCGGCGGGATCGACGATGAAGCCCGATCCCAGCGAGGTGGCCTTACGGGACGGCGCGTCGGGATGGCCGCCGCCGTTCTGCTGGCGTTCGAGGAACTCCTTGAACAGGTCTTCCAGCGGCGATCCCGGCGGGAATTGCGGCATCTCCAGGCCGGCCTGGGGATTCTTGATGGTCTGGGTGGTGGAGATGTTGACCACGCTGGGCAGCAGCCGCTCCGCCAGATCGGCGAAACTGTCGGGCGGCGTGGCGGCCCGGGCGTCCGTGGCGAACAGGACGGCGAACAGCGCCAGTCCTGCCATCAGCAAGCGGGGGGCGGCGGGCTGAGTCTTTATCTTCGAGATGAACACCTGACCAAATCCTCCTCACAAAGGATGTCTTCGTCCGCCACCGGGTGCGGACGAAGCCGGCGTTACGGCCGAGAGCCGGATGATTTGAGGTTGAATCGCCAGAGCGTTCAACCTCAAATCTGAATCCGTCTCTCATCAATACGTTAGAGGGCGATTCAGACATTGGATTACGGCGGCGCCGCATCAATCCAATGTCATCGCGCTCTAATGCCCTTTGGGACCGCCGCCGAACGCCTTCAGAAACTCGTTGTCCGGCGACAGGACCAGGGTGGTGTTGCCGTCGCCAAGGGCGGTGCGGTAGGCCTGCAGCGAGCGGTACAGCGTGAAGAACTGCGGGTCCACCCCGAACGCCTCGGCGAAGATGCGGTTGGCCTCGGCATCGCCCTGGCCGCGTTCGATCTGGGCCTGACGCTGGGCCTCGGCCAGAATCACCGTCCGCTCGCGGTCGGCGCGGGCGCGGATCTGCTGGCCCCATTCATAGCCCTGGGCGCGCGCTTCCTTGGCCTGGCGCACCCGTTCGGACATCATGCGGTCGTAGATGGACTGGCTGGTTTCCTCCGGCAGGTCGGCCCGGCGCAGCCGCACATCCACCACCTGGATGCCCAATTCGCTGTCGGCGCGCTCGGCCACTTCCTTGAGGATCTGCTGCATGATCCTGGCGCGCTCGTCCGACAGGATGGAGGGCAGCATGACCTGGCCCAGCACCCGGCGGGTGGCCGAGGACACGATCTGGGCCAACTGGGCCCGCGCCAGGGTCTCGGTGCGGACCGACTGATAGAATTTCAGCGGATCGGAGATGCGGTAGCGGGTGAAGGTATCCACCACGATGCGCTTCTGGTCGCCCAGGATGATCTGCTCGTCGGGCGGATCGAGGCCCAGCAGCCGCAGGTCATAGCGGACCACGTCCTCGACGAAGGGCAGCTTCACATGCAGGCCGGGGTCCTTGATGGTGGCGCGCAGGGCGCCGAACCGCAGCACCAGGGCCTGCTCGGCCTGGTGGACGATGAACAGCGACGAACTGGCCAGCACCAGCACGACCACGGCGAGAACGGCCGACAGCACCAGATTGCGGCTCATTTGGCGGCTCCCGCATTCTTCTTGAGTTCCGGCAGCGGCAGATAGGGCACCACGCCCTGGCCTCCCTTGGCCGAGGGATCGATGATGATCTTGGTGGCGCCCTTGAGGATCTCCTCCATGGTCTCGATATAGAGACGGCGGGCGGTGACGTCCTCGGCCTGCTTGTAGGCGCCGTAGACCGACAGGAAGCGCTTGGCGTCGCCCGTGGCCAGATCGACCACCTGCTCGCGATAGGCCTGGGCCTCCTGGGTGATGCGCTCGACCTCGCCGCGGGCGCGGGGAATGATGTCGTTGCGGTAGGCCTCGGCCTCGTTGCGGGCGCGCTCCTGATCGGCGCGGGCGCGCTGGACGTCGTTGAAGGCGTCGATCACCGCCCCCGGCGGGTCGACCTTCTGCAACTGCACCTGCTGCACCTGGATGCCGGCGCCATAGGCGTCGAGCAGCTTCTGCAATTCCTCCTGGGCCTGGATGGCGATCTGCTCGCGCTTGTCCGACAGCGCCGCCTGGATGGGATTGCGCCCGACCACCTCGCGCAGGCTGCTTTCCGCCGCCACCTTGACGGTGGCCTCGGGGTCGCGGATGTTGAACAGATACTTGCCGGCATCCTTGATGCGCCAGAACACGGCGGCATCGGCCTCGACGATATTCTCGTCGCCGGTCAGCATGCGGCTTTCCTCGGGCACGTTGCGCGAGGTCGAGCCGCGCTCGCCCCGGCTTTCGCCGGTGGAGCGATAGCCCAGCTGCAACTGGTTGATGGTGGTGACCTTGGGCAGGATCACCGTCTCGACGGGATAGGGCAGGCGGTAATGCAGGCCGGGATCGGTGGTATCGACCCATTTGCCGAAGCGCAGCACCACGCCCTGCTCGTCGGGGCCGACCTTGTAGACGCCGGTCAGGGCCCAGGCCGCCACCACCAGCACCGCCAGCAGCATCAACCCCTGGCCGCCGCTGCCGGCGCCATGGCCGGACATCACCCGCCGCAACATGTCCTGGCCGCGCCGGATGAAGTCCTCCACGTCGGGGCCGCCCGGCATGCCGCCGCCATTGCCGCCGCCGGGCCGGCCCCACGGGCCGTTACCACCGCCGCCGCCCCACGGGCCGCCGCCGCCGCTACCGCCACGAGGATTCCAAGGCATGCACTATCCCCTATCATCGTCCGTTATCGCTGCCCATCCGGGCACGGCGCATCGCGCCAACCCACCGGAACATAGGCCACGTTTCTTCCTCGCGCAACGCGGGGCGGTAAGATTTCTGCCGATACGCCTAGCTTATACCAAATCTCGATGATCCCAAGTCATCGAGATTTGGTTAGGCGCAACGCGCCGCGCGGCCCATGCCGCGGAAGGCAAGGGCGCTGTGGGCTTTGCCCACCCCTCGCATTTGCTCGGGGCCGCCCTGCGGGCGTCGTTTGCCCCTGCGGGGCGGCACCGCGCCCGCCCGCCGCTTGAGGGCGTCGCTGATCGGTTACGATCAGCGAGACACGGTATAATGCCGTATGAGCGGTGGTGGCCCTCGGAGGAATTACCGGTTTTCCATGGTTCCGCCGCCTTTCCATCTTTGCAAACCGGGGCGGTGGCCCTATATCAGAGGTCTCTTGTGCGCGGTCAACGCCGCAAAAACCCTTGATTTATTGTGCCTTTCCAACAAAAAGAGGACGTCCATGGCCGAGGTCACCGAACAGCAGATCATCGCGGCGCTGAAGCATATCCTTGATCCGGACAAGAAAGCCGACATCGTCAGCCTCGGCATGGTCTCGGGCATCGCCGTCAAGAATGGTCACGTGGCCTTCGCCATCGAGGTCGAACCCTCGCGCGGCCCCCATCTGGAGCCGCTGCGCAAGGCCGCCGAAAAGGCGGTTCACGATCTTCCCGGCGTGGTGTCGGTCTCGGCGGTGCTGACCGCCGAGCGCAATGTGGAGGGCGGCCCCAAGGGCGGGCACGGTCACGGGCATGGGGGGCATGGTCACGGCCAGGCGGACGCGCCGCTGCTGCCCCATGTCAAGGCGATCATCGCGGTGGCCTCGGGCAAGGGCGGCGTCGGCAAGTCCACCACCGCCACCAATCTGGCCATGGCGCTGTCGCAGATGGGGCTCAAGACCGCCCTGTTCGACGCCGACATCTTCGGTCCCTCCATGCCGCGCATGCTGGGCATCACCGGCGAACCGGTCAGCCCCGACGGCCAGAGCCTGCTGCCCATGGAGAATTACGGCGTCAAATGCATGTCCATGGGCTTCCTGGTGCCCGAGGATTCCCCCATCATCTGGCGCGGCCCCATGGTGATGGGCGCCCTGGAGCAATTGCTGCGCGATGTCCACTGGGGCGAACTGGACGTCATGGTCATCGACATGCCGCCCGGCACCGGCGATACCCAGCTGACCATCACCCAGCGGGTGCCGCTGACCGGCGCGGTGATCGTTTCGACCCCCCAGGACATCGCCCTGCTCGACGCCACCAAGGGCCTCAACATGTTCCGCAAGGTGGATGTGCCTGTCCTCGGCATCATCGAGAATATGAGCTATTACATCTGCCCCAAATGCGGCGACGAGGCCCATATCTTCGGCCATGGCGGCGCCAAGGCCGAGGCGGCGCGGCTGTCCACCGAATTCCTGGGCGAGGTGCCGCTGGATATCGCCATCCGCCAGACCTCGGATGCCGGCGAACCCATCGTGGTCTCCAAGCCCAACGGCCCCCACGCCAAGGTCTACCGCGAGATCGCCGCCAAGATCTGGGACAAGGTCCTGGTCCTGCAGGGCGACAGCGGCCGCAAGACCCCCCGCATCGTGATGGAATAGGCGTTGTCCGCCTCGCCGCGATAGCCGGCGAGGCGGAAGCCCCAGGCGGTGGTGTTGCCCGGGGCGTCGGTGAATCCGGTCAGGTCGCCGGAAGCGTCATAGCCGTATGCGGTCCCCCGCATGGGTGCGCTGTTGTCGTTGGCCGCGATGATGGGGTCGTTGGCGGGCCGGCGCGAAAGCAGGACCACCTACCCCATATCCGTGAATTTCAGCGCCGCGGTCATGGCGGAATGCTCCCATAAGGAGTAAGGCGCCACCACGGGCTGGCGCACGGGTGAGCCAATTGAGTGCAGTGGAACTGTAATCCCGTGCCAGCGCGGCGACCCGCTCACAGAGCTGTTGAAATAGGTACTGTGTCAATCGATTTACGATGTGGTCCGCTGCTTCATTTGGCGGGGGCACGGTTATTTCTCATCAAATGAACATGATTTTCGATTATGCCCTCATAACCTTATTAAAGTCGATTTCAACACCTGCTGCATCGATCTCTTTCGCAAGTTTGAGCTTCCAGCCCCCGGCGTCGTCCATATCGGTGTAGATGACGCCGGCAAAGCTCACCATCCATCAGTTTGTAGGTGCCCCCACAAGATCGGCAGGGGCAATGCGGCCAGCAGCAGTTTCATGATGCGTCGGATGCCTCGGGTAAACCAAGAGAGCCTTCCTCGGGCGAGTTTCCTGGGCTGACGGTTTGGGGCTTTTTTTCGGCGGAGGTGGGATTGCGGATGGCGTCCCACATGCCGGTGGAGACCGCCCAATAAAGTGCCAGGGCCATGACAAGGATCAGGCGGCCCAATCGCTCCGGGTAGTGGATGTGGGTGTGTTCGATGCCGAAGCCACG
>Ga0316222_1004510_pt1 | contig 12635 bp, 11 predicted proteins | sample TBH18011metaG_FD_206008 | JGI IMG/M metagenome (GOLD analysis project Ga0316222, IMG submission 206008) | Freshwater microbial communities from Trout Bog Lake, Wisconsin, USA - TBH18011 | ecosystem: Environmental > Aquatic > Freshwater > Lake > Hypolimnion/Profundal zone | place: USA: Wisconsin... | reverse complement strand
ACATCACTTTTGTAGGTGCTTATCCGGTAAGTCAGCCATTATTCCTGCATATGTGGATGAACCATCCGAGTAACGGCGATGCCCATTATTATTATACCGAATTTCAACCGTGGGTACCGATCACCCAAAAAAGCACCATGTATTTTTCATATTATATGTGGGGAATGGGCGGTCCATGGGAAAACGGGGTAAAAGAATTGAGAAAAAGAAACCTGATCACCGTGAGGTAGAACGATTTAGTATAATTCTAATTAAAATTCAGATGAAGAGCAAGGATCTATTAAGAAGCCTCACATTTTTATTTCTCCTGGTAAGTACACTGAATATTTCCGGTGCAAATAAGGATGAGCTAAAAATCAGCAAGCTGGAGCTTGGTTACCCATGTCCGGCAATCCCATTCTACTACCTTAAGGCAGAGCTTGAGCTTCCCCACCCATCGATTATGGAAGTTGAAGTGGCAGTTAACGGTAAGACGCTCCGGTTTACCAATCTGCACAAAGAGTCGGACAAGGAGGATTTAAATAAGCCGGTATTGACCCATCGCCCTCCATCCGGGGCGGGACTTTCGCAGGATAATTCGGTCTATAACCATCCCTATGTGATCGGATGGGTTAAATGGGTGCCGGGGGCCAAATATGATGTCAAAGTAACTGTTCGGATGAAGAAAGCTGCAAAGAGTTCTGAAAATGATCTGATAATCTCATCGGTTAAGTCAGTCACAGCCCCTTCTGAATCGCAGGTTTTTGATCCTGCATGGAACAGATACAAGTCTGTTGTATTAAGCGAAACTGCAGGAATTGAAAGGAAAGCGGAACCTGTGGATGTTGTGCTTGCCTTTTATCCCGATGAACTGAAAGATCTCAAACGGGAAATAAGAGTCGTGGCGGTTGATCCTCAGACTCACCTTCTGACAGAGATCCCATGCCAGGTTTATGACATTCAGGAATATCTGAAGGAGGATGATCTGTCACCCGACAAGGAGGGAAAACCAACACGGCAGGTGCCGATCTGGCTGCCGACCGTAACTGCCAGGCTTGCTTTCCTTGCCGATGTGCCGGCAAAAACGAGCCGTGTTTTTCTTATTTATTACAACAATGAAAATGCGATGGCAAAAACCTATTTATCTGACCTTCGGATGCAAGGGGATGCCCCCGGACTTCAAATCGATAATGACCAGATTTCAGTGGTTCTGCATCCAAATTCAGGTCATCTTGATCAGATTGCCTTAAAAAAGAGGCCGGATTTTCCGCTGTATCACCGTAAAGAGACCAATGGTGCGATTCACTGGAATCCTGAGATATATACACCTCCAACTCCCTGGACTCATACTTCTGATTGGAAGCCACCACAAAATGTCAAATCGTTCTCCGGTCCTGTTTTGGCCTCAAGCGAAGTCTGGGGGAATTTACGCGATATCCCGCAGGTCGATGCCTCGGTAAGGTATGAATTTTATCCCGGCAAACCATATCTCATCAGTTCATCCGTTTTAAGAATCAACCAAACGGTGAATTGTCTTGCACTGAGGAATGGGGAAATTGTCATAAAGCGGGAACTGATTACCCATGCCGCCTGGTATGACGTCGTGAGAGATTCAGTAATCAATTACGACATAACCCAAATGCCGGACCTTACCGATTTAAAAATGGAGGCTGATGTTCCATGGATCACTTTCTATAACGAAAAGACGGGTGTAGGTTTTGCCGGTATCCAACTAAGTTATGCCAATGCAGGACTGGAGTCTTCACCAAGGTTACTTAACCCGTTCTTTTATATTACGGGGGGACCATGGATTTACTGGGCCCGTGCCCTATCCCTCAGCTTTCTTTCCTCAAATATGCAGCAGATGATTCCGGCAATGAAGGGAAACGTTTTTTCGGAGAAATGGGCTTATCTCGTTTATGAAACTGCCAAAGGTGATAAACCCTACTCACCAGTGATCGAATTACAGAAAAAGCTCACTAATCCACTTCGGGTGCAATTAGTTGAGGAGGTTGATGACAGGGTTTCTAAAACTGTGACAGAAATTTTTATCGATAAAGGCAAAAGTGGCTGGGAAGGTCGCGAAACAGGCAAACATACCACGGAGAAATAAAGACATGTTGGGAAATTCATGGGTTGAGAATGATAGGGTTATTTGCCTTACCCTCGTTCTGTTCTTCAGATTTTCAAATTGGCCAATTGAAATTTAATATATTGATAATGAGTAAAATAGTTGTGTTATTGTTTGGGCTGGTAATGCTTTTACCCGGCACGCCTAATAATTTAATTGCAGAAAATCGGGGGATTAAGGAACCTTTAACAGTTAAGAAATCACCGGACTTTAAACTTACCGGTAACGGGAGTAGTCCTGAGTGGAATAAATCGGAATGGAATCCTCTGATTAAGCTTGATGCAGGTGGTGCTGAGGATAAGACCAGGTTTAAGATCCTCTATTCCACCAATGGAATTTATTTATTATTTGAGGGGGATGACCAACGGATTACCACCAAATATGACAAGGATTTTGATAATCTCTTTAACGGTGACGTTTTTGAAGTTTTTTTTCATCCCGATCCGACGTTTCCGCTTTACCTGGAGTATGAAGTTAACCAGCTGGATAAAGAACTGGTATTAATCATTCCCAACATCAAAGGGAGAGCTCAGGGATGGACCCCCTGGCATTATGAAGATGGTAACCGGGTAATTAAAAAAGTCATCATTAACGAAGGTCGTCAGGAACCGGGGAGCTTAATTAAATCATGGAGTGCAGAGCTGTTTTTCCCGTTCCGGTTATTCAGTCCGCTATCCAATGTTCCACCGGTTAGCGGAACCATTTGGAACGCAAATTTCTACCGGCTGGATTATGATACAGGCAATATGATTAAATGGGCATGGACACCAATCAATACCTCATTTCATGAATTTGAAAAATATAAACCAATCATATTTGAATAAAATCATATCCATGGGATTATCGAAATTGACCATACACGGCATCCCCAAAAAATAAAATCATTATCCGAATTGATGGGCGCCTATAAAACCACTGTTTTGAAACAAATTCATTTATTGGAATATAATCGTGTTAGGGACAGGTCGCGACCTGTCCCTAACACGATTATATTTGCCTGTCAACGATCATATTTTGAACATATCATCCGGGATGAACAATCGTTTCAACGAATTTCCAATTATATCATTAATAATCCCATAAAATGGAAGGAAGATAAATTCTTCAAGCAATAGCTATTCAGTGGAAATCCCCTTTAATCTTAAAGGGAGACAGACCCATGTTAACCGCCTGAAAAAAAGGAAAATTGTCTTTCAAATTAAAAATTCTGTAATTATCAAAAGATTTTTGTCAATTGAAAAATAGATTGCAGATTCCTCTTTCCATCTAAATTTATTTGATAATTTTGTTAAGCAAGAGTTCAGTTCAATCTTTAACCAATAATCTAATAATAAATAGTGGAGTTCAGTAACCACCTTAAAAAACGGGGCGTCACCGAAAAGCCAAACGAGTAGGTCAACAAAAACAAGTGAAAAAAGATGGAAGCACAAAAGGTCGACATGTTTATTATGACGAATGCAAAGTATTTTGAAAGTTATCAGATTCAGGGTGTCAGAGAGCGGCTGTTGGCACTTGATGATTCAAAATGGGCAATGATCTCAACTATTCAACTAAAAGATCCTACCATTAGTTTGGTGATTTCAATTTTGGTGGGACATTTTGGAGTCGACCGTTTCATCATTGGAGATACCGGTTTAGGAATTGGAAAATTACTCACTTGTGGTGGATTGGGTATTTGGACCCTGGTTGATTGGTTTTTGATCATGGGTGCAACCCGCCAGAAAAATATGGAAAAGATCCAACCTTACCTTTACTAAGTTCGAATGACCAGAAACAGGTTGTATGTACTTTTGTCAACGGCTTGTCTCCTGGGATATGTATGGCTTTTTATCACCTATACCCGCAGTGTTACTCATGAGGATGACCCGGGGATTTGCCTGTTCAAGCAGATAACCGGCATTCCCTGTCCATCCTGTGGATCAACGAGATCAGTTTTAACACTTCTCCACGGGGACCTTATTGGAGCATTAATCTGGAATCCTTTTGGATTAATCCTGATGGGGATCATGGTGATTTCACCGGTTTGGATTTTGTATGACCTCCTTGCCAGCAGGCAATCACTTTACCGTCTTTATATAAAGTCCGAACAGTTTTTAAGACGTAAATGGATTATGCTGCTATTCATTGGATTGGTTTTGTTGAATTGGATTTGGAATATCATGAAAGGGTTATGATTTCAGTGAAAGAATTTCAGTATTTACCGGATGAGCATGAATGTGAGAAAGCATCCAACAGCTATTTGATGTCTCTGATTGCCATCATGGGAGGATTTCCCCTGCCAATTATCAATCTGATAGCAACATCCGTTTTTTTTGTCGCCAATCGCAAGGGTACAGGCTTCGTTAAATGGCATTGTACCCAGGCGCTGCTTTCCCAACTCTTTATCCTGCCTTTGAATAGCTTTGGATTCTGGTGGACCGTCTCAATTATTTTTGGTGATAAGCACATCAGTTCCAATTATATCGCCTATTTTCTTACTGTATTCATCCTAAATCTGACTGAATTTGTCGGAACCATTTATACGGCGATTGCCACCAGGAAAGGAAAACATGTGGAATGGTGGTTTTTTGGTGAGCTTACAAATCTAATATTCAGGTCAATATGAGAAAATTGTTAGTTGAACTGCTGGTTCTGGTATTTTGCATTGGTGCGCTTTGGCTGCTGATGTCAAAAATAAATTGGATGTCCGTCTTTAGAGTTGAAAAAGCAACCCAAAATACTGAAGTCAAGATTGGTGAGATGTTCTGGAACATGATGAAAAGTTCCGAAAAGGAGATTAATACCCCTGCGATTTTGCTCCCCTTAGATTCAATTCTTGACCAAATCTGTTCTAAAAATAAGATCGATAGGGCAACCATAAAATTTCACCTGCTACATAAAGAGGATATAAATGCTTTTTCGCTTCCCGATAATCATCTTGTTGTCTTTTCGGGTTTGGTGAATGAATGTGAGAATGAGTCTGAGCTCGCGGGTGTTTTATGCCACGAGCTGGCGCATTTGAAGAAAAAGCATATCATGAATAAGCTGGTCAAGGAATTCGGACTTTCAATACTGATTTCAGCTTCGGCCGGAAATGGCAGTTCAGGGACAATCCGGGAAGCGCTTAAACAACTTTCATCTTCTGCCTATGACCGCAAACTGGAAAGCGAAGCGGATATGACGGCTGTTGAATATTTAATGAATGCAGAAATTGATCCGGAGCCTTTTGCCAATTTTCTTTACCGGCTATCAGATAAGGATAAAAACCTTCCAACTCAACTCCAATGGATCAGTAACCATCCCGATTCAAAGGATCGGGCCGGTAAAATTATAAAAAGCTTTAGGAACCGGAAGATCATAAAAACGCCCATCCTGGGTGAATCAAACTGGAAACTACTGAAGAAACACTTATCCGATATGGAATAAAGAAATATTTCTAACTATTTCTACCTGTTTCAATTTATTTCTACTTCTTCTCCAACATATGATTTAAGAACTTTACCGATGACTCCACATCCAGCCGTTTGGCAATAATGTGCTTTGTCGGGTCAAGGATGTATATGATCGGTGTACTGTAAACATCGTAAAGTGACCTGAAGTTGGAGGTAACCGAGGGATCCCAGACATTGGTCCAGTCGAGTATCTTGTAGTCAATGATCGCTTTGAGCCAGTCGTCCTTTTTATTCTGGGTACACACCGCAAAAATATCAACCCCTCTATCCTTTAAAGGAAGGTATAGATCTTTGTAAATTTGGGGCACAGCCTTCTTGCAATGGCTGCAATTGGGTTCCCAAAACAGAAGAATGGTATATTTTGAGTTCATCTGGCGCAGGCTGTAATAATTTCCTTCTGAATCGGGAAGTTTTAATTCAGGTGCCAGATTTCCGATCAGATTAGGTTTAGTCACCCTCACTTTATCTTTAAGTTTGTTCAATGCAGTGGTATCAAGCCAGGCCCCGTTCCCGTTGAGGAAATAGTGCTCGGCTATGGCAATAAAAAGTTTGTCCATTCCCATCACTTCAGAGGTTAAGGCTGCATTAAGCCTTTGCAAAGAGATATAATGGAACATCTCCTCATTGACTTTGGCTTTGTCAATCAGGGCAAAGGTCGGTTTGATCAATGAATCCGGTATCTGAAGCAGGGTATTTTTGAAATAGTTATCTAACCGCCCTTCAATCAATGGTGTTCTGATCAGTCCCGGTTGTGCAAAATTGAAATTATCCCAGTAATGATCTTTGATAAAATTATAATTGCTGACCCATTTCAGAGAATCGGGGTTTTTGGCATCCGATGGAGCCACAAACTCCGGAGGCCGGGCATAGATCATGGAACGGAGAAAATCGGCAAAAAAGGTTCCGGGATACTTTGATGACGTACTTTCCCAGTAATTCTCCATTTCATTATTCAGCTTGTCTATTTCAATATTGATGATTTTGACAGAATCTTTATTGTTTTTATGGACTTCAACCTCTTTTTGCAATTTTTGTTGTTTGTTGCGCTGAACTGAAAGGAACTCCTGATATTGTTGAAAAACTTCCGTTTCAACAGCTCCCTTAAATACCCTTTTGGCCTGAGGAGTAAATGAGGTGCGGATCGAAAATTGCTGATCAGAGCCTACCAGAAAATCAAAGTAATTGTCTTTATTCAGATAGATTACATAGAGTCCGGAGATGCGTTTCTCCTTGTTTTGAAAGATTGCACTTCCGGATTTATCCAACCGGGCAGAATCGACCCGAAGTATTTTACTTCCATAGTAATTGGCCAGGTAGATATTGGTGTCTTTTAACCCATCCAGGGTCACCTTAATCTGAAAAGGCTTTTCCTGCGACATTGCAAAAAGGGATGAAAACCCAACTATCAGCAAAGCAATAAATTTCGTCCAAATCTTCATCTGAATCATTTTTTTCCAAATTTAAGAACTACTCATTAATTGACAATATTTTCTTAAATTTTTTCAATACCGGGTAAATTTAAGTCAGGTTTTAATGATGGTGTGAATTTATAATTCAAAAAGACCGGTACTTTCCCGGCCTTTTTTTCTATATTCATTAGAAATTCAGTGCGATAACTGATCACGGAATTAAATTGACATTTCCATAGCTACTTTCGATCCTCACTGAAGATTTTGGATTTTCAGAATTACCAATAGTTCCATTCACTTCATAGCTGTTATTTTCGCGCGATTTGTTGAGTTTACCTTCTGGATGCTCAATGTTGCTGTATCGGACTTTTCCATCCAGGCGATAGCTGGCATCGGAAGCAATTCCCAGTTTTATCCCTGCATACTTGTTTTCAATCGTAATATTTTCAAAGCCGGAAGGAATTCTTTTCACCGTAACACCGCCGTAACCATTGACCAGGTTGAGTTTTATATTCAGCTTATCGACAGAGATTCCGGTATACATAGAATTTAGAATCAGTGTATTGATGTTCTCTATTGCGTAATTGTCATATTTTGAGTCGGCATCAAGTTGATTGCATTGTTCAATACTCATTCCCGAATAGCGGGTTTCAAATTTCAGGTTATTCCCTTTGTCTAGTTTGATTTTTGAATAACGCAAAACCAGTGAAAGGTCTTTGACGGCCTCAATATTGACTTTACTGTAAGCCACATCTAACGAAAGATTCGGCGAAAGCAGCTTTTGTCCGTTAAGCTCCCCGTATTTGATTTCAAAATTCCCTTTACCGGTCAGATCTTTCATATTAACTGTACCATATTTCTGGATAACAGCTAATTCCCGATCTGCAGGAATTGAGATGTGGTAATCGATACTGAACTCGTTATTTCCATTGTTCATGTTTTCAATGCTGGTAACCGCCACAACGTTGGATCCGCTGAGGTTCACAGTTACATTGATGTTGTCCAGTAAATGATGTGCCTTTTCAGAGCTTCCCTCCACCCAGATGTCGGCCGAAACGATTACTGAATCGGTACGGTTGTTCTCAATGTAGATGTTCCCGTATTTATTGTTAATATCGAGCTTTTGAACCTTGTCTGCAGGATAATTTTTGTACACCCGCTTGGAGATTCTCGCTCCAATCACATTCAATGACAACAGGATTGTCAGTATGAATAAGAAACTAAATTTCATGGTTTTCATGTTTTTTACTTTTTAAGTTTTTTACGTTTTCCAAATCTGTTTTTATAGTATTCACGATATCGAGCTTGGTTTGATAATATTCGATCATCGCATTGATGATCCGTTCATCATTGGGATTGGCCCTGTACTCCTGCTGGAGATTGACAAACAGGCTATCCATTTCAGAAAGTTCATGTTTGATCTGAACGATCTCCTTTGGGGATCCGATTCCCTCTCCGGCCATTTTTTCCAGGTCACGAATTCCGTTATTGATTTTACTGATATAATAAAATGAGGCTTCATTTAAATCGCTTTTTATGACCAGGCCTCCTTTCAAATCGCTCCTTGGATTCGTGAAATAGGCCACAAGATTGGCAGACAGCAGGACAATGATCAAAACTGCGGCAACCTTTAAAAAAGCAGAGATCATCGGAGCTTTTGATTTTGCTTTCTGCATCCGGAGTTTCTCCCCGAAACGGTCAAAATGGCCCGCATTCGGTTCCTCTTCAAACTCGTGGCGTCTTTCAATTATTTTTTTATCCAATATATCCATAGTTACCCCCCTTCATTTGCTTTTTTCTGTTCTCTTCCAGGATCTCCCTGAGTTTTTGACGTGCCCGGGAGTATTGAGTTCTCGAAGTGACATTTTTGATCCCCAGGATTTCACTTACCTCCTCATGATCATAGCCTTCGAGAAGAATCAGTGATAAAATAGTTCTGTAACCGTCAGATAATAAGTTAATGGCCGATTTTATCTCTTCTACGGTAACTGCATCAGCATCTGAATACAGTTCATCTTCAACGGGAAGCTCCGCATGAAGTTCCTCAAACAGAACCTTCCTTTTTCTGGTTCTTCGTCACATTTGGGGACGCACAAAATCTTACAAAAACATTGCACAAATATTTGATATACAGATAAATATGTTCATTATTTCTTGGTAATCTGTTAGGTATTTATTATCTTCAAGTAATTTAATATCAATTACATATGAAGATAAATCGCCTTATTGACCTTCCTAAATTCTGCATTAATGACATTGAACATAAAAATGACAAGATCAGTATTTTTGCTTCCATCAAGTCCTATCGGTCTCAATGCCCCATCTGTGGTCATTCCAGTAGCTCTGTTCATGATCATTACCATCGGAAGATTACAGACCTGCCCGTTTTTCAAAATTCAACCGTTCTCTTCTTAAAGACAAGAAAATTTAAGTGCAGAAATTATTCGTGCCCCCGTAAAGTGTTTTCTGAGCAAACCTATCATATAAAAAGATACGCTCGAAGGACTTTCAGGGTATCGCAATTATTGGATTCATTGTCTATTGAACTAACTGGAAAACTTGGAAGTCAGCTATCAAAGCTGCTTTACCTTCCAGTGAGTTGTTCTACAGTAACTCGTATTGCACTTAAGCAAGCACTTCCAGTTATAAAACAACCTGTCATCCTTGGCGTTGACGATTGGGCATTTCGTAAAGGAGTGAATTATGGAACGGTTTTGATTGATATGGAAACCTCCAGGCCAATCGAGTTATTACAATCAAGGGATAGCAGTGATTTAAAACAGTTTCTCAAGCAATACCCTCTTGTAAAGATCGTAACCAGAGATAGGGCCAGTTCATATTCTTCAGCTATCGATGAAGTTTGTCCTGAGGCCATACAGGTTGCTGATCGATTTCACCTTTTGGTAAACTTATCCGATGCCTTGGATAAATACTTCAAAAGCTCCAGATCTCTTGTTAAAGCCACTATCCAAAAGAAAACGGCAGAAATGGTAATGGAGGATCAGAATATTAACCTTGAGACAACAGATAATACTAAATCTGATGACCCTAATTCTTTCAATGAAATTCAAGATCATGAGCGAGTAAATTCTGATCAAAGAATCGAGAAATTTGATAAAGTCAAAGAGCTTCAAAAAGAAAATGTTGGTATCAAAAAGATTGCAAGGATTGTAGGAGTTACCAGAATAACAGTTCGTTCATATTTTGTTCAGGAATCGCTTTCACCAAGGACTAGTTCAAGATCTACAAATATTGATTCGTATGAAAACCATATAATGCTTCGTTTAAGTACAGTGGGTTACAAAGTCAAAGACATTCTTGAAGAGATTATTTCTCTGGGGTTTAATGGGGGAAGAACACAAGCCTATTTCCATATCAATCGTATTAAGACTGTAAGCAATACAGCTGCAAAGAACTTCAAGGAATTGCAACAAACACAAACTGTATTCATAAAACCATTGAGCACCAGGAAGCTAACAAAATTTATTGATGTAAATATCAAAGATATATCAGACCCCGATGAAAGAAGCTATATGGAAACTCTTATAGAAAATATTTCAGAGTTTCGTGTGGTCAGAAAATTGGTACAAATATTCAAAAGGATGCTAAAAAATGGATGCGGAAATATTAGAAGATGGATAGAATACGTTAGAGGATCCAAAATGGCACTCGCAGGTTTAAAAAATTTTGCCAATGGATTACTCCGAGATATCAAAGCGGTAGAAAATGCAATACGCCTACCATGGAGTAACGGGACTGTTGAAGGGCATGTTAACAGAATTAAAAGCATCAAGCGTCAAATGTATGGGAGAGCTAGTTTTGAACTTCTTAGACGAAAAGTAATACTTTCTCAACATGGATAACCTTCCCCAAATGTGACGAAGATCCAGCATGGTCCGGATTATCCAATGTACCAGGATTGGGTGAATACATCCACCTATCCAAAAGCTGTATTTACAAAATGGTAAGTAATAAAACTATTCCTCACATCAAGATTGGATCAAGAACGCTGTTCGATAGAGATCAGGTTGATCAATGGGTTTTAAACGGCGGAAGAATGGAAGATGAACTACCAAAGCTTCTAAAACTTTAATACATGTATTTTGTATGGCGACTTTTAGTATCAAGTTGGATAAAAGGACGAAATTAAAGAACGATAAATATAACTTGGTCGTTCATGCTGGCATTGGTAGTGATGTTATTTACATTAACGTGGCTAAGATCACTATCAGCCAGTATGAGAAAGTCTTTGTCAAAAAATCGCTGGATAACTCAAGTAGAGAATTCAGGGAAACGTGTAATGGCTACATCTCTAAGTGTGAACGTATCTATGATGAATTGAAACCCTTTAATAAGGTGCGTTTTCGGGAGCTTTTTAGAGAAACTGACAGGAAGATACCTCATTCCCTGCGGTTGAAAGATTTGTTTGATACCTATTGCACTCAGAATGAGGATATCAAGCTCAAAACAAGAAATCACTTTAGAGGTACCGCAAACGCATTGGAAACCTACAGGCCAGGAATTTCGGTTGGGGATATAACCGTCGACTTCTTAAAACGGTTCGAAAAACAAAAGAAGAGAGATGGCTGGTCCCAACCAACACTTGATTCACACTTTCGTAATCTTAGGAGGATTATCAATTACTTTACCAGCGAAGTAAAACTAATACCTAAACAATACGAATACCCGTTTGGAAAGGGTGGGTATAGCATTTCATCTTTTTTCCCTAATAAGATTGTACTGAAAGAGCATGGAATTAAATCTATCATTAATATGACTGATTTTACCAATGAAAAACAGGAGTATGTCAAAGAATTGGAGTATGCCAGAGATATATTTTTGCTTCTGTACTATTTTAATGGAGCCAATTTTGCTGACGCATTACGAGCGCGGTGGGATCAGATCCAAGGTGATTACATCATCTTCACCCGAAAGAAAACGGAGACCACCCGAAAGAATAACAAAAAAGATATCGTTGTCCCTATTACTCCAAAGCTACAGAAACTTATCAATAAGCTGGGAGATAGAGAAAGTCCCTTTATATTGGGTTTGTTGAAGGAAGGTTATGAAGAGACTACATTCGAAAATAAGAATCATAAGATTAAACAGCAGATCAATCGAAACCTAAGTATAATTGCACAGAAGTTGAACCTTCCAGTCCCATTGAACCTGAGTAAGGCCAGAGATTGTTATGCAACGACATTGATGAGAAACGGTGAATCCCGTGATAACATCGGCCAGATGCTCGGACATTCGAATTCAATCGTTACCGAACATTATCTTGGAAGCCTGGACGCCGAAAAGACCTTCGCTATTAACTCATCCTTGTTGTAAAACCCACGCTAGGTTTCTCGCTAGGTATTTATAAAATCAGTGATAGCTTATGTTAATTAAAATACGCAACACAATGAGTATGAAAACAAAGACAAATGGATATAAATATAAATCATAATATTAATTACACTCATAATCAGGGGGTCGCAGGATCATGCCCTGCTGGGCCCACCCAGAAAATCAAACACTTACAGAGATCATCTGTAGGTGTTTTTTATTTCACGCCAGGTTCACGCCAGGTTTTGGGAGAAAATCGATTTTTTAGGTTGAACCAGCCTATAAGAATAATCTGTTTATTTATTCGCAATATTCCTTTATTCCGTCAGTTGCAGGGTTATTCAGCTATTCTGT
>Ga0316222_1004508_pt1 | contig 12641 bp, 13 predicted proteins | sample TBH18011metaG_FD_206008 | JGI IMG/M metagenome (GOLD analysis project Ga0316222, IMG submission 206008) | Freshwater microbial communities from Trout Bog Lake, Wisconsin, USA - TBH18011 | ecosystem: Environmental > Aquatic > Freshwater > Lake > Hypolimnion/Profundal zone | place: USA: Wisconsin... | reverse complement strand
AGGCCGTTCATCACCGGCATATTCCAGTCCAGCAGCACCGAATCCGGCATCGCTTCACGGCAGGCGAGCAGGGCTTGCTGGCCATCTTCGGCTTCGCGGACGGTGAAGCCCTGGGTTTCCAGTATGCGGCGCGCCACGCGGCGCACCACCCGGCTGTCATCGACGACGAGGCAGGTTTTGCCGGAGCCAGAGAGAGTCATGGGATAATCCTCATTTGATTGCTGTGGACAGATCGAGCAGACGTGCCACGTCCAGCACCGCCAGCAGGCGATGCTGTAGGCGATAAATGCCGGAGCTGAAGCGGGCCCATTCAGGTGCCATCGTCGGTGGATTTCGCTCGAACTGGCTGCGTGGCAGGCTCATCACTTCGGAAACTTGATCGACAAGCAGGGCATAAAGCTCTCCGCTCTGCTCCGCGACGACCGACATTTGCCGCATGCCGGGCGGCGGTGGCGGCAAAGTGAGCCGACGGCGGAGGTCTATCGTGGTCACGATCCGGCCGCGCAGATTGAGGCTGCCAGAGACCTCGGGCGGGGCGAGGGGAATGCGGGTGATCACTTGCGGCCCGAGGATATCGCGCACGGCGAGCACGGGAATGCCGCAGAGCTGCTCGGCCACGGTGAGCGAGACGAACATGTCCTCCTGCTCAGACAGAGCGAGTTCGGCGATGCCGTCCGGGGCAGGGGGTGCCAGGGTTTGCGTGGTCATGAAACTCTCCTTCCCGATCAGGCCACCAGCCGCAGCGTTTCGGGGGTTTGGTCGGTATGGTTGCTCAGGCATTGGCGCAGGCTGGCAAGCAGCGCCTCTCGCGTGCCTTTGCTGACATAATCGGTGAAGCCGGCTTCGCGGCCGATCTCCACGTCGCGTTCGCTGATCTTGCTCGTCAGTGCGATCACCGGCAGTGCAGCCCAGGCATTGTCCGCCCGGACGGCGCGCACGAAGGCCAAGCCGTCCATATCCGGCATTTCGATGTCCGAGATGATGGCGTCAAACATCCGTCCAGCTTCTCGCAGCGCCAATGCTCGTCCGGCGTCCGGCACGGCGGTGACGGTGTAGCCAGCACTTTGCAGAACCGGCACGAGCATCTGACGGAAGAAATCGCTATCCTCCACCACCAACAGACGGCGGCCAGCATCCTGCATGGTGGTGGCGGTCTGGTCGAACCAGCCGGGCTCGGCGCGGGTGAGCCAGACGGAGGTGTCGATCACGTCCGTCGCACGCCCCGCCACCACGGCGGTGCCCAGAATGCCATCACGGGCATGGCAGAGTTCGATGTGCAGGCGATCCTCGACGACATCGACGATCTCATCGACCACCAGCCCCATGCGGCGCTCGCTGCCACCATTGGGGGCGTGGTCGGTGAAGACCAACACTGGCACTTCTTCGCGCGCCGGATCGATCTCGCCGCTCATCGGCAGCAGCCGCATCAGACGACCACGGTATTGTGTCACCGGCAGGCCGGAGGCGAATTCGATCCGCGCGCGCGGCAGTTGTTCGAGGCGGGCGACGAGGCTGAGTGGGACGGCCTTCAGGCCAAGATCGCCAGCGCGGAAGAGCAGCATCGCCACACGCTCGGTATCGGCCGAGACGTTGGAAATGGCGGGCAGACGGGCCGATTCGCGCTCTTCGTTGCTGTCGGCCACGCCGCTGGCGCGGGCGATGCCATTCGGGTCAAGGATCATGATCACCGAGCCGTCACCCAAAATGGTGTTTCCGCTGAACATGCCGATATGGCGCAGCACAGGTGCCACCGGTTTGACGACGATTTCCTCGGTGTCGAACACACGATCTACGATCAGACCGAGTTGAGCGGCCCCCACCTGGGCGACGACGATGGTGGAGGCGGTGTCGGCGGCTGCGACCACCGTGTCACTGGTGGCGGGCTGCAGGCCGAGCAAGCGGTCGAGATTGACCAGCGGCAGCAGCCGCTCACGCAGGCGCAGCACCGGCGTGTCGTTGATGCGCTCGATCACGCTCTCCGCCTGTGCCTCGCCCGCCGCGATCTCCGAGCCGGCCCTTGCGCGGACCAATTCGACGACGCTGATCTGCGGAATGGCAAATCGTTCACCACGGCTTTCAACAATCAGTGCGGCGACGATGGCCAAAGTGAGCGGGATCTTGATGGTGAACAGCGTGCCCGCACCGGGGCGGCTTTTCAGCTCAATGGTGCCGCCGATTTTCTCAATATTGGTCTTCACCACATCCATCCCCACCCCGCGCCCGGAGACTGCGGTGACGGTGGTGGCGGTGGAGAAGCCAGGGTGGAAGATGAAGCGCTGAATGGCATCGTCGCTCATCGCGGCCAGCTCGGACTCACTGGTGAGCCCCTTGGACAGCGCTTTTGCCCGGATTTTGTCCACCGGCAGACCGCGCCCGTCATCGTTAATCTCGACGACGATGTGACCACCTTCGTGGAAGGCATTCAGGGTGATCCGCCCATTTTCCGGCTTGCCCGCAGCGCGACGCTCGGCCGGGGTTTCCAGGCCGTGATCGCCACTGTTGCGCACCATGTGGGTGAGAGGGTCTTTAATCAGCTCCAGAACCTGGCGATCCAACTCGGTGTCGGCGCCGTGCATGATCAGGTCGATGCGCTTGCCGAGTTCGTGTGATAGATCGCGCACGATGCGGGGCAGCTTGTTCCACGCGATGCCGATCGGCTGCATGCGTGTTTTCATCACGCCTTCCTGCAGATCGGAAACCAGATGCGACAGGCGTTGCAGCGGGCCGGTGAAGCCTGCATTTTCCTGGGTGCGGGCGAGCTGGAGCAGCTGATTGCGGGTGAGCACCAGCTCACTGACCAGCGTCATCAGATTTTCCAACACATCCACCCCCACCCGGATCGTCTGCCCGGCGAGGGAGGATTCGGCGGCAACCTGATCGGGTGGCGAGGCCTCGACCTGCGGTGTGGGTGGAGCCTCGGATTCGGGTTGCGACGTATCGGCAGCGCTGTCCTGCGCCGGCTTGCGCTTGCGGGCGGCCTTGGCGTTGGCAGCTTCCTGCGGTGGCGGCGCGGCGCGGCCTTCGTAAATAGCGTCCAACTCAGCGATCAGCGCGCTATCATCGCCTTCCGGCTCAGCGGCGGTGGTCTCCAGCCCGAGGACGATCAATTTGATGCGGTCAATGGCTGCCAAGACGGGGGTGATCAGCTCCGGCGTGACGCACAATGCGCCATCGCGCACCTTGCCGAGCACGTTTTCAGCCGCATGCGCCACTTTCTCCAACCTGGCGAGGCCAAGAAAGCCGCATGTGCCTTTGATGGTGTGCACAAGCCGGAAGATCAGGCCGAGGGTGGCGGCATCCCCAGGGTCCTGCTCCAGGCGGACCAAAGCAAGGTCTGCCTCGGCCAGGCTTTCGTTCGTCTCGGTCAGGAAATCCGTCAGCAGATCGTCCATCACTTCGTCCATACCTTGTTTGCCCGCCAGTGGCGGAGAGAACCCGATGGACACAGCTTGCCGCGAGGAGACGAATAAACCGTTAAAAGCGACGGAGATTCAGCGGAAAGAAATCAGCAGTGGCGGCACAAATTCCGCCTGTGGGCCGAGCAGCAGGCGCAGCTTCACGTTTGCGCAGTGCGCCATCAGCACGACAAGCGGGCCGAGCACGCCGCGCGGCCCCTGATCGGCAGCGCTTTCGAGGGCGCTGGCGGGGTTGGCCAGATGGCCAGCCAAACCGGCGGGCCAAGCGGCGCGTGGGCCTGCCAGATGCATGATAAATTCTTGTGCATCTGATTGTTCGAGCGCCATCCTGCCCTCTCCCGCCAGACACTCCACGCCGAGCATGCCCAGGCAGAGCAGCAGCGAACTGACCGGGCCGGGCAGCGGGTGATCATCTGCCGGGAGGCCGAGTTCGATCTGCACGCGGCGCGGGCGCGGCAGGGCGGCCAGTAAAGGGTGTAACTCGGCGCGGGTGAGGGATTGTTCCGCCGGGCCAAATGCCACACGCAGCAGTCGCAGACGATCATGCAGTGCCTCAGACGCCTCCCGTGCGACTTCCAGCGCTTCCTGAGTCGAATCGGGGTCTTGCGCGGCCAATTCCAACGCGCCACCCAAGCTGCCGACCGCACCGGCCAGATCATGGCAGAGGCGGGCCGCCAGCATATGCGCCAGACGCACGGCTTGGTTTGGACCAGATGGTGGAATCTGGTTGTGATCGTCGGTCACGGGCAGCATATCCTCTGACAGCCTGCCGAATTGGCAGCACAGTTGCATCTTTATCGTGCCACGCCCCGCGTGCGCTGCCGAATGGGAACATCCGCATGCCGGACAACGACACAGCCTCATCAGGCTTCGGCCACGCCAATCGCCCATTCGTCTCCGGATTGGAGCCAGGTCAGTTTGTGCGCCATCCCACCCAGCCGGATTGGGGTGACGGCCAAGTGCAATCGGTGATCGGCAGCCGCATCACCGTCAATTTCGAGCATGCAGGTAAAGTTCTGGTTAATGCTCTGGTGATAAATCTTCAGATTATCGGGTGATCCACCCCCTTGCGCTGTCCGCCTTGGCGCGCAACATGAGGGCAAGGAAGCAATACAACGCCATGATCGATCCATTCGGCCGCCCTGTCACCTATCTGCGCGTTTCGGTTACAGACCGGTGCGACCTTCGCTGTGTCTATTGCATGGCCGAGGACATGACGTTCCTGCCCAAGCCGGATTTGCTGACGCTTGAGGAAATGGAGCGGCTTTGTGGCGCGTTCATCCGCCTCGGCACCGACAAGATCCGCATCACCGGTGGTGAGCCACTGGTGCGGCGCGACGTGATGAAGCTGTTCCAGGGGCTGGGCTCGCGCCTGGGCAACGGCCTGCGCGAGTTGACGTTGACCACCAATGGCTCGCAACTCACCCGGTTTGCCCATGACCTTGCACAGGCGGGTGTGCGGCGGGTGAATGTGAGCCTGGACACGCTCGACCCCGCCAAATTCGCAAAGATCACCCGCTGGGGCCGGCTGGACAAGACGCTGGACGGGATTTTTGCCGCTCAGGATGCCGGTCTCGCCGTGAAGATCAACGCGGTGGCGATGAAGCACGTCAATGAAGGTGAGATTGATCAACTGGTCGCGTGGTGTGGCGAGCATGGTTTTGATCTCTGCCTGATCGAGACGATGCCGATGGGCGAGATTGAGGTGCTGAGGGCGGATCAGTATCTGCCGCTGTCGATGGTGCGCGCCCGGTTGCGCAAGAGTTGGACGCTGACGGAGACCGATTACGCCACCGGCGGCCCGGCGCGGTATTACGACGTGGCGGAGACCGGCCAGCGCGTGGGCTTCATCACGCCGATGACGCATAATTTTTGCGAGAGCTGCAATCGTGTGCGGCTGACCTGCACCGGCACGCTTTATATGTGCCTCGGCCAGAACGACGCCGCCGAGTTCCGCGCCATTCTGCGCGACGGGGCGAGCGAGGAGGAGCTTGAGGCGGCAATCCGCGAAGCGATTTCACGCAAGCCGAAAGGCCATGATTTCGTCATTGACCGCACCAGTGGCGCACCGGTGGTGCCGCGTCATATGAGTGTGACGGGCGGCTGATCGGGCCTCAGTGTAAATCACTGGAATCCTGAAATTGATGGGTGCAAGCTGTCCGCTTCTTCGGGGGAGGACGGAATGGGGAGTGTTGCTCTTCTCGACCTGATGGGCGGGGTGGCGTTGCACATCCTGCTCGACACGCTGGCCCTGGCCGAACAGGCGCTGGCGGTGTTGGCGTTCCTGGGCCCGATTGCGGTATTGTTGCAGCGTTATGAGCCGAACCGGTCGCGGCTGGCGGCGGAGTTGGAGGCGTTTCATCAGGTGGTGGTGGATAATCTCTCGCTCGCCTTCGAGGTGTTCATGTCCGGCGACGTGGCGATTGCGCGCAAGTTGATTGCCGAGAAGGCGCAATTGCGGACTGCCGAACTGCACGCCGCTGAGCAGCATTTGTCGCGGCTGCGCGATGGGCGGCCGGAGAGTGTGGAATCAAGCTCGCTGCATCTGGATGTGCTGCGCGATCTGAAGCGCATTCACTCGCATATTTGCTCGGTGGCGTATCCGGTGTTGGAGCGTGCCGGGGCGTTGCAGTCGAACCGGTTGCGGGTGGTGGGCGATTTTGATGCATCGGGAGGCAGGCGCTGAACTATGGCTGTCATTCTGCGCGCACCGGTACCGGGCGATCTTGGCTGGATCTTGCATCGGCAGGCCGCCCTCTATCATCAGGAATATGCCTGGGATTGGCGCTTTGAGGGGCTGGTGGCGGACATCCTCAGCAAGTTCGTCGCTGAATTCGAGCCACTGCGAGAGGCGGCCTGGGTGGCGGAGCTTGATGGTGCCATCGTGGGCTCGGTGTTTCTGGTGCAGGGCGATGCGCCGGATGTCGGCAAGCTGCGGCTGCTCTATGTGGAGCCAAGCGCGCGCGGGCTTGGGATCGGTGCTCAACTGGTCGATGCCTGTATCGCGCAGGCGCGCGAGATCGGCTATCGGCGGCTGGTGCTGTGGACGAATGATATTCTGACGACGGCGCGACGGATTTATCTCGCGCGTGGCTTCGTGCTGGAGGCGGAGGAGCGGCATCACTCCTTCGGGCACGATCTGGTCGGGCAGTTTTGGGGGCTGGAACTTTAGCTGGCTGCTGAAAAACTGGATCGGTCGGTCCGACGGTGCCTTTCCGCGCAAGATTCGTTCAAGGATTGCCGCGATGCACACACATCGTGTCTTTGCCTTGGCCTTTCTTGCACGAAAAGTTACTCGCCGCAGCTCAACGACCAGTTTTTCAGCAACTTTTTAGGCCGGTGCCCAGCCGGTCAGCATCGCCAGCCGCAAATTCATATCCAAGCCACCCTCGTCATCGATCATCCGGCTGAGCGCCATCGGGAACAGCGCGCGCGGCGGCACGTGGCGACTGCGCACGGCAATGGCGTTGCTCTCCCCGGCCGATTGCAAATCGCGCAGCAGATTGAACGGGGTGGCGTAGCGCAGGGCGATGTCGTCCCCATCAGCGACGGGCAGTTTGAACCCGGCACGTTGCAGCAAGGCCGCACCGTCGCGCAGTTCGGGGAACGGGGCCACGCGGGGGGAGGCACCGCCGGAGAGTTCGGCCTCCGCCTCGGTCAACGCCGAGCGCAGGCGGCCGAGCGTGTCGAGCACCGGCAGGGAGGCGAGGAACAGGCCGTCTGGCTTCAGGGCCATGCGCAATTGGATCAGGGCACCCGGCAGATCATTGACCGCGTGCAGCGACAGATTCGCCACCACCAGATCGAAACTGCCCGAGGCGAAGGGCAGGAATTCCTCATCAGCGGCCACCGCCAGCCCGCCATTGCGTGCGGCCATTGCGGGGGAGAGGTCGCAGCTGATCGTCTCAATCCCGCGCGCCCGCAGCAGCGGGGCGACAACGCCGCGTCCGCCGACATCAAGGGCGTGGGTGAATTGGTGCGTGGTGTCTTCCAGCCGGTCGAGCAGTCGTTCGGCGACCTCCTGCAGCACCGGGGCGACCCGATCAACATGGGAAGCCGCGCGGTCGCGGTGGCGGCGGAGGGCAGGGCGGTCGAAGATGATGGCGCTCATTTGCGTCGATGTGACGCGGTATTGGCTTTGTGCCAAGCCCCTGTGTGTTCCAGCATGACGGGATGCATACCACATGGGCAAAATCGCTGGGCCGCGCGGTGCTCGATCTGCTGTTGCCGCCGCAATGCCTGCTTTGCGAGCAGGTGGTCGATGCGCCTGGACAGTTCTGCCTGGAATGCTTCCGCGAGGTCAGTTTCATCAGCGCGCCCTTCTGCCCACGCTGCGCGGTGCCGCTGGCCTATGCCAATCAGGCGATCAACGGCGTCTGTCCGCGCTGTGCGGTCTCACCGCCGGTATGGGGGCGGGCGCGGGCGGCGTTGCGCTATGATGCGCAGTCCAAGCGGTTGATCCTGCCGTTCAAACATGCTGATCGCACCGACCTCGCCAGCCCGCTGGCCGCGATGATGGTGCGGGCGGGGGCGGATGTGCTGGCGGAGGCGGATCTGCTGGTGCCGGTGCCGCTGCACCCCTCTCGCCTGCGGGCGCGGCGCTATAATCAGGCGGTGTTGCTGGCGCGGCAGATTTCGCGGCGCACCCATGTGGAGCTGTTCCCCGATGCCCTCGTGCGCCTACGCGCCACAGCGCCGCTGGGCGAGTTGGGGGCGGCGGCGCGGGCGCAGGCAGTGGCGCGGCTCTTCGCCCCACGGCGTGGCGCCAGTGAGCGTCTGGCGGGGCAGCGGGTGGTGTTGGTTGATGATGTGTTGACATCCGGTGCAACAGCCACCGAATGTTGCCTGGCTTTGCAGGCAGCCGGGGTGGCGCACATCGATCTGCTGGTGGCGGCAAGAGTGCCAGATCCGCGTTTGCGTTGAGGCGGCAGGGCAATGTGGGGGCTTGCGCTTTACATCAGACGATCCGATTTCCTACCCAGATTGTTATGCATCGGGGGCGGTATGGCAGAGGTTGTTATCTACACGCAGGATTGGTGCCCGTACTGCGTGCGCGCCAAGCAAGTGCTGACGAAAAAGGGCGTGGCGTTTCAGGAAATCGACGCGCCATCCGGCACGGCTGCGCGTGAGGAATCGTTCAAGCGCACGGGTCGCACGTCCGTGCCGCAGATTTTTGTCGGCGGTCAGCATGTTGGCGGCTGCGATGATTTGATGGCGCTGGAGCGCTCCGGCAAGCTGGACGCGCTGCTGGCATCGGCATGAATGCCGCTTGTGCGTTGCAGAAATTCGCGCGCAGTCTCTATCACTGTCACAGAACCACAAAGACCGGGCCGGAAGGATGATCCACTACACCCTCGTTTGCAGCCAGGCGCATGAATTCGACGGCTGGTTCCCCAGCTCCGCCGGCTTCGATGCCCAGGCGGAGCGTGGTCTGGTGGAATGCCCGGTCTGCGGCGACAAAAAAGTGACGCGCGGATTGATGGCCCCGGCGATTCCGGCAAAATCCAACGCCCGCCCCGATCCTGTTGCTGCCCCGTTGCCCGCCGAGACCGTCGAAGTTCCGGCGGTGGTGGAGCCGCCCGCGCAGAATGTGGCGATGGCGGGCGGGCAGATGCCGGACCAACTTCGCGCCGCACTGCAAAAGCTGCGCGCCGAAGTGGAGCGCAATTGCGATGACGTCGGCACTGATTTCGCCGATGAGGCGCGGCGGATGCATCGTGGCGAGAGTGAGCACCGCGCCATCTACGGCCAGACCACCGAGGAGCAGGCCGAGGCCTTGCAGGAGGAAGGCGTGCCGATTGCGATGATCCCGTGGGTGGCGCCCGCCGATAGCTGAGGCTAATCCTTGCGCGCCGCAGCCAGATAATTCACCGACAAATCCCGGCTCTCAAACCACGTGTTGCGCAGCGGATTGAAGCTCATCCCGGCGGTTGCCACCGGGCGAAGACCTGCTTGCCGCATCAGTCGCGCCAATTCATCGGGCGGGACGAATTTTTGCCAATCATGCGTGCCCACCGGCAGCATGCGCAGCACATATTCCGCCCCGAGCTTCGCCGTCAGATAGGAGCGGCGCGTGCGGTTGAGGGTGGACATTACCAGCACCCCGCCCGGCTCCAGCAGATCGGCCAGCATGGCGACGAATTCTGCCGGGTCGGCGACGTGCTCGATCACTTCCAGTGCGGTGATCGCCTGGAATTGCAGCCCTTCGGCAATCAGCGTCTCGGTGCTGCCAACGCGATAGGCGAGCGGCAATTCCTGTCCTACGGCGTGCTCCTCAGCCGCTGCGATGCCGTCAGCGGAGGCGTCGAGGCCGGTGACTGTATGGCCGAGTTTGGCCATCGCCTCTGAGACCAGCCCCGCGCCACAGCCGACATCGAGCAGCCGCACCGATCCCGGGAACACCGCGCGGATCTGACGATTCGCCCAATCACAGCGCAGCGGGTTCATCGCATGCAGCGGTGCCATCGGCCCGCGCGGATCCCACCATTGGGCTGCCAATGCCCCGAACCGGGCAATCTCATCGGCCACCACAGAATTGCTCACGCCTGCCCCTCCGAATCCAACGCCTCACGCAGGGCATTGGCCAATTCACTCTGCCGGTATGGCTTGCCCAGCATCCGGATTTGCCCGACCCCGCTCTGGGATCGCTCGGCGAATTCGGCGAAACCCGAGGTGAGCAGCAATTTCAGACCCGGCCGCAGACGCTTGGCTTCCTGCGCCAAGCCGAAACCGTCCAACCCGCCGGGCATCACCACGTCACTGAACATCAAGTCGATCTGACGGTCGCTGGCCAATATCTCCAGCGCCTCCAGCGGCTCGCGCGCTTCGAGCACGTCATAGCCGAGTTGGCTGAGCAGATCGGTGGTGATGTAACGCACCGCCTCGTTATCCTCGACGACGAGGATGCTTTCCGGACCGCCGACGATTTCTGATGGCAACGACCAGACTGGCTCGGCTTCGATCTCGCCCTCGCCGCGAGGCAGATGCAGGCGGAAGACGGTGCCGGAGCCGAGTTTGCTATCCACCGCGATAAAGCCGCCGGATTGGCGGATGAAGCCGAACACCATCGACAGGCCAAGCCCGGTGCCATGGCCTTCTTTTTTGGTGGTAAAGAAGGGCTCGAAAATTCGGTTGACCACATCTTGCGACATGCCGGTGCCGCTGTCGGCAACCTCGATCATCACGTAATCGCCCGGCATCACATCGGGCCGGGCACGCACATCGGCATGGCTGACATGGACATTGCGGGTGATAATGGCCAGCTTGCCGCCCAGCGGCATGGCGTCGCGCGCATTGGTGGCCAGATTGGCAATCGCCGTCTCCAACCGCGTCGCATCGGTGTTGACTGGCCAGATATCCTCGCCGAGTTCCAGCGCCACCTTCACCCGCTCACCCAGCATGTGGTCAAGCAGATCGGCAATCGAGCGAATCCAGGTGTTCACGTTGATCTGCTGTGGTGCCAGCGTCTGACGACGGGCGAAGGCGAGCAGTTGCGAGATCAGGTTGGCCCCACGCAAGGAGGCTTGCAACGCGCGAGAGGCGTGGTCGCGCACCTGTTCCTCGTCGGCGGTGCGACCGAGCAGATATTCCAGGTTGAGCGAAATCACCGCGAGCAAATTGTTGAAATCATGCGCCATGCCGCCGGTGAGGTTGCCGATGGCTTCCATTTTTTGCGCATGCACCAACTGCATTTCGGCCAGTCTGCGTTCGCCGACATCCGAATACGTCGCCACCCAGCCGCCATCCTGCATCGGCTGATGTGAGACGGCGAGCGCCCAGATCTCACCTTCGCGCTTGGCTTCGGACATCGAGCCTTCGACAAAGAAGCCGCCGGGCCGATGCTCCTGGATCAGGTTGCGCTGACCGATGTAAAGGCGCTGCACCAGATCAGCATCACAGCCACCGCTGCGGGCGATTTCTTCGAATAATTCGTCATAGGGCATGCCGGTCGGCGGCATCGGGATGTCAAACAGCGTGCGGAATTGCTGGTTGCAGACAATCAGCCGCCCATCGGCACCGACCATGCACAATGCCTGTGACATGTTGTTCAAGGCGGCGTCGAAGCGGGTGTTCTGCAGCGCCAATTCGCGGTCGCGCGCCTGCATGGCGCGGTTTTGTTGTTGAATTTCCTCAGCCGCCCGCCGGGTTTCATGGTTGGCAACGCCGAGTTCGATGCCGGTGCGACGTAGATCGGTGACGAGCGAGCCCATATGCTGATGCGCGCGGCTGAGCATGCGGTTGTTCAGCGCCAGCACGATGATCAACACCAGACATGCCGCCAGCAAAGCGACCTGCAAGCTGGAGAACAAATATTGCAGCCGACGCAGCTGCTCCACGTCACGTGCCGCCATATCGCCGCCGGCGTCATGGGCCGCACCGGCCAATTGCGACATCGGTGTAGCGAGATTGCTGAACATCCGCGCGAGCTTAAGCGCCACGCCGGGTTCATCGGCATGATCGATGAGCTTGTCGCCCAGCTGCATCGTGGCGCGCAATTTGGCCAAAATGGCTGCCAGTTCCGGATCGCTGGAAATCAGATCTCCCGCCTCGCCATTGCCCAGCACGGTCAATCGGCTGGCGACAATATCAAAGCGGGTCTGCGCCTGACTCGGGTCGGCATTCGGGCCGGAGGCGGCGAGTTCAGCCAAGGCGGATTCAAGTTTGGCCACCTCAAGGGCCGCCTGGCTTGTCACCCATGTGGTGTTGTAGCGCGAGATGACGCCGAATTCATATTGGCGGTCGCGAATCAGCACCGCCAGATAGACGCTCGCCGCGACGATAATGGCGATGGCCAGCCCCAGGAAAGCCGAGAAGGCACGCGCCTGCCACCAGGGAACCTGGGGCATTCCAGGGTCCGCGTCGATAGAGATGAGGGGACGGTTCATCGCCGTCGTCTCATCCTCTATTTGATGACGAACTGCGCCACCTGCCATGCGGACCGACCATAATATTTTTGCTGCTTCAGTTCTGGGTCGCTGTCGTAGTTATAAACCATAAACAGCGGACCTTTTTCGCGGACGCTCATGTAATTGCCATCCCGCTTGAGGGCGAGAATCGGCTTGTATTGTAAAAAATCAGCAATCGGAATGTCGGTGTAGTAGTCGTTCAGGGCGATGGCCTGTGCGATTTCACCGGATGCCCCGATAGCCTTCATCAGATCACTCATCAAAGGACCTTCAAAGGTCACGGGATCATTGTCCCATTTGGTGTGAGTGGTGAATTTCT
>Ga0316222_1004503_pt1 | contig 12647 bp, 14 predicted proteins | sample TBH18011metaG_FD_206008 | JGI IMG/M metagenome (GOLD analysis project Ga0316222, IMG submission 206008) | Freshwater microbial communities from Trout Bog Lake, Wisconsin, USA - TBH18011 | ecosystem: Environmental > Aquatic > Freshwater > Lake > Hypolimnion/Profundal zone | place: USA: Wisconsin... | reverse complement strand
TGTGATCTGGGCAGATGAATGTTTGATTCCTTTATCTCCGAAATCAATCTTTAAACGATAAGCAGGTTTACGGGCATTGGGAAAATCTGAAACTTCCAAAATGGTACCTGTCCGGATTTCCACCTTCGTAAAATCATCCCATGAAATCATAACTTATATTTGTTTTAAAACTACATATAAACTATGAAAATTGAACAGGCTATGTTAACGGATATTACTGAGCTGGCAGTTTTATTTGATGCGTACCGGGTATTTTATAAACAGGAATCAGATATTGCAGGAGCTGAACGTTTTTTAACTGAAAGAATCAGTAACGGGCAATCTGTTATTTATATTGCAAGAGATGCAGGGAAAGCGGTAGGATTTACTCAGCTGTATCCTATCTATTCGTCCGTATCCATGAAAAATGCGTGGTTGCTGAATGATTTATTTGTAGATGAGCAGGAACGTGGAAAAGGCATCGCTGACTTATTACTGAAACAGGCAGCTGTATTGGGTGCTGAAACTGATTGCGGATGGCTGCTACTAAAAACAGCAACAGATAATTTCAGGGCACAGCAGGTATATGAGCGCAATGGCTGGAAAAAGGATGAAATATTTTATTCTTATTATTTCAGGTATTAAAATAAACTATTGTTTAATCCAGCAGAGAAACCAACAGTTTCAATTCTTTTTGTTTGTAATCGTTAGATGGGAGGCAGTAACATTTAGCCAGTTCTTCCATTAATACCTGTATGATTCTTTTATGAGATATTGGTTTAAAATAGGCTGCTGTAGGGGTAATGCCCGATCTTGTAAAATAATTTTCAATATCTTTATGGGAGAAAGCCTGTCCGCTTAAACCATCTACAAAAAATAAAATTTTTTCTTTAGGGTTTCCCTTAAAGTTAGAAGGATCGAAATCTGAATCGTAATAAGCAATTATAATTTGTTTGGGAATATTAATGATGCGGGCATTAATATCCAGTAATTCACACATTACCTGGTAAATGATACCATTGGTAATAGAATTAGCTTTTTTACATTCCAGAACTTTATGAATAAAGAAATCATCCGGATTAGTGTAGGCCACTTCCTTGACTTTTAAACCATAGTAATTGTATAATATGCTGTTTAAAACATTAGCCTGTTCTAATGGAGTGAGATAATTATTCAGCTCTAACCAAACATTGCGCCGTATCTTTTCAATTTCCTGTAAAACAGGTGTAGTATGTAAATCCGGGTATTGAAATTTAGCCACCATCAACGCGCCAAATAAAAGATCATGATAGGCGCTTTTACTCCATTCAGTAATATCGGTTGTTAAATCGGTAAAATGTAAACGATGAATGAGTAATTCAATCCTGTTCTGCACTTCTTCACTGAGTGTATTCTCCCATAAATTTTCCAGATTAGGAATGATGCCTTTACCAAATCCGACAATTCTTTCGGAAACAGTTGAGTACACTTCATCATCCGGATCATCGATGAGTGTAAATAAAGCATTCATTTCTTTGGTTTCGTTCATAAAAGAATTTTTAGAATATTGGCCTACAGTACTTTAAACGAAAATTAACTACCATTTCATTGCCAAACTAAATTCTTTTTTTTCATTGTTTGTGTAATAAGTTATTCCTACTCTGTGGAAATATCATTAAAAATTTATGCAATAAAATTAACCTGCTTTCGTTAATTGCAGTTTTGCCATTTATGGGATTGGGAAAACTGTTAAAATTAACAACCGGCAGCAACCTTTAATAACGTTCTTTGCACTTATAAAAAAGTGGAAAGTAGCTTATATGATGATTCCAAAATTTCCTACAGTTAAAGATTCATTGCATACTGAACTCAGAAAAAAGGTTCAGGAATATTTTGAAGTAAATGGGATTGCCTTAACCGGGAATGCCAATTTATATGCAAAGGCGATTATAATGGTTAGCCTTTTTATTGTGGTTTACCTGCATTTACTTTTGTTTACCCCGGCCTGGTATTTTGCTATTACAGAATGTGTTGTTTTGGGTTGTTTAATAGCAGGTATTGGATTTAATGTGATGCATGATGGCAGCCATGGAAGTTTCAGTAAAAGTAAGCTTGCAAACCGGCTTGCTGCCTGTTCTGTAAATTTGGTTGGGGCCAATCATTTTATGTGGAATATGAAGCATAATATGCTGCATCATAGTTTTACCAATATTGAGGGTGTGGATGATGATATAGAAATTGGTTTTCTGATGCGCATGGCACCTACACAGAAAAGGTATAAAATGCACCGGTTTCAGCATGTTTATTTTTGGGTGTTGTATATGATGCTTTATGTATTTTGGGTATTTTTTTCTGATTATCAAAAATATTTCACGCAACGTATTGGCGAAATTCCGTTAAAAAAAATGCTGTTAAGAGATCATATCAGTTTCTGGCTTATAAAAGTTTATCATGGAATGGTATTTATATTATTACCCATTCTTTTGGTAGGTTGGATTTCCTGGTTAACCGGATTTCTTACATTTAGTCTGGTTGCCGGCTTTATACTCAGTATTGTATTTCAATTAGCACATACAGTGGAAGGAACAGCTTTTCCTTTGGCAAATGAATTGAATCATAAGTTGCCGGATGAATTTGCAACACATCAGATTAAGACAACAGCCAATTTTGCCACTAAAAGTAAATTAGTGAGCTGGTTGGTGGGAGGACTTAATTTTCAGATTGAACATCATTTATTTCCTAAAATATCTCATGTACATTATCCTGCTATCAGTAAAATTGTAAGGACTGTATGTAAAGAACACCAACTCAGGTACCTGGAGTATCCGACAGTACGCAAGGCGATTGCAGCACATGTGAAATTTCTAAGGCAGATGGGTAAAAATGAATTTCGGTATTAATAAAAAAGCCTGATAAAATCAGGCTTTTTTATTAATACAAGTTCTATTGCGGTATTACTTTTTTGCAGATTTTACAGGAGCTTTTTTAGTTGCAGCTTTTTTAGTAGCGGCTTTAACTTTTTTAGCAAAAGCATTCGGAACCTGTTCTTCAATCATTTTTTTAACCTCATCCAGCGGAATACTGGCTATTTCTGATTCTGAGTATTTAGTACCATCCTGCTTTTTACCCAGCTTCAGCATTTTCTTCTGAAAACGGATATAAGCACCCCATCTTCCATTTTCTATAGATATTTTTTCAGCAGGCCATTGCTGAATGAAACGGTTTGCTTCTTTTTCAATTTTCTTCTCGATCAGTTCTTTAATATCTTTCTCTGAAAGTGCTTCAAAGTTATAAGCCCTGGGAACATTGATATACATGTTGTTCCACTTAATAAAAGGGCCGAAACGCCCTTTACCTTTGGTTACCGGCAGTTCTTCATACATGCCGATCGGGGCATCAGCCTGTTGTTTATCATTCAGCAGCTGAATAGCCCTTTCCAGTTCAATACTATAGAGGTCTTCCCCTTTAGGAATTGAAATGAACTGTTCTCCCAGTTTAATATAAGGGCCAAACCTTCCAATATTCACTGAAAGTTCTTTGCCTTCATATTCGCCAATAGTTCTGGGCAAAGCAAATAAATCCATTGCTTCACTTATTGTAATGGTTTCAATACTCTGATTGGCTTTTAATTTGGCAAAGCGTGGTTTATCTTCATCATTAGCATCGCCGATCTGAACCATTGGGCCGAATCTTCCCATTCTGGCAATTACTTTTTTGCCAGTAGTTTCATCTGTACCTAATTCCCTTTCTCCTTTGGCACGTTCTGCATTTTCAAGAGTATGTTCAATATTTGTATGAAAAGGTTTATAGAATTCATCAATCATGGAACTCCATTTCAACTTCCCTTCAGCTATTTCATCAAATTCGGCTTCTATAAATGCAGTAAAGCCATAATCCATTACTTTTTCAAAATGCTGCTTCAGAAAATCTGTCACCACAAGGCCAAGGTCGGTTGGGAACAGTTTACCTTTTTCCGTTCCTGTATTTTCATGATGAACTGATTTCTTAATTTCATCATTCACAGAAAGAGTTAGCACATTTATATCTCTTTTTACACTCTCTTTTTCCCTTTTCTCCACATAATTTCTTTTCATGATTGTGGTAATGGTAGGTGCATAGGTAGAAGGGCGGCCAATTCCCAGTTCTTCCAGCTTTTTAACCAGGGAAGCTTCCGTATATCTGGGAGCGGGTTTTGTGAATTTTTCAGTAGCGGTCATGCCTCTGAAATCCAGTTTTTTCCCAATAACCAACGCAGGCAGGATACCTTCTGTGTCTTCATCTTCCTCCTCATCTTTGCCTTCTAAATACACTTTCAGGAAACCATCAAATTTCATTACTTCTCCGGTAGCGGTAAGCTGATCTTTATTGGTAGAGATATTAATTTTGGCGATAGTCCGCTCAAATTCGGCATCACTCATCTGACTGGCAATTGTTCTTCTCCAGATCAGTTCATATAATCTTTTGGATTCCGGGTCTTCAATTGATTTATTAGTAATATAAGTGGGGCGAATTGCTTCATGCGCTTCCTGAGCACTTTCATTTTTATTTTTGAACTTTCTGGGCTGGTGATAATCAGGGCCATAAGCACTTTTAATTTCTTTACTGATATCCTGTAAGGCCGTATCACTTAAATTGATGCTATCTGTTCTCATGTAAGTGATATACCCGCTTTCATAGAGTTTTTGTGCAATCAGCATGGTTTTACTAACCCCATATCCCAGTTTACGGGATGCTTCCTGCTGTAAAGTGGAAGTGGTAAAGGGAGCAGCCGGTGATCTTCTGGCTGGTTTTACCTGAATATCCTGAACGGTATAGGCAGCACTTTTACAACTATTCAGAAAAGCTTCTGCACTTTGTTTTGTAGAAAACCTAGCGGGACCTTCTGCTTTAAAGGTTACCGGTTTTCCTGTAATATCCTTTTCAGAGAAAACAGCGTCAATTTTATAACTGCTTTCCGTGAGAAACTGGTTAATTTCCCTTTCTCTTTCAGCTATCAGACGAACAGCAACAGATTGAACACGGCCGGCACTCAGTCCTCCTTTCATGCCAATTTTACGCCATAATACTGGGCTTAATTCAAAACCTACCAATCTATCCAATACACGCCTCGCCTGTTGTGCATTCACCAGGTTCATATCAATGGTACGTGGCTTTTCAACTGCTTTTCTGATTGCAGGGGCGGTAATTTCATGAAAAACAATACGTTTTGTACTTTTCGGGTCTAACCCTAAAACTTCTGCCAAATGCCAGGAAATACTTTCTCCTTCACGGTCCTCATCCGATGCCAACCATACTTCATCAGCTTTTTTAGCCAATAGTTTAAGGTCCCTGACTACTTTAAGCTTCTCATCCGGAACAATATACCTGGGCGTATAATTATTGTTTACATCAATCCCCATATCATCTTTTTCCAGGTCCCGGATATGGCCATAGCAACTTTTCACTTCAAATTCTTTTCCAAGAATTTTTTCAATGGTTTTTGCTTTGGCGGGGCTTTCCACAATCAATAAATTCTTTGCCATTCTTTGTATAATATATTAATAAAATTACCGGCTAAGTCCCTTTTTTAATCAAATCTGAGGAGAAAACCTGATAAATAAAAGGTGTCCATCCCAGCAATTATAAATTGAAAAATGATATTTAGCTAATGCAATATTAGGGTAAACCAGCAAATCTTTAAAAATCTTAAGTCATTGATACAAATTTTATAATCAGTTTTGATACAGATTGGTCCCTATATATTTTATTATGTCCTAAACCGGTTGTTTCATAAAATTGAACATGATTCAGGTTTAAATCTCTTATTTTACTGGCATCTTCAAAAGGACAGATCAAGTCCAGTGTATCATGCAGCCATAAAGTATTGACAGAAATATTGGATACTGAACGAATGGCAGAAAAATAAGAAAGGGGTAATTTTGCCAGACTGATCAGTTTTTTTTCAAATTCAGGCCTGATATCTTCCTTTAACTTCAATAGTTTAAAAAACTGAGAAATAGCTGTTGTGGTTTCAGTAGCAGGAGCTATTAAAACCAATTTTTTTAATTCGGGCAGGCTTTCTGCGGCAAAACTTGCAGCTAAGCCGCCAAAAGAATGGCCGATGATACCATAAAGGTTGCCATAGGTGTAATTAATTTTAAGAATCAATTCTTTGTACATTAATGCATGTACTTGTTTACCTTCACTCTTGCCATGCGCCGGAGCATCAAAAGCAAGGACTTCAAAGCCATTTTTTAATAATTGCAGTACATATTTTTCGAATTTGAAACTGCAGCTGTTAAAACCATGAGCTATCAGAACTTTCGGCCTGTTTTGTTTTTCCTGTTTCCAATACCAGCCATATATTTGTAAGCCATCAAGTTGCAATTGTTTTTTTTCTGCTTTTTTGAAAATATCAGGTTCCGGAAAAACAGAGGTTATTGTGGGGGAGCAAAATATCCTGAATGCTTTTTCTGCGGCTTTAGCGGGTGAAATAAGAGCGGTTGTATTTAAACTTGTACTATATATTTTTATCCCAATTCGTTGTGATAATTTCATTTTCATCATAATTTCAAAGATATGGAGGTTGTTCTCATCGGTTCCGGAAATGTGGCAACTATTTTAGGCAGGCTGATTATACAGAAAGGGCATACTGTTAAGCAGGTTATTGGCCATACGTCTCAAAATGCAGTATTGCTGGCTAAGACTTTAGGTGCAGATTATGCTTCACTTACTGATATAACCAACCAGGCAAACATATATATTATTGCAGTTAAAGACCATGCTGTAAGTCTTTTAGCAGATCAGCTAAGGTTGCCGGGTAAACTAGTTGTTCATACTTCAGGAGCTTTACAAAAAGATATTTTGAGTAAAATTTCTGACCGGTTTGGCGTAATGTGGCCTTTGCAATCTATTCGTAAAGAAATTGATTATTTACCGGAAATTCCGTTTTTAGTAGATGGGAATAAAGAATCAGTTATAGAAGATATTGCAGGCTTCATTCGTAAACTGGAACAGCCTGTTACCGTTGCTAATGATACAGAAAGAGCAAAAATGCATATTGCGGCTGTATTTGCCAGCAACTTTGTAAACCATTTATATGCATTAGCGGAAGATTTTGCATTGAAAGAGCATCTGGATTATTCTTTATTATTGCCATTAATAAAGGAAACTGCAAACAGGCTTGAGCATAATTCTCCAGCTATGGTACAAACCGGACCTGCAATAAGAAGAGATATTGTTACAATTGAAAAACATATGGGAATTCTGGAATCTTATCCTTACCTGAGGAAATTATACCTGAGAATGAGTAATAGTATCATGCAATCTCCTTATAAATAAAAAATCCCCACAGGACGAACCATGCGGGGGTATTGTGAGCAAGCAATCGAAAAGTTAAATATCGTTAATTTGTTTTGTTTAAGGAAAAGATTCACATAATTGACATCAAATAAACAAAAAAGTTGCATCAAAATCATATTATTTTTTAGAATGTCTGATTATTAAGGTGAAGGACTAACCAGAAAAAAGTATTTTTTCCCTTTTTCGTTGTGATTAAATAGCTGAAAGAGACCTAATTCAGATACTTTTGCAGGCGAAACTTTATTATATGTATACGATTAAAGTGAATTTTGAACAAAAAGGAATTGAGCCGGTAATCCTGCAAAATATAGCTGCAGGTGACAGTTTATTGGAAATATTACTGGATAATGGGGTTGATTTGCATCATAATTGTGGAGGTGTTTGCGCTTGCAGTACCTGTCACTTATATATTGAGGGTGGTATGGATTTTCTGGAGGAATTGAGTGAAAAAGAGGAAGATTTTATTGACAGAGCGATAAGCCCAAAATTAAATTCCAGACTGGGATGCCAGTGTGTGTTGCAGGAAGGTGCTGGGGAAATTGAAGTTTTGTTACCTGACCAATCACAGTTTTTAGGGGAATAACGGGCAAATTTCCGGGAATGAAAGCTAAATATTTAAATACAGGATTCGAATAAAAAAGTTATTATGAGCCATTATGAACCTCCAATACATTGGAATGATTATGAAGATATTGCACTGAAATTATATGAAAAATTCGGGGATGAATTTACGGAATCTAAAATTTACCGTATTCGTTTTACTGAATTATTGGAATGGGTACTTGAGTTACCCAATTTTGTTGGCAAAAGAGAGGAAAGTAACGAAGGTCATCTGGAAATGATTCAAAGCAGTTGGGTATATGAATGGAGGGATAACCAGAAATAAGTTCTATTATTTAATTGTATGACCTGTTAAAATGAATCAGTTTAAACTAATAGCATTCCTGAGATTGGTGCGGTGGCAAAACCTGGTTTTTATATTGATAACACAGGTTATGTTTGAGTATTGTATCTATTTCAGGGTTTATCCAGGATTCAGGGGATTGGACAATGAATCCAGGCAGTTTTGGCTGATAGTTGCTGCTTCTGTATTAATTGCAGCGGGAGGGTATATTATTAATGATTATTTTGACCTGAATATTGACCAGGTAAACAAGCCTAAGAAAGTTGTTGTAAATAATTTTATTAACAGAAGGTGGGTTATTCTCTGGCATCTTATATTAAGCATTGCCGGGTTAGCGTCTACGATTGCAGCCCTTCCTTTTCATAGTTATTTTCACCTGATTTTTGCAAATTTGTTCTGTATAATTTTACTTGTTTTTTATTCCACTACCCTAAAGAAAAAATTGTTGATTGGGAATTTGTTAATATCATTTTTAACTGCCTGGGTAATAGGAATAATTTTTTTCTCCAAATACCATTTTGGGGAAATATTTACAAAGGAAAAGGAATTATCTGATGCACGGTATTTCAGGTTTACGGTCATTTATTGCGGTTTTGCTTTTATTGTTTCTTTAATCAGGGAAGTGATTAAAGATATGGAAGATGTAGAAGGTGATATTAAATATGGTTGCAGGACCATGCCCATTGTTTGGGGTATTAATGCGAGTAAGGTATTTGTAGCAGTATGGTTAATTGTACTTATAAGCACCATCACTATCCTGCAGTTTTATGTATTACAGTTTGGATGGTGGTTAAGTGCATTGTATAGCTTGCTTGCAATATTGTTTCCATTGATCATTATTTTCAGAAAATTATTTAAGGCGCAAACTGCCCGGGATTTTAATGAAATCAGTAAATTGATTAAAATAGTCATGTTAACCGGAATTGTTTCAATGATTTTTTTTAGAATGTATTAATTTAAATTTAAGAGAATGGTTAAAGAAATAATACTGGCTTCTAAATCTGACCGAAGAAAGACTTTACTGGAATGGGCAGAAGTGCCATTTGAAATAATAACAAGGGGTACTGATGAAACCTATCCTGAAGGAATGCCTGTTTTGGATATTCCTGTACACATCGCAAGAGAAAAAGCATTAACTGTACAGGATAAAATCAGGGAATCTTTTCATGGAGAATTTCATCAGCACCGTCCAATACTGGCAGCAGATACCCTTGTTGTATTAAAGGATAAGGTAATTGGCAAACCGACAGACAGAGATGATGCTATTCGGATATTACAGTCATTATCCGGTCAGCAACACCAGGTAATTACCGGGGTTGTAATTTTATTTGATGGAAAAGAGATTGCATTTGCAGATGTGACTGAGGTTTATTTTCATGAGTTATCTCAGAATCAGATTGAGTTTTATGTTGACAAATACGAACCTTATGATAAAGCTGGTGCCTATGCCATCCAGGAATGGATTGGAGTTGTAGGTATTGAACGTATTTCCGGTGATTTTTATAATGTGATGGGCCTGCCAATCAGCCGCGTACTTAAGTCTTTGGAAACTTTACAGTAAGAGCTGTAATTTGTTTTTATGGGAAAAGGAATGAAATTTATTCATTCCTTTGTTATTTTATATAATTATTTATACAATATAATAATAATTTTTATGTATCATGAAATATCCCTATTTTCATCATACAACTATTTCTGTCATGGCTCATGAAAACTATGAAGGAAAAATTATTACATTTTATCTGGAAGTATCAGTACTTTAATAAAAATTGCCTGGAAACCTTAAGGGGGGAACCTTTGGAAATCATTTTTCCGGGTAATTATAATGTAAACCAAGGGGCAGATTTTTCTGAAGCAATTATTAAAGTAGGTAGCATTATTTTAGCTGGAAATATTGAATTGCATGTGAAAGCATCCGACTGGCAAAAACATCATCATTCAACAGATAATAACTACTCAAATATTATATTGCATGTTGTATGGGAAGCAGATATGGAAATTTGTGACTTGTTTTCCAACCCAATACCCTCTCTTGAATTACAGACTTTAGTCCCGAAATTATTAATAAACAGGTATGAGCAATTAATGCAGGATGCTGCATCTATTCCCTGTATTAAATATCTGCCTGTATTAAATGAATTAGGATGGATTAAATGGAAGGAAAGTTTAGCAGTAGGCAGGATGTTAGATAAAGCTGCCAGGGTAGTTGATTTGTTTACAGCTTCCAATAATCATTGGGAAGAAGTATTTTGGTGGGCATTAGCTTCCGGTTTTGGCAGTAAAGTAAATGCCGAGTTATTTGAGAATGTGGCAAAAAGCCTGCCTGTAAACCTGCTTGCAAGGCATAAAAATCAATTGCATCAACTGGAAGCCTTATTATTAGGCCAGGCTAACCTGCTGGAAGCTGATTTTGAGGAGTCTTATCCTGTGTTACTTCAAAAAGAATACAGGTTTTTACAAAAAAAATATAAATTAAAAAAGATCAGTTATTCCGCTCATTTTCTAAGAATGCGTCCTGCCAATTTTCCTACTATCAGGTTAGCACAACTGGCAATGCTGATTTACCAATCGAAGCATTTATTTGCAACTATAAAGGACATCGAGGACATTCAGGACGTTAAAAAATTATTTGATATCACCTGTAATGATTATTGGCATTATCATTATATTCCTGAGGAAATAACTAGTTACAAACCCAAGCATATAGGGAAGCAAATGATTGATACAGTAATTATAAATGCAGTAGTACCTGTTTTATTTGCATATGGTACGGTAAATGGCGAGGAGACCGTTAAAACTAAAGCTTTAAAATGGCTATCTGATTTAAGGCCTGAAAGCAATTCTATCATTACAGGATGGGAAAAAGCTGGAATAACCTGTAAAAATGCATTGGAGTCTCAGGCCTTATTGCAATTGCAGCAACAGTATTGTAATCAAAAAAAATGCCTGCAATGTTCAGTAGGTCATAAATTACTCAGGGCTACCAATTAAATGTTACATCCAGTTTGATATCAGGATGCAGACTTTTCTCAACCGGGCAGCTTCTGGCAATCCGGATCAATTGTTCTTTCTGTTCTTCGGTTGCAATAAACTGATTTGTGAAAAATAAGTTAGTTTTAATGCCAATTACTCTTCTTGGGGCATCGGAACTCATGATTTTGGTAATCTCTATTTTTGTACCGTCAAAATTCAGCTTCATGTCTGCAGCCCGGATAGCCATTGTTGTGATCATGCAACTTCCATATGAAGTAGCCAGTAAATCTGTTGGGGAAAACCTTTCTCCTTTACCCTTGTTATCGGTTGGTGCATCGGTTTCAATAACCTGTCCGCTTTGTAAATGTGTTAATTCTGTTCTTAAATCACCCTTATAAACAATTGTTGATGTCATGGCGTACAAAATTTTTTCTAAATTTACAATCAATAAATTAATTCAAGTGAAGAAGTTCATCGCATTATTAATTGGATTTATTTCTTTTTCTGTTATGCTGAATGCTCAGACAGATGACCAGCAGCTGACCAGAAAAGAAAAAGCACAGAAAAGAAAAGACAAGATTAATGAATTAATTAAAGAAGAAGAAGAGGGGGCAATGATATTTCGTAAGCAGAGTATATTTGGATTTAAACTGAATACAGACGGTTGGGGTTTGATGTATGAACATGGAAGGTATAAGACCATTACCAAGACTAATATCTGGTGGTTGGATTTAGGAGAGCATAAGAATAGTAAGCAGGATAAAACTACAGCTTCAAACAGTTCCGGATTTGCCGTAGGGAACCCCTATGTTTTTGGAAAAGAGAACAATTTTTATTATTTAAAATTTGGGGTAGGGAGTCAATTTTTAATAGGAGGCAAAGGAAATAAAAATGGAGTTGCAGTTTCTTTGATTTATGGTGGTGGTTTAAGCCTTGGGATGTTAAAACCCTATTATTTGCAAATTATAAATCCAACCACTAATGAAGTGCAGGATATCAAATACAATAATAATGACAGTTTGTTTTTGAATCAAAATGTGATTTTAGGGTCATCGGCTTTTGGCAAAGGGTTTGGCGAAATAAAATATGTGCCTGGTATTCATGGAAGGCTGGCCTTGAGATTTGATTACGGGCGATATAACAGGGTTGTTTCTGCCATAGAGGCCGGTGTTAACTTTGAGTATTATACTGATAAAATGCCTGTTATGATTTGGAATGATGCACATCATGGAACATTCAACGGATATATTGCAATTGAATTTGGTAACCGAAAGTGATTTATTTTTGTCCCTGAATTAAAGAAAAGGGAGTACAGACTGAATTTATAACTGTAAGATCCCTTTCTTTTTTTAAAATAATTCAATCATTTAGCAATCTAAATTAAAAAGTGTGCAAGAATTACCAGTAGTTACACCTGTTATTTCAAACAAATTAAGAAAACCTGATTGGTTAAGGGTTAAATTACCAATAG
>Ga0316222_1004502_pt1 | contig 12647 bp, 14 predicted proteins | sample TBH18011metaG_FD_206008 | JGI IMG/M metagenome (GOLD analysis project Ga0316222, IMG submission 206008) | Freshwater microbial communities from Trout Bog Lake, Wisconsin, USA - TBH18011 | ecosystem: Environmental > Aquatic > Freshwater > Lake > Hypolimnion/Profundal zone | place: USA: Wisconsin... | reverse complement strand
GCAGCTTCATCTCGACCGCCAGGAAGCAGGGCTGGAACATCATCCAGGCCTTGCTGGAAAAGCCGGAAAACCTCATCATCTGACTCCAGACCGCCTGATCTCGGGGCGGGTACCTGGGCAGTTACGGATTTTATGCCATTCCGGGCCGGGCCGGCTCCGCTCTTCCGTCACCGGGGCGGAGACGGTGCATTCCGGGCGGAACAGGGGATGTCGCCGGGTTGACAGGTATATCTTCCTGCTGCGAAAAAGAGCGATTTGGGGGACCATCTTCCCATGCTTAAGCACGCCGACATCTGGGCTGCCATCGATGCGCTCGCCCGAGGCCACGGGTTGACGGCGTCGGCACTCGCGCGCAAGGCTGGGCTTGATCCCACCACCTTCAACAAAAGCAAGCGCATCACCCGCGAGGGCAAGGCGCGGTGGCCATCCACCGAAAGCGTCGCCAAGGTGCTGGACGCCACCGGGACCAATATGACCGAATTCGTCGGCTATATCGAAGGCGCCTCCCCCCTTGGGTCCGGGGCGACCATCCCGCTGATCGGGTTCGCCCAGGCGGGAGACCGAGGATTCTTCGACGATGCCGGTTATCCGGTGGGGGGCGGCTGGGATGAGATCCCCTTCCCGGAGATCGGCGACGAGCACGCCTATGCCCTGGAGGTCAGCGGCGATTCCATGGAGCCGTTGTTTCGCGACGGCGATGTGGTGATCGTCTCGCCCACCGCCAATGTGCGGCGGGGGGACCGGGTGGTGGTGCGCACCGTCGAGGGCGAGGTGATGGTCAAGCAACTGGTGCGGCTGACCGCCAAGCGCATCGATCTGGCCTCCATCAATCCCGCCCATCCCGGCCGGTCCCTGGCCACCGAGGAGGTGGGCTGGATGGCACGCATCCTGTGGGCCAGCCAGTAAGGGGACTGCCATCAATAACCGCATCATCTGGCTTGTCTTTGTTGCCCGCCCGCCGCGTTCTCGGAAAGGGTTACATACGCTGGGTATGCGCCCTTTTCCGTGCGCTTTGCGGCCGAACAAAAATCCGGCGCCATCCCGACGCGGTTATTAGCGGCAGTCCTCTAACCGTTCCTCCGCCCGTCGGGCACCCGCAGAATCGAGTCCCGAGGCAGGTCGCATGAAAAATATCAGTTGTATCGCGGATCTGGCGCGGCGGGCGCGGCGGCGTCTGCCGGCCTTTGCCTTCGGTTTCCTCGACGGAGGCTCGGGCGAGGAAGGCGGCCTGCGCCGCAATCGCCAGGGAGTGGAGGCGGTGCTGCTGAAGCCGCGCGTCTGCACCGGCGTCACCCCGGATAGCCGCGGCTGCCTGTTCGGGCAGAACTATGCCCAGCCGTTCGGGATCGCCCCGGTGGGCATGGGCAATCTGTTATGGCCGGGCGCCGATCTCGCTTTGGCGCGCCAGGCCAAGGTCCACGACCTGCCGCTGGTGGTCAGCACGGTGGCCAGCACCTCGCTGGAGGCCATGGCCGAGGCGGCGCCGGGCAATACCTGGTTCCAGCTCTATTATTCCCGCCAGCCGGAGATCAACCGCGACCTGCTGCGCCGCGCCTGGGCGGCGGGAATCCGGGTGATGGCGGTGACGGTGGACGTGCCGCTGGGCGGCGACCGCCGCCGCGATGTGCGCAACCGCTTCGTCCTGCCGTTCCGCCCCGGCCCGGGTTTCGTGGCCGAGGTGCTGCGCCATCCCGGCTGGGCGCTGGCGACCGCCAGGGCGGGATCGCCGGGCTTCCCCAATCTGGCCCGCTATACCGGCGAGATCGCCGGTCAGACCCTTACCGCCTTCATCACCGCCCAGATCAAGGACGACCTGTCGTGGGACGATCTGAAGGAACTGCGCCAGATGTGGCAGGGCAGGCTGATGGTCAAGGGGCTGGTGGCGCCCGAGGATGCGGTGACGGCGCTGGCCTTGGGGATGGATGGCCTCTGGGTCTCCAATCACGGCGGACGCCAATTGGATGCCGCCCCCGCCGCCATGGACTCCCTGGCGGTCATTCGGGCCGCGGTCGGTCCCGATGCGGTGGTGGTGATGGATGGCGGCATCCGCTCGGGCGAGGACATGGCCCGCGCCCGGGTGATGGGGGCCGATTTCGTGTTCAGCGGCCGCAGCTTCTATTACGGCGCGGCGGCCGGCGGTGAAGCCGGAGCGGCGCGGGCGGTGGACCTGCTCAAGGCCGATCTGCGGCGCACCCTGATTCAGATCGGCTGCCCGTCCTGGCGGGACCTGGACCGTCGCTGGCTCTGGGGGCGGCCGGTTTAGTCGTTGCCGCGGCAGAGGGCCTTGGCGAGGTCGTAAATCCGCCGCCGCACATCGGGATCGGTGATGGAATAATAATTGCGGACCAGTTCCAGGGTCTCGCGGCGCAGCCGCGGATCGGCCTCGGCGGTGGCCGGCTCTTCCCTCGGGGGTTCGCGCACCATCTGTACCGGGCTGAGACTGCTGACTTCCTCCGCCATGTCGTCAAAGAAGTAGGAGATCGGGACCTCCAGGGAGCGCGACAGGTCGAACAGGCGCGAGCAACTGACCCTGTTGGCGCCGCGCTCGTATTTCTGAACCTGCTGGAAGGTCAGGCCGATCATCTGGCCCAGCTTTTCCTGGCTGAGACCCAGCAAGGTTCGGCGCAGCCGCATGCGTGCCCCGACGTGAACGTCAATCGGATTCGGAGCGCCTGCCGGTGTGCGGCCGCGGTTTGCCTTTCTACGGGGCATGTTTCCCTCTATTCCATGATATGCCCAATATGTGCTCTAGTAGTTTTATAAAGGCAAGAGGGAAAGACTGCTCTAAATAATAGAAAAACAAAATAGAGTCTGCTGGACACACAAACCCGGACACCACCTAGACAGCTTAAGCAACCGTTTGGAGGCATCTGCCCGCAGTCGATGCTCTCCTGCCATCGCATGGGCGACGGAATTCACAGTCAATACGACCGATGATGTTTCATCTATGACAAAAGGATGGTCCGCGGCATTGTGCCAATTCCATCGTGTCCCCCCGCGCCGGAAAGGATCGCTCAGCAAAAACCACCAGTCTACCAAATTTATAGATTGACTCTGCCCGGGGCTTTGGTAGGCTGTGGGCTCTCATCGGGTTCCGCCCCTGTGCGTTCAGCCGGGACCCGCCTCATGGAGGTGACGGTGATGTCTCTGTCCCAGCGTATTTTTCCTGGCCCCCAATTGATCAGCAGGCGCCGCTTCGATCCCTGGCGTCATGGCGAGCCGAGCCTGTCCGAAGTGATGGCGGATCCCATCATCCACCTGGTGATGCGCCGCGACGGCCTCGTCGCCGATCAGGTCTGGCCGGTGGTGCGAGAGGCGCAATCCCGCCTCGGGAGCCGTCTTTGCCCCGGCGTCGCCCGCGCGGCCTGAGGCTTGAACCGGTGTCTCGCTGATCGTAACCGATCAGCGACGCCCACAGCGCCCTTGCCTTCCGCGGCATGGGCCGCGCGGCGCGTTGCGCCTAAACAAATCTCGATGAGTTGGGATCATCGAAATTTGGTATGAATCCGGTCATCGCCGTCAATCACCCCGAGAGATGATTCCCGTCCGGCGGGCCGCGCTTGACCGGCCGCGAGGAATCGGCTTTTTATAAGCCTATTGATCGGGTGGGGTGATGCTCTCAAGTAAAGCGAAATACGGCCTGAAGGCCATGGTTCATCTGGCGATCCGCGAGGATCGGGGGCCTTGCCTGATCGCCGAGGTGGCGGCGGCCGAGCGTATTCCCAAGAAGTTCCTGGACACCATCCTGCTGGAGATGAAGAACCAGGGGCTGTTGTCGTCGAAGAAGGGCAAGGGCGGCGGCTATGTCCTGGCGCGCCCGGCGGCCAGGATCATGGTCGGCGATATCGTCCGCATCCTCGACGGCCCGCTGGCCCCGATTCCTTGCGTGTCGCGCACCGCCTACCGGCGCTGCGACGATTGCGGTGACGAGGCGGGCTGTTCGGTCCGGGCGGTCATGCAGGATGTGCGCGACGCCATCGCCGGCATTCTCGACAACACCACCCTGGCCGACATGATCGCGCGGACTCCCAAGCAGGAAGCGATTCTGAACTACGATATCTGAAAACCTCAGGACCGCCTCACCTGGAGGCGGCCCTGAATACTTCTTACCGCTTTCCGCGACCCGACTGGATGCGCAGCAGGGCGTTCACCAGGGCGTCGAGATCCTCGAAGGTGTTGTAGAAGGCCAGCGAGGGACGCACCGTCGTCTCCAGGCCGAAGCGGCGCAGGATGGGTTGGGCGCAGTGATGGCCGGAGCGCACGGCGATGCCTTCGCGGTCCAGGGCCTTGCCCACGTCCTCGGTGCGGCAATCGTCGAGCACGAAGGACAGTACCCCCGCCTTCTCCTTGGCGGTGCCGATCAGCCGCAGCCCCGGCACGGTGAGAAGGCCGGCGGTGCCATGGGCCAGTAATTCGTGCTCCCAGGCGGCGATGACCGCCATGCCGATGCTCTCGACATAGTCGATGGCGGCGCCCAGGCCGACCGCGTCGGCGATATTGCCGGTTCCGGCCTCGAACCGGGCGGGAGCGGACTGATAGACCGTCTTCTCGAAGGTGACGTCGGCGATCATGTTGCCGCCACCCTGCCAGGGCGGCATCTGATCGAGGATCGCCTGCTTGCCGTAGACCGCGCCGATCCCGGTGGGGGCGAAGACCTTATGGCCGGAAAAGACGTAGAAATCGCAATCCAGCGTCTGGACATCCACCGGCATGTGCGACACCGCCTGGGCGCCGTCCACCAGCACCACCGCGCCATGGCGGCGGGCCATGGCGGTCATCTCGGCCGCCGGGGTGACGGTTCCCAGGGCGTTGGACACCTGGGTCAGCGACACGATGCGGGTGCGCGGATTGAGCAGCCTTTCGTATTCCTCCAGGATGATCTGCCCGGAATCGTCCACCGGGGCGACCCTTAAACGGGCTCCGACCTGGGCGCAAAGCTGCTGCCAGGGGACGATATTGGCATGGTGTTCCAGCCAGGTGACGACGATCTCGTCGCCTTCCTTGACGTTGCGGCCACCCCAGGCCTTGGCGATCAGGTTGATGCCCTCGGTGGCGCCCCTGACGAAGATAATCTCCTCGGTGGAGCCGGCATTGAGGAAGCGACGGGTCTTCTCCCGCGCCGCCTCGTAGGCGTCGGTGGCTCGGGCCGCCAGGGTGTGGGCGGCGCGGTGGATGTTGGAATTCTCGTGTTCGTAGAGGCGGGACAGGCGCTCGATCACCTGACGCGGCTTCTGGGTGGTGGCGGCGTTGTCCAGCCAGATCAGCGGCTTGCCATGCACCTGCTGCTGCAAAATGGGGAAGTCGCGCTTGATAGCATGGGCGTCGAAGGCGCCGACATGGGGGCTGGTGCCGCGCAGGTCGGGAACCAGATCGGGGCGCAGCTCGATGCCGAGGGCGCCGGCTTCCAGAGTCTGGGCCTTGGGTGCGGCGGGTTTGGCGCGGCTGGACAGGCCGAAGCCCTCATCGACGAAGTAAAGCGGGGCCGATGGACCCGAGGCTGGCTGAGTGAACGGCTCCGGCGCGGAAACCGGCGCCTCGGGCGGCGCCGGAACCGGCTGCCCCAGCGTGCTTGCCGGCGGCGAAAGCTCCATCGGCGGGCGCAGGCCGTCCAGGAAGGCGAAGTCACCATGGGGGCGGGGCTGGGGCGTCCCTTGCGGCGGAGGCGGCAGATCGGGAATTGCCGCTTCCGGCAGGTCGGGTGATCCGGCGGGAACGGCCGGGCCGGCGGAATGGTCGGGCGGGACCAGCGAGACCGCCGCTCCCAACAGATTGGGAATGACCCGCAGATCACTCTCACCCGGAATCGGAACCGGAGGCGCCGATGTGGGGTTGATTGGCGCCGCGGCGGGAGTCGCCGCCAGGGGGCCGATCTGGGGCAGGCCGGGAATGGTGGTGGGGGTGCCCACCGAAGGCGGCGCGGGGACACCGGGAGGAACGAAGCCGCCGCTGGGGGCGGTCTCGAACAGGGGAAGGGAGGGCGGCGCCCCCCCGATGCTCGGTGCCGACTGCCCCGGAGCCGCCTGGAACAAGGCGTTGGCCATCTGAGCGATCAGGGACGCATCGGGCGCCCCGGCGAAACTGGCCGCCAGTGCATCCAGCGCCCCGGTGGGCGGAAGAGTCGCCACCGGAGGCTGGGATGTGGGCCGCGCCGTGGACATGGGCGGCGTCATGCGAACTTCTTGTCGTAGTCGAAGTAGTGATCAACCTCGACATCCTCGAGGACCGCGAGGGCATCCTCGGTCAGGACCGCCGCCGAGCAATACAGCGAGATCAGATAGGACGCGATGGCCTTGCGGTTGATGCCCATGAAGCGCACCGACAGCGACGGCGAGATCTCTCCCGGGACGCCCGGCTGGAACAGGCCGACCACGCCCTGGCGCTTTTCGCCGGTGCGCACCAGCAGGATATTGGTCTTGCCGGTCTTCTTGCCCTCGGCGGCGATGGTCAGCTTGTCGCTGGGCACCAGCGGCAGGCCGCGCCAGGTCAGGAACGGGGAGCCGAACAGGTTGACGGTGGGCGGCGGCACGCCGCGCTTGGTGCATTCGCGGCCGAAAGCGGCGATGGCCTTGGGGTGGGCCAGGAAGAACGACGGCTCCTTCCACACCTTGGCGATCAGTTCGTCGAGATCGTCGGGGGTGGGGGCACCCTTGCGGGTCTTGATGCGCTGGCTCTTGGCGGTGTTGGTCAGCAATCCGTATTCGGCATTGTTGATCAGTTCGTATTCCTGCTTTTCCTTCACCTTCTCGATCAGCAGGCGCAATTGCTCCTGAATCTGGTCGATGGGGTGGGAATAGAGGTCGGAGACCCGGGTCTGGACGTCCAGCACCGTGGTCACCGCGTTCAGCGAGTATTCGCGTGGATTTTCCTCGTAGGGGACGAAGCTTTCCGGCAAGTCGGCGTCATTTTGGGGGCTGCACGTGACGTCGGAGGAAGCCTCGGCGCGGCTTTCCTTGACCCGGTTCAGGCGGTAGATGCCGGCCTCGACCGGTGTCCAGGGCAGGAACGACACCAGCCAGCGCGGCGTGATCCCCGACCACTGGGCCCGGGTCTTGGTGGCGTTGGCAAGCTGGCGCGCTGCCTGTTCATTCAAGGTGCGGCGAATCTCGGTGTCCTCGGACATCTCGGCGTCTCCTTAGGGGGGGATTCAGAGGGGTTTGGGATATGGGGACAGTGGGGATTGCCGCAGCGCGACCGAGGCCAGCGCCTCGGTGACGGCGCTGATGCCGGTGCTGCGCAGCGGCCTGAACGGCTTGTCGAAGCGGCGGCACAGGCTTTTGACCTTGCTTTGCGCCTGATGGCTGACGCAGCCCACCGGGAACAGCACGGCGTCGGCGCGCTCCAACTGATTGGACAGCTTGGTCATGCTCTGCTCGACGCCGCCGTCGTGATGAACGAAGGCGCCGTTGTAGTCCTCGACGATCCGGCGGAGATGGGCGACATGCTGATGGCGGCCGCCCACATACAGAATCAGGCGGCCCGAGAGGTCGAGTTCGGCGAGAGAGTCAGGAGCGGAGAAGCTTGCACTCATGGTGGCCTCCTGGCCGGGGTTGCTCTGTTACGGCCATAACACCACACTAATCTAGTAGATTGCAATACGTAAGCGGCGTGGATTATTCTCCCGGCGGTGATGCGCGGATCAGGCAAGGATGGATTCCGATGGCGGAGGATCAAGGTTCGGCGTGGCGGCAACCGGATGGTTCGCCGGTCTCCTGTGCCGAAAAAATCAAGGTGCTGGATCAGAATCTGGCCGAGTTCAGGGCCTTGGCCCTCGACTTCCTTGAGGATGCCACCCTGATGGGGTGCGATGTGGAGGGGGTGCGCCGCCATCTGGTCGCGGAATTGGCCGCCCTGGAGGTTCGATTCCGTCAAATGGAATAGTCGAAGCTCTCATAGGATAGCGCCTTCAGGATTTCCTCCTTGCTGCGCAGAATCTCGGGGTCGTTGGTGGTCCGGATGACGCGGGCGGGAATTCCCGCCACCGTGGAATGGGGGTCGACGGCGCGCAGCACCACCGAGCCGGCGGCGATGCGCGAATGAGCGCCGATCTCGATATTGCCGAGAATCTTGGCGCCGGCTCCGACGATGGCCCCTTTGCGGATCTTGGGGTGGCGGTCGCCGCTTTCCTTGCCGGTGCCGCCCAGGGTGACGTTCTGCAGCAGGGAGACGTCGTCTTCCACCACGGCGGTCTCGCCCACCACCAAGCCGGTGGCATGGTCGAGGAAGATGCCCTTGCCGAAGCGGGCTGCAGGGTGGATATCGGTCTGGAACACGTCCGACGAACGGCTTTGCAAATAGAGGGCGAAGTCGCGTTCGCCGTTGCCCCACAGCCAATGGGCCAGACGGTGGGTCTGGACCGCGTGGAATCCCTTGAAATAGAGGAAGGGTTCGATGAAGCGCCGGGTGGCGGGATCGCGCTCCAGCACGGCGGCGATATCGGCGCGCAGCGCCAGTCCGATATCGGCCTCGGCCTCGGCGGCGCGAGCGAAGGTGTCGGTCAGCAGGGCCAGCGACACCACCTCGTTCTTGAGCCGGGCGGAAACGCGGTAGAACACCGCCGCCTCGAACGAGGGTTGGTTCAACACCGATTCGACGAACAGCGGCGCCAGTTGCGGCGCCTTGCCCAGGGCTTCCTCCGCTTCCTTGCGCAACTCGCTCCAGACCGTATCGGCGAAGTAACCAAGATCGCGGTCTCGGGTGGCGATCAGGGTCAGGCGTCCGGGATGTGTTCGAGCCATGGAGGCGCTCCGTTGTCTGCCGATCAAGATGCTGAGGGCCAGTGTGAGGGGCGGCCGCGGTCGCCGTCAATTGTATTTTCTATTATCTAGTAGAATGGTATTGATTGCGGCGACGGTGTCGCGCTAACGTCTTTTCCAGGAGATCAAAGCCCAAGGAGTGGATTATGACCGTCATTGGAGATGCCGTGGCCGACGTGGACGTGTCGCCGCCCTCGTTGTTCTCTCTCCAGCTTATGCACCTGACCCGTCGCATGTTGTCCTGGCCTCTGGTTCGGCGGGCGGCACCGGCTATCGCGGATTTGGTGCCCTCTTCGGACGCGGTGCCTTCTTCGGACGCGGTGCCCTCTTCGGATGCGGTGAAGGAGATGGAGCGCCGGGTCAAATTCGAATTCCGGCGGCTGGTGGAGAATTCCATCGAGGGTGTGGCAGTGGTCCAGGACGGCCGCGTCCGCTTTGTCAATCGCGCCGCCGCCGCCATGCTGGGATTCGATTATCCCGAGCTTCTGGTTCTGCTGGGATCGGTGTTCGACCTCTTTCCCCCACCGGATCGGGAGCGGGCGGAGCGGCTTTTCTCCCGGTTGCAGAACAAGCCGCAGGGGCAGGCCCGGTTTGCCATGCGGCTGCCGCGCCCGGATCGGGTCACCCTCTGGTGCCAGATCCAAATGCAACAGGTGGATTGGCGCGGCCAGCCAGGTTTGCTGGTGTCATTGGCCGATATCACCCGGAGCAAGACGCTGGAGGAGGAACTGCGGCGGCTGGCCACCTATGATTCCCTGACCGGTGCGGTCAATCGCCGCCATTTTCTGGATCGCGCCGGGGTCGAGATCGACCGCTCCCGCCGTTACCGCTATCCGCTGGCCCTGCTGGCGCTGGATCTGGACCGCTTCAAGTCCATCAATGACACCCATGGTCACGGTGTCGGTGACGCGGTTTTGAAGCGGGTCTCCCGCAAGATTGCGACCATGCTGCGCGACAGCGACGTATTCGGGCGGATCGGCGGCGAGGAGTTCGCCCTGCTGCTTCCCAATGCCGACCTGGAGGGCGCCGCCGTTCTGGCGGAAAGACTGCGGAGCGCTATCGAGGGTCTGGACGTGGTGGCGGGACCGCGGCATGTGTCGCTGTCGATCAGCATCGGCGTGGCCGATGGTCTGGGGGGCTTCGGCGAAAGCGTGGCCGATGGTCTGGCACGGGCCGACATGGCGCTTTACCGCGCCAAGCGGATGGGGCGCAATCGTATCGAGATCGCCAATCCGGCCCGGCCCCCCTATGCGGGGGAGGGGATTTAGGGCTTGGGCAGGCGGGCCTGGAGGGCGATTCCCCCCAGCAGGAGAAACACCCCGGTGGCGGTGATGGCAGCGCCGTAGGATTCAAGTTCCAGGGCGGTGGGAATCCACAATCCCAGCATGGCCAGGATCACCACCCAGCTGGGGGTTGCGCAGCAGGCGATCCAGGTCAGGGACGCCGAGGCCAGGGCGGTTCCCACCGAGCCGGTGGCGGCGAGGACGGCGCCGGTGGGATGGCAGTGATGCCGCGCCAGATGCCAGTGCAGCGACAGCAGCCTCGCCACAATGATGACGATCAGCAGATTGGCCGGCAGAATCTGGACGCTCCATTCCGCCATGGGCAGGTCGGGCACGGCGCGGCCCACCTCGATCCAGGGCTCGCGCAAGGCCACCGCCAGCGCCCAGTCCAGGCTGGGCATTCCGGTCAGCACGTCCCAGACATTCCGATGCCAGGGGTGAAGGCGGAGGTAATCAGGCAACTGCCCGAACCGCGCCATGGCCCCCGTCAGCAGGGCAAGGTAATAGCCGACCACCAGCAGGGCGGCTCCCCTCATGGCTGGTGATCCAGAAAGGCCTGGACCTGGGCGAACAGACTGTCGCGGTTGGTTTCGGCGATGATGAAATCCGCCTCGTCCGTCACCAGCTGGACCCCAGCCCCAGCAGTTCCAGCAACTGATGGCGCAGATCCACCAGATAGGTATCGCCGCGTCCTCTCGGATAGGGGCGATCCACCTTGACATCAGCCACCACCCGGGCCGGGCGTTCGCTGAACACGATGACCCGTGTCGCCATGTATAGGGCCTCCTCCACGTCATGGGTGACCAGCAGGGCGGTGAAGCCGGCCTTGCGCCACAGCGCCACCAGTTCCGACTGCATGGCGATGCGGGTCATGGAATCCAGCTTGCCCAGCGGCTCGTCCAGGATCAGCAGCCGGGGATCGTTGACCAGGGCGCGGGCCAGGGCGGCGCGCTGGGCCATGCCGCCGGACAATTGCTGGGGATAGGCCGTGGCGAAGCCCAGCAGCCCCACCAGCTTCAGTGCCTCGGTGACCCGGTGCTTCTCGGTTTTCAACTGGCCCCGGGCTTCCAGGCCGAGGGCGACGTTGTCGAACACGGTGCGCCAGGGATAAAGGGTGGGGTCCTGGAACACCACGACGCGGGAGGGGGCCGGTCCCCGGATCGCGGCGCCGTCGGCGAGAATGTGGCCCGAAGCCGGCGGCTCCAGTCCGGCGACGAGGCGCAGCAGGGTGGATTTGCCGCAGCCGCTGGGACCGAGCAGGGCGACCAGCTCGCCCGGTTCCACCCGAAGGCTGACATTGTCCAGTACCGGCAGGATCTCGCCCCTCAGTTCGAAATGGTGGTCGATCCGGGAGATGACCAGATCCATTCCGGCGGCGGCCGGACTCTCCAAGGCCGGCGCGGTTGCGGCTACCATCGGACCAATCCTTTCTGCCAGGACAGCATGCGGTTGCGGATAGCGAACAGCAGGGTGACGAGGCCCGAGCACAACAGCGCCATCACCAGCAGGGCGGCATACATGTTGGAATAGGCGGCCCAGCCCTGGGCCCAGCCCAGATACCAGCCCAGCCCGGCCTTGACCCCCATCATCTCGGCGACCACCAGCACCACGAAGGAGGCGGACATGCCCATGAACAGGCCGACGAAGACGTGGGGCAGGGCGGCGGGAATCGCCACCTTGAGGACCAGGAAGCGCGGCTTTGCGCCCAGGGTGCGGGCGACGTCGTAATAGGCCGACGGCACGCTGCACACCCCCGACCAGGTCAGGATGGCCACCGGAATGGCGGTGGCCAGGCCGATCAGAAAGATGCTGGCGCTCCAACTGCTGGGAAACAGGAAGAAGGCGATGGGCAGCCAGGCGGTGGGGGGCAGCGGTCCGATCAGCCGCAGCACCGGATGGCCCCAATAGGCGGCGATCTTCGACCAGCCGATGGCGACGCCGCTGACGAAGCCCACCGATGCCCCGATCAGATAGCCGGTGCCCAGCAGGATGCTGGAGCGATAGGCGCATTCCATCAGGCGCGGCCAGTCGTCGAGATAGGCTTCCAGCAGCGCCTGGGGCGGCGCGAAGAACGGCGGCGGCAGCAGCATCAGCTTGGCGGTGACGATTTCCCAGGCGGTGGCCAGCACCGCCAGGGCGACGGCCCAGGCGGCGCTCCGCCGGATCCGGTCGGTGACCGGCGCCAGCGGCCTTCCTCCCAGCGCCAGGGCCAGGAGCACCGTGCCCAATCCGGTCTGGATGACCGCCAGATGCTCGGTATAGGTCCACTCGTTGAGGTCGGGCCAGTGATGGGTCACCGCCGCGGCAGCGATCCAGGCCAGCCCCGCCGCCACGCCGCCGCTCCAGAAGGCGAAGGGGTGGGCCAGCCGCACCCTTTCCTCCGGCGGGGATTGCTCCGGGATATTTTCCATGGTGGTCACGCTCGCCGCCTCCATCGCCGGTCCTCAGGACAGGACGTCGGCATAGACCCGGTCGGCGTATTTCACTGCGGATTCCGATTTATCCGGCCGGGGATTCCGATTCCAATCCGGCCACCCATTCCGATCCGTTTCCGGCCACCTGTACCGATATGATTTCGGCCGGTCGGAGGGTGCCTGCCCAGCAGGTCTAC
>Ga0316222_1004500_pt1 | contig 12656 bp, 8 predicted proteins | sample TBH18011metaG_FD_206008 | JGI IMG/M metagenome (GOLD analysis project Ga0316222, IMG submission 206008) | Freshwater microbial communities from Trout Bog Lake, Wisconsin, USA - TBH18011 | ecosystem: Environmental > Aquatic > Freshwater > Lake > Hypolimnion/Profundal zone | place: USA: Wisconsin... | reverse complement strand
ATCCCGACTTGGCCGAGCAGCGGGAGGAGTATCGCCGAACGCTCGAGCGCGTCGCCCATTTCTCCGGCCTCGTCGCCGCCGCGACCGACACTGGGCTGCCGCGTCAGGTGCTCGATTTCCTGTGCGCATGGTTCGTCAACCATCTCGTCCGCTGTGACCTCGACATGCGCCCCCATCTTGAGCGCCGAGGCTTGACCGACGTTCCGCGTCCGCCGGATCCGGCGGTCGGCCTGGCGCAACGGCTGGGCCGTCGGCTGGATTTCCTTGGCATCCGCTGGCGCATTTCCCTGTTGGCCCTGATTCCGCTGATCGCCTTCATGGTGGGGGCGGCGATCGGAGCCAACGATCGGTTTCAGGCGGCGGCGGGCATCACCCAAATGCGGTCGGTGGCGACGCTCGGCATCGCCATCGGCGACCTGGTGCATGAGTTACAAAAGGAACGGGGCATGTCCTCGTTATTTCTTGCCAGCAAGGGCGAAAAATTCGGTCCCGAATTGAAGCTCCAACGCGGCAATTGCGACGCCAAGCGCACCGTGCTGGCCGCGGCGATCGCTCGCGAATCCGGGCGTCTCGACGGCACCGAGGCGGCGCTTCGGCTGGTCAAAGCCCATCAGGCGGTGGACGATCTCGACAAGACCCGGGGCGCCGTCGACCGCCAGGAGATCCAGGCCAAGGACGCCATCGGCTTCTACACTGGCACCATCGCCGATCTGCTGTCGGTGGTCGAGGGCATGCAGACAATGTCCGGCAACGCCGACCTGCTGCGCAGCATCGCCGCCTATCTCGCCGTCATCGAGTTGAAGGAGCGCGCCGGTCAGGAGCGCGCCATCGGCGCCGCCGGCTTTGCCGCCGGTAGTTTTTCGGCCGATCTATTTCAGCGCTTCCTCGACCTGGGGGCGGCGCAACGGACCTACCAGCAGGTCTTCCATTCCTTCGCCGACCCGGCGCTGGCCCAGCGCTTCGGTCAAACCACCAGCGGCGCCGTCGCCGACGAGGTGGCGCACCTGCGCAAGGTCGCCACCGAATCCTATACACAGAACCGGCCGCTCACCGTCGATCCGGCCGACTGGTTCAAGGCCTCGAGCGCCCGCATCGAGTCGCTGAAGCAAATCGAGGACGCCGCTGCCCAGGATTTGGCGGCGCGCGGCGAAGCGCTGTTCGATCGCTCGCGTCAAGCCGCGCTGGCGCTGTGCGCGGCCATCCTGATGGTCTTCGTGGCGGTCGTCGCCCTCGCCCTGACGCTGGGGGCCAGCATCGCGCCTCCGCTGGTGGCCATCACGGCGGCGATGCGTCGGCTGGCGGAAGGGGAGCGCACGGTCGACGTCCCCGGCCTCGGCCTTAGAGATGAACTGGGCGAGATGGCCGGCGCCCTGCAGTTCTTCAAGGAGAAGCTGACCGTCGCCGATCTGCTGGCGGCGGAAGGGTGGGTGGAGAACGTCGAACGCCTGGGCCGGCTGGAACGTAAGGAAGCCATGATTGCCAGCTTCGACGCCACCATGGCGGACTTTCTGGTTCGCCTTGGCGGTGCCGCCGAGACGCTGCACGGCATGGCCGGGGTGATGAGCGGTGCCGCCCGCGACACCACCCAGCGCGCCACCACGGTGGCGGCGGCGACCGAGCAGGCGTCGGCCAACGTGCAGACGGTGGCCGCCGCCGCCGAGCAACTATCCGGCTCGATCGCCGAGATCAGCCGCCAGGTCGGGCTGTCGGCCGAAAAATCATTGGGGGCCTCCGAGCAGGCGCGGCGCGCCGAGGCGGTGGTCGGCGACCTTGCCGACAGCGCCACCAAGATCGGCGTCGTCGTCCAGTTGATCCAAGACATCGCCAGCCAGACCAACCTGCTGGCCTTGAACGCCACCATCGAAGCGGCCCGCGCCGGTGAGGCTGGCAAGGGCTTCGCGGTGGTCGCCGGCGAGGTCAAGGGCTTGGCCAATCAAACCGCCCGAGCCACCGAGGAGATCGGCGGTCAAATCGCCTCGGTACAGCGGCGCACCCAGGACGTGGTCGTCGCCATCCGGGACATCGGCCGGATCATCGACGAGATCCGCGAAATCTCGGCCGGCATCGCCGAGGCGGTGGCGCAGCAATCCAACGCCACCCGCGAGATCGCCCTCAACATCGACCAGGCGGCGGCGGGAACGGCGGAAGTCAGCAGCAATGTCTGCGGCGTCCAGGATGCGGCGGGACAGACCGGGCAGGCCGCCGAAAAGGTGCTGGTCGCATCCGACGAGTTGGCGGAACGATCGACGGCGCTGAGCGATACCATTCAGAACTTTCTGGCCCAGGTGCGTATCGCCTGACCATTCGCCACCCCGAGTATTTCGGAGAACGGTTTGATGACGCTCCCTCCTGGGCAAGACGACATCCGATTCGTGGCGCTCACCGCCGTGGTGGCGCACGCGGTCATCAGCATCGACGAAAACAACAAGATTCTGTCGTGGAATTGGGCGGCAAACCCCTCGGCGGCTTCCTTGCCCTAGGCGACGTCCTTCATCGGGACCAGACCGACGATCAAATGCTGAAATTGGTCGCTCCAGCCCGATCCGGCATCGGGGACCAACTCGAACTTGCCGTGAAGGCGGCCGTGCTCGCTGGACAGGACATTTGCCTCAAGGGGTGCCGATATGCCGGTGATGCCGATCCGCACCCGCATCCCCTCCGCGATTCCGTCGGGAAGGCCCGAGGCCATGATGCCTCCTTCGGAGACATTGGTAACCAGGATCGCGTGCGAATTTCCGGATAACGTAACGGTGCCCGCCCGGTCGATCTTGTAGCGCGGCTTGCGGCGACGGTTGACCTCCTTGGTCGAGGTCCGCACCGCCCGCACTAGGACCTCGCGCAGGCGATCGATGCCGCCCGCCACTTCGGCGGAGATGCGGCCGACTTCGCCAGCGCGTTCGCCGGTGGATTGGGCCTCGGCGGAGACGTCGGCGATGCGCTCGGCCACTTCCTGGGCGGCCTCGGTGGTTTGGACCACGTTGCGGGCGATTTCCTGAGTGGCGGCGCCTTGCTCTTCGATGGCGGCGGCGACCGCGGCCGAGACGCCCTGGACTTCGGCGATGGCACCGCCGATTTCGCCGACCGAATGAACCACATCCTGGGTGGTGGCCTGGATCTCGGCGATCTGGGCGCTGATCTCGCCGGTCGCCCGGGCGGTCTGGTTGGCCAGGTTCTTGACTTCGTTGGCGACCACGGCGAAGCCCTTGCCGGCTTCGCCCGCCCGCGCCGCCTCGATGGTGGCGTTGAGCGCCAGCAGGTTGGTCTGGGCGGCGATGTCGTTGATCAGGCCGGCGACCTCGCCGATGCGGCCGACCGCTACCGACAATTGCTCGATGGTGTGCCCGGCGCGGGCCGAGGCCTCGACCGCCGTCCCGGTCACCTGGGTCGCGGTGCCGACCTGACCGGCGATTTCGCGAATCGAGGCGCTCAATTGCTCGGCGGCCGACGCCACCGTCTGGGCGTTGGCCAAGGCTTGGTGGGCGGCGGCGGCGACGCTTTGACTGTTGGTGCCGACGGCCTCGGCCGATATCGCCATACCTTCGGCGCCGGCGGCCATGCGCGAGGTTTGGGCGGACACCTGCGCGACGGCGGAGCGGGTTTCCATCTCGACGGTCTCGGCCATGGCCAGCAAGGCGGCGTTCTTCTCTCGCTCGGCGCGGATGCGATCTTCCTCCTGGGCGCGGCGCAGACGCTCGTTGTCCTGGGCATTTTCCTTGAATATCTGGACCGCCTTGGCCATGCCGCCGATTTCGTTGCGGCGCCCGGTGTCGCTGACCAAGGTGTCAAGCTCGCCTTGGGCCAGGCGCTCCATCGCCCCCGACAGGCGGCCCAAGGCGCCGGTCAAGGATTGAGTCAGGGCAAGCCCGATGGCGATGGCGGCGCCGACCAGGGCGAGGGTCACCACCAGCATGGCGGTGAAGGCCCAACTCGCCCGCTCTCGCGTCGCGCGGGCGATTTGAATCAGGTCGTGGCTGAGGCGGTCTTCCACCTGGTGGAAAAGGTCGATGCGGCGGGTGGCGGCGGTGAACCATTGGCTCGCCGTGACGCCTTGGACCGTGCCGCTGCCAAAGCTGTCGACCGCAACGCGCCGCAGCCGGTCGACCTCGGCGATGATCGGGCCGGCGACGGTGCCGTCGGCGAAGCTCCGCTGGTCGTCGGTGGCCAGGGTGTTGAAGACGCGCAAATAGGTGTCCTGTTCGCTTCCCACCGATTGGAAGCGGCGCAACTGCTCCAGATCGAGGTGGCCGGCGGCGAAGCCGATGGCGCCGGCCGCGCGTTCCTGGCCGGCCCGCTCCTTGGCTTGCATGTAGGCGACGTAGGCCTGAAGGTCGGAGGACAAGCGGACGTCGCGCGCCAATTCGCCCAGGGAGGGGACGACGTCGAGCAGCCGGGCGATCGTCTCGGTGTAATACGAGGTGGCGGCGTTGGGGGCGACGGAAAGGGCGTCGACGCCCTGGCGGTGGGCGGCCAACAGGTCCAGCTTGGCATGGGCGGCGGCGATGCGCTGGGCGAAGCGGCCGCCAAAACGGTCGGCATCGAAGGTGGCGATGCGCTGGCGAACCCGCTCCAACGGCTGGTCGGTCGCTTGGCGCTGGGTGCGCATTTCGGCGGCGAAGATTTGGCCTTGGCTGCCTGCGAAGACCCCGGTGGCGCCGCGTTCCTTTTGCAGTTCATGGACAAGATCGCTCACCTCGGTGGCAAAGGCCGCCAATTCCTCGAACGAGGCCATGTCGGTCATCAGTTGACGCTTCTCGGTCACCAAGCCGACACTGAGGCCGATCAACCCCAACAGCGGCAGCAGCAGGATCAGCAGCACTTGGGTGCGCAGCCGCAGATTGGCGATCAAAGTCGGCATTGCCTTCGTCTCCCGGAATTCGCCGCTATAAGGGGTAGATAGAATAACACTTATATCTTCCTCCGCAATGCGCGGCGATCTTGACGGGCATCAAGGCGGCGGGGGGCGATCGCCGCGATGATCGGGGTTGGCTTGGATTCTGGACTCGGTTCGCCGTGACACATTCGATCGCTTTTCGACTGGCTCCGCCGCAGGAAAGCGCGGCCGAAATCGGCTGCAAGCTCGAGGCGGCAATCGTTGCGCTCCGCGACGACATTGCGGCGGTTGAGCCTGGGTGTCTGGTCAGCGTGTGCCTCGCCCTGCCGGCCAAAATGCGTCCCCGCGATGGGGCATGGGGAGGCGACAGCCGCTGGCTGGCGCCCAGCGACGGGATGCTGCTCCACGGCGCCGGCGTGGCCGCTCGCCTCGAGGACGTCGACAGCAACCGCTTTCGGGCGGAATGCGCGCGCTGGGTCCAACTCGGCGACGAGATCGCTTCGCCGTTGTTCTTCTTCACCATGTCGGCGGCCACGCGGCCGGGGCACTCCAGCCTGTGGCTGCCGCGGGCGCTGGTTCGGGACCGCCCTGGGGTCGCCACGATCATCCTGAGCGCGCGGCGCGACGAATCCCCGGTGGCCGAAATGATCCGGCGGTGGCTGGACGAGCTTCGCCGGTTGTTGCCGGCGAGGGACGGCGAGCCTGAACCCGGCCGCGTCCTCCAGGTGGTCGCCACCCCCGACGATGGGGAATGGTGCGCGCGGGTCCGCGCCGCCACCGCCGCCATCGCCGGCGGCGAGTTCGCCAAGGTGGTCTTGGCGCGCCGGCTGCGCGCGTCATTGTCGGTCGATATCGACGCCAACCAACTGGCCGACCGATTGGCCACCGATCATCCCGAGTGCTGCGTCTTTTCGCTGCCCCATGCCGGCGGTCACGTGGTGGCGGCCAGTCCCGAGCGGCTGGCGGTCAAGCGCGGCACCCAGGTCGTCAGCCACGCGCTGGCCGGAACCGCGGCCCGATGCGGTGTGCCGGACAAGGATGCCGCCGTCGCCGCCATGCTGCTGTCCTCGCTCAAGGAGCGCCGCGAGCATTCCGTCGTGGTCGAGGCCATCGCCGCCGGACTGGCCCAGGTGTGCGACGCCGTCGCCCATGCGCGCATTCCGGTGGTGATGCGGTTGCGTCGGGTCCAGCATTTGTGGACCTCGGTGAGCGGTCGCCTGCGCCCCGGCTTCGGCCTGCTCGACGTGGTGGCGCGGCTGCATCCGACCCCGGCGGTGCTGGGATTTCCCCGTCAGGCGGCGATGGATTGGTTGCGACGGGTTGAGGCTCCCCGTGACGGCCTTTATACCGGGGTCGCCGGTTGGATCGACCGCAACGGCGACGGGGACGCGGTGATGGTGCTGCGCTCGGCCCATGTCGAAGGCCGTGATGCCACGCTGTGGGCCGGCGCCGGGATCATGGCCGAATCAGATCCCGATGCCGAGTTGGCGGAAACCGATCTGAAGCTGACCACGATGCTGGATCTGTTGGAGGGAAAGTGACCGGAGCGGCAGACCTTACCTATCGCTGGGCCTGGGCCTTGCTCGACGGATTCGCCGCCGCCGGTCTGCGGCGGGTGGTGGTCTCGCCCGGGGCGCGATCGACGCCGCTGACCCTGGCCGCGCTGCGTCATCCCGGCCTGGCGGTCGAGGTGGTGGTCGACGAACGCTCGGCGGCATTTTTCGCCTTGGGGCTGGCCAAGGCCGAGCGGGGCCCGGTGGCATTGGTGGCGACCTCGGGCTCGGCCGTGGCCAATTGGTTCCCGGCGGTGGTCGAGGCCGACCTGGCGCGGGTGCCGTTGATCCTGCTGTCGGCCGATCGCCCGCCCGAGCTGCAGGATTGCGGCGCCAACCAGACCATGGACCAGCTTGGGCCGTTCGGCTGCCATGTCCGCAAGTTCCACCAGCTGCCGCCGGCTGAGGCCGACACCGGGTGGCTGGCGGGATTGGCGGCGCGGGCGATGGCGGCCAGTCAGGCGACGGCGCTGGCCGGGCCGGTCCACCTCAATGTTCCGCTGCGCGAGCCGCTGGTCCCTGCCGAGCTGGCGTTGGTGGCTACCGCCGTCGCACCGCGATTGCTGCCTTGCCAAACCCAGGCGACCGCCGAGACGCTGGGGATTCTGGCCGAATTGATGACCGGGACCGGCGCCATCGTCTGCGGTCCCGACGATCTCGGCGACAACTTCCGCCGCGCGGTCACCGACTTGGCGTCGCGGCTGCGGGTGCCGGTGTTCGCCGACGTGCTGTCCGGGCTGCGCTACGGCGCGGCGGCCGGCTCGCCGGTGTTGGCCCATCCCGACCAAGTGGCGCGCGTCGCGGCGCAGGCCGATTGGCTGCTGCGATTCGGTGGCGCGCCGGTGTCACGGGCGATGGGCGACTGGTTGGCGCGGGGGAGGGTCCAGGTGGTGGTCGCCGACCACTCGCGCCCGGCTGACCCGTCCGCAACCGCGACCCATTTTGTCGGCGCCGATCCCGCATCCCTGTGCCGGTCGGTGGGCGGCAGTCCGTCGCCATCCGGTTGGTCCGATCGCTTCGCCGAGTTGGACCGGGCTGCCGCCATTGCAGCCGAACAGTTGTGCGCCGGCGACCGGCCGTTCGAGGGCGCCCTGGTCCGTCGGCTGGTTCGCGCCCTGCCGGCGGGAACGCCTTTATTTCTCGGCAATTCCCTGGCGATCCGCGCCACCGAATGGTTTTCCGGCCGGATCATTACCCCGCTGCGTCCGTTCGGCAATCGCGGCGTCAGCGGCATCGACGGTAATCTGTCGACCGCCTTCGGTGTCGCCGCCGCCTGCGGCCCCACGGTGGCGGTGGTCGGCGACCTCACCTTTCTCCATGACCTTGGCGCCCTGGCGCTGGGGCGGCGCCATCCCTTGACCGTGCTGCTGCTCGACAATGGCGGCGGCGGCATTTTCGACCATCTCGCCCAGGCGGCGCTGCCCGAGTTCGAGCAGGCCTGGCTGACGCCGCCCAGCCTCGATCCTGTCGCCGCCGCCCGCGCCTTCGGCTTACCCTGCGTATCGGCCGCCGGAACCGCCGAGGCGGTGGCGGCGGTGGCGGCCGGACTGGAGCGGCCGGGCGGCTCGGTCGTCCACGTCCCGATCGATCGGGGCCACAGCCTGGCGCGATGCCGGGCCTTGTTCACTGGGAGCGCGACATCGTGACAGCTCAATCCATCGCCTGGGCGCCGGTCGCCGGCCCCGGCTTCACCGACATCCTGTTCGACAAGGCCGAGGGCATCGCCCGCATCACCATCAACCGGCCGCAGGTGCACAACGCCTTCCGTCCCGAGACGGTGGACGAGATCATGACCGCTCTGCACGCAGCCCGGCTCGACCCCGAAATCGGGGTGGTGATCCTGACCGGGGCGGGGCGCGAGGCCTTCTGCGCCGGCGGCGACCAGAAGATCCGCGGCGACGACGGCGGCTATCGTGATGCCAGCGGGGTCAATCATCTCAACGCCCTCGACCTGCAACGGATGATCCGCACCCTGCCCAAGCCGGTGGTGGCGATGGTGGCCGGCTGGGCGATCGGCGGCGGCAACGTGCTGCAGCTGGTCTGCGACCTGACCATCGCCGCCGACAACGCCCGCTTCGGCCAGACCGGCCCCCGCGTCGGCAGCTTCGACGCCGGCTACGGCTCGGGCCTGATGGCGCGAACGGTGGGACTGAAGAAGGCCAAGGAAATCTGGTTCCTCTGCCGCCAGTACGACGCCGCCCAGGCGCTGGAAATGGGGCTGATCAACGCGGTAGTGCCGCTGGACCGGCTGGAGGAGGAAACCGTGGCGTGGTGCCGGGAAATGCTGTGCCAATCACCCACCGCGCTCCGCGTGTTGAAGGCGGGCTTCAACGCCGACACCGACGGGCTGGCCGGCATCCAGGAACTGGCCGGCAACGCCACCGCCCTGTTCTACATGACCGAGGAAGGCCAAGAGGGGCGCGACGCCTTCAACGAGAAGCGGCCGCCGGATTTCGGGCGCTTTCCCCGGCGCCCGTGAGATGACCATCGCCACCTGCCGCCTCCGCCCCTACGCCTTGCCGCTGGTGCGGCCGTGGCGAGCCGCGTCGGCGACCGTAACCGTCCGCCACGGCATGCTGGTGGCGGTGACGGAGCGCAACGGCCTGACCGGCTGGGGCGATTGTGCCCCGCTACCCAGTTCGGGCGAAGCCGGGCACGCCCACGCCTTCGATGCGCTCAGGGCGGCGGCCGCTACCTTGCCCGGCCGCGACATCGACGCCATCGACTTAGGCGGCATTGCCGCCGCCGAGGCGCGCTGGGCGGTCGAGACGGCGCTGCTCGACCTGGCCAGCCGCCGCACCGGCCTGCCGCTGTGCCACGCGCTCGGTGGCGCCGTCAACGTCGCATCGGTCGCGGTCAACGCCGCGCTGGGCACGCTTGACCAGGACTGTGTCGCCCGGGCCCGCGCCGCGCTGGCCAGCGGCTTCGCCATCGGCAAAATCAAGGTTGGCATCGGCAGCGTCGAGGACGAGCGGCTGCGGCTATGCGAACTGGTGGCGGCGACCGGCGGGGCACTGCGCCTGCGCCTGGATGCCAACCGCGCCTGGACCGAACGCGAGGCCGAGCGATTCCTTGGCGGCATCGCCCATCTGCCGATCGACGGTGTCGAGGAACCGGTGACGGCGCCATCCTTGGCCGTCCTGGGACGACTGCAACTGGCATTGCCCTTCGCCCTGGCGGTCGACGAATCATTGGCCGAGTTCGGCGCCCCCGCTTTGTTGGCCAGCCAGGCGGTGCGGCGGCTGGTGGTCAAGCCGGGGCGGATCGGCGGCGTCGCCGCCACCCTGCTTTTGGCCGGGGAGGCGAGGCGGGCGGGGATCGAGCTGGTGGTCACCTCGGTGGTCGATTCGGCCATCGGCATTACCGCCGCCGCCCATCTCTCCGCCGCCCTCGGCGGTAACGCGGTGCATGGGTTGGCCACCTCGCCGTGGCTGGCCGAGGACGTCGCGCCGGCCCCGCGCCTGGTCAACGGGCGGTTACTGCTGCCCAGCGGCCCCGGCCTCGGCATCGTTCCCGATGGCGAGACGGCGTAACGCCTGGCGGTCAGGCTTGCCGGTGGCCAGCAGCGGCAGCGCCGCGACCCGGATCGCCGCCCGGGGGCGCAAGGCGCCGGCGATGTTGGCGCGGCACCAATCGAGCAGGGCGTCGGGGCCGAGGTCGCCGCTGAACACCGCCACCACGATGTCGCCCCACACCGCATCGGGACGGCCGACGATGCCGATGGACTCGATCGCCGGGCATTGGGCGACCACCGCCTCGACCGTCGCCGGGTGGATTTTCTTGCCGCCGCTGACGATCATGTCGTCGGCGCGGCCCAGCACCACCAAATCCCCCGCCGGGGTGATCTCGGCCAGGTCGTTGGTGTGGAACCAGCCGTCGGACAGGCCGTCGCCCGGATTCAGCGTCGGATTGGCGTAGCCGGCCATTACCGCCGGCCCGCGCACCATCAACCGGCCGTCATCGTCCAAGGCCAACTCGATGCCGTCGAACGGCCGGCCGACATGGCCCTGGCGCCACGGGCGCGGCAGGTTTGGCAGGGTGGCCAATTGGGCGGCGGTCTCGCTCATTCCATAGGTTGGCTGGATCGGCCAACCGGCAGCGGCGGCGCGCTCGGCCAAGGGGGCCGACAGGGCGGCGCCGCCGACCAGGACATGGCGGAGCGACGGCGACGGGGCGCGGCCGAAATCGAGCAGCCGCGCCAGCATGGTCGGCACCAGGGAGATGTGGCTGATCCGTTCGGTTTCCAGCGCCCGCATGACGCGGGCGGCATCGAAGCCCTGGTGGATGATGGCTTCGGCGCCGGCCAGGGCGCAGCGGACCAGGATGGAATAGCCGCCGATGTGGAACAGCGGCAGGCAGGCCAGCCAGCGATCGCCCGGCCCCAGCGGGGTGCGTTTGGCCGAGGCGGCGGCGGCAGCGGCCAAATTATCCCCCGTCAGCATCACCGCCTTGGGCCGGCCCGACGAGCCGCTCGTGGCGATCAACAAGGCGAGTCCGTGGGGCGGCCGCCATCGTCCCGGCGGGCAGCGAAGGATCCGCTCGGTGGACAAGTCCCTTCCGTCGCCGACCACCAGCGCGCCGCCGACTTGGTCGAGCAGATCGGCGACGACGGTTGCCGGCAGGGCGGGATCGAGCGGGAACAGCGGCACCCCGAGGAAGGCGGCGGCATTGGCCAAAATCGCCAGCGCCGGGGCCGATTGGGTGATCGCCGCCACCGGCCGACCGGCGCGCGCGCCGGCTTGCTCAAGCAGGTCGGCGGCGGAGGGGCGGGGGAAAGTGGAGGGTGGCGTCATGGTGGTTCGGCTTGTCGCAAAATCCGATGGGCGGGTGGGCAAGGAATAAACCGCGCTGGTCTGGTCAATGCAGTCACCCACGACACGTTGGGCCAGCGCGGAGCCCTGTCGCGACCGCCCAATCGACGGCACATGTCCCAAGGCGACGTTGATCTTGGGTGAGCCCAATGGCCGGTGTGTGCCAGGATCCGCCATAGAGCGGGCACCGACATATTCCATCATCCGCCCCACTGGCTACTCTCCGTCAGCCCCCCCCCCGCAATAGCCGTGCCATTCTGCGCGCCAATTCGTCGGGCGTGACGGGCTTGTGCATCATCTCAAACCCGCTGGCATGGACTTCGCTGATCCGCTCGGGGGCGGTGTCGCCCGTGACGATCAGGGTAGGGATAGGCCGTCCGGCGCGCTTGCCGATCTCGATGGCGGTTTGAGTCCCGGACATTCCCGCGCCCAACCGATGATCGGCAATGATGACATCAAAGCGCCACCCCTCCCGCTCGCCGAGAGCAAGTGCCTCTTCACCAGATTCGGCACCGACCGCCTCGCAATTCCAGCTATTGAGCAGCAATTCAAGTCCCTTGCGGATGGTGGGATTGTCCTCGATCACCATCATGCGCCGCCCCGTGACCACGGCCGCCGATGCGGATGGAATGGATACCTCATGGACGGCATTATCGACGGGCACCGTCACCGTGAACCGCGTCCCGCGACCTTCTCGTGAACGCACCTGCACATCGGCTCCGATCAGGCGGGTGAGGCGCCTGACGATGGCAAGGCCCAACCCAAGCCCTTGCTTCTGGTCTCTCGCCGGATTGGCGACCTGATAAAACTCCTCAAAGATATGCGCCAGCTTGTCCGCAGGAATGCCGATGCCACTGTCCACAATGTCGATTCGAAGTCGATCGCCACGCCGAAAAGCGCCGATGAGCAGGCCGCCGCGATCGGTGTAGCGGATGGCGTTCTCGATGAGATTGCGCAGGATGCGTTCCAGCAGCGCGGCATCGGTTCTGGCCTTCAGTCCCGGCTTGCAATGCAAACGCAGGGTCAGATTTTTCTGACCGCATTCGGGCACATACCCGTCCCAGAGGCGATGGAGCATCCCGCTGGTATCAAGGCTCTGCATCTGCGGTATCACGACGCCAGCATCGATGCGTGATACATCGAGGATGCTGGCAAGCAAGCCGTTCAGCCCGTCCAGCGCGGACTCCATCATATCGACCACCATTGTACCCCGCTCCGTATTCGCCTGGGGCCTTATGGCTGCCAGCAGGAGAACGAGCGATTGAACGGGCTGGCGGAGGTCGTGACTGGCGGCGGCAAGGAATTTTGATTTTGCGAGATTGGCCCGCTCGGCCTCAGCCAACGCCCGCTCAGATTCATCCTTTGCTTGGCGAAGTGCGTCTTCCAACGCCTTCTGTTCGGAAATATCTGTGTTCGTGCCAAACCATTGAATCACCTGCCCTTCTCGGTCGAGAACAGGCA
>Ga0316222_1004493_pt1 | contig 12669 bp, 12 predicted proteins | sample TBH18011metaG_FD_206008 | JGI IMG/M metagenome (GOLD analysis project Ga0316222, IMG submission 206008) | Freshwater microbial communities from Trout Bog Lake, Wisconsin, USA - TBH18011 | ecosystem: Environmental > Aquatic > Freshwater > Lake > Hypolimnion/Profundal zone | place: USA: Wisconsin... | reverse complement strand
GCTCGGTGCCCTCCAACATCGCGGCAACCCGGGGGCCGAGATCCCAGGCCTCGGCGGCGTTGCGTCCGGTCGCCAGCTCGACCAGGGTGGCGAGGGCGGCCTGGCACAGCAGGCAGCCTTTGACCTCGCCACCGAGGGCGGCGATGTGGTCGTCTTCGATGCGAAGCTCCAGGATGACCCGGTCGCCGCAGAGCGGATTGTTGAGCTTGACGGTGGCGTCCGGCGCCACCAGCCGCGCGACCGGGGTAGCGGCCAAGCGCTTGAGGGCGGCGTTGTACATCTGGTCACTGGTCATCGCAGCATCCTGATTGCCTCGCCGACACCGGCCAGCAGGGCGTCGATGTCGGCCCCGTCGTTATAGGGGGCGAGGCTGGCGCGGACGCTGCCCTCGGCCAGGTCCAGCGCGGCGGCCAGCGGCTGGGCGCAATGGTGGCCGGCGCGGACGGCGATACCGCGATCGGCCAGCACTTGGGCGACGTCGTGGGGATGGCAGCCGGCCAGGGTGAACGACACGATGCCGATATCGGATGGTCCGACCGCCCGGGCGCCGTCGAGTCGGGCCAGGCCGTCGCGCAGCCGCGCCGTCAGCGCCCGTTGACGGGCGTGGAGCGCCGGCCAATCCAGGCCGGTCATCCACTCCAGCGCCGCCGCCAGCCCGATCGCCTGGGTCAGCGGCGGGGTGCCGGCCTCGAAGCGGGCGGGGGGCGCCAGGACGGTGAAATCATTGCCCTCGATCTCGGCGACCATGCCGCCGCCCAGGGCCACCGGCGGCAGCCGCTCCAGCAGGGCGCGGCGGCCCCACAGCACCCCGATCCCGGTCGGGCCAAAGCATTTGTGGCCGGAAAAGGCCAGCAGGTCGGCGCCGGTGGCGGCGGCGTCGAACGGTCCGTGCGGCGCCCACTGGGCGGCATCGGCCACCACCACCGCGCCGAACCGGTGGGCGGCGGCGGCCACCGTGGGAAGGTCGGTGACGGCACCGGTGACGTTGGAGGCCATCGTCATCGCCACCACCCGGGTGCGCGGGCCGATCAAGCCGGGCAGGGCGGCGAGATCGAGGCGGCCGGCGGCGGTCACCGGCAGCCACTTGACCACCAGGCCCTTTTCCTTGGCCAACGCCAGCCAGGGCAGCAGGTTGGCGTGATGGTCCAGCTGGCTGAGCACCACTTCGTCGCCCGCCGCCAAATCGGCACCGAGGGCGCCGGCGGCCAGATTGAGGGCGGCGGTGCAGCCTGCGCTGATGACCACCTCGCCCGGCGCGGCGCCGAGAAAGCGGGCGATGGTGGCGCGGGCGGCATCGAAGGCATCGTCGGCGCGCCGGGCGGCGCCATGCAGGCCGCGCCGGACATTGCCGCGGCCACCGGTGTCGAAGGCGGCCATCGCGTCGCTCACCAGGCCCGGCATCTGGGCCATCGCCGCATTGTCGAGGGGATGGCAGCCGGGAGTGAGGGCGGGGAAGGGGGCCTTCATTCGGGAGGCCGCGACATCCTCCGGGGTGTCGACATCGGCGAAGATGGCGTCATCCATCTCGATTTCGACGACCTGGTCGAGGTGGGCGGCGACCACCGCCTTGGCGCCGTGATCGCCACGCAGGGCCAGGATTTCGGGGAAGAAGGCGCGGGCGAACAGCTTCGGGTTGCCCTGGCGGCCACCTTGAACCGGCACGACGATGGCGCCGGGGCGGAAAGCGGCAATCAGGCGGCGGAGCTCGGCTTCGCCGATGCGCGGCATGTCGGCGAGCAGGATCACGGCGCCGTCGGCTTCAAGCGGCAACGCCGCGATGCCGGTGGCCAGCGAACTCGCCAGGCCCAGAGCCCAGCCGGGATTGCGCACCGCCGCTACGCCGGGCGGCAGCGCCGCCTCGACCCGCTCGGCCCCGAAGCCGGTTACCACCAATACCGGGCCAAGGCCGGCGGCCAGCGCCGCCTCGGCGGCGGTGACCACCATTGGCTGGCCACCGATTTCGATCAGCGGCTTGTTGGCGCCCATGCGGCTGCCGCCACCGGCGGCCAGCACGATCGCCGCGATCTTCACGACCATTTCCTGCCCCGGCGGCGCTGGATGATCTCGGCCAGGATTGCCACGGCAATCTCGGCCGGATTGCTGGCGCCGATGTCGAGCCCGACCGGTCCCGACACCCGCTCGACACCGCGGCCGGCCAGCCGCTTCAGCCGTACCGCGTGGGTGCGCCGGCTGCCGAGCGCGCCGACGTAAAAGCAGCCGGCTTCCAGTGCTTGGGTCAGCGCCGGATCGTCCATGCGGGGGTCGTGACCCAGCACCACCAACGCGGTGCGGCGGTCGAGCCGCAGCGCTGGCAGCGCCTCGTCGGGCCAGTCGCAAATCAACTCGACCCCCGAAAAGCGTTGGGCGGTGGCGAAGGCGGCACGGGGGTCAACCACGGTGACGGCATAGCCGGCGGCGGCGGCCATCGGCGCCAGCGCCTGGGCGATGTGCACCGCCCCCACCAGTACCAGCCGCCACGGCGGCCCGTAGGCGCGGAGGAAGCGGTGGTCGTCGAGCGGACCGGTGGTGCTGTCTCCGGTGACCGCCGTCATGCCACCCGACAGGATGTCGAGCACCAGCGCCGCCGGCTCGCCCCGAGCCACTGTGGCGAGGATGGCGGCAAGGGCGGCGGTATCGGCTTTGGCCAGGGCGATGCCGATGCGGCCGCCGCAGGCCAAGCCCACCGACCAGGCTTTGTCGTCGGAGATGCCGTATTCCAGCCGCCGGGGCGGGCCGCCGGCCATCAGCGCCTGGGCCTCGGCGATCACCGCCGCCTCGACGCAGCCGCCCGACACCGAGCCGGCGAAAGTGCCGTCGGCGCGTACCGCCATGTGGGCGCCGACACCGCGCGGCGCCGACCCGTGGGCGCCGACACCGCGCGGCGCCGACCCGTGGGCGCTGACCACCGTGGCCAGCACCGAAGGTTCGGCGGCGGCGAAGGCCAGCACGGCGGTGTCGTCGTCGCCGATGATCCCATCACGATCCATAGCCGCGCTCCATCTCGCCCTAAGGTGCGACCACCGGAGGAACCGGTCAAGCCGGGTCTTGGCGGCCCCCCTCGGCCGCATTATGGTGGACGGGCGAGACGAGGAAACGAGGCCCATGCCCTTCGCGGTGAAGTCAACGCTCGACGTGGTATTCTGGTTCAACGACCAGGCGCTGAACGACAAGGAATATCTGCAGCCGCAGAAGCTGCATCGCTTGCTGTACCTGGCCCAGGCCTATTTCTCGGTGGCCTATCCCGGCCGCAAGCTGATGCCGGCGGTGTTCGTGGTCGACGAATTCGGCCCGTTCGAGCCGACGGTGTTCCACACCTTCGCCTACGGCCGGCCCCACATGATCGAAGCCAACCATATCGGCGAGCCGGCGTCGCATTTCCTCGAAAGCATCTGGCGCCGTTTCGGCGCCTCGACCGCCGACCAGCTGACCAAGCGGCTGGCCCAGCATCCGCCGGTGGCCGAGGCGATGGCCAAGGGCAAGGGCGAGGAAATCAGCTTCCAGGCCATGCTCGACTACTATTCCAGCGAAGCGGCGACGCGAAAGGGTGGCGCCCCGGTGGTGACCGAGGTGCTGCGGCCCCGGGTGCTGCGCTCGCCCACCGGCAAGCCGGTCAGCGTCACCAATTGGATGCCCAAGGCGGTGCCGAAGAAGTCGGACTGACCCCACCGCCAATGGTGCAGGTTTCCGCCGCCTCCGCGCTATACGTTGAGGGGTGGGGGCGGAAAAATCATCGTCAATCCATTGATATGAAACGACAATGTGTGTGGCGGTCAAGTTTTTTCCCCGGCCGCCGAATTTTTCGCTTTTCATGGTTCGAAAACGGCGTATATAGCGGCCTCAGACGTACAGCGCACGTGCTCGGCCAGTGGCCGGTTCAGTAACGGTGTCCAAGGCGTCTCTTGGGTGCGATGGGGGCCGACAGGTCCTCGGTGCTTAGGGGATATTGCTATGAAGCACGCGCTGTCGTGTTCGACCAAATCTTTCGTCACGTCCGCCCATCGGCCGCTGCAGGCCTGGGCGCTGTCGTGGGTCGACGTCCGAAGTACGCTCTAGCGGGTTCGACGGCCCCCCAAAGGTCGTCGTCAACAGTCCGGTCCCTCTCGGAGGGGGCCGGAGCCGCCTTCGTCTTTTGGCCTCGTCAAGGGGCCGCAAAGCGCCGCTGGAGTCTCTTTGATGACCGACAAGATCGCCCGTTTCCTGGAAGAAGTTCGTCCGCCCACCCCGTGCGTGGTGGTCGATCTCGACGTCATCCGCGACAATTACCAGGGATTGCGACGTTGGCTGCCGCTCGCGCAGGTCTATTACGCAGTCAAGGCCAATCCGGCCCCCGAAATCGTCGCCATGCTGGCCACCATGGGCAGCAGTTTCGACGTCGCCAGCCGCCCCGAGATCGAGCTGTGCCTGAAGGCGGGCGCGCTTCCCGAGCGGCTATCCTTCGGCAATACCATCAAAAAGCAGAGCGACATCGCCTTTGCCTATGACAAGGGCGTGCGCCTGTTCGCCTTCGATTCCGAGGCTGAACTCGACAAGTTGGCGGTGGCCGCCCCCGGCTCGCGGGTGTTCTGCCGCCTGCTGATGACCTGCGAGGGCGCCGAATGGCCGCTGTCGCGCAAGTTCGGCTGCGAGATCGACATGGCCCGCGACCTCTTGGTGGCCGCCCGCGATCGCGGCCTCGAGCCCTATGGCGTGTCGTTCCATGTCGGCAGCCAGCAGACCGATTTGGCCCAGTGGGATATCGCGGTGGGCAAGACCGCCATGCTGTTCACCGCCCTCAACCAGGTCGGCATCGAGCTGAAGATGGTCAATTTGGGCGGCGGCTTGCCGGCCCGCTACCGCACCGAGGTGCCCGGCATCGAGCGCTACGCCGACGCCATCACCCATGCCATGACCAACCATTTCGGCAACAACCTGCCGGCGATGATCATCGAGCCCGGCCGTGGCCTGGTCGGCGACGCCGGTATCCTCGAATCCGAAGTGGTGCTGATCTCCAAAAAGAGCTACCGCGACGAGGCCCGCTGGGTCTATCTCGACATCGGCAAGTTCGGCGGCCTGGCCGAGACCATGGACGAATCGATCAAGTACCGCATCGAAACCGACCGCGATGGCGACGGCGAGGAATCGGGTCCGGTGGTGCTGGCCGGCCCGACCTGCGATTCCGCCGACATCCTCTACGAGAAGGCCGGCTACGAAATGCCGATGACCTTGAAGGTCGGCGACAAGGTGCGCATCCTCGCCACCGGCGCCTACACCACCAGCTATTCGGCGGTGAATTTTAATGGGTTCGAGCCGCTGAAGGCGTATTTCATCTGAGGGCGTCGCACTAAATGCCTGTCATCCCGCGCGACAGCGAGGGATCTCAGTCTGGCACGGCGGTGCCGATTTTGGCAAAACCGGCCAGGACGGAATCCCTCACCCGTTGGTTGTCGGGATGACGCCGAGGGGTGGGGTTGCCCCCCAAACAAAAAGCGCGCCCTTCGGCGCGCTTTTCATTTCCGTCCGCTCGCGGAACCCTATTCCGGGTGCTCGTCATGCTCGACCGGGGCGACGATGACGGCGCCGCGTGGGCGGGCCAGGGTCACCACCTTTTCCAGGTCGGCTTCGCTGCACAGGCCCAGCGTCACCGGGTTGCGCGGCTTGATGTTGGTGGCGTTCCAGTGGGTCTTGTCGCGCACCGACTGGATGGTCGGCTTGGTGGTGCCGATCAGCTTGCAGATCTGGGCGTCGGACAGTTCGGGATGGTGCTTGAGGATCCAGGCGATGGCGTCGGGGCGGTCCTGGCGCTTGGACACCGGGGTGTAGCGGGCGCCCTTTTGCTTGGCTCGCGGCTGCGGGTAGTCGGTGATGTTGAGCTTGAGGCGGGCGTCGGGATCGGCCTCGCAACGTTCGACCTCCGGGCGCGACACCTGGCCGTTGCCGACCGGATCGAGCCCGACGATGCCGCTGGCCACCTCGCCATCGGCGATGGCCTGGATCTCCAGCGGGTGAAGGCCGCAGAAATCGGCTATCTGCTCGAAGCTGAGCGCGGTGTTTTCGACCAACCAAACTGCGGTCGCCTTGGGCATGAGCGGCAGAGCCAATGAATCCTCCTATCTGGGCTTCGCGCGCGAGCCATACGACCCGACGCCTCGGCGGCACTCTTTTCAGAATGCGCCGCTAGTTATATTGGACGGTCAACCTTCGGTCAAACCGCTTGGCTGGAAATGCGGGCTTATAGAACCAGAACCAGCTTACCTATATGGGCGCTGGCTTCCATTCGTCGATGGGCGTCGGCGGCTTGGGCCAACGGAAAGGTGGCGTCGACCACCGGGCGGATGCGGCCGGCGGCGATCAGCGGCCACACCTTGTCGGCCAGGCCGTGGGCGATGCGCGCCTTGGTGTCGTTGGATTGCGGCCGTAGCGTCGAACCGGTCAGGGTCAGGCGCTTCAGCATCACCGGCATGAAATTGACCTCGGCGGTCGAACCTTTGAGGAAGGCGATCGAGACCATGCGACCCTCGGTGGCCAGCGCCTTGATGTTGCGGGCTAAGTAATCGGCGCCGACCATGTCGAGGATGACGTCGACGCCCTTGCCGCCAGTCTCCTCCTTGATCACCGCGACGAAGTCCTCGGCGGCGTAGTCGATGGCGCGGTCGGCGCCCAGGCTGCGCAACGCGTCAAGCTTGGCGGCGCTGGCGGTGGTGAAGACCGTGGCGCCGAATGCCTTGCCCAGCTGGATCGCGGTGGTGCCGATGCCGCCCGAGCCGCCATGGACCAAAAGCTTCTCGCCCGCCGCCAGCCGGCCGCGTTCGAACACGTTGTGCCAGACGGTGAAGAAGGTTTCGGGCAGGCTGGCCGCTTGGATCAAATCCAGGCCGGCCGGGATGGCCAAGCAGTGGCGGGCATCGACCGCGACGTATTCGGCATAGCCGCCGCCGGCGACCAGGGCGCAGATTTCGGCGCCCAGCGGCGGCCAGGTCACGCCCTCGCCGAGGGCGGCGACGGTGCCGGCCACTTCCAGGCCGGGCAGGTCCGAGGCGCCGGGCGGCGCCGGGTAGGCGCCCTGGCGCTGCAGCAGGTCGGGCCGGTTGATGCCGGCGGCGGCGACCTTGATCACCACCTCGCCCTTGGCGGGGCGGGGCGTCGGTCGTGTGGCGGGCAGCAACACCTCGGGGCCGCCGGGGCGCGAGATCTCGATGCAGGTCATGCTTTCGGGCAGCATGTCGTCGCTCCATGGTTCGGATCGGCTGCCAAGCTATACGACCGGACGGCTCTTGGGTAGTGGCCGCATGCGTTCCCCGCATAGAAGCCAGCCATTGGTTCTAGGATAGGTTAGTTATGTTGTGCTATGAAGGCACCCCGTCGCCCCATCCCTTGGGGGGAGATGGACCTTCTCATGAACGCGCGATTGGACCAGGCGGGAAAATGGCTGCGACAGTGAAAACGGTTCTCTACATCCGTTTGCCGTGCTGGAAGATCTATCCCGGCGGCGTGGTCTACGTTGCCGACCATATCCACAAGCTGCGTCCCGGCATCGACCAGCATCTGATCGACTTGGCTATCGTGCCGGCCGGCGAGCGTAGCCGCACCATCGCCGCGGCGCTGGAGCGGTTGAAGCCCGATGTCGTCGCTTTTTCGTGGCGCAACATGCAGTCGTTCGGCCCCCATCCCGAGGATGACGCGCTCGATGTGGTGATGAATTTCGAGTACGCGCCCAGCCCTTGGAAGCGGCTGAAATCGGCCTTCGGGGCGCTCAAGATCATCTATGACTACACCTCCGGCCGGCTGAAGAATTTTGGCTATATGAAGCTGGTTCGCCGCATGCTGCCCGACAGCCGCATCGTCGTCGGCGGCACCGCTGTCACCATCTTCGGCAAATACGTCGCCGAGAAATGCCCGAACGATACCGTGGTGGTGATCGGCGAGGGCGAGGACGCCATGCTGTCGGTGGTCGATGGCTTCGAGCGGCCGGCCGGCGAACTCTACTACAAGGATTCGGACGGCAAGGTCACCCACCGGCCGCGCACCGAAGTGTTCGACCTGGCGCGGCTGACGGCGGTCGACTTTCCCTATATCGAGACCATTTTCCCGCGCCTGGCCGAGTATTTCGACACCGATATCGGCGTCCACACCAAGCGCGGCTGCCCCTACCAGTGCCATTTCTGCCTCTACAACAAGATCGAGGGCCATAACCAGCGCTACCGCGATCCCGTCGAGGTGGCCAAGGAAGTCGAGATGCTGAGCCAGCGCTACGGCGTCAAGCGCATCTGGTTCACCGACGCCCAGTTCTGCTCGACCCGCAAGAGCACCGAGCATGTCGAGCAGATCCTCGACGAAATGCTGGCACGCCAGGTCAAGGTCAGCTGGTCGGGCTATATTCGCCTCAACCACATGACCCCGGTCATCGCCCAGAAGATGCTGGCATCGGGGATGAGTAGCCTGGATCTGTCCTTCACCGGCTCGCAAGAGGTGATTGACAAGCTGACGCTGGGCTATTCGCTGACCCAGCAAATGGACGCCTTCCGCATGTTCAAGGCGAGCGGCCATACCGATCAGAAGATCAAGCTGTACATGCCGCTCAACGCGCCGGGAGAAACCGCCGCGACGCTGCAGATGACCATCGACCGCGTCAACGAGGTCTACGACATCTTCGGCCGCGACCACGTGCTGCCCTTCATCTTCTTCATCGGCGTCCAGCCCGGCACCCCGGTCGAGGCGCTGTTGATCAAGTCGGGCTATCTGAAGGCCGGCTACAACCCGCTGACCTTCAATCCCTTCATCATCAAGCGGCTGCTCTACAACCCGAAGCCGCTGGGTGGCCTGATCGGGCGCGCCTACCTCAAGGCGCTGGCGGCGCTCGATCCCACCAGCGAATATATCGGCCGCGCCACCATGGACCTGATCGCCCAGGAATTGGCCAAGAGCGGGCGGCCGATCGTCGTCGCCCCGCCGGCCGAGCCGAAGAAGGTTCCGTGTCCCGAGATATCCGCCTGAGGCCAGCGGGGAGGTTGGGAATGAGTTGGGAAGACTTGGAACCGGCCAAGACGGTGCCGGAGAAACGCGACCTCGAAGTGATGAGCATCGAAGCGCTGGGTGAGTACATCCTCGGCCTCGAGGCCGAAATCGCCCGCGCCAAGGCCACCATCGCCGCCAAGAAGTCGGTCCGCGCCGGCGCCGAGGGGCTGTTCAAGCGCTAGGCGTTTACCGCTCCCGCTTTAGCAGCACCCGCACATCGTCATGACCGTCGAAGGCGTTGGGATAAAGGGCGACGTCCTTGACCCGATAGACCTTGCCCGCCTTGCTGCTGAGGATGCCACCGATGTGGAAGCTCATTTCAGCTTCGAAGTAGCGGTTCACTTCCGCGGTGTCGAATGATTCCGTGATGAGGAAGCGCATGACACCCACCATGTGGTAGTTGGTTGACCTGGTGTCAGTATATGTGCTGATTTATTGTTAATCAATATTTTCAATTTTAACGAATTTCCGCTAATATTACATACGCATTGTTATCGCTCACGCTCCACCAGCACCCGCACGTCATGCTCGTCGTCGTCCTCGTCGCCGCTGACGATCAGGTCCTTAATGCGGAAGATCTTGCCGTTGCGGGTGTCGACGGCGTCACCGATGCGGAAGCTGATGTCGGCTTCGAAGGTTCGGTTTACGTCCCTGGCGTCGAAGGATTCCATGATGACGAAGCGCATGGCGTCCACCATCGGGTTTGATGTTTAGCTGACCACAAGTATAGTCGCGCCAGGAACTGTATTCAATATATTCAATTTTATCGAAATTTAGCACTAATGATGCAAAAAGCCGGCGTCCGAGGGCGCCGGCTCATGCATTTCAGTCAGACTGGCTCAGGCTGCTTTCTGGCCTTCGCCTTCGCTCTTGCCCTCGATCGCTTTGGGCTGGGTTTTGGCTTCGATCTTGATCGTGCGCGGCTTCATGGTCTCCGGTACTTCGCGGACCAGGTCGACGTCGAGCAGGCCGTTGACCAGCGCGGCGCCTTCGACGCGGATGTAGTCGGCCAGTTCGAAGCGACGCTCGAACGACCGGCCGGCGATGCCGCGATGCAGGTATTGCGTGTTGGCATCGTCCTTGTGGGCCTTGCCGGTGATGACCAGGATATGGTCCTGGGCGACGATGTCGATTTCGGCATCCGAGAACCCAGCCACCGCCATGGTGATGCGGTAGTTGTCTTCGCCGAGCTTTTCGATGTTGTAGGGCGGATAGGACAGCGCCGCCTCGTCGAGGCGAGTGGCGGCGTCCAGCATGCGGCCCAGGTGGTCGAAGCCGACGGTTGAACGGAACAGGGGGGTGAGGTCGAAATTACGCATTTTCCAGTCCTCCGAGAAGCAACTGACGAGTGTCGGCAGCATCGGAGCCCTCCTCATGGAGCGGCCCCCGCCACCGCGCGGCCCCATGATTGGCGACCGCGCATAATTGAGATGGGGTGGTGTTGGCGACCGTCAAGTGCGGCTCCATTTGGGTCGATCGGCACCGTCAAGTGTGGCTCCATTTGGGTCACTTGGCACCGTCAAGTGCGGTGCCGGGGCCATCGGAAGGGGCAAGCGGAGACGTTGAAAGGGCCGGAATCCAGGGCCACGTGAGCCGGCGTCGGAGGACGTTCAGCGTGACCCCGGCGCCGCGTGGGCTTACACTGGGGGCGTCCGATCGTCCTCGGGGCTGAGAGCGGCGGTAGGAACCGTGATGGACCGGTGATCAGATGCAGCAGCCCGCTTTCTTCAGTCGCACCTACGACGAAACCTTGGACCTGATGGTCGAGGCCCGCAATTATCTGGCCCATGTCGAGCGGCGGGAACGCCAGCGGGCTGGGCCGATGACCGGTCTCAAGATTTCGTGCGAGGCGTTGCGGGTGACGTCGCGCCTGACCCAGGTGATGGCCTGGCTGATGACCCAGCGCGCCGTCCACCAGGGCGAGATCACCCGCGACGAGGCGATGGCCGAGCCCAACCGGCTGTCCGGCGCCGATGTCTGCCTCGACGAGAGCGCCGCCGAGGACCAGGCCCTGCCTGGTGGCCTGCGCAGCCTGCTCGATCGCTCGCTCCGGCTTTATCTGCGGGTCGCCCATCTCGAACAGCAGATGCTCAGCCGGACGGGATGACCGGGGCGATTAGGCCCGCCAAACCACCTCGAACAGGTCGGTCGCCTCGCGGAAGCCCTTGAGGGCGTGCCTGCCGGCCGGCAGGAAGGTGGCGCCCTTGCCCTGGCCAAGGTCCTTGACCACGGCGGTGCACAGCGTCTGGTCGGTGGCGGTGGCGGCGCAGACCCGGGCGGCCAGCTGCACGGTGGTGCCGAACAGGTCGTCCTCCTCCTGGATCGGCTCGCCGGCATTGAGGCCGATGCGCAGGTGCAACGTTTGTTGCGGCATCCGTTCGTTGTGGGTGGCGACGTTGCGCTGGATGATCACCGAGGCCTCGACCGCACCGGCTGCCGAGGCGAACGAGGCCATGATGCCGTCACCGGTATGCTTGATTTCGCGGCCGCCGAACTGGGCGACGGCCGACCGCACGATGGTGTTGTGGCGCCGCACCACCTCCTGCGCCGCCATGTCGCCCTGGGCCTGGGTCAGGTCGGTCGAACCGACCATGTCGGTGAACATCACGGTGACGATCGAGGCCTTGGTTTTTTCGGCCGGCCGGTTCCACTCCTTGATCGCCGCCTTCAACTCGCCATGGGCCGTCGCTTCGCGCCCGCCGAGGAAGTCCTCCATGGCGGTGCGGCCGGCCAGCATCATCCGCATGTATTGCGGCTCCATCAGATACTCGCCGATCTTGCCCTGGAATTTTCGCGCCAGGTCGGGGCTGGTGCCTAGCGTCTCCAGCGCCGCGGTGGTCAGCTGGCCGCGCTCGGTGCCGCCCAGCTTACGGATCTCGCACAGCGCCTCGACGCCGCCGGCGAGATAGAGGTGAAGGGCGAATTTGTTGTAGTTGTCGAGCACCGCCGCGACCGCTTTGACGGCGTTGACGGCGCCGCCAAGGAAGGCCATCAGGGTCGAGCGGTGGTTTTCGGCGGCCGGGGCCGGGGCGGCCTCGGTCAAATCGTGTCCCGCCTGGTCGTGCGACGCCGCGTCCTGTTCCGCATCGGGGCGGATTTCGGGCAGGTCGTCCTCGTCGAAGCCGGCGGGGACGGGTGGTTCCTCCTTCTCCTCGGCCGCGGCGTGCTCGGCCGGCGGTTGCAACCAGCTGGCGGCGGCTTCCTCGGCCAGGGCGGTGGCGGCCAGTTTGTCGAGCGAGCGCTTCAGCTCGGCGGCGCGGGTGGACCGGGCGGCGGCCTTGACCTCGGCCGCCGTCGCCACGCGCAGGCCAGGCCTGGCCTGGCCGTGGCCGGCCGGGCGCGGCAGGAAGCGCACGCAAAGCGGCACCGCCACCATCAGGAAGACCAGGATGAAGATGGCGAACAGCAGGCGGCCGTAATTGTCCTGCTGCAGGTCGACGGTCAGCCCCCACTTCCACAAAATCAGGATGATGTCGGGGGTGAGGCGTACCGAAGCCATCGCCAGCCCCAGCGCCAGCAGCAGGATCGGCACCAGGCGGGCCACGACGGGGGCTGCCACCGCGGTGACGGACGGCTTGGCGACACCCGATCGGCGGCTTGGCGGCTGGGATGCGGCCGGCTTTGGCTTGCGCGGCGGTGGCCGCTTGGCCTGCGAACCGCCGGGGCGGGACTGAAGAT
>Ga0316222_1004492_pt1 | contig 12669 bp, 12 predicted proteins | sample TBH18011metaG_FD_206008 | JGI IMG/M metagenome (GOLD analysis project Ga0316222, IMG submission 206008) | Freshwater microbial communities from Trout Bog Lake, Wisconsin, USA - TBH18011 | ecosystem: Environmental > Aquatic > Freshwater > Lake > Hypolimnion/Profundal zone | place: USA: Wisconsin... | reverse complement strand
CCGGCCGCACGGTTTGGCCGTGCGGCCCGGCTGCCAGGTGCCGCAGACGCGGCATTCCACCATGGCCTCGGCCTCAATGCCGGGAGCCTGCCGGGGAGACGCCTTCGGTCTGGGCACGGCGGCGCCATGCTTCAACTCGGCGACGCGGGCCAGATACTTGAAGCCGAACCAGACGATGGCGACGACCGCGACGGTCAGCAGGAATTTTCCGAACATGCCGCCTTTATCGCCCGCCCAAGGCGCAGGGTCAAGGACAGCCCAATGCCTGGGCTCCGCGCAGCACCGCCTCCGCCGCCTCGGTATAGCCGCCGGTGTCGCGGTGAAGCACCAGCCCCGGCAAGATCTCCAGCGGCGCCCGCGATCCCTTGCGGGCCAGCAGGATCACCCGCCCCGCCGGGCGCCCCGGCTTGGGCCAGAGCGGCATAATCCGGATCGCGCCGACCCCCCTGCCCTCCAGCGCCGCCAGCAGATCGGCCAGGCGGTCGGCACGGTGGATGACCGCCAACCGTCCCTTGGGCTTCAGCAGCTTCACCGCCGCCTTGAGCCACCGGACCAGATCAGCCTCGCCCTCCACATTGGCGGCGGCCTTGATGGCGACCGGCGGCGCGGTTCCCCGCTCCGGGCGATGAAAGGGGGGATTGGTCATGACATGGTCGAACCCTCCCAAATCCAGGGGCGGCGCCGCCACCGAGCCTTCCACCACCCGAAAGCTCTCCGCACGGCCATTGGCTTGGGCATTGTGCCGCGCCAGCTCCGCCAGACCGGGCTGGATCTCCAGGCCGGTCACCCGCGACTCGGGCAGACGGGCCAGCAGGCACAGGGCCGCCGCCCCGACGCCGCAGCCTAGATCGAGTACACTGGCCCCCGGCTCCGGCGACACCGCCGCCGCCAGCATCACCGGATCGATGGCGGCACGATAGCCGCCGGCCGGCTGGCACAGACGCAGACGCCCCCCCAGCAGGAGGTCCTCGGTAACGTCAAAGACGGATGATTTAGAGCGTGTCATCAGTTAGCACATGGCCGCGGTGCCGCCCCGCAGGGGCAAACGACGCCCGCAGGGCGGCCCCGAGCAAATGCGAGGGGTGGGCGAAGCCCACAGGCGAGGGATTTGCGCGGCTGGGCAGGCGCGAGGAGCGACATGGACTGGATGTCCATGAGCGACGAACAACGAACCCAGGCGCGGAAAGGCCCGCGTCCCACTGCGCGCTTGCGCGCGATTCAATGGATTGTCGGCGAAGCCGACGGGGGTTGCGCCGAAATTGGCCGACTGATGTGTCGAAAATCTCGACCGTAGCTCCGCTACGCTCATCGCTCTTCTCCTTTCATTCCGCCAATTTCGGCGGCAACGCAGCTCATGCGGTAACTGACGACACGCTCTGGGCATGAATCGATCATAATCGGGTGAATGAGGGAGATGTAAGCTTGACCGACTTTCCGCCGCAACACTATGTTCATGAGCAAGTGTGAGTTCATGCTGCGGGTCGAGTCGGTCCCGCGCGGGAGGGAGTTTCGGCATCGTGGCGATCGTGGTCAGTTTCGAGGACGAGCGCGGCAGGAAAGCAAAAAGCCTCGACGCGCTGGTGGCATTGGTCAAGGACGACCTGCAGAAGGTCAATCGCACCATCGTCGAACGCATGCACAGCCCGGTCGAGCTGATTCCGCAATTGGCCGGCCACATCATCGCCGCCGGCGGCAAGCGGTTGCGGCCGGTGCTGACCCTGGCCTCGGCCAAGCTGGCCGGCCATGACGGCGAACGCCACATCAAGCTGGCCGCCTGCGTCGAATTCATCCACACCGCCACCTTGCTGCATGACGACGTGGTCGATGAATCCGATCTGCGGCGCGGCCAGGAATCCGCCAACGCCCTGTTCGGCAACAAGCCCAGCGTCCTGGTCGGTGATTTTCTGTTCTCGCGCTCCTTCGAGCTGATGGTCGAGGACGGTTCGCTGGCGGTGCTGGCCATTCTGTCGCGGGCATCCTCGGTGATCGCCGAGGGCGAGGTACTCCAGCTCATTACCGCCAACGACACCGAGACCAGCGAGGATTCCTACCTGGAGGTCATCCGCTCCAAGACCGCCGCCCTGTTCGCCGCCGCCTGCCGCATCGGCGCCGTGGTGGCGGACCGCCCCAAGATCGAGGAAGAGGCGCTGGAATCCTACGGTCTCAATCTGGGGATCGCCTTCCAGCTGATCGACGACGTCCTGGACTATTCCGCCAAGCAGGCGGTGCTGGGCAAGACGGTGGGTGACGATTTCCGCGAGGGCAAGATCACGCTGCCGCTGATTCTGGCCTTCCGTCGCGGCGACGACGAACAGCGCACCTTCTGGCGCCGTTGTGTCGAAAAACTCGAACAGGAGGACGGCGACCTGAACCGGGCCATCGCCTTGATGGAAAAGCACGGCAGCCTCGCCGCCACCGTCGCCCGCGCCCGCCATTACGGCGAGATCGCCCGCGACGCCCTGGGGATCTTCCCCGATTCGCCGGTCAAACAGGCGATGATCGACGTCATCGATTTCTGTATCGACCGGGCCTATTGAGTTACGGTGTGCCGTCAGTTGGCACACGCCCTAATCCGTCCAGAATCGGGCAATCGGGATGATCGTCGCCGTGGCAGCGGCGGGTGAGGTCCAGCAGGGTCCGGCGGATGGCTTCCAGCTCGGCGATCTTGCCTTCGATGGCCGCGACGTGATTGAGGGCGATGGCCTTGACGTCCGAACTGGCGCGCGACCGGTCCCGCCACAACTCCAGCAGCCCCGCCACCTCCGCCACCGAGAATCCCAGCGAGCGGGCGCGGTGGATGAAGCGCAGGGTCTCGACCTCGTTGCCGGTATAGGCGCGGTAGCCCGCCGCATTCCGCCCCGCCGCCGGAATCAGGCCGATGGATTCGTAGTAGCGGATGGCCTTGGCCGAAACGCCCGAGCGTTTGGCAGCCTCGCCGATATTCATGCCTTCCTCCAGCGCCGCAGCAGCAGCGAATTGGACACCACCGACACCGACGACATGGCCATGGCCGCCCCGGCGATCACCGGAGTCAGCAGACCGGCGGCGGCGGCGGGAATGGCCACCACGTTATAGGCGAAGGCCCAGAACAGATTCTGGCGGATCTTGGCGGTGGTGGCGCGCGAAATGGACAGCGCCTCGGCCAGCAGTTCCAGATCGCCCCGTACCAGGGTGATGCCGGCGGCCTGCATGGCCACGTCGCTGCCGGTTCCCATGGCGACCCCCATATGGGCGGCGGCCAGGGCGGGAGCGTCGTTGACGCCGTCGCCCACCATGGCCACCACCCGCCCGCCGGCCACCAGGGCGGCGATTTCGGCTGCCTTGTCCTCGGGCAGCACCTCGGCCACGACCCGGTCGATGCTGACCGCATCGGCGATGATGCGTGCCGCCAGGGCGTTGTCGCCGGTCAGCATCACCGTCTCGACCCCCAGCGCCTTCAGCGCCGCCACCGCCTTGGCGGCATTGGGCTTGACCGGATCGGCCACGGCGATGAAGCCCAAGCACGTTTTCCGAACTCCGGCCACGCTTTGCGTGGCCGGAGCCTGAAGAACCTGCGATTGGTTCAAAATCCCGCAGGATTGGCCCCGGCCGGCCTCCGCCGCCCACATGATGGTGCGGCCCAGCGCTTCTTCCGCCGCCGCCGCCTCGGCGAGACCCGACAGGTCGACGCCCTCCTCGGTCATCAGCCGGCGGCTGCCGAGCGTCAGCCGGCGTCCCGCCACCGTGGCCACCAGCCCACGGCCGGGCAGGCCGCGAAAATCGCTGACCGGCGCCAGATTTTCCGGCGGGACCGCCGCCAGAACGGCGCGGGCCAGCGGATGCTCGCTGCCTTGCTGGGCCGAAGCGGCCAGAAGCAGCAAGCCGTCGCGGTCGCCTCCGACTGCCATGACCGAGATCACCTTAGGGCGGCCTTCGGTCAGGGTGCCGGTCTTGTCGAACACCATCACCGACACTTTATGGGCAAGCTCCAGCGCCTCGGCATCCTTGATCAGGATGCCGCGCCGCGCCGCCACCCCGGTTCCGACCATGATACCGGTGGGCGTCGCCAGCCCCAGGGCGCAGGGGCAGGCGATCACCAGCACCGAGACGGCGGCGACGAATGCGGTCTGGAACTCGCCGGCCACCAGCCACCAGCCCAGGAACACCGCCAGGGCGATCACCACCACCACCGGCACGAACACCGCCGAAATACCGTCCACCAGCTTTTGCACCGGCGCCTTGCTGGCCTGGGCGCCCTGGACCATACGGATGATGCGGCTGATGGTGGATTCCGACCCCACCCGCGTCGCCACCAGCCGCAGCATCCCGTCACCGTTGACGGCACCCGCCACCACCGGATCGCCCTTGGCCTTGGCCACCGGCAGGCTTTCGCCGGTGATCAGCGATTCGTCCAACTGGCTCTGGCCGTCCACCACTTCGCCATCCACCGGCACGATCTCGCCCGGCCGCACCACCACCATCTCCCCCACCGCCACCAGAGCGGCGGGAACCTCCAGGATCACGCCGTCGCGCTCGACCCGGGCGATGTCGGGACGCAGCCGCATCAACGCCCGGATGGCGCCGGCGGCCGAGTGCCTGGCCCCGGTCTCCAGCATCTTGCCCAGCAGGACCAGGGTGATGACCACGGCGGCGCCCTCGAAATAGAGATTGCCGTGATCGGCATCGCCCACCGCCACATGCCAGGCCGACAGGCCGAAGGCGGCCGAGGTGCCCAGCGCCACCAGCACGTCCATATTGCCGACGCCGCCCCGCAGCGAGGTCCAGGCCCCCTTGTAGAAGCGGCCGCCGATCCAGAACTGCACCGGCGCCGCCAGGACCAGTTGCAGCCAGGGCGGAATCATCACATGCAGGCCGGAGAGATCGAGCATCATCTGGCCCACCAACGGCAGGGTCAGCAGCGCCGACACCGCCAGCAGCAGCCGGTGATGCCGGGACAGGGCGGCGTATTCGGCCTCGGCCCGGTCCAGATCCTCGTCGCCCGATTGCGTCAGATCAGCCTGGAAGCCGGCCCTGACGATGGCCGCCACCAGCTGTTCCGGCTGGGTCCGGGCAGGATCGTAGCGGATATCGGCCCGCTCGGCGGCCAGACTGACCAGGGCGCGATCAACCCCCTCGACCTTGGCCAATACCCGTTCCAGCCGCGTCGAGCACGCGGCGCAGGTCATCCCTCCGATGGGCAGGGACAGGGTGGCGGGGGGCGATTGATGAGTCATGGCCGGGTCCTTTCCATTATCCTCGGACCATAGTTGGGCTTCCCGTCACGGGAAGGTCAAGGCACTTCGACTGGAGATGGCGACAGGCCAATCTCCTTGCCGCATGACCGGAATGCCGCTATCAATGAATCTACGGATCCATCACGGAACCACGAGGGATCATGAGCCGGATTCTGGTCGTCGAAGACACCAAATTGATGCAGGAAACGCTGGTCGATGTGCTGAGCGCCAACGGTCACCATATCGTGACCGCCGACAACGGCCAGCAGGCGGTCGAGATGGTGGCGGGCGGCCAGGAGTTCGACATCATCGTCACCGACATCATCATGCCCGAGATGGACGGCATCCAGACCATTCTGGAATTGCAGAGCTTGCTGCCGGCGGCGCGCATCATCGCCATTTCCGGCGGCAGCGCCCGCATGGAAAAGTCCCAGGGCCTCGCCACCGCCCAACGGCTGGGCGCGGTGGCGGTGCTGGAAAAGCCGTTCGAGGTGGATGCCCTCCTCGACGCCATCAACGCCGCCGCGAAGGCCTAATATTCCGTCCCGCTCCGGGTCTCGTCCAGCGTCCGGCGGACATAGGCCCAATAATCCCGCGCCCCCGCCACATCTTCCGACGGCGCATCGGAATTGATGCCGGTCCAGGCGGTGCCGTTCTCGAACCCGCTGGGGGCCGCCAAATGGATCACCGGCCGCCCGGCCTCGGGCACCGGCGCCGGTTCGGCCGGGCGATGGGCCTCGGGAAAGCCCAGTTCGATCGCATCGTCGCCATGACCGAAGATCCAGTCGCACAACGACTGCGACCAGGCGACGAAGTCGTCGCGGTCCGCCGCCGTGGCGAACTCCAGAATCTGCCTGGCATAGGCGTAGGTGAGGCCGGCATAGGCGCGACCGTCGCCGCGCTGGCCGCGGGAGGCGAAACGGCCCAGCAGCGCCGGCTTGCCGAGATGGCGATCGGCTTCCCGCGCCATGTCCCTGCTGCCCTCGGCATCGTAGAACTGGCCCACATGGGATGAAAGCTCGGTCAGGAAGGCGTCGATGGCCGCGCGGCTGGCCGGCTGCTCCAGCACCACATAGACGTAGAGCGGCGGAAGCGCGACGGCGCGGTGTTCGTTGCCCTTGACCAGGTCGGTGACCGCCTCCTCGGGAATGTCGTCTTCCACCGAGTAGAGTCCGCCATCGGGAAAGCCGATGAACGCCCCGGCGATGGCGCCGACGCCGTCATCCACATAGGCATATTCCACCAGCCGGAACGGAGCCAGTTCGCGCCACAAGGCGGTGGCGGCGGGATTGGCCGGCGCCCGCGTCTCGCCCTCGGCGGCCTGCTCGGCCAACAGGGTCAGGAAGGCATCCACCGCCCGCGTCGTATCGATGCGGATACGGATAACGTCATCCATGGACTCTTGCGGCACGGCGATCCTCCCCCGGAATGCCGGCGGATTGTACCAGAGAAGGCCTGAAAAAGCTCCATGCCAAGCTTCGCGGTTGACACCACCGCGTCCACGAGTAGGTTTCTCGGAAGCGGGGCCAACAGGATGAGTGGATGGAATATTTCCTCCAGCAATTGATCAACGGACTGACGCTGGGGGCGATCTACGGCCTGATCGCCATCGGTTACACCATGGTTTACGGCATTATCGGCATGATCAATTTCGCCCATGGCGAAATCTACATGCTGGGTTCGTTTATCTCGCTGATCGCCTTCCTCGCCGCCACCACCCTTGGCGGCACCTCGGTTCCCCTCGCCCTGCTGGCGACCCTGTTCGCCACCATGATCTTCACCGCCTTGTGGGGCTGGACGGTGGAGCGGGTGGCCTATCGGCCGTTGCGCGGCGCGCCGCGTCTGGCGCCGCTGATTTCGGCCATCGGCGTCTCCATCGTGTTGCAGAACTTCGCCCAACTGGCCCAGGGCGCGCGGGTCAAGCCGCTTCCGCCGGTGTTTCACGGCGGCATCACCTTGATGAGCGGCGAGGACTTCACCGTGTCGCTGAACTGGCTGCAGATGATCATCATGGCCCTGACCCTGGTGCTGATGCTGGGCTTTACCTGGGTGATCGGCCGGACGTCGCTGGGCCGCGCCCAGCGGGCGACCGAACAGGACATGAAGATGGCATCGCTGCTCGGCATCGATGTGGACCGCATCGTGTCGGCCACCTTCGTCATGGGGGCGGTGCTGGCCAGCGTCGCCGGCCTGATGGTAACGCTGTATTACGGGGTGATCGATTTCTATATCGGCTTCCTGGCGGGGATCAAAGCCTTCACCGCCGCCGTGCTGGGCGGTATCGGCTCGCTGCCCGGCGCCATGCTGGGCGGCTTGCTGATCGGGCTGATCGAAGCGTTGTGGTCGGGCTATTTTTCCATCGAATACAAGGATGTCGCCACCTTCGGCATCCTGGTGATGGTGTTGCTGTTCCGGCCCACCGGCCTGCTGGGCCGACCGGATGTGGAGAAAATTTGACGTGGCGGCGCTGCGGGACGCCGCCCTGGCCGGACTGGTCGCCGGCGCCCTGGCGCTGCCCATGCTGGGCTTCCGGCTGGTGGACGGCGTCACCGGCCTGACCCTGGCCGGCCACTTCGATCTGGTGGCCTGGGCGGTGGGTCTGGTGTTTTGCGGCCGCCTGCTGATCCGGCTGCTGCCGCCCCTGCCCGCCTTGCCGGCCCTGCCGGCCCGCTTTGGCGACCTGCGCCTGAAAGCCGGCTGGCTGCTGGCCGGAATCGCCCTGATCCTGCCTTTCCTGCCCTTCGCCGACCGCAATCTGGTGGATAAGGCCACCCTGGTGCTGATCTACATCATGCTGGGCTGGGGCCTCAATATCGTGGTCGGGCTGGCCGGATTACTGGATCTGGGCTTCGTCGCCTTCTACGCCGTCGGGGCCTATTCCTATGCCCTGCTGTCGCAGACCTTCGGCCTGTCGTTCTGGGTCTGCCTGCCCCTGGCCGGGCTGTTGTCGGCCGGTTTCGGGCTGGCGCTGGGATTTCCGGTATTGCGCCTGCGCGGCGATTACCTGGCCATCGTCACCCTGGGCTTCGGTGAGATCATCCGGGTGATCCTGCAGAACTGGCAGGAGGTGACCGGCGGCCCCAACGGCATTTCCGGCATCGAGCGCCCCAGCCTGTTCGGGCTGTCGTTCAAGGCGGTGGCGCCGGAGGGACAGCAGAGCTTCGCCGCGTTCTTCGGCATCGACTATTCCTCCGAACAGCGGGTGATCTTCCTCTATTTCCTGATCCTGGCCTTGGCCCTGGCCACCAACCTGTTCACGCTACGCATCCGCCGTCTGCCGGTGGGCCGCGCCTGGGAGGCGTTGCGCGAGGACGAGATCGCCTGCCGCTCGCTGGGGATCAACCCCACCACGGTCAAGCTGTCGGCCTTCGCCCTGGGGGCCATGTTCGCCGGCTTCGCCGGATCGTTCTTCGCCACCCGCCAAGGCTTCATCAGCCCGGAAAGCTTCACCTTCATCGAATCGGCGGTGATCCTGGCCATCGTGGTGCTGGGCGGCATGGGTAGCCAGATCGGCATCGTGCTGGCCGCCCTGCTGCTGGTGGGCCTGCCCGAATGGTTCCGCGAGTTGCAGCAATACCGCATGCTGGCCTTCGGCGGCGCCATGGTGCTGATCATGCTGTGGAAGCCCTCCGGCCTGCTGTCCCACCGGGCGCCGACCATCCGGCTGGGAGGGAACCCATGAGCGAGCCTCCAGCGTCCGGGGAAGCCTTGCTGGACGTCGACCATGTGACCATGCGGTTCGGCGGATTGTTCGCGGTCAACGACCTGTCGTTCTCGGCACGATCGCGGCAGATCACGGCGGTGATCGGCCCCAACGGCGCCGGCAAGACCACCCTGTTCAACTGCATCACCGGCTTTTACAAACCGCAGGTGGGGCGGTTGACCCTGCATCATCCCCAGGGTCCCCTGCTACTGGAGCGGCTGGACGACCACGTCATCAGCCGCCGGGCGCGGGTGGCCCGCACCTTCCAGAACATCCGGCTGTTCGCCAGGATGAGCGTGCTGGAAAACCTGATCGTCGCCCAGCATACCGCCCTGATGGCCGCCTCGGCCTTCTCGCTGGCGGGGCTGCTTGGGCTGCATAGGTACCGCGACGCCGAGCGGCGCGCCGTGGCCAAGGCGCGGCACTGGCTCGACCGGATGGCATTGACTGGCCTCGCCGACGAAGCGGCCGGCAGTCTGCCCTATGGTCATCAGCGCCGGCTGGAAATCGCCCGGGCCATGTGCACCGATCCGCTGCTGCTGTGCCTGGACGAACCCGCCGCCGGCCTCAATCCCCGCGAGTCGGCCGAACTCAACCGGCTGCTGCGCTCCATCCGCGATCAGGACGGCATCGGCCTGCTGCTGATCGAGCATGACATGAGTGTGGTGATGGAGATTTCCGACCATGTCGTGGTGCTGGATTACGGCAAGAAGATCGCTGAGGGCAACCCGGCCGAGGTCAAGCGCGACCCGGCGGTGATCCGCGCCTATCTCGGCGAACCCGACGATGCCGATCTGCCGCCGGAACCGACCGGGAGCGCATCATGCTGAGGGTGGAAGGGCTGCAGGCGGGCTATGGCAATATCCAAGCGCTGCACGGCATCGACCTGGAGGTGGCCGAGGGCGAAATCGTCGCCCTGGTGGGGGCCAACGGCGCCGGCAAGACCACCCTGCTGATGACCATCTGCGGCAATCCCCGCGCCAGTGCCGGCCGGGTCCGGCTGGCCGGCGAGGATATCACCCCCCTGCCCACCCACCAGATCATCCGCCGGGGATTGGCCCATTGCCCGGAGGGACGGCGGATCTTCCCGCGCATGAGCGTGCGAGAAAACCTTCAAATGGGGGCCGCCACCGCGCCGCCGGCCCATTTCGGGCAGGATCTGGAACGGGTGCTGACGCTGTTTCCCCGCCTCAAGGAACGCCTGACCCAGCGCGGCGGCACCCTGTCGGGGGGAGAGCAGCAGATGCTGGCCATCGGCCGCGCCCTGATGAGCCGGCCCAAGGTGCTGTTGCTGGATGAACCGTCGCTGGGGCTGGCGCCGCTGGTGGTGCGTCACATCTTCGAGATCATCGCCGCCATCAACCGCGATCAGGGCGTCACCATCTTCCTGGTGGAACAGAACGCCTATCACGCCTTGAAACTGGCCCATCGCGGCTATGTCATGGTCAATGGCCGCATCGCCCTCGGCGGCAGCGGCGCCGACCTGCTGGCCAATCCCGAAATCCGCGCCCATTACCTGGATGGAGGCGCCGCATGATCACCTCCATCGCCGTCCTCATCGGCCTGACCCTGGTGCTGTTCGGCGGCTGCGCCTTCATGACCGGCCAAGCCCTGGCCGCCACCTGGAGACCGTGGTGGCTGGCGCTGGTCTATGGCCTGATGCTGGGGGCCGCCGATCGGTTCCTCGGCTTCGCCCTGTTCCAGGGCCAGTTGCTGTCGCTCCCGGGCTGGCTGCTGGACAGCGCCATCCTGATCGCCATCGCCCTGGCCGCCTTCCGCCTGACCCGGGCCAGGCGCATGGCCAACCAGTATCCCTGGCTGTACCAACGCACCGGCCCGTTCAGTTGGCGGAAACTGTAATCCCGGCGAGCCAATGAATTGGCTCGCCTCTTTGCCCTCACTGTGGGCTTGTGGGCTTCGCCCATCCGCCGATGGCGGACCGCCTTCTGCGTCCCTCGCCCTTCGGGCTGCGGCGCCCACCCCTCGCATTTGCTCGGGGCCGCCCTTCGGGCGTCGTTTACCCCTTGTGGCCTCCGGCCCATCCCTTCGGGACCGTCTTCGACGTCGCTTGCCCTGCGGGCTGCGCCGGGACCGCATCTGCGATGCGTCGTTCGCCCCTGCGGGGCAGCACGGCCTTGCCGTCTCGCCATCGAACTGAGAAGCTCAGTTCGATGGTTCGGCGGTATAACTCAGCCCTTGGTCAGCGCCTGAGCCACCACCATGCGGACCCAGGCGGCGCGGGACAACCCCAAAGCCTCGGCGCTGGCATCGATCAGCGGCAGCTGGGCGTCGTCGAAACGGATGATCACCGCCTCCTTGTTCTTCTTGTCCCTCCTCTTGGCCTTCTTCTTATCCTTCTTGCCCGGCTTTTTCGCGGCCTCGCCGGTCACGGCCTCGGCGGCCGGCTTGGGCGCGGCGGCGGGCTTTTCCGCCTTGACCGGCTTGGCTGCCTTGGGCGCGGCCGGGACCTTCACCGGCTTTTCCGCCTTGGCTGGCTTGGCGGCCTTGGGTACGGCCGGAGCCTTCACCGGCTTTTCCGCCTTGGCTGGTTTGGGGGCCTTGGGTGCGGCCGGAGCCTTCACCGGCGTTTCCGCCTTGGCGGCTTCCGGCGCTGCGGACGCGGTCGCGGTCGCGGTCGCAACGTCCGGCTTGGGTTTGGTGGTCATGGGGATTACTCCTGCTCGGAAAATTTCGCTGCAGCCGGATGCGACTGCTGAGGAATAGTATATCGGACCGATATCGCTTTTCAAGCGGTTTCTCGCTTCCCTTAGATTCGGCCCACCCCTTAGATTCGACATAGCGTCATCCCGCCGCCCTGCTAAACTAAGGCGAATCTTTTTCATGAGAGGAATGCCCCATGAGCAGGACCAGACTTCTGGCGTTGGCGCTGGCGGCGTTTTTTGCCGGCGGCCAGGCCCGCGCCGAGATCACCATCGGCATGGCCGGCCCCATCACCGGCAGCGAGGCCGCCATCGGCGAGCAATTCCGCCGGGGCGCCGTCAAGGCGGTCGAGGACATCAACGCCAAGGGCGGGGTTCTGGGGCAGAAGCTGGTGGTCGCCATCGGCGACGACGCCTGCGATCCCAAACAGGCGGTGGCCGTCGCCAATGAAATGGCGTCGAAGAATGTGCCGTTCGTGGCCGGGCATTACTGTTCCGGCTCGTCGATCCCGGCCTCCGACGTCTATGCCGAAACCGGCATCCTGCAAATCTCGCCCGCGTCCACCAATCCGAAATACACCGAGCGCGGCCTGCCCAACGTGTTCCGCGTCTGCGGCCGCGACGACCAGCAGGGCAAGGCGGCGGCCGATTACATCGCCGCCCATTTCAGAGGCCGGAATGTGGCGATCATTCACGACAAGTCGCAATACGGCAAGGGATTGGCGGACCAGACCCGTGACGATCTCCACGCGCTGGGGATCACCGAGGTGCTGTACGAGGCCTTCACCGCCGGTGAAAAGGACTACTCCGCCCTGGTCACCAAGCTGAAGGCGGCCAAGGTCGATCTGGTCTTCCTCGGCGGCTACAAGACCGAGGGCGGCCTGATCGTCCGCCAGATGCGCGACCAGGGCATGGCCACCACCCTGATGGGCGGCGACGCCCTGATGACCGAGGAATACTGGTCCATCACCGGCCCCGCCGGTCAGGGCACCCTGATGACCTTCAGCCCCGATCCGCGCAAGATTCCCGCCAATGCCGAACTGGTGAAATATTTCCGCGCCCAGAATTACGAGCCGGAGGCCTATACCCTTTA
>Ga0316222_1004488_pt1 | contig 12681 bp, 8 predicted proteins | sample TBH18011metaG_FD_206008 | JGI IMG/M metagenome (GOLD analysis project Ga0316222, IMG submission 206008) | Freshwater microbial communities from Trout Bog Lake, Wisconsin, USA - TBH18011 | ecosystem: Environmental > Aquatic > Freshwater > Lake > Hypolimnion/Profundal zone | place: USA: Wisconsin... | reverse complement strand
TGCCAATCATTAGCACAACTCCAAACTTGCTACTAGCTCTTTTGGCGATGGCCGCGCCACCGGCCGGTAGCCAGCCCGACCAGCACCAAAACCCGATCATGGCGTTTCTCCCGATGATTTTACTCATCGCCATTGTGGTCATTCTTATCAGAAGATGCACAAACAAAACTAAAGCTGGAATTTTACAAGTGTTACTTGTGTTAGTTTTATCCTTGGTGTGTTTGTGTATTTCCCCTTTCTTGGCTTTCTGGGTCATTATTTCTGGCCTTGTCGGAAAACTCATTGGCGACCGCAAAGGACGCGGTGGTGCTGGTCTTCTTTTCGGTGCTTTATTGGGGCCGATTGGCTGGCTCGTTATTTTGGTAGGTCCAGACTTGAAAGCAGAGCAGGAAGCTGCGCGATTACGGAAGTGTCCTTTTTACGCTGAATTAGTGCAACGAGAAGCTAAAGTTTGCAAGCATTGCGGGAGAGATATCACGCCCGATGTCGCACAGCCAGCGTCAGCCTCAGTTACTCCGAAGCCAGTTCTGCAAACACAAAATTCCGAAAAGACAACAGCCGATTCACAGATTCCATGTCCGCATTGCGGGCAAGGACTCAAAATTTTGACATTGAAGCAAGGCGAGAATTGGTGCAGTTCCTGTTTCCAAAAGTTTATAGTCAAATGACCATTTGGTCTTGCACCTAGACAGACTGCACACCGCCAGACGTCACCGTCCAACGCTGCAAATCTTTGCCAAGTTCGCTCGGCCAGTTTTCCTCCGTGCAGGTCATGAACACCTGCCCGCGCGTCCGCCGCGCCGATTCCAGCAACGGCAGAAAACCGCTGCGACGCTTCAAATCCAACTCGCCCATCACGTCGTCAATCAGCAGGATCGGCGGTGAGCCGTGGATGCCAGCGAGAAATTCCGCCTGTGCCATTTTTAGCGCGATTGCCAGCGTGCGCTTCTGGCCTTCGCTGCCAAACTGCGCGGCGGATTTTTCATTTTGCAATAACTGCAAATCATCGCGGTGTGGGCCGACGAGCGTGGCGCGAAAAGTCCGTTCGCGCGCGCGCGACGACGCGAGTTCCACGGCAAAATCATTCTTCACGCTCGGCTGGTATTCGATACGGAGTTCTTCCGCGTCATTCGAGATGCGGCGATACGCCAGCCGCGCGAGCGGGGAAAATTTGGGCACCAGTTCCCGACGGGCGCGGATGATTTCGTTGCCCAGCTTGATGAGTTCGGCGGAGAAACTTTCCAGCGCGGCTTCATCAATGTTGCGTTGTTTTAACAAGGCGTTTCGCGCACGGACGGTGTGCATGTAGCGCTGGAGCAGCGGCAGATAAATCGGGTTCGTTTGCGCGAGCAGCAAATCAATGAACCGCCGCCGCGCGCGGGCGGTGCCCTTGACGAGCTGCAAATCTTCCGTGCAGAAAACCACCGTGCGCAACGCGCCAAAATAGTCCGCGAGCTTTTTCACCGGCTGGCCGTCGAGCGTGAGTTTCCGTTCGCGCAACGCCCAATACATTTTGATTTCATGGTCGCCCTGCCCGACCACATTGCCGCCGACAAAATAGCCTTTTGCGCCGTGGCGAATCATCTGCGCGCCGCCGACGCCGCGAAAGGAACGTAGCGTGGCCATGAGATAAATCGCTTCGAGAATGTTGGTCTTGCCTTGCGCGTTGTCGCCGAGCAGCAAATGAAAGCCGGGCGCAAAATCCACGTCCATCCGCGCGTAGTTGCGGAAGTCTCGGAGTCGCAGATGGGCCAGATGCACCCGCGAATTTTAGCCACAGATTTTCACAGATGAAACACAGATTCGGCGGCTTCGAGCTTTTATTTTTTACTCGCTTCGGCCAAAATGAATTCATGTATTCGCCGACCGCCGATGAATTTCTAAAACTCGCGACGCAGGGAAATTTAATTCCCGTCGCGCGCCGCATTTTGGCCGACCTCGAAACGCCGCTCTCGGCCTACCGCAAAATTCGTGGTCAGGGCGAATCGTTTCTTTTTGAATCCGTCGAAGGCGGCGAACACGTCGGGCGCTACTCGTTCGTCGGCTGCAATCCGCGCGCGGTTATTCGGCAGGAAGGCCAGCACATCCAGATGTTTGAGAATGGCCGTGTCACGGAAACCGCAATGGTCGGGCGCGACGTGAAGGACGGACTCGAAGTGGTCGAGCGCGTGATGAAAAAATTCCGCGCGGTCGCCACGCCGGGCTTGCCGCGTTTCACCGGCGGCGCGATTGGTTTCATCGGCTACGAATTTATTCATGACGTGGAACCGTCCGTGCCGCGTCCGCCGCAGGATGAATTGAAAACGCCGGCGATGTATTTTCTCATCGCTGACCAGATTTTGATTTTTGACCGCGCGCAGCAGACTATCACGATTTTGGTGAACGCAATTCTGGATGATGCGGAAAGCCCCGCCGATGCTTACGAAAATGCGACGAGCGAAATTGACCGCATCGTCGCGCTGCTCGAACAGCCGAGCGAACACCAGCCGGTGACGCTGCCGGACGAGGTGGCGCCGCTGCCGTTCGAGTCGAATATGACGCTGGAAAAATTTCAGGCGAACGTGCTCGCCGCCAAAAAATACATCACGGCGGGCGACATCATCCAGGTGGTCGGCTCGCAACGATTTTCCGCGCCGGTCACGGCGTCGCCGGTGGACATTTACCGCGCGACACGTTCCACGAATCCGTCGCCATATATGTTTTTGCTGGAGCTGGACGGCTTTTCGCTCGTCGGCGCGTCGCCGGAGCTGCACGTCCGCTGCGAGGAAGGCAAGGTGGAAATCCGCCCGATTGCCGGCACACGCAAACGCGGCAAGAATGAGGAAGAAGATTTGGCGCTGGAAAAAGAACTGCTCGCCGACCCGAAGGAACGCGCCGAACACGTCATGCTCGTGGATCTCGCGCGCAACGACATCGGGCGCGTGTGCGATTTTGGTTCGGTGCAAGTAAAAGACTTGATGATTATCGAGCGATACAGCCACGTCATGCACATCGTCTCGCAGGTGGAAGGAAAATTGTCCGCCGCGAAAACGCCTTACGATTTAATGCGCGCGACGTTTCCGGCGGGCACGTTGAGCGGCGCGCCGAAAATTCGCGCGATGCAGATTATTGCCGAATTGGAACAGACAGCGCGCGGAACTTACGGTGGCTGCGTGGGCTATTTTTCGTTTAACGGAAATTTAGATTGCTGTATCACGATTCGGACGGCGCTCGTCAAAGACGGCAAGGCTTACGTTCAGGCCGGCGGCGGCTGGGTGAACGACTCGACGCCGGAGGCGGAATTTCAGGAGACGGTCAACAAGTCCATGGCGATGCGCAAGGCGATTGCGCTGGCGGAGAATTTTGGGAAAGCGGATTAACCGCGAAATACGCGAATGGATTTTTAGTTCGCGTAATTCGCGGTTCATAAAAAAAATCATGGAATCTAAATCAGCCAATTCGATCAATGAAGACAAGGCTTGTGAGCGCTGCGGCCGTTTTGACGCGCGGGAAATCAGCGGCCTGACGCTTTGCACGGATTGCATTGCGCTGGCTGGATGTGGCTGCGCGGGCCATGGCGGCGACTCCGGTGCCTGACAGCCGAGGCGTAAAATTTCCGACTTTTTCTGCTTTCACGGCTTGCAATTTTTCTTTTCACCGGCAAATTTTGCGGTAATCGAATCAATTAAATTCAATTAACTTAACAAGGAGCTATGAGCAACGAAGCCAAATTAGAACTGGACGGAAAAGTTTACAGTCTGCCCACCCTGACCGGCAGCGAGAATGAAAAAGCCGTGGACGTCTCGGCGCTGCGCGCGAACACGGGCTACATCACGCTGGACGACGGCTACGGCAACACCGGTTCGTGCACGAGCAACATCACGTTCATTGACGGTGACAAGGGCATCCTGCGTTATCGCGGCATCCCGATTGAGGAGCTCGCGGAGAAATCTAATTTCGTCGAGACCGCCTACCTCATCATCTACGGCGAACTGCCAAACCGCACGCAGTTGAAGAAATTTTCCGACCTGTTCACGGAGAACCAGTTTCTGCACGAGGACATGAAGTTCCATTTCCAGGGCTTCCCCAGCGGTGCGCATCCGATGGCAATCCTCTCGGCGATGATCAATGCGGCGAGCTGCTTTGACGATGATCTGATGCGCTGGCAATGGGGCAAGAACAAGATGTTCGACATTTATGTAGCGCGACTGCTCTCGCAGGTGCGCACGATTGCGGCGTATTCCTACCGCAAGTCCAAGGGCCTACCGCTGATTTATCCCAAGCAGACCTACAAATACACGGCGAACTTCCTGCACATGATGTTCTCCAGTCCGTATGAAGATTTTGAATTGAAGCCGGAAGTGGTCAAGGCGCTGGACCTGATTTTCCTGCTGCACGCGGATCACGAACAGAACTGCTCGACCTCGACCGTGCGCATGGTGGCTTCGTCGCAGGCGAATCTATTTGCTAGTTGCTCGGCCGGCGTCTGCGCGCTTTGGGGTCCGCTGCATGGCGGCGCGAATCAGGCGGTGTTGGAGATGCTCCAGCAGATTCACAAGGAAGGTGACGACGGCTCGAAGTTCATCACGGCAGCCAAGGACAAGAACAGCGGCAAAAAACTCATGGGCTTCGGTCATCGCGTCTATAAAAACCACGATCCGCGCGCCAAAATTATCAAGAAGGCGTGCGATGAAGTGCTGTCCAAATTGCACATCAGCGACCCGTTATTGGACATTGCCAAAAAGCTGGAAGAGGCGGCGCTCAAGGATGCTTACTTCGTGGAACGCAAATTGTATCCGAACGTGGATTTTTACAGCGGCATCATCATGCGCGCCATCGGCATTCCGGTGGAAATGTTCACGGTGATGTTCGCCATCGGCCGGATGCCCGGCTGGATCGCGAATTACAAGGAAATCATGGAGGAGCCGAAGAGCCGCATCTATCGTCCGCGCCAGATTTACACCGGTAAGACGGTCAACGCCTACGTTCCGATCGAGCAGCGGAAATAATTTGAAGCGCCCGCGACCATTGTCTTTTAGCTTTACGGCGGCCAGAAAGGCGCGAAAATTGCTTCATCCGGCAATACCTTGCCCATGAGCAAAATTCTGGTCATAGACGACGAATCCTGGTTGCGCGAAATGATCCGGCTGGCGCTGGAGCAGCAGGGTTTTGAAATCATCGAGGCGGTGGACAGCACCGACGGTGACGACAAAGCCCGTAAATTTCTGCCCGACCTCATTCTCTGCGATGTCAACATGGACAAGGCCGGCTCCGGCTACACCACGTTGACGAAGCTGCGCGAAAACGCCGCCACCGCCGCCATCCCGTTCATCCTGATGACCGGCATGGCTGATTCCGCTGGGATGCGGCACGGGATGGAACTCGGCGCGGACGATTACCTGCCCAAGCCGTTCAAGGTGGACGAGCTTTTTGCCGCCGTGAACGCCCGGCTGCGCAAGGTCAAAACTGTCCGCGATGACGCCGAGCGCAAACTCACCACGCTGCGCACGCACATTTCGATGATGATGCCGCATGAGCTGCGCACACCGCTCAACGGCATCATCGCCAACGCAGAATTGCTCGTCACTTCCGCCGCCTCGCTCGGCCCCGCCACTATCACCGAGATGGGCAAGGAAATCTGCCAGTCCAGCCTGCGCCTCGAACGGCTCATTGAAAATTTTCTGTTTTATGCGCGGCTCGAAATCGTCGCCACCGATCCCGACAGCGTCATCGCGCTGCGCTCCGCCAAAATCGTCGCGCCCGCCACCACCGTCCGCGCCACGGCTATTGTTCAGGCGGAAATGGCGAGCCGCCTGCGCGATCTAAAACTGGATCTGGCGGACGCCCCGTTGTCCATGGCCGAAGAGTATTTCAAAAAAATCGTCGCGGAGCTGGTGCAGAACGCTTTCAAGTTTTCCGAAACCGGTTCCCTGGTGAATGTCAGCTTGAAGGTCGCCGGCGAAGATCTTGAATTTTCCGTTCACGACCACGGTCGCGGATTGTCCACCGAACACATCCGGCGCATTGATGCGTATGTTCAGTTCGACCGGAAAATGCAGGATCAGGAAGGCCTCGGCCTCGGTCTCGCCATCGCGAAGAAACTGGCGGAACTCCACGGCGGTCGCCTCGCCCTGACCAGCAGCAAGGAAACCGGCACCACCGTGGTCGTCAAACTGCCGAAGCCGAAAACTGCCTGACCGTTCAAAACGGCAGCCGGAGATAAAGAAAATCTAGTCCGCGCCCCGCAAATTCTGCCGCGAGAAACAACAGCCCCAACGCCAGCACCGGCGCAAAATCCACCTTGCCGACTTGCAGTGGAATTTTTTTCAGCGGCGCCAATAATTTTTGCGCCGTCACGTTGATGTATTTCCAAAACGGATGCCGGCCAAAGTAAATGTAGCTGTTCAGCAGATGCAGCGCGAGGATTGCGCCCGCCGGGAATTTCCACACCAAATAGCTGCCCAGCCCGATGACCACTGACTGCTCGATACGCAGCGTCATGGTGGCGGGCAGGTTTTGCATCCAGCCCAACGGCCAGCTCAAAATCAGCCACCCTGCCGCCGTAACAAAAAACGGCAATAAAAATTTGGCCCAGCGCGGCCAGCCATCCACCCGGCCCAGCGGGATTTTCACCAAACTGTTGACCGGCTCCGGCCCAGACAGCAGTGATAGAAACAACAACCCAACATAGAAAATTCCCAGCGTCAGGCCGAAACTCAAAAACGAGAAGCCCAACATTCGGCCAAACAAGTCGCTGCGAAATGAAGGTGCCGTGACCAGCAAATCCAGCTTGCCAATCCATAATGGCACCAGCCATCGGTAAAGCACCGCGCGTAAAAAAAGCAGCCCCGCGAGAAATACGAGCAGATGCCAGCGCCGCAGTTTTTTTGGCGTGGCGGGACGCAGCGTGCCCATGAGCGTCGCCGGCGTCCGCTTCATCAGCGGGTCAAAACGAATGGAACGCCAGTTCAACCACAGCAGCAAACCAGCGAGGTTCAGAATGAAATCAACAATGCCCATGCAAAGTGACATGAGACAGGTGACAAGCGACAAGGTCAAGCGTGCGCTGTCCGCTCACCCGTCACTTGTCGCGCGCCACTCGTCACATCATTTTGAGCAGCGTGTCCGCCATTTCGCTCGGCGTCACGGCGATGCCGATGCCCGCAGCCTTGAACGCGGCGATCTTTGCTTCCGCAGTTCCCTTGCCGCCGCTGACAATCGCGCCCGCGTGACCCATACGGCGTCCGGGCGGCGCAGTCGCGCCGGCGATGAAACCGGCGACCGGTTTCTTGCAGTTCGCCTTGATCCACTCGGCGGCTTCTTCTTCGGCGCTGCCGCCGATTTCGCCAATCATGATGATGCCAGTGGTTTCCGGGTCGGCGTTGAAAAGTTTGATGACATCCAAATGCGAAGTTCCATTAACCGGATCGCCACCGATGCCGACGCAGGTGCTTTGGCCGACGCCACGCGAGGTGAGTTGCCACACCGCTTCGTAGGTCAGCGTGCCGCTGCGCGAGACGACGCCGATGTTTCCTTTTTTGTGAATATAGCCGGGCGCGATACCAATGCGGCAGCCACCGTGCGAATCCTTGCCTTCGCCGGGCGTGACGATGCCGGGACAATTCGGCCCGATGAGCCGCGTCTTGAGATTGCCTTCGAGCGCACGTTTCACGCGCACCATGTCGCGCACCGGAATGCCTTCGGTGATGGCGACAACTAAATCTAGCCCGGCATCCGCGCCTTCAAGAATCGCATCCGCCGCGAACGGCGGCGGCACGAAAACCGCGCTCGCGGTCGCGCCGGTCTGTTTCACGGCGTCGGCCACGGTGTCGAAAATGGGAACCTTCTTGCCGCCGTGCTCAAAAAACTGCCCGCCCTTGCCGGGCGTGACGCCGGCGACAATATGCGTGCCGTAGTCAATCGAGAGCTGCGCGTGCTTGGCACCAAAGCTGCCGGTGATGCCCTGGACGAGAACCTTGGTGCTGGGGGTGACGAGGATGGACATGGCAAATTGGATTATTTCGTTTTATTTTTTCGGACGCAAACCGCCGCCACGCGACTGGACCGCACGGCAACTGACGGCGATGGGTTCGGCCTTGAACATTTCAAGGCCGGTAGGTGTAGTTTTTTTTGCGCCAAAACTCAACTCTTTTCCCGCCGCCAATTCGTCTGGCAGCAGGGAAGTTCACGGCTGAATTTCCATCCGCACCGGCCCGAGGAGTCCCGACGGCAGTAGTGGCGTGTTCGACTTGAACGGCTCCCACGAGCTCCAGGTGAACCGCTTTTCCGCCGGCAGCGCCGCGTCGCCGATCATGCGGTTCGGCCACTGGTTCGCCACCTTGATTTCGAGCGCGTTCGCGCCCGCGCGCACCGCGCCGGTGATTTCGACGCGAAACGGCGGATGCCACGCCACGCCGCAGTCTTGGCCGTTCACCGTCACCCGCGCCATCACGCGCACGTCGCCGAGCATGAGAAACAGTCTTGGATTTCCTGCCTTGAGCTTTGCGGCGGGGAAATCAAATGTCGTCCGGTAGGTCGCCGTGCCGGAGAAATATTTCACGCCGACATCCGCGCTGTCGCTCCAGGAAATCAGATTTGTCAGCGTTACCGATTCCGGCGCGCCCCATTTCGGCGGAAAGCTCACCTGCCACGGGCCGGTAATTTCAACCGGCGGTGCCACCGCCGTGATTTCGGCGCGGTTGGTCTGGCCGGAAGCGGTGATCCATTCGTAACTGCCCGGTTCGCGGGCGGCGAGGCGTGGGTTTCCGGCCGCGTCGCAGCGGATTTCCGCCGGGCGTTCCGGCACCGACACCAGCGCACCGATTGTGATAGGGTCAGGATCTTTGCCGCTGGCCTTGAAAGTTTTTCCGGCGGCGGCGTATTCCACGGCCAGCGTCTTCATGGTGCCATAAGCGGGGTCGCCCGATTCCGCCAAGTCTCCAACCTGAAACGTGGTTTTGCCGGCGTTGACCAGCGCCTGCACCTGCTCGCGCACGTCCCGCGTGCGCGCCGCGTCGCCGGGGACGCCGTAGGTGGCCGACACGATCTTTAAGTCATCCGTCTTCGGCACCGTTTCCAACAGCGGCTCGCCGTTGCGCAACAATTTCACCACCGGGTCAAAGCCCGCCGCGCTTTGCCGGAACACGATGAAACCCGAACCGCTCGCACCCAACCGCAGCGGCACGGTGATGCCCGCCGCCGTTTCCTCGTAGGCCGCCAGCAAGGTCGTTTCGCCGGTCTCCGGATTCCACCATTCCGGACGCAGCCCCTGCACGCGGAACGTGCAGCGGGCCTCGACGTCCGTGTTGTTCGGGTTCGCCACGAAATAAATCTCCGTGCCATCCGCGCGGCGGTGAATCCAGTTCAGATGCACATTGGCGGCAAAGTCCGCCGGCGCGTTCACGTCAGCCAATACTTTTTCGAGCGGCTGGCCCCAGATAAATTTCCCCTGGCCCGGCGAACTTTCCGTCACGGTCTTGCCGTCGCAATTTCCCCAAAGCTCGCCGCCGAGTTTTGCCACCGCGTCATCGCACTTGGGAAAATCCTGCAAGCTCGGCGACGTCTGCGGGCGCGGGCCGCTGGCGACCACCGTTGCGCCCGCGCGGGTCAGTTCCTTGATTTTTTTCAGCAGCGCGGGCGTCATGAATTTGACCGGCGGCAGCACCAGCACGCGATAGCTCATGCCATCTGGCAACACGAGTTTCCCATCCTGCACGGCGACCCGGTGCTGCAACGCTTCCGCGCTGATTTCGTCAAAGCGGTATCCCGCCGGCACCGGCGGGTTCGGCGTGAAGTAAGTCTGATTCGGCACTTCCGGGCGCAGATAAAGCAGGTCGGCGACGAATTTCCCCTGCCGCAGCAACTGCTGGCAGCGCGCCAAATACTCGTGCCACGCGCCGGACAGTTCCCACCACGTCTGCGTGCGCTCGTAGTGCAAACCCCACGGCCCCATCGTCGCGCCCGGAAAACGGTCGAGATACGGCTGGTGTGCGTAACGGTGGAAGACGAAGCGGTTCACGCCCTGCGCAAATTCATAATCGCCGAGCGCCTTGATGTCCGCCGGCATGAGCTTCCATTCTTCCTTGTCGCCGGAGGTGAATGATTCCGCGCCGACAATCGCATGGCCATAGACGTGTGCGACGGACGCCATTTCCTCCGCCTTGGACTGGGTGGCCCGGCTGCTCGAGCCCAGCGTCCAAAATTCCGTCATCGGTTCGTCCGCCCGCGCGGTGTAGGTGTATTCGTCGCCAAAGGGCAAATCGTAACCTTCCAGCGTGTAACGCAGCCCGTGCGCGTGGGCGAGTTGGGCCAGCCGACCGGAATAATTCTCCGCCAGCAGTTCCGCGAGGGTTTGGCTGTAATCCCAGCGAAAACGGTTGCCCACCGCCGCGTTGTCCAAGTTGTGCGCAAAATGCGTGGTCGTTTTATCCTTCACCACGTCCGTCAGGCACGGCAGCCACGGCAACGGATCATAGCCGCGCCGTTTCTTAAATTCTTTGCGCAATTCTGCCGTCCAGTTCTGCGAACCGACTTCCCAACTGTCAATATGCGTGGCCGTGAGCGCCTTGCCCGCCAGCGGCCCGGCGGTTTGAATCAGCTTCGCCATCATGCCCGCGAAATGCGCGTCCATCCCCGCCGCGCTCAATTTGTCGCACTCCAGCCCGTTGCCGCCCGCCACCGGCGGCCGCGTGGACGAACCTGTCGTCGTGTGGCCGAGGCGCTGGATTAGCCATGCGCCCGGCGGCACCGTCCAATTCAATTTCCCGTCCGCACCAAGCCGCGCGGTCAGGTTCACCACCGCGCTCGCCGGAACCACGCCATTTGTCGTCACCGGAAATGCCAGCAATGCGATGTCCTCGTAATAATCCTTGAACGGCACCTGCGAATCAAAATGGTCGCGGTTGCGGTTGCCCATGGCCGGCAGCGGCAGCGCCACGGACAGATTCGCCGGCCCCGTCACCGTGAGATTGGTCGAGACCAGCTTCTGCATGGAAAGTTCCGGCGTAATCCACGGCCCGCTGCTGCCACACCAGCCCGGCCCGTTCGCCATGTTGATTTCCAAGCCCAGCCGCCCGGCTTCCTGCACCGCGAATTCAAACAGGTTCTGCCATTCCGCGTTCATGAATTCCGCCGTGCCGCGCGGCGGCGCGAACCGCTCCAGCACATCCATGATCAGCACGCCGCCGATGCCCACGCGCTGCATCGCCTCGAGGTCGGCGGTGATGCCGTTGCTGGTGACGTTGCCGTTGTTCCAGAACCAATACACCCACGGCCGCGCGTCCGCCGGCGGCTGCTGGAAGTTTTGGGCGAGCGAACCGGCGGCTTCCGCGTGCAGCGCGAGCGCCAGCGTGACGGTTAACAGGAAAAGTGATATTGCTTTCATGGATTGCCGTAATGATTTAACCAACGGACGCCCAAAGCCAAGCCGTAGTTTCAGATTAATTCCCCTGACCGCGCCGCCGGGGTGGCCGGCTGGGCTGGCAACCAACCGCCCGACCTTTCTGCCGGGGAAATTTGCTCGACAACTTTTTAGCCCCGGCGCAATCTCGGACGCATGAAGCTTGATTGGTTGCAAAACCAGCCTTTCATTATCTGTAAGGCCACATTGAACATCATTGGAAATATGAAAGCCAAAATCGCAAAACTTGTCACCATGGTCATCATCTGCGTATACGCGTCCTTTTCGGCGGATTGCCAGACGAATTCTAACGGCTTGGCAATCATCGCCACGACGGCTTCACTTCGGATTGATACCAACGCCCCGATGGTCTCGCTGATGTTTGGCCTGCTCAATACCACAAATCACGATATTGTCGTGCTTACAAAGGGTCTTGATGGCAGTTCCTGGCAGAGTGATACCAACAAGTGGGCATTCACCTTGGGTTATGATGATGATCAAGAGACGACCTGCCAAGACCACAAGGTTGTGCCCTCTCTTTATGACTTGGCACCTGTCACCATCAGACCCAATGAGGTGGCACTTGTTTCGCAAAACTTCGACCTCTTCGAGTCACAACATTTTACGACGAACTATCAAGTCACCGTTCGTTACTTCATTTCAACCAACTGGGCAGCTCGCTTTGGGACATGGAGCGGTTCAGTTGCATCTCAGTCTTTCAAAGTGTCTGCACCATGAGTATGTCTGGCCTTTTGATTGTTTTTTTGCTGATGCTCGCCACTGTGCCGCTGACAGCATGGTTATGCCGTCACCGAATCAAGCATCACAAGCGTGTCGGCGTCGGAACTACTCTGGTTTGCGGCAGCGTGTTTCCGTTCTTGTTCTATTTATTTATTCTTTCGGTATCATTCGGAAGCACGAAGGCTTGGCATCCGTTCATTGCTTTGGGTTTTTGCTGTTTTATCGCCGCTTTCTGCATGTTGCCAGCTTTGGGAGTTGTGGCTTATTATCAAAAGCGTTATTCCAAGATTTATGACCAAGTGGCCTAACCTGTCGCCGGAGAGAACCACCATTGGCGCTGACTGCCACCGCGTTACGGATTCCGCTGTCGCGGTTCCCGTCGCGAGCCGGCGGCGGCTCGACTTGCGGTAGGCCACTTGACTCAGAGATAGCTATGATAAAGAAGATACTTGAGTCCGATACATGGCTATTGTCATTGCTCCCACTGATTGCGGTGGTGGGGATTGCGCTGACATCAGCAGTGGCGCGTTACCGGCGTTTGCGGTCTTCCGCTCACGCGAAGA
>Ga0316222_1004486_pt1 | contig 12683 bp, 10 predicted proteins | sample TBH18011metaG_FD_206008 | JGI IMG/M metagenome (GOLD analysis project Ga0316222, IMG submission 206008) | Freshwater microbial communities from Trout Bog Lake, Wisconsin, USA - TBH18011 | ecosystem: Environmental > Aquatic > Freshwater > Lake > Hypolimnion/Profundal zone | place: USA: Wisconsin... | reverse complement strand
CGGTGCGTCTACGTGGGCGACAACCCCCGCTGCGATTTCCAGGGCCCCCGCCGGCTGGGCATGACCACCGTGGGGGTGGGCACCGGCCCCTTCGCGCACCTGGAGGCGCCGCCGGAGCTGGCGCCCCATCTGCGCATCCGCGCCGTGGCCGAACTGGAGGAGGTCCTGTGACGGCCCGGCGCGCCCTGCCCGGGGCCAAGCGGGTCTTCGACGAGGTGGCGGGGGCCATCCTGCTCCTGGTGCTGGCGCCCCTGATGCTGGCCGTGGCCGTGGCCATCCGCCTGGATTCGCCCGGTCCCGCCCTCTTCCGGCAGACCCGCCTGGGGCGCGGGGGCCGGCCGTTCCGGATCTTCAAGTTCCGCACCATGCGGGACGGCACCACGGGACTGGGGCAGGGCCTGGAGACGAGCCGCGGGGACTGGCGGATCACCGCCGTGGGCGCCGTGCTGCGGGACTACCGGCTCGACGAGCTGCCCCAGCTGATCAACGTGCTCAGGGGGGAGATGAGCCTGGTGGGACCCCGGCCCCTGCTCCCCGAGTTCCTGCCGTACTATTCGGACCTGGACCGGCGGCGGCTGGAGGCCACCCCGGGCATGACCGGCTGGCAGCAGGTGAACGGGGCCTCCCGGCACACCTGGCGGGAGCGGGTGGCCCTGGACGTCTGGTACGTGGACCACCGCGGCTTCTGGCTGGACCTGCGCATCCTCTGGCGCACGGCGGGCGTGGTGGTCCGGGGCGACACCTCGTACGCCGAGGACGGTTCCCAGCGCAGCGGCGTGCCCGACGGGTTCGCGGAAAAGGAGCCGGACGATGGCCCCCGTTGACAGGCTCGTCATCGCCCCCCACGCCGACGACGAGGTCCTCGGCGTGGGCGGCGCCATGGCCCGCTGGGCGCGGGAGGGCCTGCGCGTGCACGTGGCCGTCGTCACCCGGGGCCGGCCGCCCCTGTACTCCGAGGCGGAGGAGGACCTCTGCCGGGCCGAGGCCGTGGCGGCCCACGCCCGGCTGGGGGTGGCCCGCACCTGGTTCCTGGACCTGCCCGCCGCGGAACTGGACAGCCTGCCCCACCGGGAGCTGAACGCCAGCCTGCAGACCCTCCTGCGCGCGTGCCGGCCAGCGGAACTCTACCTGCCCTTCCTGGGCGACCTGCACCTGGACCACCAGCGGGTGTTCCAGGCCGGGCTGGTGGCGGCCCGGCCCTGCCGGGCGGAAGCCCCGCGCCGGCTCTACGCCTACGAGACCCTCTCGGAGACCAACTGGAACGCGGCCCTCCTCACCCCGGGGTTCATCCCCAACCACTTCGTGGACATCACCGGCGACCTCGACACCAAGCTGGAGGCCATGGCCTGCTACCGCTCCCAGCTGCGGGAGCCGCCCCACGAGCGCAGCCTCGCCGGACTGAGGGCCCTGGCCACCCTCCGGGGCGCCACCGTGGGCCTCGGCGCCGCCGAGGCCTTCATCACCCTCCGCACCGTCTCCTGAAAGGAGCAGCCATGGATCACACCCCAGGCGCCACAGTCTTCAGCCCCACCACCCTGCCCTCGGACGCCCTGCCCCTGACCCCCTCCTGGCGGGGCCCCGAGCGGCGGATCTCCCTCCGGCTGCCCCGGACCCGGACCCTCGACATGTCCGGCGCGCAAGTGGACGAGGCCGACATCCAGGCGGTGCTCGGCGTCCTGCGCAGCGGGCGCCTGGCCCTGGGGCCCCAGGCCCTGGCCTTCGAGCGGGCCATGGCCGCCTATGCCGGGGTCCGGCACGCCGTGGCGGTGGCCTCGGGGACGGCGGCCCTCCACCTCATCGTCAAGGCCATGGGCCTGGGGCCCCGGGACCAGGTGCTGGTGCCCTCCTTCACCTTCGCCGCCAGCGTGAACGCCATCCTCTACGAGGGGGCCACGCCCGTGTTCGTGGACATCGAGCCCGCCACCTGCAACCTGGACGTGGCCGACCTCGGCCACCGCATCAACCACCGGACCCGGGCCATCATGGCGGTGGACGTCTTCGGGCATCCCGTGGACTGGGACGGCCTGGACCGGGTGGCCTCCCAGCACGGCCTGCCCGTCATCGACGACTGCTGCGAGGGCCTGGGGGCCATGTACAGGGGCCGCAGGCTCGGCTCCTTCGGCCGGGCCGGGGCCTTCGCCTTCTACCCCAACAAGCAGATCACCACCGGGGAGGGGGGCATGATCGTCACGGACGACGAGGGCCTGGCCCGGGCCTGCCGGAGCATGGCCAACCAGGGCAGGGCGGAGATGGGCGCGTGGCTCCAGCATGACCGGCTCGGCTACAACTACCGCCTGGACGAGATGTCGGCGGCCCTGGGCCTGTCCCAGATGGACAAGCTGGAAGGCTTCCTGGCCCGCCGGGAGCGGGTGGCCCGGCAGTACACGGAAAGGCTCCTGCCCCTGGCCGGGGTCCGGCCCCCGGTGGTGCTGCCCGGCGTGCGCATGAGCTGGTTCGTCTACGTGGTGACCCTGGAGGAGGGCTGCGACCGGGACCGCACCGCCGCGGCCCTTGAGCGGGAGGGCGTCCCCTGCCGGGCCTACTTCGCGCCCATCCACACCCAGCCGTACATCCGGGAACGCTTCGGCAACCTCCGGGGCACCCTGCCCGTCACCGAGGCCCTGGCCCGGCGCACCCTGGCGCTGCCCTTCCACGCCGGCCTGGAGGAGGCCGAGATCGACCACGTGGTGGCGGCGCTGAAGCGGAACCTGAAGGCGGGGTGAGGTCAGGGCTGGCGGGGCGGCGGCGCGCCCAGGCGCTCCAGGTCCCCGGCCGCCTCGGGCGCGCCGGCGGCCGCGGCGCACCGGTACCAGGCGGCGGCCTTGCGCTCGTCCCGGGGGAGGTATTCGCCCCTCAGGTACACGGCGCCCATCACGCGCATGGCGCTGGCATCGCCCTTGAGGGCGCGTTCATAGGAAGGGCGGAGGATGAGGGGGAGTTCGTCCTCGTGGGGAAAGCCCGCCGGCGCCTCCCCGAAGGTGACGGGCTCCTGGAAGTAGGGGGAGGCCACGGCCGTCAGGAGGAACACCGCCAGGATGCCCGCGCCCCACACGCGCAGGTCCCGGCGGCCCGGGGTGGGGGGGGCCAGGATCCGCAGTTCCAGAGGGGGGAGGGTGTCCTCGTCCGACGGTCGGCCGGCGTTCGCCGGGGCCGGCGGGGGCGTGGGGGTTGAGGTACGGAAGAAGGGGCTCATGGGGTCGCGCTCGAAGGCTCCGTACGCTCGGGGCTGGCTGGCAGCGCGAGGGTCCTGGCGGGGAGCCGAAGGGTATGCCAACAACATAGGTAATTAATAAATCATGTCAAGACCTGAATGTATTCAAAGCCCTGCCGCTCGGCCAGGGTTCGATCCCGCGCCTACTCGAACCGCCTGCCCTTCCAGCTGAGGGTGCGGGTGCCCACCCGCTGCCAAGGCAGCCGCAACCCATCCGGCAGGAACCGCGCCACGCAGGTGCCGCCTGGATCCCGGGGCGACCCGTAGAGGAGCCCGTCCAGGCCGGCCCTGAAGGCGGCCATGGCGTACTGGCGCGCGGCCGGATAGGCGCGGCGGCCCGGCGCGGTGAGCCCCCCCGGGAGGGGGCGCCGCAGATCATCGAACAGGCCGGAGATGGGCACTTCCAGGATGGCGAACGTGAAGGTCCGGGGCCGGCTGGCCGCGTGACCCTTCAGGTGGTTGGCGATCAGGTGATGGCGCACTTCCGCTTCGCAGGTGGCAAGGGTTTCGGCGGCGTAGAGGACCGGAAAGCCGGGCGCATCGAAGCGGCCATGAAAGCCCCGGCCGGAAGGGGCGGCCGCCTGCGCGCGTTCCCGGGACTCGACGCCGGGCAGGCCCAGCAACTCCAGGGCGCTCCGCTCGCGCTGGAGGCTCAGCCGGAAGCACAGGCGGGCGTAGAGGGTTGGCTTGGCCCCCGCCGGCACTTCAGCTCCAGGAGCCCAGGAGGAAGTTCAGGTAGTCCCGCACCTGCAGGAGCCCCTCGAACCCGGACAACATGGTTGCCAGCGGGGTCCGCCCCCTGAACCCGGGCGCGGCCAGGGGTTCGGAAGGCCACCTTCGAAGCGCCTCGTCCGTCTGGTGCAAATCACCGGCGGCCTCGAAGATGCGTAGGAGCGCGACGGCCCGCGCCCGCTGATCCGAGGTCAGGAGTGGCTTGGCCGCGCCTTCGGCCGCATCCAGCCAGCGGAACCAGGTGGTCCGGGAGGTGCCCAGCAGGGCGGCCAGGGTCTCCGGCCCCAGAGACCAGAAGACGCCCAGCTGCCGGCAGGCCTGCAGAAGCTGCGGGAGGGGCAGGTCCTCCAGCAGGAGCGGCGCGTCCCCGCCGCCGCCCGGGGCCTGTCCGGAGCGGGTGGAAGCGAGGGGCGAACGGCTGGCGGACATGGGCAACTCCACCTTCAAGCCTCGTCCCAATTGGGATCGTGTCAAGGTCCATATGGATCCGCTCATGTCCGCCTCCCCGGGGTCCCCGCCGACCGCGGGTCCCGCCTCATGAGTGTCCCGATTCCAGGATCCGGATCCAGGATCGGGACGAAGCGACTCCCGCGGGCACGCGTAATCACATAAATGTTGTAATCAATGATTGTAAGCGAGAGGCGGCCTTGGCATCGCCCTTGCTCCTTAGGGGCATGGAGGTTCCATGCTCCCCACCCCCGCCCTGCAAGGGGCCGGGCAGCCGGTCCCTGAGATGACCCGCTGACACCAGGGCATGAACCCCATCGCAGTTCCGCCATTGGCGTCCTCGTCCCCGGGAAGGCTCCCGCGGGCCGCGGCGCGCATCCCTAGGGGTTCCCCCATGCACGCATTCACCTCGCTCCGCTCCGCCGCGGCCCTTCTGGGCCTGGCGGCCGCGCCCCTTCTGGACCTGGCGGCCGCGCCCCTTCTGGACCTGGCGGCCGCGCCCCTCCTTGCTGCCGGCCCGCTCGTGAATACGGGTGTCATCTCGGCCCCGGAACTGGTGTCGGCGGGGATGGCCAATGTCCTCGCCTCCGTGCCCGCCCGGACCGGCGCCACCTATGCCTGGAGCGCCACCGGCGCCACGATCCCCGGCGTGCGCGGCAACGCGGCGGCGTTCTTCACGGCCGGCGCGGCGGGCACGGCCGCCCTGCAGTGCACCGTGACGGTGGGCGGCGTGGCCACCACCTACGTGCAGGACGTGCCCGTGGTGGCCCCCCAGCCTTCGACCCCGTTCTACTACGGTTCGGGCTTCAGCGCGGATTCCCTGGCCAACACCCAGGTGGGCGGCCCCAACCTGAACGCGGTGGACTACCGCTTCCAGTCCAAGCATGCCGCCGCCCTCGAGTCCATCCGGGTCTTCTTCATCTGGTCCGAAATCAAGTTCGGATACCAGGCGGGCGAAGGGGGCACGGTCCAGGTGGAACTCCTGGCCGACGACAACAGCGCCGCCCACCTGCCCACGGGCCCCGCCCTGGCCACCCTCACCTACGGCAACATCATCGCCACCGGGAACTACTACCCCAGCCTGGTCTTCCCTCACCCGGCGGTGCTCGCGGGCGGCGCCCTCTACCACCTGGTCTTCACCAACGTCGACCCCACGCCGGTGACCAACTACGTCTCCCTCGACGCCATCTACACCAACGCCCAGACCGCGCCCATGCAGGGCTGCATCCCCGACGCCGACTGGGCCGAGCTGGTGAAGAGCGGTCTCGGCGCCTGGAAGCTGCGGGAGGGCTTCACGCCCACCCTGGAACTGACCTTCGCCGACGGCGGGCACCAGGGCAACGGCTACGTCGAGATCTGGTCCACCGCCCCGGAGACGGTCTCGGGCAACGCCAGCGTGCGGGAGACCTTCAAGGTCTCGGGCCCCAGCCGGACCTTCACCCGGGTCGAGGTGCGCCTGAAGCGCGTGGCCGGCGCCAGCCCCCTGACGGTGGCGCTGGAGGAGGCCGACGGCACGGTCCTCGAGGCGGGCACCATCCCCGCGGCCGAGTTCCTCACCACCGCCCCCGCCTGGGTGACCCTCACGTTCCCCCAGAGCCGGGTGCTGGCCTCCGGCGTCGGCTACAACCTCGTGCTCACCAGCCCCGCCGACACCCAGTACCAGGCCTACCCCATGCGCAAGGGCGCGGACAAGGGCTTCACCAGCGCCACCTGGTTCCCGGACGGCCATGCCCAGTTCACCGCCACCGGCGCGCTCGGCTGGACCGGGTGGACGCAGTGGGGCACCGCGAACCTGACCGACAGCGACCTGCAGTTCCTGTTTGTCCCCTGAGACCGTCGGCGGCATCTAATCCCCTGTGCCCGGGGGATTGCCTTGAAGAAGCTCGCGCTGCGCCACCTCTGCCTGTTCCTTGGCCCCCTTGGCGCCACCGCCCAGGGGGCCTTCTACGGTCCCTGCATCCAGGCCGACGCCCTGGCCAACACGCCCATCGGCAAGGCCGGCCTGGCCGTGAGCTGCCGCTTCCGGGCCCGGCCCGGCGGGGCGCTGCGGGCCGTCCGGCCCTACCTGATCTGGAGCTTCGCCCGGAAGGGCTACCACGCCGGCACGGGGGGCACCCTGAAGGTGGAGCTGCAGGCGGACGACGGCACCCCGGCCCATCTCCCCTCGGGCCAGGTGCTGGCCACGGCGGGCCAGCGCATGACCCTCATGCCCACCAGCGACCGGTTCTTCCCCCAGCTGACCTTCGACCGGGCGCCGCTCCTGAAGGCCGGCAGCCTCTACCATGTGGTCTTCACCAACACGGATGCCGATCCCGAGGCCAACTTCGTGTCGGTGAACGCCCTGTTCAATCGTTCGGCCGGCACGCCCCAGCAGCCCGGCCTGGCCGACGAGGACTGGGCGATGCTGTTCCGGTCCCGGGCCAAGCCCGCCTGGGTGGTGCGCCGCACGCCAGGGGAGGACGAGAGCTTCACGCCGATCCTGGAGCTGGACTATGCCAACGGCCAGTCCCAGGGCATGGGCTACATCGAGTTCTGGATGGGGGCCCCCAAGCCCATCGCGGGGCCCGCGGCGGTGCGGGAGCGCTTCACGGTCACGGGGGCGCCGCGCACGGTCGTGTCCCTGTCGGTGCGGGTGCGGCGGCTCGAGGGCCGGGCGGCCCTGGTGGCGACCCTGGAAGGGGGGGATGGCAAGGTGCTGGCCACGGCCAAGGCGGAGGGGCAGAACCTCGCCCCGAGCCCGTCGGCCAGCCTGGGGGGCTGCGGCTGGGTCACCTTCAGCCTCCCGGGCCGGCCGGTCCTGGCCCCTGGCCGGACCTACCAGGTGGTCTTCAGCTGCCCGGGACCGGGCCGCTTCGAGGCCTTCCCCATGCGCAAGGGCACCGACAAGGGCTTCAGCGAGGCCACCCTGTTCGCGGACGGCCACGCCGAGTTCACGGACGGCCGGGGCTGGGCGGGGTGGGAGCAGTGGGGCAAGCGGGGCCTGACGAACGCGGATCTGCAGTTCTACTTCACCTGCGCACCCCTGGAAAGGCCGCTCGCCCTTCCCATGGCGAAAGGAGATAAATAAATTATGTTGAATCCGAAACCGCCGGAGGCACCGTGGTCCAACCCGATTCCGTCCACCCGACCGCGCCCCAGCCGGGCGTGTTCGACGTGTCCCTGGCCCTGACCGGCACGGTCTCGGCCGGCGCCTACACGGCCGGGGTCCTGGATTTCCTCCAGCTGGCCCTGGACTCGTGGGAGGAGGCGCGGACCCGGGGGGCGGACGTGCCCCGGCACCGGGTGCTGCTCCGGGGCATCGCGGGCACCTCCGGGGGCGCCGTCTCGGCGGTGACCTTCGCCGCCGGCCTGGCCAAGGTCCCGGGGGCGCCCTCGCCCCTGTACCGGCTCTGGGTGGAGGGCCTCGATTTCCAGAAGCTGCTCAGGGTGCCGGAACGGGCGGAACCGGCCCTGACGTCCTTCCTGGACAGCGACGCGGTGGACGAGGTGGCCCGGGGCGTCCACGCCGGCCTGGGCGCGGAGCGCGGCGCGGCCTGGCGGCCCTGGGCCTCGGACCCCTTCACCCTGCGCCTGACCATGGGCAACATCACCGGCGTGCCGTACTGGTTCCCCATGGATGGCGCGGCGGGGACCCGGGACGGCTTCACCATGGTCCTCCACGGGGACTACGCCGGCTACGGCATCTCCCCGGCCGGAGCCGCCCCCCTGCCCGGGGATGCCGCGCTGCCGGCCCTGGGCGCGCCGGGGGGCACCCTGGCCGCCTGGTCCGTCCCCATCGACTCCTCGGTCGCCTCGGCCGCCGTCCCCTTCGCCCTGCGGAGCCGCCTCCAGACCTTTCCGGTCGCCCTGCGCAACGCCCGGCCGTTCCTGTCGCCCCTGTCGCCCGACACCTTCGTGGCGGTGCCGCCCGCCTGGCCCACGGGGCAGGGCGACACCTACCGGAGCTGGAATGTGGACGGGGCGAGCGTGGACAACGAGCCCATCGATGTGGCCCGGCAGATCCTCGCCGGCCCCGGCGGCCGCAACGAGCGGGCGCCCGGGATCGCCCAGCGGCTGATGGTGATGGTGGCGCCCACCGTCCAGGAGGGGGGCTGGACCCCGCAACCCGTGGAGACGGTGGGGCAGCAGGTGAGCGTCGGGGTCCCCGCCCTGCTCGCGCTGCCCCGGTTCAAGGCGGCCGACCTGGTCCTGGCCACCCAGCCGACCGTGGCGAGCCGCTGGGTGATCGCCCCCCGGCTGCCGGCCGGCGGCGCCTTCCTGCCGCCCACCCCCATCGTCAGCGGGGGCCTGGGCGCCTTCGCCGGCTTTCTGCACCCGGCCTTCCGGCAGCACGACTACGCGCTTGGCCGGCACAACTGCCAGCAGTTCCTGGCCCGGTCCTTCAAGCTGCCGGCCTCCAACCCGGGTTTCGGCGGGGCGGGGGGCGAAGGCGACCAGCCGGTCATCCCGCTGGTGGGCCGGGCGCTGGAACCCGTGGCGCCCCCCCCCTGGATCGCGCCGGGCACCTTCACCCCGCAGGACTGGGCCGCCCTGGAGGCCCAGCTGGGCGCCAGGCTGGACTATGTGAAGGACCGGGCGGTGGCCTCCTGCGCGCCCGGGGCCCTGGCGCGGGCGGCCCTCTGGGGGCTGTGGCGGGGCTGGGGCCGGGAGCGGCTGCGGGGCGCCCTGCTCCGGCCCGTGGCCGCCTTCCTGAAGGCCTACGGGGTCTGAAAATTAAAATAAGTAAATTTACGAAGCGTATTAATGCTGAGGGTATCCTCAATGCGGTGATGCCCCCCTGCGCACCGCCTGGGACGGCCATGAGACCCCGGAGCAAGGCAGAACTGACCGAGCAGATGCTGGTGGTGACGGGACTCCTGCTGGTGGCCCTGGTTCTGGCGTGGCGCCTGTCGGCTGAGCGCCACCGGATCGAAGCCGGCGAGCGGACCCACCTGGCGGAGCAGGCCCGGATCATCGATGCCAACCTCGGGCGCCAGCTGGGGGCGGTGGACAGCGCGCTCCTGCAGATCCGGGAGGATCTGCCGGAGCTTTCGGAGCAGCGGCAGGGGGCCGGGAGCCTGGACGCGCGTCTGAGGGCCTTGAGTGGTGCCATGCCGGGCGTGCGCACGCTGTTCGTCCTGGACCGGGCGGGCAGGGTCCTCGCCAGCAACCGCGACACCCTCATCGGCCAGGACTTCCACGAACGCGCGTATTTCCGGCTGGCCCGTTCCTCCAACGACCCCGGCCTGCTCCACGTGTCGCCGCCCATCCGGAACGCGCTCGGCACCTACGCGATCAATCTGGAACGTTCCCTGGCCGGGCCTGACGGCGCCTTCGCCGGGCTGGTGGCGGCGACCCTGGACCCGGAATATTTCGCCACCCTGATGGCGTCCGTGGCGTATGCCCCGGACCTGTGGGTTTCCCTTGCCCATGCGGACGGGACCCTGTTCCTGATCGTCCCCGATCAGCAGATCCCGGCCGGCAACGCCCTGGCCCGGCCGGGCAGCCTGTTCCGCCGCCACATGGATAGCGGGCAGGCGGCCACGGTGCTGGTGGGCAGGGTCCTCGCCACGGGGGAATGGCGCATGGCCGCGCGCCGCACGGTCCACCCCGCCGGCCTGCCCATGGACGCGCCGCTGGTCGTCGCCGCCACCCGGCCGCTGGGGGGGATCCTCGCGCCCTGGCGACGGGAATGCTGGCACGAGGGCATCCTCTACGGCCTGTTCGCCTTCGGCGTCCTCCTGGCGTTGCGGGCGTACCACCGGCGGCGGCGCCTGCTGCAGGAGGTGGCGGCCGACAGGGCGGTCATGGCGCGCTCGCTCCAGGACCGCATGACCCTGTTCTTCGACCGCGACCTGGTGGGCATGTCGATCTCCTCGCGCGATACGGGCTGGCAGCAGGTCAACGATCGCCTGTGCCGGATGCTCGGCTACACCCGGGAGGAATTCAGGACCCACACCCTGGAGGCGTCCACCCACCCGGATGACCGGGCCGCGGACCAGGCGTGGCACCAGGCCCTGCAGGACGGCACGGTCGACCGTTTCACCCGTGAGCAGCGTTATCTCCGCAAGGACGGGACGGTGATGGAGGCCGAGCTTTCCGTGGGGTGCGTGCGCAACCCGGACGGCACCCTGGACAGCATCCTCGCCCTGGTGGCGGACATCACGGACCGCAAGCGGGGCGAGGCCGCCCTCCGGGCCAGCGAGGCGCGGTTCCGGGCCATGTTCGAGGCCAACGGCTCGGTGATGCTCCTGCTGAATCCGGAGCAGGGGCGGATCGAGGACGCCAATCCCGCGGCCGCGGCCTTCTACGGCCGGGACCGCGCCGCCCTGCGCGGGAGTCTGGTCTCGGACTACAACACCCTGCCCCCCGAGGAGGTCCGGGAGGCCCTCCGGCAGGCGGCCGCGGAGGAGGCCAACACCTTCCACTTCCACCACCGCCTGGCCAGCGGCGAGCTCCGCGGCGTCGAAGTGCACACGTCGCCCATGACCGTCGACGGGCGCCTCCTCCTGTTCAGCATCGTGGTGGACGTCACCGACCGTCAGCGCCTCGAGCAGGAGATCCGGCTGCGCCAACTGCAGCTGGAAGGGCTGAACCAGTCCCTGGAGGCCCGGGTCCGGGAGGGCGTGGCCGAGCTCCGGGCCAAGGATCGCCTGCTCATCGCCCAGAACCGCCAGGCGGCCATGGGCGAGATGATCGGCCATATCGCCCACCAATGGCGCCAGCCGCTCAGCGCCATGAGCATGCTGCTGGTCAACCTCGGCGAGGCCTGCCGGGAGCCCGGGCCGGACCTCGCGAGGGTGGCGCGGATGCTGGCCAAGGGCGATGGCCTGGTGCAGAAGATGTCCAGCACCATCGATCTCTTCCGGGACTTCTTCCAGCCGGGCAAGCAGGGCCTGCCCTTTTCGGCGCTGGAACAGGTGCGGGCCGCCGTGGCCATCGTCGACGCCGGGTTCGAAGCCCGGGGCATCGACCTCCAGGTCGAGGCGCCGGCCGATCTCACCTTCAAGGGCTTCGCCAACGAGTTCTGCCAGGTGCTCCTGAACCTGCTCGGCAACGCCAGGCAGGCCATCCAGGAGCGCGGCGTGGCCCGCGGGCGGATCACCCTTCGGCTCGAGACCGAGGCCGGCTCGGGGTGCGTGCGGATCACCGACAACGGCGGGGGCATCCCCGCCGAGGCGCTGGACCGCATCTTCGAGCCCTACTTCTCGACCCGGGAGGGGGGCACCGGCATCGGGCTGTACATGTCCAGACAGATCATCGAGGAGAGCATGCAGGGCCGGATCTCGGCCCGGAACGTCGGCGAAGGCGCCGAGTTCACCCTGCGGCTCCCCATGACGGGAGCAACGCCATGATGAACGAGGAAATGGATTCCCTTTATCTGCGGTCGCTCACGGTCCTGCTCGTGGAGGACGACGAGGATGCGGCCGAGGAACTCGGCGTCTTCATCGGCCGGCGGGTGGGCACCGTGGTCAGGGCGGCCAACGGGCTCGCGGGACTGGCCGCCTTCGACGCCCACGCCCCCCAGCTGGTGGTGACGGACATCCAGATGCCCGGCATGGACGGCCTCGCCATGGTCGAAGGGATCCGGTCCCGGGAGCCCCGGGTCCCGGTGATCGTCACCACCGCCTTCGAGAAGGTCGAGTACCTGGAACGGGCCATCGATCTGGGCATCGACCGCTTCGTGCTCAAGCCCATCCAGGCTGAGCCCCTGGATAAGGCCCTGCGGGACTGCGCCCGCCGCCTGCGGGCGGAGGAGGAGCTCAAGCTGAAGGAGAAGCGGGACGCCGACGCGGTCGAGGCGCGGCAGGAGGGTTGCCGCAGCCTGCTGTTGACCGGGCTGGCCCACGATTTCAACAATCTCCTCCAGGCCATCCTCTCCGCCGTGGAGACGGCCGGCCTGATGGTGGGTCCGGACCGGGCCGAGCACGCGCTGCTGAACGTGGCCATGGCGAGTTCGAAGGAGGCGCGGCTGCTGTGCCGGCGCCTGGCGATGCTGGGCGGCGCCACCGGGACCCGGGGCCAGGTGGGGCCCCTGGACGCCCTGATCCACCAGGCGGCGCTGGAAGCCCTGGCGGGGTCGCCCCTGGTCCTGGAGACCCGGTTCGCGGGCGCGGAAGCGTCCGTCCAGCACAACGAGGCGCAGCTTGCCCAGGTCATGGCCGGCCTGATCGACAATGCCCGGGAGGCCATGCCGGGAGGGGGCACGCTGAGCCTGTCCACGGACCTCTGCGCCGTCACCGCGGGGGACCCGCTGGGCCTGCCGCCGGGGCGCTACCTCCGGGTCCTCTGCCAGGATTCGGGCCGGGGGATT
>Ga0316222_1004477_pt1 | contig 12701 bp, 11 predicted proteins | sample TBH18011metaG_FD_206008 | JGI IMG/M metagenome (GOLD analysis project Ga0316222, IMG submission 206008) | Freshwater microbial communities from Trout Bog Lake, Wisconsin, USA - TBH18011 | ecosystem: Environmental > Aquatic > Freshwater > Lake > Hypolimnion/Profundal zone | place: USA: Wisconsin... | reverse complement strand
AGAAAAGCAACCGATTGTGCGATCTCGGCCATGGCCGCCCCCTATCTCGTGGCGACCACACATGAATCACACTTTCCGCCAAATCGGAATCCCGTTCAGATTAGAATGGTTCGAGCGAAAGCCCTGCATCCTGCTGCTGCTGGCCTTGACGACGGTGGCCCGGAAAGGGCTGCGCCACGAAACCCGCCTGCTGCGCTCGGTCGAGCAGAAGGCCGCCGAACTGGCCGACGCCCTGGCCGAAAAGGATGTGTTGTTCCAGGAGGTTCATCATCGGGTGAAGAACAACCTCCAGGTCATTTCCAGCCTGCTGACCATGCAATCGCTGCATGTGAATGACGATACCGCCCGCGCCACCCTGAAGGATGCCCTCGACCGCATCCATTCCATGGGGCTGGTCCACCAGACCCTGTACGAACGCAATCTGGCGGCCAATGTGGATCTCGGCATCTATTTCGGGCGGCTGGCCGAGGCGCTGGTCGGCAGCTACGGCCCGGGCAAGGGGTCGGTCGCCATCCAGGTGGACGTGGCGGGAAGCCTGGACCTGGACCGGGCGGTGCCACTGGGCATGCTGGCCAACGAAGCCATGTCCAACGCCCTGAAACACGCCTTCCCCGATGGACGCAGCGGCACCATCGCCGTCTCGCTGACCCGCGACGACAGCCAATGGCACTTCACCGTCCGCGACGACGGGATCGGCCTGCCGAGCCACCCCGGCAAGGGCATCGGCCTCAGCCTGATCCGGGCCTTGACCCGCCAGTTGAGCGGACGCTCGGCCATTTCCAAGGATGGCGGAACGGTGGTGATCGTCACCTTCCCGGTGTGACCGCCGCGTGAGGGCGTCGCTGATCGGTTCCGATCCGCGAGACGTGACGTGAGTCCCGGACCTTCGTTGCTTTACTCTGGCAAGCCCCCCGGCCCGGCGCCTATAGTCCGCCGGTCGTCGGCCGGAGGCATGGACCAGCCGATTTATTCGCTCGAAGGCAAGGACCAGGCGTTATGTCGAAGACAATCGGGGTTATGTTGTGCGGCCATGGCAGCCGCGATGGGGATGCCGTCGCCGAGTTCGGCGCCCTGGCGCGCCATCTCAAGGCCAGACTGCCGCAATACGAGGTGGAAAGCGGCTTCCTCGAATTCGCCACCCCCATCATCAAGACCGGCCTCGACGCCCTCAGGGACAAGGGCGTCGGCCGTATCCTGGCGGTTCCCGGCATGCTGTTCGCCGCCGGCCACGTCAAAAACGACCTGCCCTGGGAGATCAACTCCTTCGCCGCGGAAAATCCCGAGCTGGAGGTGAACTACGGCCGCGAACTGGCCATCGACCCCAAGCTGCTGCAGGCCGCCAGCGCCCGCATCGAAGAGGCTGAAGCCCAAAGTACGAAGACTGGGGCCCAAGGTGCGAAGATCATCACCCGCCAGGACACCCTGCTGCTGGTGGTCGGGCGTGGCACCAACGACCCCGACGCCAATTCCAACATCGCCAAGGTGGCGCGCATGCTGTGGGAGGGCATGGGGTTCGGCTGGGCCGAGATCGCCTTTTCCGGCGTCGCCTTTCCCCTGGTGGATCAGGCGCTGGAGCGCTGCGTCAAGCTGGGCTACCAGCGGGTCATCGTCTTCCCCTATTTCCTGTTCACCGGCATCCTGGTCAAGCGCATCCATGCCTGGACCGATGCCGCCGCCGCCGCCCATCCCGGCATCGAATTCCTCAAGGCGCCCTATCTCAACGACCACCCGCTGGTGATCGACAGCTTCGTCGAGCGGGTGGAGGAAATCCTCGCCGGCACCGCCCAGATGAACTGCCAATTGTGCAAATACCGCGAACAGGTGGTGGGCTATGAGGCCTCGGTCGGGGCGGTCCAGGCCGGACATCACCATCATGTGCGCGGCATCGGCACCGATGCGGATCATGCCCATGATCATGACCACGGACATCACCACGGACATGACCATGGCCACGGGCATCACCACCACCACGGTGAGTGAGGCGGTGACCGGCTGGATAAGAGACCCGGCGGAGATCTACCGCCAGAGCTTCGCCACCATTCGGGCCGAGACCGATCTGGCGCGGGTTCCCGCCGAACTGACCGATCTGGCGATTCGGGTGGTCCATGCCTGCGGCATGCCCGATATCGTCGCCGAGTTGGCCTGGAGCGATGGCGCCGCCGGGGCCGGGCTTGCCGCCCTGGCCGCCGGCAAGCCCATCGTGGTGGATGCCGAGATGGTGGCCCACGGCATCATCCGCCGGCGGTTGACCGCCGCCAACCCGGTGATCTGTACCTTGGGCGAGGTCACCACCGCCGAGGCCGGGGATGCCGGCACTACCCGCTCCGCCCTGGCGGTGGACCGCTGGCTGCCCTGGCTGGACGGCGCGGTGGTGGCCATCGGCAATGCCCCCACCGCCCTGTTCCGCCTGCTGGAGCTGATGGCGGCCGGCGCCCCCCGGCCGGCGCTGGTGCTGGGCTTCGCCGTCGGCTTCGTCGGGGCGGTGGAAAGCAAACAGGCGCTGATCGCCTCGGGCCTCGCCCATGTCACCCTGCCCGGCCGGCGCGGCGGCAGCGCCATGGCGGCGGCGGCGGTCAATGCCCTGGCGGGAGGGTTGGCATGAGCATTACCGTCATCGGCATCGGCGAGGACGGTCTCGACGGCCTCACCGCCGCCGCCCGCCGCCTGATCGAGGGGGCCGAAGTGCTGGTGGGCGGCGCCCGCCATCTCGCCATGGTGCCCGGCGGTGCCGCCGAACGGCTGGTCTGGGCCCGGCCCTTCGCCCAGAGCCGCCCCGAACTGGAAGCGCGGCGAGGCCGCCGCATGGTGGTGCTGGCCAGCGGCGATCCCTTGTGGTTCGGCGCCGCCGCCACCCTGGCGCGCTGGTTCGAGCCCGCCGAGCTTTCGGTGTTGCCCCACGCGAGCGCGTTCTCGCTGGCGGCGGCCCGCCTGCTGTGGCCGCTGCAGGACTGCCTCTGCCTGACCGCCCATGGCCGTCCGCTCGATGCCCTGGCGCTGCATTTCGCCCCCGGCCGCCGGCTGCTGATCCTGTCCGAGGACGCGAGCACCCCGGCCAAACTGGCCGAATTGCTGGACCGCCGCGGCTATGGCCCCAGCACCCTCACCGTGCTGGAGGCGCTCGGCGGCCCCCTTGAGCGGATCGCCGCCGGCAGCCGGACCCAATCGGACCTCAATCTGGTGGCGGTGGAGTGTGCCGTGGCGGCGGGGAGCCGGCCGCTGGCCCAGGGCTATGGCCTGCCCGACGAGGCCTTCCTCCATGACGGCCAGTTGACCAAGCGCGAGATCCGCGCCGTGACCCTGGCGGCCCTGGCGCCGCTGCCCGGCGAGTTGCTGTGGGATGTGGGCGCCGGCTGCGGCTCCGTCGCCATCGAATGGATGCGGGCCGGCGGCCGCGCCGTGGCCGTCGAGCCCCGCGCCGAACGCTGCGACCGCATCGCCCGCAATGCCGCCGCCCTGGGGGTGCCCGGCCTGGAGATCATCGCCGCCAAGGCGCCGGCGGGACTGCCCCTGGGCGGGGCCGCCCCCGCCGCCATCTTCGTCGGCGGCGGCGTGTCCGAGCCGGGCCTGCTCGACATCTGCCGCGCCGCCCTCAGCCCGGGCGGACGGCTGGTCGCCAATGCCGTCACCAGCGAGGGCGAGGCCGCCCTGATCGCCTTCCACGGCTGCCACGGCGGCGAGATGACCCGGCTGGCGGTGGCGCGGCTGGCGCCGGTCGGCGGCTTCCACACCTGGCACCCCGCCATGCCGGTAACCCAATATTGCGGCTGGAAGCGATGAGCGCGACCAAGCCAACCGCGACCCTGTACGGCCTGGGCATCGGTCCCGGCGATCCCGAACTGCTGACCCTCAAGGCGGTGCGCATCCTGCAGCGGGTGCCGGTGCTGGCCTGGCCGGCGCCGCTGGAGGGCGACGGCATGGCGCGGAACATCGCCGCCGCCCATATTCCGCCGGGACGGATCGAGATCGCCATCCGCATGGGCTTCACCAGTGATCGCGCCGGCACCGAGGCCGCCTATGACCGCGCCGCCGCCGCCATCGCCGCGCACCTGGAGGCGGGGCGCGACGTGGCGGTGCTGTGCGAGGGCGATCCCTTTTTCTTCGGCTCCTTCATCTATCTGTTCGCCCGCCTGGGGCAGCGCTTCCCGGTGGAGGTGATCCCCGGCGTGTCGTCGGTCATGGCGGCGGGGGCGGCCCTGCTGGCGCCGCTCTGCGCCTGGGACGACGGGGTGGCGATCATCCCGGCCACCCGGAGCGAGGCCGAGATCGAGGCCCTGCTGCGGGCCGCCGACGCGGCGGTGATCATGAAGGTCGGGCGCCACCTCCCCAAGGTCCGGTCGGTGCTGCGCCGGCTGGGCCTGTGGGATCAGGCCCGCATCATCGAGCGGGTGGGACTGCCGGGCCAGCGGGTTTTCGCCCCGGACGAGGTCGCGGAACTGCCCTATTTCTCCATCATTCTGGTCCATCGGCGAGGAAACGCATGGCTGTAACTGACATTGCCCTGGTGGTGGTCAGCCCCGCCGGGCTGGACACCGCCCATGACCTGCGGTCGGTGCTGCCCGGCGCCCGCATCCACGGTCTGGCCGGACGGGTCGAGGGCGACGAGACCTTCTCCGACACCATGGATCATTTGCGCGGCCTGTTCGTCGCCGGCATCCCCATCGTCGGCATCTGCGCCGCCGGCATTCTGATCCGCGCCGTGGCGCCGCTGCTGTCCCATAAGCGGGACGAGCCGCCGGTGCTGGCGGTGGCGGTGGACGGCTCGTCGGTGGTGCCGCTGCTGGGCGGCCATCACGGCGCCAATGCCCTGGCGCGGCGGATCGGCCAGGCGCTGGGGGTGAGTCCGTCGCTGACCACCGCCGGCGAACTGACCCTGGGGCTGGCCCTGGACGACCCGCCGCCCGGCTGGCGGCTGGCCAATGCCGCCGCCGCCAAATCGGTGGCCGCCGCCCTGCTGGCCGAGGATGCGGTAACCCTGGAAGTGGAGGCCGGCGATGCCGCCTGGCTGTCCGGTCTCGCCTTCGCGGCCGAGGGCGAGCTTGCCATCCGCATCACCGACCGCGCCGTCGAAGCCGACGACCATGAACTGGTGTTCCATCCCCCGGTCCTGACCCTGGGGGTCGGCTGCGAGCGGGGCGTCGCCGCCGAGGACCTGATCGCCCTGGTGCGCGACACCCTGGCGGCCGAGGCGCTGTCGCCGCTGGCGGTGGCCTGCGTCGCCAGCATTGATCTCAAGGCCGACGAGGCGGCGATCCACGCTTTGGCCGCCGAATTGGGGGTCCCCGCCCGATTTTTCACCCCCCAGGAGCTGGAGCGGGAAGCCGACCGGCTGGTCCATCCGTCCGAGGTGGTGTTCGCCGAGACCGGCTGTCACGGCGTCGCCGAAGCCGCCGCCCTGGCCGCCGGCGACCCCAAGGCCAGCCTGATCGTGCCCAAGGTCAAGGGGGCGCGGACCACCTGCGCCGTGGCGCGCTCGCCCTGTCCGGTGGACCCGCAGGCCATCGGCCGGGCGCGGGGCCGCCTGTTCGTGGTGGGCATCGGCCCCGGCACCCCGGAATGGCGCTCGCCCCAGGCCTCGGCCGCCATCGCCGCCTCCAGCGATCTGGTGGGCTACGGCATGTATCTCGACCTGCTGGGCCCGGCCGCCGCCGCCAAGAAGCGCCACGAAAGCGCCCTGGGCGCCGAGGAGGCCCGCGCCCGCGCGGCTCTGGATCTGGCCGCCGCGGGCAAGACGGTCTCGCTGGTCTGCTCCGGCGATCCCGGCATCTATGCCCTGGCGACCCTGGTGTTCGAATTGCTGGACCGCGAGAACAGTCCCGGGTGGAATCGGGTCGAGATCACCGTAATGCCCGGCATCTCGGCCTTACAGGCGGCGGCGGCGCGGGCCGGGGCGCCGGTCAACCACGACTTCTGCACCATCTCGCTGTCGGACCTGCTGACCCCGTGGGAGAGCATCGAGACCCGCCTCAAGGCGGCGGCGGCGGCCGATTTCGTCGTCTGCTTCTACAATCCGGTATCGCAACGCCGCCGCGACCAGCTGGGCAAGGCCCGCGACATCCTGCTGACCGGCCGGCCCAAAGCCACCCCGGTGATCCTGGCCCGCCAGTTGGGCCGCCCCGGCGAGACCGTCGAGGTCATCGCCCTGTCGGAACTGTCGGCCGACAAGGTGGATATGCTGACCATGGTGGTGGTCGGCAGCTCGGAAACCCGCAATTTCACCGCCGGCAGCCACAATTGGACCTATACCCCCCGGGGATACGGCAAGAAAATGCTCTGATAACGCTTGACGCTCGGGAGGTACGTACATATTTATGTACATATCAGCGAGGGAGCGTTTCATGGGACACGTCAGCTACACTGAATTCCGCCAGAGCCTTGCGGCCTACATGGATACCGTGTGCAAGTCACGCGCTCCCCTTACCGTCACCCGTCAGAAGGGCAGTTCCGTTGTCGTGATGTCCGCGGAGGAATACGAGGGCATCATGGAAACGTTCCATCTGCTCAAGAGTCCGAAGAATGCCCAACGCCTGTTGGACGGCATTGCCGCCCTTGATGCCGGCCAGGCCGTTGTCCGTGATCCGACCGAATGAAATTGGCGTGGGCGCCGCAGGCTTGGGATGACTACCTGTATTGGCAGCAGAATGATCGGGATGTCGTTGAAAAGGTCAACGCCCTGATCAAGGACGCCAAACGAGATCCGTTCAGGGGTCTCGGGAAACCCGAACCTTTGAAGCAGACTCTCCAGGGATGGTGGTCCCGGCGTATTACCGGCGAGCACCGCTTCGTGTATCGTGTCATTGGCTCCGGCGAGACTAAGGCGCTCGAAATCGCTCAGTGCCGGTACCACTATTGATCGCCCCTGCTCCGAGGCTTCCATGCGCCGCCGATCCGCCGTTGCCGCCGCCGTGTTGTCGCTGTCGCTGCTAGGGTCGTGTCAGACCGCCCCCGGCACCGGCAAGACCAGCTTCAACATCGTCTCGACCGAGGAAGAGGCCAAGATGGGCGCCGAGGCCCATCCCGACATCCTGACCCAGTTCGGCGGCGCCTATGACGACGCCAGGCTGCAAGCCTATGTGGCCGGCATCGGCCAGCGGCTGGTCGGCAAGACCGAAACTCCCGGCGCCACCTTCCGCTTCACCGTGCTGAACAGCCCGGTCGTCAACGCCATGGCGCTGCCGGGCGGCTATGTCTACGTCACCCGCGGCCTGCTGGCCCTGGCCGATGACGAGGCCGAACTGGCCGGGGTGATCGGCCATGAAATCGGCCATGTCACCGCCCGCCACACCGCCCAGCGCTACAGCCAGGCCATGGCGGCCAATGTGGCCACCGGCGTGCTGGGAGCGGTGGTCAGCGCCGTCACCGGCATCGGCGGCGCCGGCAATCTGGCCGGCATGGCCGCCAACGCCTATATCCAGGGCTATTCCCGCGACCAGGAAAGCGAGGCGGATTCCCTGGGGATCCGCTACATGAACGCCGGCGGCTGGGACCCGGACTCCATGGCGACCTTCCTGGCCAAGCTGCGCGATCAGGCGCGGCTGGACGCCATCCTGGCCGGGCGATCACCGGATTCGGTGGACCAGTATTCCATGTTCGCCAGCCATCCCCGCACCCTCGACCGGGTCAAGGACGCCGCCGACGCCGCCGCCAAGGGCGATGCTCATCGGGGGGTGGCCGGACGCGAGCTTTACCTCGCCCGGGTGGAGGGGTTGCTGGTGGGCGACGATCCCAGCGGCGGGGTGATCCGCGGCAGCGTCTTCAGCCATGCCGCGCTGGGACTCCGCTTCGAGGTGCCGCCGGGCTTCCGCCTGGTCAACGGCGCCAAGGCGGTGATCGCCGAACATGCCGACGGCTCGGTGATCCGCTTCGACATGGGGCCGGAAGCCCAGACGGACATGACCAGCTATCTCCAGAACCAGTGGGCCAAGGGCACCCATCTGTCGGGCATCGAGGCCCTCACCGTCAACGGCATGCCGGCAGCCATGGGCCTGACCCGGCTCGACACCAACAAGGGCGGCATGGATGCCCGGCTGCTGGCGGTTCGGGACGGCAAGGCGGTCTATCGCCTGCTGTTCCTGACGCCGCCCCAGCTTACCGCCCAACAGGTGGAGGGCCAGCGGCGCACCACCGACAGCCTGCGCCACCTGACCGAGGCCGAGCGCGCTGCGGTCACGCCGCTGCGGCTGCGGATCGTCACCGTCAAGGCCGGCGACACGGTGGAAAGCCTCGCCGACCGCCTGCCCTATGCCGACCACAAGCCGGAGCGGTTCCGGGTCCTCAACGGCCTCGCCGAGGGCAAGGGCGTCGCCCCCGGCGAGATGGTCAAGACGGTGATGTAGGTTAAAGTACTGTCAGCATGCTGGCCACCAGCGGGTGGCGGACGATATCGCGTTCGGTGAGATCGACCACCGCCACCTCGGGCACCGCCCGCAGCCGGTCGGCGATATCGGCCAGTCCCGACATGCCGGGCAGCAGGTCGCTCTGGTCGGGATCGCCGGTCAGCACCATGGTGGAATGCCAGCCCAACCGCGTCAGCAGCATCTTGATCTGGCCATAGGTGCAATTCTGGGCCTCGTCGATGACGATGAAGGCGTTGTTGAGGGTACGTCCGCGCATATAGGCGATGGGAGCGATCTCGATGGAGCCGTCGGCCAGCAGGGAGCGCAGCCGCTTGCCGCCCAGCCGGTCGGACAGGGCGTCGTAGAGCGGCCGCAGATAGGGCGCCATCTTGTCCTGGAGGTCTCCGGGCAGGAAGCCCAGGGATTCGCCGGCCTCCACCGCCGGCCGCGACAGCATGATGCGAGCCACCCGGCCTTCGTCGAAGGCCTCCACCGCCGCCGAAATGGCGAGATAGGTCTTGCCGGTCCCCGCCGGTCCCACGGCCACGGTCAGATTGCCCTCCTCGATCGCCTTGAGCAGGCGGCGCTGATTGTCGCCCTGTGGCCGGACCTTGCGCACATAGCTCTGGTCGCGATGCTCCTCCTCGCCCAGGGGATTCCATCCTTGCTCGGGATAAAGGGAAACCACCGGCTCGTTCTTCGACGCGGCTATCCGCGTGGCGCGCTTGGCCATCTAGAACTCCTTCGGGTCATGAGGGGATAAAACCATGAAAAAAGGGCCTCTCGGCACGAGAGACCCTTGGCGATGGCGATGAAGGCGGCGGCCTGATCGGAAGCGGCCGGTTCCGCAGATGGTGCGTGATGCTCGATGCTGGCCTTTGTGCACCCTGGCCCCTCCGTTCGTGACCATCCGATCAAGAGGAAGTCTAACCAAGCGGGACTCGCCTTGTCGACAACAAATCCACACCGTAACCCGAGTGTCATACCACATATGGGGTTAAGACTTTCTTGCCACATGGGGTTAGGACTTTCTTGCCGGCCCGCCGCGCCCTGAACGAAAGTCCAGCCCGGCTTTGCCATGTTGCGTCGGGGCGGGAGTTCAGTAAGACTGGCGCAGGGGATAATCAGAAGAATTCGGCGGATTGATGAAGACCAAGAAGCGCAACACGGCACCCATCACGGCGGAGCGTCCCTTGCCCCCAGATCAGGTCATCGATCGAATCGTCCAAAAGGCGCTGTTGAGCTGTCCGCCCGACACCTCGATCCTCAGCGCCGCCCGCAGCATGGCCGAAAGCCATTCCAGTTCCATCGTCGTGGTCGACGGCGGCAAGCCCATCGGCATCTGGACCGAACACGATGCGTTGTCGGTGGATCTCACCGACCCCAAGGCCTTCCACCAGCCCATCGCCTCGGTGATGAGTTCCCCCATCAAAACCATCCATCGCGGCACCACCATCGGCGATGCCGGAATGCGGTTCAAGCTGGAAGGGGTACGCCATTTCATCGTGGTCGACGATTCCGGCGTGGCCACCGGCATCGTCAGTCAGAGCGACGTCATCCTGCGCCATGGTGTCGAACACTTCCTGGTGCTGCGCCATGTCTCCGCCGCCATCACCCGGCCCATGGTCAGCCTTGCCGCCGAGACGCCGCTGAAGGAGGCGGTGACGCAACTGCACGCCGCCCGCGCCGACGCCGCCGTGGTGCTGGGCCACGCCGACGGCCCCGGCATCATCACCGAGCGCGATGTGGTCCGGCTGATCGCGTCCAACAAGGCGATTCCCACCACGGTGGGCGAGGTCGCCAGCCGGCCGCTGGTCACCGTCCGCGAGGGCGACAGCCTGCTGGGGGCGCGCAACCTGCTGGAGGAAAAGGGCATCCGCCACATCGCCGTCATCGACGAGGGCGGCGCGCTGGTGGGGTTGCTGTCGTTCTCCGATATCCTGGCCACCTTGCAATACGAGTATGTCCACCGCCTGGACGAGGCGCTGCGCGAGCGCGACGAAGCCCTACTGCGGTCGCGCAAGGATCTCAGCCTGGCGCGCAAGGTGATCGAGGCGTCGCTGGACGGCCTAAAGATCGTCGATGCCGCCAGCGTGGTCGAGTTCGTCAATCCCGCCTTCACCCACATGACCGGCTATCCGCCGGAAGATATCATCGGCCGCAATCCCAACATCCTGAAATCCGGCCACCACGACGCCGCCTTCTACCAGCACATGTACGAGACCCTGGGCAAGCAGGATTACTGGCAGGGGGAAATCTGGAACCGCCGCAAGAACGGCGAGATCTTTCCCGAATGGCTGACCATCAACGTCATCCGCGACGAGGTCGGCGCCATCTCCCAATACGCCGCCATCTTCAGCGATATCACCGAGCGCAAGAAGACCGAGGAGCGGATCAAGAATCTGGCCTATTTCGATGTCCTGACCGCCCTGCCCAACCGGCGGCTGTTCACCGACCGCCTCCAGATCGCCATCGCCAACGCCCATCGCCACAACCATCTGATGGCGATCATGTTCCTGGACCTCGACCTGTTCAAACGCATCAACGATTCGCTGGGCCACGGCATCGGCGACCAGGTGCTGGTCGAGACCGCCGCCCGATTGGGCTACTGCATCCGCGAAGGCGACACGGTGGCGCGCCTGGGCGGCGACGAGTTCACCATCCTGCTGCCCGAGATCGAGCATATCGAGGATGCCGCCAAACTGGCCGAGCGACTGATCGCCCATGTCCGGCAGCCCTTCATCATCGACGAGCACGAGCTTTACGTCACCACCTCGATCGGCATCGCCGTCTATCCCGACGACGGCCAGACGGTGGAGGCCCTGATCAAGAACGCCGATACCGCCATGTATCGGGCCAAGGATCTGGGACGCAACAGCTTCCAGCTTTACACCGCTGCCATGAATGCCCGCTCGTTCGAGCGCCTGTCCATGGAATCCAGCCTGCGCCACGCGGTCACCCGCGGCGAGTTCAAGCTGGTCTATCAGGTCAAGGTGGACATGGCCACCGGCCGCATGTCCGGCGTCGAGGCGCTGGTGCGCTGGCACCACCCGGAAATGGGGCTGGTCTCGCCGGTGGATTTCATTCCGCTGGCCGAGGATATGGGCGTCATTTCCGAGATCGGCGAATGGGTGCTGCGCGAAGCCTGCACCCAATGCAAGCACTGGCACGACCTGGGACTGCCGCCGGTGCGCATCGCCGTCAACGTCTCGGCGCTGCAGTTCCGCGAGACCAAGGTGCCCGAAGTGGTGGCCCGCGCCCTGCGCGACACCGGCCTGCCCCCCCAGTTCCTGGAACTGGAACTGACCGAGACCGTGCTGATGCAGCGGGTCGAGGAGGTGGTGGTGGTGCTGAAGGAATTGCGGGCCATGGGCATCCGCATCTCCATCGACGATTTCGGCACCGGCTATTCCAGCCTCAGCTATCTCAAGCGCATGCCCATCGACGCGCTGAAGGTGGATCGCTCCTTCGTCAACGATATCTTCGGCGAGGACGACCAGGTCACCGACGAAGGCGCCGAGATCGTCTCGACCATCATCAATCTGGCCCACAACCTCAAGCTCAAGGCCATCGCCGAGGGGGTCGAAACCCCGGCCCAGGCCGCCTTCCTCCACGCCAAGGGCTGCGACGAGGTCCAGGGCTTCCTGATCAGCCGGCCGGTCTCGGGCGAGGATCTGATCAGCCTGTTCGACCGCAATCTGCTGCCGGAGGCGCAGGACTAGGGCGTGGCGCCAAACCGTGCCGCGTGGAAATAATTTCGTCACTCCCTGCATCCTTGCATCCCATGGGCGTTTGAAGGACATTGTGCCGTGGCATATGTTCACTTCGCTTCTTGCCCGGTGGTCCTTCCATGAGCATGACGTCTGTCCTCATCGTGGCGTTTGCCGCCGGCATTGTTCTGGTCGTCGGCGGCGGCCTGGTGATGTACATGGCCGGTCTGGTCAAGAACGCCTACGAACTGAAGGTCCAGATCAGCAGCGATATCGACGAACGCCTCGGCAAGATGAGCGAGGATCTCGACAAGAAAAGCCGGTGGATCAAGCGCGACCTGCTGGAAGAGATCGAGAAGATCAAGGTGGCGCTGCAAACCGACAACGCCCGCAAATTCCATGAATTGGGCGAGCCGGTGCTCAAGCGCATCGAGGAACTGGACCAGATCGTCCGCAAGGAGCGGGGCGAATGGGTCAAGGCGATCGAGAGCGACCGCGAGAACCTGACCAAGCTTGACGGCAAGATCGGCGGGCTGCGGCGCGACATCAAGCGGCTGGAGCAACTGGCCGGCCTGGCGCCCCAGGCCGAAGGCGGCGCCGGATCGGCCCTGGATGCCGCAACCGCCGCCCTGGCGGCCAAGAGCGCCGCAACCGCCGC
>Ga0316222_1004475_pt1 | contig 12710 bp, 9 predicted proteins | sample TBH18011metaG_FD_206008 | JGI IMG/M metagenome (GOLD analysis project Ga0316222, IMG submission 206008) | Freshwater microbial communities from Trout Bog Lake, Wisconsin, USA - TBH18011 | ecosystem: Environmental > Aquatic > Freshwater > Lake > Hypolimnion/Profundal zone | place: USA: Wisconsin... | reverse complement strand
CACCGCCCAGGCCAAGCCGCGCTTGGCGATTTCTTGCCGCAACGCCCCGACCAGCCGGTCGCCGCCGCAGCCGCCGCAGGACGGTGAGGTCAGGCCGAAGCGAAAATTGGTGCAGACCCGCAGTGTCGCTTGCGTCAAGGCGTCCTCGTAACCATTGGCTCTTCCGATAAATGGCCCTCCCGACCCGTGGGAGCAAGGCGCTTGGCCCTCCCCCATTGGTTCCGCCGCCCAGCCATGCTATGGTCCGCGCGCTTTCCCTGGGGCGATGACGGACAAGGCTTTGAGCGAGCACAAGATTTCGTTTGACCATTCGACCTGGGTGCTGGTGCGCCGGCTGGTCCGCGAGGGGATGCGGCCCTATCTGGGCAAGGTCGCCTTGGCGGTGGTGTGCATGGTGACCGGGGCGGCGGCCAATGCCGGCTACGCCATGCTGATGGATCCGGTGGTCAACAAGATCTTCACCCAACGCATCGAAGGCGCCCTGGTGCCGCTGGCGGCGGCGGTGCTGGCGACCTTCGCCATCAAGTCGGTGGCCAATTACGGCGAGGCGGTGTTCCTGTCCAAGGTCGGCTTGCGGGTTATCGCTGACATGCAATCGCGCCTGTTCGGCCACCTGATGCGGCTCGACGTTGCCTTCTTTCATGCCAATCCCACCGGCAAGACGCTGTCGCGGTTGACCAACGACATTTCGCAGATGCGCTTCGCGGTGTCCGACGCCCTGACTGGGGCTGGGCGCGACGCTTCGTCGGTGCTGTTCCTGATCGCCGCCATGTTCTATCAGGACTGGCGGCTGTCCTGCTGGACCTTCCTGGTGTTCCCGGTTGCCATTTTGCCGATTTCCAAGCTGGGCCGGCGCATGCGCAAGGTGACCTCCAACACTCAGGAGCAATTGGGCCAGCTCACCACCTATCTGGAACAGGCAATCCAGGGCATCCGGGTGGTCAAAGCTTATTCCATGGAGGAATACGAGAAGAGCAAGGTCAACGCCCTGGTCGATCGGCTGCAGAATTTGATCTATGGCGCGGCCCGGGTGCGCGCCGCTTCGTCGCCAATCATGGAATTGCTGGGCGGCGTTGCCATCACCGTGGTGATCTTGTATGGCGGCTCGCGGGTGATTCACGGTCACACCACGCCGGGCGCCTTCTTCTCGTTCATCACAGCGCTGATGCTGGCCTACCGGCCGCTCAAATCCATCGCCGGCCTCAACACCAATTTGCAGGAAGGCCTGGCAGCGGCGGCCAGAACTTTTTCCGTGCTCGATACCCAGCCGGCCATTGGCGACCGTGCCGACGCCACCGAATTGGTGGTCGGCGAGGGCGCGGTGCGCCTTGAAGGGGTGTTCTTCACCTATGACGGCGCCAAGTCGGTGCTGGATGGCATCGACCTGGAGGTGCCCGGCGGCCGCACGGTGGCCCTGGTCGGTCCGTCGGGGGCGGGGAAAACCACCGTTCTCAACCTGCTGCCGCGCTTCTTCGATGTCGGCGATGGCCGGGTGCTGATTGATGGCCAGGATGTGCGCTCGGTCACCCTGGCGTCGCTGCGGGGGCGCATCGCCTTGGTCAGCCAGGAAATCACCCTGTTCGACGACAGCGTTCGCGCCAATATCGCCTATGGCCGCTTCGGCGCCACCGACGAGGAGATCGAGGCGGCGGCCAAGGCGGCGGCGGCCCATGACTTCATCGTCCAGCTCCCCCACGGCTATGACACCGTGGTGGGCGAGCGCGGCTTGTCCTTGTCGGGCGGCCAGCGCCAGCGCCTGGCCATTGCCCGGGCGATGCTGAAGAACGCCCCCATCCTGCTGCTCGACGAGGCCACCAGCGCGCTCGACACCGAATCCGAGCGCCAGGTTCAGGCCGCGCTGGAAAAGCTGATGAAGGGCCGAACCACCATTGTCATCGCCCACCGGCTTTCGACGGTGGTCAAAGCCGATGTCATCCATGTGCTCGACAAGGGAAGGCTGGTGGAATCGGGCGACCACGCCACCCTGCTTGCCCATGGCGGGGCTTATGCCCGTCTCTACGCTATGCAGTTCGCCGCGGAAGCAGGTTCCGACGCGAACGACCGGCACGGCTGACGGGGGCGGGCGGCCATGGGCTTCGCCAAGCGCCTGGGCCGAAGCGAGGGTTTGCGCGGCTTCCTGTGCTGGCTGACCGCCCAGTATATCCGCCTGGTCCATTCCACCGGGCGTTGGGAGGTGGTGGGGGGGGATATTCCGGCCGCCTTCTGGGACCAGGGCAAGCCGTTCATCCTGGCCTTCTGGCACGGCCGCATCCTGATGATGCCCAAAAGCTGGCGGCGGGCGGCACCCATCCACATGCTGATCAGCCAACACCGTGACGGCCAGTTGATCGCCCGTTCGGTGGCCCATTTCGGCATCCACTGGCTGGCTGGCTCGACCACCAGGGGTGGCTCCCAGGCCTTGCGCGCCATGCTCAAGGCGCTGAAAGCCGGCGAGTACGTCGGCATAACTCCCGACGGCCCCAAGGGGCCGCGCATGCGGGCCTCGGCCGGGATCGTCAATGTCGCCCGGATGTCGGGCTGCCCGATCATCCCCGCCACCTTCGGCGCCTCGTGGCGCATTGTGCTGGGCAGTTGGGATCGCTTCGTGGTGGCCAAGCCCTTCACCAAGGGCGTGTTCGTTTGGGGGCAGCCAATTACGGTGCCGCGCGACGCCGACGAGGCGACGATGGAGGCCTGCCGCCAAGCGGTCGAGGACGAACTCAACGCCATCACCAGAGAGGCCGACCGCCGCATGGCAGTCGCGCCGGTCGAGCCGGCCGCCCCGGCGGAGAGTGCGGCATGATCCACCATGTCTATCGCCTGGTGACCATTGCCGGGGGGCCGCTGATCGGCTGGTACCTGCGTCGCCGCATGGCGCGCGGCAAGGAAGACCCGATTCGCTTCGCCGAGCGGCTGGGGCATCCCGGCAAGCCGCGTCCGGCCGGTCCGCTGGTGTGGTTGCACGCCGCCTCGGTGGGCGAGGCCCAATCGTTGTTGCCGCTGATCGAACTGCTCGACGCCAAGGCGCCGCTGACGGTGCTGGTGACCACCGGCACCGTCACCTCGGCCCGGTTGCTGGCCGAGCGGTTGCCGCCGACGGCGATCCATCAATTCGTTCCGGTCGATCGCCCGGCGGCGGTGACCGGCTTCCTCGACCATTGGCGGCCCGATCTGGCACTGTGGGCGGAATCCGATTTCTGGCCCAATCTGCTGGCCGAGACACGGCGGCGCGGCATCGATCTGGTGCTGGTGCAAGGGCGGATCTCGCCGCGCTCCTTCGCCTCGTGGCGGAGAGTGCCGCGTTTCATTCGCCGCGTGCTGGCCAATTTCACCCTCTGCCTGGCCCAGACCGACGAGGACGCCCGCCGCCTGACCCGGCTGGGCGCTCCCGAGGTGCGCTGTCTCGGCAATCTCAAGCTGGCGGTGCCGCCGCTGCCCTGCGACTCGGCCCGGCTGGAGCGGGGTATGACCATTCTGGAGGGGCGGCCGCGCTGGCTGGCGTCAAGCACCCATCCCGGCGAGGAGGCTGTCGCCGGACGGGTCCATCAGGCATTGGCGGCCACTCATCCCGGCCTGCTGACCATGGTGGCGCCCCGCCATCCCAATCGCGGACCGGCAGTGGCCGAGGAATTGACGGCCCAGGGGCTGAAGGTGGCGCTGCGCTCGCGGGGCGACATTCCCGATGCCGCCACCGATATTTATGTCGCCGACACCATGGGCGAGTTGGGCCTGTTCTACCGCTTGGCCCCCATCGTCTTTGTCGGCAAAAGCTTGGCGGCCGAGGGCGGGCAGAACCCGTTCGAGCCCGCTCGGCTGGGGGCCGCCGTGCTGTTCGGGCCGCGCATGAGCAATTTCCCCGACATGGCTCCGCCGATGGTGGCCGCCAAGGCAGCGATCCAGGTCGCCGACGAGGCGGAGCTGACCGGGGCGCTGGATCGCCTGCTGGCCGATCCCGCTTTGACCGCCCGGCTTGGCGCGGCCGCCCTGAGCTGGGCGGAATCCGAGGCTGGCGCCTTGGAGAAGGTGGCGGCGGCGCTGGAGCCTTTTCTGGCGGCGGCGGAGGCGCGCCATGCGCGCCCCTGAGTTCTGGCGCGAGGACGGCCCCCTGCCGCGCCTGCTATCGCCCTTGTCGCTGGTCTGGGGCTGGGCGGCGGAACGCCGTCAGGTTGATTCCGAACCGTTCCACGCTTCGGTGCCGGTGGTCTGCGTCGGCAACATCGTCGCTGGCGGCTCGGGCAAGACCCCGGTGGTGTTGGCTCTGGTCAAATGGTTCCGCGATCATGATCGTCAGGCCCATGTGCTGACTCGGGGCTATGGCGGCACTGAAATGGGGCCGCGCGCCGTCGATCTGGTCCGCCACGACGCAGCTCGGGTTGGCGACGAGGCACTGCTGCTGGCGGTCGAGGCGACCACCTGGGTGGCGCGCTGTCGTCCCGATGGCGCGGTTGCCGCCCAAGAGACCGGCGCCCAGGTCCTGATCATGGATGACGGGTTCCAAAGTCCCAGCCTGGCCAAGGATTTGTCGCTGGTGGTGGTGGATGGCGGCTATGGCTTCGGCAATGGGCGGGTGATGCCGGCCGGGCCCTGCCGCGAACGGATCGCCGCCGGTCTAGCCCGCGCCGACGCGGTGGTGCTGGTCGGCGAGGACACAGTGGGCGTGACTCGATGCCTGGGCGATTTGCCAATCCTGCGCGCCCGCCTGGTGCCCGGCCCCGAGGCGGCCCAACTGGCCGGTCGCAAGGTGATCGGCTTCGCCGGCATCGGCCGTCCCGACAAGTTCTTCGCCACCCTGAGGGAGGTCGGCGCCATCATCAATGAAACCGTGGCCTTTCCCGACCATCATCCCTATGGCAAAGCCGAGATCGAGGAGTTGATTGCCGCCGCCCAGGCCGCCAACGCGGTACTGGTGACCACCGCCAAGGACGCGGTGAGGGTGCCTGCGGCGTTGCGGGATCGCCTGACGGTGCTGCCGGTGATGCTGGCCTGGGACGACGAGGCGCTGCTGGCGACCATTCTGGGCAAGGTGGCGTAGGCGATGGCGTCGCGAACCAAGATGCTCCGTTGGCGGGTCGAGGCGTTGGCCGCGCGCGCGTTGTTCGGCTTGTTCGCCCTGCTGCCGGTGGATTGGGCCTCGGCGCTGGGGGGCGGGCTGGCGCGGCTGGTGGGGCCGTGGCTGAAGCCGTCGCGGGTGGCGCGGCGCAATCTGGCCAACGCTTTCCCCGAACTGGACGCGGCGGGGATCGACCGGCTGGTGAGGGAATCCTGGGACAATCTGGGTCGGGTGGTGGCGGAGATTCCTCATCTCGACTGGCTGGCGCGCCATCGGGTCGAGATCGCCGGCCTGGATGTTCTCCACGCGATGCGCGACGACGGCCTGCCCGGAATGTTTATCTCGGCCCATTTCGGCAATTGGGAATTGGGCGCGGCTATTGGCCACCACGAGGCGCTGCCGATCACGGTGATCTACCGCGCCGCCAACAACCCGCTGGTCGAGGATCTGTACCGCAAGGGTCGCGCCGCCGCAGCCATCGGTGGCCAGATTGCCAAGGGACCGCAGGGCGCCCGCGCGGCGATGGAGGTGCTGAAATCGGGCGGCCATCTCGCCATGCTGGTGGACCAGAAGATGAACGACGGCATCGCGGTGCCGTTCTTCGGCCGTGACGCCATGACCGCCCCGGCGGCGGTGCGCTTCGCCTTGCGCTACCACTGTCCGCTGGTGCCAACCAAGGTCGAACGGCTGGGCGGCGCCCATTTCCGTATCACCTTCCACCCCCCCATCCTGCCTGATCGCAAGGCCGAGGTTCACCAGGAAACCCTGGCGGTGATGACCGAGCTTAACGCCCAGATCGAATCCTGGATTCGGGCGGTGCCAGGGCAATGGCTGTGGATGCATAAGCGCTGGCCGGATTAGTCCCTTGATCCTGGGCCGGGAAGAGGGCACAAACCCGCCATGACCACGCTCCTCGATTCCATCTCGCAGCGCCGCACTTTCGCGATCATCTCGCATCCCGACGCCGGTAAGACCACGCTGACCGAAAAGCTGCTGCTGTTCGGTGGCGCCATCCAGCAGGCCGGCGCGGTGCGCGCCCGTGGCGAGCAGCGCCGCACCCGCTCGGACTGGATGTCGATCGAGAAGGAGCGCGGCATTTCGGTGTCGTCGGCGGTGATGACCTTCGAGAAGGACGGGCAGACCTTCAACCTGCTCGACACTCCCGGCCACGAGGACTTTTCCGAAGACACCTACCGCACCCTGACGGCGGTGGATTCGGCGGTGATGGTGTTGGACGCCGCCAAGGGTATCGAGACCCAGACCCTGAAGCTGTTCGAGGTTTGCCGCCTACGCGACATGCCGATCACCACCTTCATCAACAAGGTTGATCGCGAGGGGCGCGAGCCCTTCGACCTGTTGGACGAGATCGAAAAGACTCTGGCGCTGGACGCCACACCGATGACTTGGCCGATCGGCATGGGCCGCGATCTGAAGGGCGTCTACGACCTGACCCGCGACCGCGTCATCCTGTTCGATCCCGGCCGCGGCGACCACATCGCCGAGATTGCCATCGACGCCAGCCTCGACGATCCCCGCCTCGACGAGGCGGTGGGCAAGGCTGCCGCCGACCGCCTGCGCGAGGAAATCGAGCTGGTGCGCGGCGCCTGCCCGGAATTCGATCTGGAGGCCTACCTCGCCGGCCACATGACCCCGGTATTCTTCGGCAGCGCGCTGAAGACCTTTGGCGTCGCCGAATTGCTGGGCGGCATCGGCCGGCTGGCGCCGCCGCCCTTGGCGCGGAAATCCAATACCCGCCTAGTCCAGCCCGACGAGGACAAGGTCACCGCCTTCGTCTTCAAAATCCAAGCCAACATGGACCCCAACCACCGCGACCGCATCGCCTTCACCCGGCTGTGCTCCGGTCGCTTCCAGCGCGGCATGAAGCTGAAGCATGTGCGCTCGGGCAAGGTGATGGCCATCTACAACCCGATGTTCTTCCTGGCCCGCGACCGCGAACTGGCGGAAGAGGCCTTCCCCGGCGATATTCTGGGTATTCCCAACCACGGCAATCTGCGCATCGGCGACACTCTCTCGGAAACCGAGGACCTCAACTTCCTGGGCATCCCCAGCTTCGCCCCCGAAGTGCTGCGTCGCGCCCGCCTTGATGACCCGATGAAGGCCAAGCAATTAAGGAAGGCGCTGGACGACCTGGCCGAAGAAGGCGTCAGCCAAGTGTTCAAGCCGTCCGACGGCTCGGCCTGGATCGTCGGCGTGGTCGGCCCACTGCAATTTGACGTGCTGACCACCCGCATCGAATCGGAATACAACATCAAGGCCGGCTTCGAGGAAGCCCCCTTCGTTACCGCCCGCTGGGTCGATGGCGACAAGGCCGAACTGGACCGCTTCGCCGAGGCCAACAAGTCGAACATGGCCGAGGACCGGGAAGGCGCCGCCGTCTATCTGGCCCGCAGCACCTGGCAATTGAGCCGCGCCCAACAGGACTTCCCGGAAATTCGCTTCTCGGCGACGCGGGAGCAACACTGAGGGTTTGTTTTATCCGCAGATGACGCAGATGAAGGGGCTGTTCACCGGATAAGATAAGGCCAGTGATTTCAACGCGGTATGTACAGATTGTCATGGCCGGGCTTGACCCGGCCATCCACGGAGCCGCTTGGTTTGGCCGCTGCCACGTGGATGCCCGGAACAGGTCCGGGCATGACGGGTGTGGTTATCCCATCCGCGTCATCTGCGTCATCTGCGGATAAGCCCCACCCGCCAAAGCCGTTGCCTTCGGCCCGGCAATCGACTACCCCTTACCCCCTTCCCGTGTCGCTGAAATTTCACCCTTCCCATGCGCCTGATCCGTCACTGCAATGAACTGACCCCCGAGCATCGCGGCTCGGTGGTGGCGCTTGGTAATTTCGATGGGGTGCATCTGGGGCATCAGGTGGTGATCCAGACCGCGCGCCGCATCGCCCTGGCCCATGACCGGCCCCATGCGGTGATGAGTTTCGAGCCGCATCCGCGCGCCTTCTTCAACCCGGTGCTGCCGCCGTTCCGCCTGACACCGCTCCGGGTCAAGGCTCGGCTGATCGAGGCGTTGGGGATCGACGTGTTGCTGATGCAGCATTTCGACCAGGCCTTCGCCACCCTGACCGCCGAGACCTTCGTCGAAGAGGTACTGGTGCGCTGCTTCGGGGTGTTCCACGTGGTGGTCGGCTACGATTACGTCTTCGGCAAGGGGCGCCAGGGCACCTGCGCGTTCCTCCAACGCGCCGGCACCGCCAACAATTTCGGCGTCACCGTGGTGCCGCCAGCCCTGGATGCCAGTGGCGAGGCCTATTCCTCGACGCGGGTGCGCGACTGTCTGGTCGGCGGCCAACCGGCCGAGGCCGCCCGCCTGCTGGGCCATTACTGGGAGGTCGAGGGCCGGGTGGAGAAGGGCGATGGCCGTGGGCGCACCATCGGCTTTCCCACTGCCAATATCGCCCTGGCCGATTACCAACGCCCGGCCACCGGGGTTTACGCCATTCGCGCCGGTATTGATGCCGGCGGGGCCACCCGCTGGCATAACGGCGTCGCCAATTTCGGTCGCCGCCCGACCATTGGCGGCGAGTCAGAATTGCTTGAAGTCCATCTGTTCGACCTGGCCGAGGACTTGTACGGTCGCCATCTTCGGGTGGCGCTGATCGATTACCTGCGGCCTGAACGCAAATTCGCTGGCCTCGACGAACTCAAGGCGCAAATCGCCCTTGATGCCAAGGAGGCCCGCCGATTGTTGGATGCCCGCCATTTCCCCGTTGATCCCGGCCCGTTGGTGCCGGTTGCCGAGGCCCCGCGATGACCGACCTCAAGAATACCGTCTTCCTGCCCAAGACCGACTTCCCGATGAAGGCCGGTCTGCCCGAGTTGGAACCTAAGCTGCTGGAGCGCTGGAACCGGATGGGCCTGTTCGCTCGCCTGCGCCGCGAGTCCCAAGGCCGCGACAAGTTCGTCCTGCATGACGGCCCGCCCTATGCCAATGGTCACCTCCATATCGGCCACGCGCTGAACAAGATCCTGAAAGACGTCATCAACCGCACCCGCCAGATGCAGGGCTTCGACGCCCCCTACGTCCCCGGCTGGGATTGCCACGGCCTGCCGATCGAGTGGAAGATCGAGGAGAAGTATCGCGCCGCCGGCCAGGACAAGGACGAGATCGACACCGTCGTGTTCCGCCAGGAATGCCGCGACTTTGCCGCCCACTGGATCGACATTCAGCGCGAGGAGTTCAAGCGCCTGGGCGTGCTGGGCGATTGGGACCATCCCTACACCACCATGAACTTCCGCGCCGAGGCGGCCATCGTCCGCGAGCTGGGCAAGTTCCTGATGGATGGCTCGCTCTACAAGGGCGCCAAGCCGGTGATGTGGTCGGTGGTGGAAAAGACCGCCTTGGCCGAGGCCGAGATCGAGTACCACGACCATTCCTCGGTCACCATCTGGGTGGCCTTCCCGGTGGTCACCGCCCCCCATCCGGCGCTGGACGGCGCCAAAGTGGTGATCTGGACCACCACGCCGTGGACCATGCCGGGCAACCGCGCCATCGCCTATGGCGCCGGTTTCGACTACGCAGTGGTCACGGTCACCGAGGCTGCGGCTGGCAGCTCGGCCATCGTCGGCGAGCGTCTGGTGGTGCTGAAGGATCAGGTCGAGCAGGTGGCCAAGGATGCCAAATGCACCCTGGCGATCCAGGCGGTGCTGACCGGCGCCCAATTGGCCGGAACCATCTGCCATCACCCCTTGAAGCTCCACCCGGACGCGGCAGGCGGCTACGATTTCCCGGTGCCGCTGCTGGCCGGTGGCTTCGTCACCACCGATACCGGCACCGGCTTCGTCCACATCGCCCCCGGCCATGGCGAGGATGACTGGCACCTGGGCAAGGAACATGGCATCGCCATTCCCGACACGGTGCAGCCGGATGGCCGCTACTATCCCCATGTCGCCATTTTCGCCGGACTGTCGGTGCTGGCCCAGGGCAAGGACGGCAAATACTACTCGCCGGTGGCCAAGCCGGTGATCGAGGCGATGAAGGCCTGCGGCAATCTGCTGGCCAATGGCAAGCTGATCCACTCCTACCCCCATTCCTGGCGCTCCAAGGCGCCCTTGATCTTCCGCAACACGCCGCAATGGTTCATCTCGATGGAGACGACCGATCTGCGGGCCAAGGCCTTGGACGCCATCGACGACACCCGCTGGGTGCCGGCAATGGGGCGCAACCGTATCTTCTCGATGGTGGAAAGCCGCCCCGATTGGTGCGTGTCGCGTCAGCGCGCCTGGGGCGTGCCGATCGCAGTGTTCGTCGATAAGAAAAGTGGCCAGCCGTTGCGCGATCAGGCGGTGGTCGATCGCATCGCCGCCGCCTTCGCCGCCGAGGGCGCCGATGCCTGGTATACCTCGCCAGCGTCGCGGTTTCTGGGCAATGACCGCGATCCGGCCGAGTACGATCAGGTGTTCGACATTCTCGACGTCTGGTTCGATTCCGGCTGCACTCATGCCTTTGTGCTGGAAGGCGACGACTGGGATCTGTCCACCCCCGCTTCGCTCTATCTCGAAGGCTCGGACCAGCATCGCGGCTGGTTCCATTCCTCGCTGCTGGAATCCTGCGGCACGCGGGGCCGGGCGCCCTATGACGCGGTGCTGACCCACGGCTTCGTGCTCGACGAGCAGGGCCGCAAGATGTCGAAATCGCTCGGCAACGTCACCAGCCCGCAGCAGGTGGTCGATTCCATGGGCGCCGATATTCTGCGGCTGTGGGTGATCGGCTCGGATTATTCCGACGATCTGCGCATCGGCGGCGAGATTTTGAAAACCCAGGTGGATATCTATCGCCGCCTGCGCAACACGTTGCGCTATCTGTTGGGGGCGCTGGACGGCTTCAGCCCAGCCGAAAGGCTCGATCACGACGACATGCCCGAGTTGGAACGCTGGGTGCTGCACCGTCTGGGCGAGATCGGCGACGGCCTCACCGCCGCTTGCGCCGATTACCAGTTCCATGGCTGGTTCACCGAACTGCACAATTTCTGCGCCATCGACCTGTCGGCGTTCTATTTCGACGTCCGCAAGGACGCGCTCTATTGCGACGCGCCCGAGTCCGTGCGCCGCCGCGCCGCCCGCACCGTGTTCGATATTCTGCTCGATACGCTGTGCAAGTGGCTGGCGCCGTTCCTCTGCTTCACCGCCGAGGAGGCTTGGCTGGCCCGTCATCCCTCCGAGGATGGTAGCGTCCATCTCGAAGCCTTCCCCAGTCTGGCGGTGGAATGGCGCGACGATGCGCTGGCGGCCAAATGGGTCAAGGTGCGCGAAGTGCGCCGGGTGGTTACCGGGGCCTTGGAATTGGAGCGCGCCGCCAAGCGCATTGGCTCCAGCCTTCAGGCCAGCCCGATTCTGTACGTCGATGCCGCCCATGCTGCGGCGATCGCCGGCCTTGATATGGCAGAATTGTCGATTACCTCGGGGCTTAAGGTGGTGGAAGGCGAGGCACCCTCCGGCGCCTTCGCCTTGGCCGATCTGCCCGGCGTGGCGGTCCTGCCGGATGGTGCTCCGGGCGACAAATGCCAGCGCTGCTGGCGGGTCTTGCCCGAGGTGGCGGAATCGACGCAGGGTATTTGCCATCGCTGCGCCGACGCCATCGCTGGAGCGTCATCATGATCAATAAACCGATGCTCCGCCTGGGGCTGCCGGTGGCGGCGCTGGTGGTGGCCCTTGACCAGGCGTCCAAGTGGTGGGTGGTGGAAAAGCTATTCCGCCCCGAGGGAGTGACCGAGACGCCGTTCTTCACCGCGACCCGCTTCGATATCGCTCCCGTCTTCGATCTGGTGATGACCTGGAACCGGGGCGTTTCCTTTGGCATCCTCAATCAGCCGGGGGCCTGGAACGGCTTGGTGCTGTCGGGTGCGGCGGCGGTGATTGTGGCACTGCTGGTGGTCTGGATGGCCCAAGCGCAAAGCCGAATGGTGGCTTTGGCTCTGGGGCTGGTGGTGGGCGGCGCGGTGGGAAATGTGATCGATCGCCTGCGTTATGGCGCGGTGGCGGATTTCCTGGATGTGCATCTCCACGCCTGGCACTGGCCCGCCTTCAATTTGGCGGATTCGGGGATTACGGTGGGCGCCATCATCCTGGTATTGGACTCCTTGTTTACCCGCCGCACTTCGTCTAAGAAGTAGGACATGACCCAACGCACCGTCATGACGCCGTATGCCCTCCGGGCGATGGCCGCCGCCCTCGTCGTCACCCTCGCGCTGTCCGGATGCACGGACACCAAGCGCGCGCTCGGCTACGAGAAGGCGCCCCCCGATGAATTCCAGGTGGTGCAGCGCGCGCCTTTGGCGATGCCGCCCGAATTCTCGTTGCGGCCGCCGGCGCCGGGAGCCGTCCGTCCGCAGGAGGGCAGCACCCGCGATCAGGCCAAAACGACCCTGACCGGGGCGCGGCCGATGGCGGCCATTTCGACGGTCGGCCGTGACGGCGGCGATCTGGCGCTGTTGAAGCGCACTGGTGCCGAACAGGCCCAGGCCGGCATCCGCGAATTGGTCAACAAGGAAACCCAGGCGCTGGCCGATTCCGGCCACGGCTTCACCGAGAAGCTGGTGTTCTGGCGCAAGCCCGAGACCCTGGGCGCTGGCGAGCAGCTCAACGCCGAACGCGAGGCGCAGCGCCTGCGCGAGAACCAGGCCTTGGGCCG
>Ga0316222_1004467_pt1 | contig 12719 bp, 12 predicted proteins | sample TBH18011metaG_FD_206008 | JGI IMG/M metagenome (GOLD analysis project Ga0316222, IMG submission 206008) | Freshwater microbial communities from Trout Bog Lake, Wisconsin, USA - TBH18011 | ecosystem: Environmental > Aquatic > Freshwater > Lake > Hypolimnion/Profundal zone | place: USA: Wisconsin... | reverse complement strand
GCCGCCTGACCTTCATCGAAGACAACGACATCGCCGAAATCCGGAACAACGGGGCCTTCGTCGAAAACGCCATCCTGTTCAAAGACACAGGAGATGCTCGGCAAGGGACGCTTTGGCAGGACACGGTTGAGCTGAATGGCACCTTCTTCAAAAAGCTGAAGGAGCACCCTGTCCCCGTCTGGGAACCTGCGCTTCGGCAAATCATCGACCTCCCCGTGGCGATCGACATTTACATCTGGCTGGCGTATCGCCTGCACGTTCTCAAGAAGGCGACACCGATTTCCTGGCTTTCGCTCCACCAGCAATTCGGCGGAAGCTACAAGAACGTGCGGCAATTCAAGCCGGAATTCCTCCGCAACCTGACCTTCGCCATGGCCGTCTACGCCGATGCCCGCGTCGACGAAACGAAGGACGGGCTGATTCTGCATCCCAGCCGCCCGCCCATTCCCGAGAACGTTACCTCACTGCCGCTCAAGCGCTGAGGCCGCCAACGCCGCACCGCGGCGGACAGGTCGAGCCGCCGAGCTAACCCGAGCTTCCCAGCCCCCTGATATTCCCGTTCGCATCTCCTCTCGGCGTTGCGGGGCGATGAATGGGGGGCGGCGCCGGTGGCGCCTGGCCAGCTCTAGCCTCGGTGTCGGCAGATCACAACGGGTCTGCTGGAGCGTCGCTGGCGGCATTGCAATCTGCCGTCAGCACGCCGACCCCTGCCGCCTGCATCACGCCCGCCCACGCTCACCGCACCCGCTTCCGTGGGGCGGCCAGCCGTGGGGTGTGGCCGTCAGCTGGGGCGTCGGTAGATCACAAATGGGGACTTGTGACTTACCGACGCCGTCCGTCGGCAGATCACAAACTCCCGGTGCTGTGATCTACCGACACCTGACGACGACTTGTGACTTACCGACGCCTTGCCCCACGCCCGCCCGCCAGTCACCTCGAAGGCAGTGAAACCTATCTGTTCGAGGTGTTCTCCATGCCGACCACGCCCACCTACGACCGCATCGTCGCCGAGGCGCTGCGCCGTCACCCGTCGGCCCCCCTTGCACGGCTGAGGGTTGGCGCCGCCATTCGCGCCCGCCTGTTCGCCCTTGCTCACGGTTACGACGCCGTTGTCCTCGACGATGAAGCCGCGGCGGCCCGGGCGGCGATCGGCGACCTGGCGGCGGATACGCTGGCCGAGCTGCGCCGCGAGCTGACATTCGATACCGATCTGGCGCTGGCCGCCTGAAGGGGGATTCTGATGACCGAAGACCAGTTTCAGGCGCTCTCCGCCGATGTCGAGGCCGCCGTTGAACGGCTTGGGCTGGCCTTGCCGGAATCGTGGAAGGTCGCGTTGCTCTGCACCAAATTGGCGGCGGCGAATGGCCTGGTCAGCGACATCTTCATCGACCCGCTGGAGCTGGACACGCTGGCCGGGCGTGATGCCCACGGCCCCCTGCCAGTGCTGTCGCAACTGCCGGAGCCGGACTGGGTTTACCCACAGCACCGCGTCGCCGCCGCCGATCGCCGCCTGGTCGTCCCGTTCGCCGTGGCCGCAGGCAACTACTTTGCCTTCGCATACCGGGATGCGGCGGACGACGAGCCGTCCGTTGTCACGTTACGGCCACGAGCGCTGCTCGACCGCGGTGATGCCGACTTCCGTCCAAGAACCTGGGCCGACTTCGACGAGTGGCTGTCCGACCTGCGTGACCTGCCATCGTTCACAGCGCTCCCAGCGGGCTTCGCCCGCAATGTAGATGCCTGCCGCCAGGTGCTGTTGCTGGGCACCTGGTCGAGCAACGAGCCGACCGAGGCCCTGCATCCGGCCAAATGTCCAAATGGCCATTTGGCTCCGAAGCTCCGGTGGATGGTGGCCGACAAGGGGAAGATCGCCGTCGAAATCGAGCGCGGTTGGGGGGCTGGCTACGCCAGCGACATCGATACCACCGGCTTCGAGCGGTTCCTGTTCTCCGAAGGCGCCAGGCTGCTTCTGCTCCACCAGGTGACCGACCACGGCACGCTGTGCGTCCTGGCCGCCAACGACAGGGCGACCACCTGCGAGGTCGCCCGGCGCCTGTTGCCCGCAGACCAGGAAGCGGTGCTGGCCGTCGAGCCGCCAGGCCGTGCGCTGGTGGTCGGCGTACGGGCGCACCGCGAGATGTTCGCGCACCAGGCCCGCGTCGTCGCCAGGCCGAGCTTGGCGGCCATTTGGGAGATTCTGGCCATCCTCGCTCCTCGCCACCTGAGCGTCGCCGGCGGCGTCGTGCTGGACGACGTTCAGTTCGGCGCCAGCTCAGGTCGAGCGAACAACATCAGCGTGGCCTTCAGGGTCGGCTCCGCCAGGCTGCAAGCCGACCTGCGGGTGCTGTTCGACCACGACGGCAAGGTGACCCTGCTCACTGGCGACGACACCGTCCGCATCCCGGTGGTGGTCGAGCTGACGCGGATTTCGGCGGTAGCCGCCGACCGTTCCGAAGCCGATCCGATTGACCCTTCCGGTTCCGATCTGAATTTGGGCACCGAATCTGCTAATGAAGTTGAGCATTTCCTGCTGGCGCTGCCGAACTCCGATCTGGTGGCGCGGCCGGGGATGGGGCGGCTATTGTGACGGCCCTGCTGTCGGACCAGCTGGCCGACCGCGCCCTGGCCAAGTTCGCGGCGACGGTGCCAGCCAGCTTGGGTGTCGCCGATCTGCTTCGGCTGGCCGCGCTTCTGGACGAAATCGCCGTCGTCGATTTCGTCGACGGCCACGTGGAGCATGCCGCCCGCATGGAGGGCAACAGGAGCTGACCATGGCCGACGATAAGAAACCAGGGCGCATCGACGTCCGGAGCCGCGCCCAGATCGAGATGGATGAGTGGGAACTGGAGCAAACCAGGCCGCGCACCGAAGCGGAGCTGGATGCGATCCGGAATCGTCCACGCAACCCAGAGGAACTCGCGTTCATCAAGGAATGGGGGCTGGACAAGACCCCAGAGGAGCGCGCAGCGGATTTTGATGAGGAGGCGCACTGGGCCAATATAAATGAACTTGCTGAAGAGGTTGAGCGGCGGGCGCGTTTAATTGGTGCCGATGACAATGAAGATTTCGTGCCTATCCGCTTAACGCACTCACCCACTACATGTAGCGTACCGCATCATATCCGCTTGACGCACACGATATGATCCTGTATCTTTACGGGGAATAATTATCGGGGGGCGCCATGCCACAGCCAGCCGTAGCATATATGACCGAGGACGAGTTCTTTGAGTTTGTCCAGACGCGGGACGAAAAGTGGGAGCTGATCAACGGAGAGCCGATGATGATGGCTGGCGCGACTCAGCGCCACCAAGATATCGCGGCCAACACGCTGACCTCACTTCACACCCAATTGCGCGGTAAAAAGTGTCGCCCGACGGCTGCTGACACGGGTGTTCCCACGATTAACGGCACGATCAGATATCCCGATGTCGTCGTCGATTGTGGCAAGCGTGACGACCAAGCTATGCGTGCCACAGCGCCGACGCTAGTTATCGAAGTCCTCTCACCATCGACAAGGGGTTTTGATTCCCATAAGAAGGTGATTGAGTACAAGTCGCATCCTGACATCAAGTACATCTTGCTGATTGACACAAATAACGCATGCTCACTGTTGCATTTTCGCGATGGCGAAGGCTGGGGTGAGGTTATGTATGACAGCCTTGATGATGTCATCGAGTTTCCCGAAATCGGTGCCACGCTTGCATTGAGTGACATCTATTATGGCCTAGAGTTGAAGCCCAAATTGGTGCGGGAAAGGGTTTGCTCCAAGTGCGGGATGACACCATGTGTTTGTGATGAGAGCGGCGCTATTCTAGGCATGTGATCGTGGACGTCATCGCTCGCTCCGATCTGCCGTTCCCACAGTCTCTGCCTGAATTCCAGCAACTGTTTCCGGATGATGCAGCTTGCGCTATCTATTTGGAAACAGCGCGCTGGGCTGACGGGTTTGTTTGTCCTGGCTGCGGCACTATCGGAGAACCATTTAGGATTTCCACCCGCCCAGGCGTTCTGCGGTGTCGCGCCTGCCGCAAGGACACTGGCCTGACGGTTGGCACGGTGATGGAGCGCAGCCATGTGCCATTGAGCACCTGGTTCTGGGCCGCCTATCTTCTCGCCAGCCAAACCCAGGGGATGTCCGCTGTCCAGTTTCAGCGCCAACTCGGATTGACCCGATACGAAACCGCCTTTGGCATCTTGCATAAGCTACGCGCTGGGATGGTTCGGCCTGACCAGGATCGCATCGGTGGCCGCCCGGATGAGCATGTCGAAGTGGACGAAACCCTAGTTGGCGGTCGGACACGCGGTGAAGGTCGTGGCGTCCACCACAAGACGCTGGTCTCATGCGCCGTCGAAGTGCGTCACCGCGAGCCTGGAACCGCCCTGGACAAACGCAAGGACGGACGATACGCCGGACGTGTGCGGCTGGCCATCGTCCCGGATCGCTCAGCCGACTCTCTTTGTGGTTTCGTGGAAGCCGCCGTGATGCCAGGAACGCTATTGGTCACGGACGACTGGAGTGGCTACGCCAGCCTGCGAAAACGCGGTTTTGACCACAATGCCATTGCTGAATGTGGTGAGCCCGAGATTGCCGATGAATTCCTGCCCATTGTCCACATGGTCTTTTCCAACCTGAAGACCTGGCTGAACGGAATTCATCACGGCGTCAGCGCCAAGCATCTTCAGGCATATTTGAACGAATTCACCTTCAGATTCAACCGTCGCTTCTACCCATTCAACGCCTTCCGATCACTGCTGGGCATCGCTGGAGACACGATCGCTCCGACTTTCGGTGAGCTTTATTCCGGCGAATGGCAGCACCCTAGATGTAGTGGCTGAGTGTGTTAAGCGGATAGGCACGATAATAATCACCAAGCTCGTCTCATTCCCAACCCCAAATCCCGGATAAATAAAGAATATCGGCAGCGTCACAAGCATAATAACTAGGTAGGTTGGGTATATTCGCGCCACTCTGTGATACAGATAGGTTCTTAGAATCGATATCCGACCGACGTCGCCGGAATATCGATAGGAAATGACAAACCCACTGAGCACGAAGAACAAATCGACGCCCATAGAGCCAAATTCGAAGGCACCGCCGAATGCTAGCTGTTTGAAATCAAAATACTTCGGCGCCCCGAGCCGTTCGGTACAGTGAAACAGCAAAACGAGAAGCGCGGCCCCCCCCCGGCAGGCATCGGCGTCCAGAACCTTGGTGGCGGGAATATCGCGGTTCAATAGCGTTTCCACCGGCGAGTCGGCGGGCCTACCCAGGTCTTCGCCGCGGATCGACGCCCCGGCCCCCTGATTGACAGCCACCACCTCGCCCGTAATAGCCCCCTATCTCCAACGGCTGCCGACAATGGACTTTAGCGGTGCGCGGTGACCACTGCTAGCCCGAATCCGAAAGCGCATCGAGAGGCAGGATCTCGGGGGCGGGCCCAACAGCTCGACTGCAAAAGAGATCGGGCTCGAACCGAAACGTCGCCCTGGCTACGGCGCGACGGTCTGGGGGCGACCGAAGACGGTGGTCACGAATTCCTCGGCCAACACCACGCTTTCGGGGGTACCGATATCGAGGAAGGGCGCATCCACCGGCCATGCGGCCAGCGCCGCTCCGGATCGCAGCAAGCTTGGCAAGATGTCAGCCTCCATGCTGAGCGGCCGGTCGTCGGGAAAGCCATCGAGCAACGAGCGGCGCAGCAGATAAACTCCGGCGTTGATCAGCCCGCTGCCGGGCCGCTTTTCGACGAAGCCGCGCAGGCGGCCGCCCGGGCCCACGTCGAGTGAGCCAAAGCGGCGGGTGTCGGCAACTTCCACACCCAACAGGGCGCCGTCCCACCCGCCCCCGGCCAGCTGGGCCAACAGCGGCCGGAGATCGGCGGCGACCAAGGAATCGCCGTTGACGGCCAACACCCATTCGCCACAATCGGCGATGCAATTGCGAATGGCGCCGCCAGTGCCAAGCGGTTCAGCCTCGACGACGCAATGCAACGACAGGCCAGGCGGTGCCGAAGCCGCCCACGCTTCGATCTGCCCCGCCAAATGACCTATCGAGAAAATGACCTTGGTCACCCCCTGGCGACGGAGCCATTCGGTCACCCATGCCAGAAACGGCCGGCCGGCGACGGGAATCATCGGCTTGGGGATATCTGGGTAGAGCGCGGCGATGCGAGTCCCACGCCCCCCGGCAAGCACGATCGCTGTGATGTCCATGACCGACCCTCCCTATCCGGCCGAAGCGGCATTCTTGCCGCTACGGGCTTTGGGCATGAACGCCCAGGCTTGGGTCAAAATCGTCGGCACCGTCCGCAACAGAATGACCCAGTCCCGCCAAAGCGACCAATTCTTAACATACCAGCAGTCGAGGAAGACGCGATGGTCGTTGTCCGCGGCATTCCTTTGGCTGACCTGCCACAGCCCTGTGATGCCTGGCTTAACCTGAAGATAGAATCCCGAACTTGAACCATACCAATGCAATTGTTCATCCACGATGGGCCGGGGGCCGATCAGGCTCATTTCCCCCTTCAGCACATTGAACAGCTGGGGTAGTTCATCGAGGTGGGTGCTCCGCAACAGGAGCCCCAGCGGCGTCAGACGAGGATCGTCCGACAACTGCATGCGCCCCTCCCACTCACTTTGGCTTGCTGAGCAGCAGATCACGCAGCAATTCGGCGGCATCCGGCCGCATGATGCGGAACTTAAGGCACCGGAACGGATTGCCACGCTGGCCAAGGCGCTGCTGGCCGAAAACGATGGGGCCGCCAGACCGTCGCGCCAACGCCAGACCTATGACGAGAAACACCGGGCTCAAGGCGACCAACAGGACAGACGCCCCGATCAGGTCGAACAACCGCTTGGTCAACCGCGGCATGAACCGGGCCAGGCTGTTGCGCACGCTGAGAACCAGCAATTCGCGCGCCAGCAGATGATTGGCCTCCAGCCCATATAGCGGGATCCCGTGCATCGGCAGCACCACGTCGATGGCGTTGACCCGGAAGGCGACGGCATTCAGGACTTCCTGGGCGACAAGCGATTCGTTGTTGTCGAGCGCCAACACGATGTGCGGCCCCTCGTTGCGCCGCAGGCTGTCCAGGGCCGGTTTGCCCAAACGCAACACGGGAACGTCGCGTCCGGCCAATCGCAGCACGGACGGATCGGGCGGATCGGGGGCAATGAACGCCTTGATCCGCAGGCCCAACATGGGTTCGGCCTCCAACGCCAGGGCTGCCTGCAAGGCATTGTCACCACAGCCGATCACCACGGTGGGAATGTTCCACAGGCCGAAGCGGGCAAGTCGCAACTTGAGACAGCAGCGCCCCAGCGGCACCGCGAACGCCAGAAACCCCCAGGTCGCCAGGCACCCGGCCAGCCCCCCCGGGACGCCCGACAATTCGAGGACCAGTAAATCGAGCGACAGCCCGGCCAGCCATCCGCCCGAAAAAAGGCGGTACTCGTCCCAGCCCGGCCGCCGCTTGGAATACAGCTCAGTGAACTGGCAATAGATTAGCAGCAGCAGGGCGACGATATAAAAGGGGTCGATCCGGGTATCTGTAAACAGCGACGAGCCGTCCGTATTGATCGTATACCAGCGGATGCTTGGCGAGACCACTGAGTGGCGCACAATGGTGCCCGCGATAACCAACAGCACCAGATCAAGGGCCAACAGCAAACGCCGATTGAGTACGCTGTGCCAGGCCGGCGTCCGAAACTCGGCCGATTCCAGCAATTGAAAGGTCGGATCTTTGCCGATCTGGTCTGCCAATATAAATCCCCTGCCGCAAACCCGTTAATACGCGCTGTCGCGGAGAAACGGAACTTTCACCGTCTCGATTAGAAGGCGGAGATCGATGGCCGGGCTCCACCGCCTGAAATAGTACCTGGTGGTGACGAGGCGAGCGTTGTAATCGCTGCCACTGCGGAAATACAGCTGCCAAACACCCGTTACGCCCGGGGTCTGGGCAGCGTAGTAGCGGAATTGGCGGCCCCAGCGGGCCTTCTCGTGCACCGCCATGGGGCGGGGGCCGACCAGGCTCATCTCCCCTTTGAGCACGTTCCATAGCTGCGGCAATTCGTCCAAACTGGTCCGCCGCAAGAAGGCCCCGATGGCCGTGATACGAGGATCACTCTGGAGTTTCTCGAACTGGTCCCATTCGGCCCGCGCCGCTGGATCATTGGCGAGCAAGGCGGCCAGTCGCTGCTCCGCATCCGGCACCATGGTTCGGAATTTGTGACAACGGAACACTCGCCCGCGGCGGCCTAGCCGCTTCTGGGAATAGTGGACCGGCCCCTCCTCGAATGACAGCAGGACCGCCAGGCCGATATAAACCGGCGACACCAGGATCAGCAGCAACAGCGCGGCGACGGTGTCGAAGACACGCTTGACGATGCGCCGGCGCAGCGGTAGCCGGATCTGCGTCTGGCCGCGAAACGTCAGCCCCAGTTGATCGGTGGAAAGATTGGGGGCGGCATGGTGGAGGTCTTCCTCCATTTGGCCGCGCTCCTCCCACAGGGCGCTGACATCGACGACGGGCATTGGCGAAAGAAGGTTGGTCACCGTGCCTGCGAGAATAAAGGCGTCATAGGCGAACAGCATTTCGACCTTGGCTACGATCTTCTGCAACTCGCCGCAGGGCTCTACTTTGAGCACGCCGCCGGTCACCATCGGAAATATCGCGGCGACGACACCGCGGGCCCAGCTACCGTCAGCGGCGAACAGACCGGCAAAGGCGGCCGCGACGTCCAGTGGGCCAAGTGTGATTTTGTGTTTCAGCTTGTCGATCAACCGTAGGATCACAGCGTCGGCGGCGTCAGCCGAGCAATCCTTGGCCAGAAGAGCGTGACGAATGATGGCGAAATCCACGGCCAGCGCCTTGGTGGGCGACGCCGGCTTGAAATCGCCGACGCCGTACCGCAGACCACCACCGACTGCGTCCACCAGTTGCGGCACAAGTTCCAGCAGATCAACGACGATATCGGCCATGCGTTTCCCCCCGCCCCGCCGCAGCTACGCCGTCACGCGAGGGCATCCGCCAATTTCGCGCTCTCGTCCTCACGGGCGAACAGGTGATCGTAGCGAAAGCGATTACGCAGGTACCATTGAGTCACGGCGCCGATCTCGTCGGCAAGGCGGCGCTTGGACTTCCAGCCAAGAGCTTTGATCTTGTCTGACGAAATCGCATAACGGAAATCATTGAACGGCCGGTCAGTGACGTAGATCGTATTGGCCTCGCCATCAATCCCGTACTGCTTGGCGATCATGTCGCGAACATCGATATTCGTATATTCCTCGTCCGAACCGATATTATAAATCTCGCCGAATTTTCCCCTCTCGATCACGGCCACGATCGCCTCAGCGAAATCGGGAGCGGCGAGATAGTGGCGGCGATTCAGTCCATTGCCGTGGATAGTGAAGGGCTGGCCACTGAGCGCCTGCATGGAAAAGCGCGGGATAATCTTCTCCGGGAACTGGCGGATGCCGAAAATATTATTCGCGCGCACCACCGTGATCGGCAGGTTGAACGACTTGATATAGCTGTTGACGATCATCTCCGCCGCCGCCTTCGACGCGGAATAGGGATTGGTCGGGTTCATTTGGTCGGTTTCAACGTGGCAGCCGGCATGGGTCTCGCCATAGACCTCGTCCGTCGAGACATGGATGATTTGCGGCACTTTGTTGATGCGGCAGGCTTCAAGCAGCGAGTGAGTGCCGAGGGTGTTGGACTGCGTAAAGCAGATTGAATTGCCGAACGAGGTGTCGACATGGCTTTCCGCCGCCAAATGGACGACGCAATCGCAGTTGAGGGTCAACTGCGTGCATAGCCGAAGGTCGCAAAGATCGCCAACCTCGAGCGTGCGGAGACCTCGGACGAGAAACTCGGCCAAATTGTCGAAATCGGCAGCGTAGGTCATTTTATCGAGAACGGTGAAATGCGCCGTGGGGTATTCGGCGCACAGGCGTTCGAACACGTGCGAGCCAATGAATCCGGCGCCGCCCGTGACTAGGATCTTCCGCATTTTCTTAACCTTTCCCCAATCGATATGCATTGTTGGCGGACGGTGCTCTTGAAGCCGAGATCGCCGATCGTGGCGACAAGCCTCGACACGTCCAATTGGAAGGCGTCCCAATGACGCGGGGACGTTACCAGCAGCTCACCCTCGCCGTAGCCTTCTATCAGCCATAGCGCGACGCGGCCGACCGCGGTCGCTTCGCCTCGGCCGAGGTTTACGATTCCCGATGGCCTGGACACGACAATGCGGCCGAGGAGATCGGCGCAGTCCTCGACCGCGATGAAATCGCGTTCGACGAAGGGATTGATATCCAGGGTGATGCGCCCGGAGTCGCGCAAGCTTTTCAGCGCCTGCCCGAAAAACGTGTGGCGGCCCGGTTCCATGCCGAAGACGTTGGCCACCCGAACGATCGTACAGCCTGGGCCAAGAATCTCGGCCACCGCGCCTTCGATGCGCAGCTTGTTGGCGCCATAGAAATTCTCGGGGACGCAGGGCGCCTGTTCAGACGCCGGAATCGGAGGCGGCTTGCTGTAAACCTGGCGCGAACTGATCATCACGAAATGACAGCGCCGCACGGCACAGGCCAGGGCGATTTCCCTGTCGATATCGAAGTCTTGACAGTATTCCGCCTTCATCAATCTGGGATCGAAAGCAAAATTGACAACGACGTCAAAGTCGGAAAGGTCCAGGTGTCGCCAGTCCCCATGGCCAACCTTGGTCAGCTCGAAGCCCGCAAGGCGGTCCCAACCGCAGGCCGAGGCAATGAAACTGCCTTGGCCAATCATGAGCGTCCGCAGGGGCGTGGCCTCCATGTTCGAGTCCCAACGTAGGCAAGACTTAAGCAGCAAATTGGCCTGCAACGGGGTCAGATCCTACAACGGCCAAAACCTGACACGCAAGGCTTTGCAGCCCCAGCCAACCAACAGCAACAACGAGTTCCAATTATTAAGGAGCGTCGCACCCGCAGTCTCCGCATTCACGCCCGGTCATTGGGGCCCCATTCCGCCCCGATCAACAACGCTACCCCATCGCAAGCTCGCAAAGCAACGCACTCATTCGGTCGGAAAGAACCAAGCTAACAACGGGTAAGTTTTGCTTAACTTTTATTGATCGGTTAATCATGGCCACCGGTGCTCTGTGGTGTCGGCAACCTACAACATGATTGCACACCCTATCAATCGGGATCTGGCAGTGGCGGGGAGCGGCTTTGAAGGCGGCCGAGACGGGGAAGACCTGCCGGTGGCCCCGACGATCGCGGTGCAATTCGCACAGATCCGATTTGTGTGGCCGCGCCTCGACGTGTTATCCTCCGCCCCGCTTCGAATGGGCGGCGAAATTCGACACGGGGCCCGCGGCGAAGCGTTAATGTTTGCGCAATACTTGTTGGTTAAAGGGAAGCTGAGCGATGTCGCCCAAATTTGTCGCGCGGTTTATATTGCTCTTGGCGGGTTCCCTCGGCGCGATGGGGGGCGTCAGCAAGGTCTCCTACGGGCAATCTTACGATCAGGGCGCCAGCCCGCAGCTGCTGGACCAATTGCGACGGCAGGCGGTCGAAAACGACGGTGGCGCCGCGACCTCCCGGTCCGGCACGGAAGCGGCGACCGGGACCCAGACAACACCCCCGTCGCTGCTGCAGCCGGCAAATCGCGAGGCCAAGCGCCAGCCGCCCTCTCGGACCGAGACCGACTACCTCTCCCGCATCAACGCAGCCGCTCCCGAGGCGGTTGAGTCGGCCCGCCCCCTAGAATTCCAGGACCCCCTCCCGACGGTCTTGCCGCAATTCCCCCCGGACCAGCGTGTCGGAATCGCCGACGGGCAGCATCGCCCGGCCCACGCGATCACGCAATTCGGATACAACATCTTCGACCAGGGCGGCGACGCCTACCGCAGCGGTGTGATGGGGGCGATCGCCGACAACTACGTCATCGGCATCGGCGACGAGGTGGTGGTGACCCTGCGCGGTCAACGCAATGTGACCTTGCGCACCTCCGTCGATCGCGGCGGCCGGCTCACCTTCCCCGATTTGCCTCCGATCGAAGCGGCCGGGCGCACCTTCGGCGAGGTCCGCGATGACATCAAGGCGCAAGCCGAAAGCCGATTCCTCCAAACCGAGCCGTTTGTTTCCATCGGCCAAGTGCGCAATATCATGGTCTATGTCTTGGGCGAAGTCGGCGAGCCCGGACCCCACCGGCTGACGGGGCTATCGGGATTGCTCGAGGCGATCGTCGCCAGCGGCGGCATCCGCAAGACCGGGTCCCTCCGCGACGTCCGCCTGATTCGTGGCAAGACGTCGCGGACCATCGACCTCTACGACCTGATCTTCACCGGCCAATTGCCCGAGGGCCTGACCTTGGCCGAGGGCGACAGGATCTTCGTACCGCCGCTGTCTGCGACCCTCGCCATCGCGGGCGAGGTCCGCCGCCCCGGCATCTATGAGGTCGGCAATCGCCGATTGACGGTGCGGGACGCCCTGGCCCTGGCCGGCGGCCCTTTGCGTCCCGATGGTTACCGCTACCTGAAGATTTCCGCCGACGCGTCGGGGCGCGATCAGGCGGTGGACATTCAGCACGCGATCGACACCCCGCTGGCCGGCGGCAGCATCCTATTGCTGCTGAAGAGCAAAGGGACCGAAATCGGCGGCTTTAGCGTCGATGGGCATGTGGTGGCGCCGGGGGTACGGTCGCTGACCAGCACTCCGACGCTGGCCCACC
>Ga0316222_1004466_pt1 | contig 12723 bp, 11 predicted proteins | sample TBH18011metaG_FD_206008 | JGI IMG/M metagenome (GOLD analysis project Ga0316222, IMG submission 206008) | Freshwater microbial communities from Trout Bog Lake, Wisconsin, USA - TBH18011 | ecosystem: Environmental > Aquatic > Freshwater > Lake > Hypolimnion/Profundal zone | place: USA: Wisconsin... | reverse complement strand
TGTTCCCCGGCAGCCTGATGGGCGTGGAGTGTGCCGCCATCTTCGCCATCTTTACCGGCCAGGTCTGGAACATGGCGTTCGGTTTCTACCACTCCATGATCACGGTGCCGACCGACATGCACGAGGCCGCCTCCACCTACGGCATGACCTCCTGGCAGCGCTTCAAAACGGTGGAGCTGCCGTCCTCGGCGCACAGCCTGATCTGGAACTCCATGATGTCGTTTGGCGGCGGCTGGTTCTTTGTGGCACAAAGTGAAGCCATCAGCGTCATGAACAAGGACATCAAGCTGCCGGGCCTGGGCTCGTACATGGCGGTGGTGCTGGAGAAGGGCGACAGCCACGGCGCGCTGCTGGCGGTGGTGGCCATGATCGGCCTGATTGTTTTGAGCGACCAGCTGATCTGGCGCCCGCTGCTGGCCTGGGCCGACAAGTTCAAGATTGAGCTGACCGAATCGGCGGCGCCGGCCACCTCCTGGGTGTACAACCTGTTGCGCGGCGCCTACGTCTTCACCTGGTTGTCCGAACAGGTGTGGGAGCCACTGGCAGACCTGTATTCCAAGGTCCCCGTGCCCGCCCAGATCAGCGGCGTCAAACTGCGCAAAAGGCAAAAAACGATTTTGTGGCGCATCGGCGGCGGCGTGATCGCGGCGGCTATTGCCTATGAAGCGCTGATGGGCGTTATTGCCGCCGCCGAAGTGCTGCACGGCGCGTTGAGCGTTGATCTGATACTGCACATTCTGTGGCTGGGCCTGCTGACGCTGCTGCGGGTGCTGTGCGTGACCATCGTGGCGACGCTGATCTGGACCCCGATTGGCGTGTGGATTGGCTTCAAACCAGCGGTCGCACGCATTCTCCAACCGCTGGCCCAGATTGGCGCCTCGTTCCCGGTGAACATGCTGTTCCCGGTCATTGTGGGCTTCTTCGTGGCGCAAAACATTGCACTCAACTGGGGCAGCATCTTCCTGATCGCCATGGGCACCCAGTGGTACATCCTGTTCAACGTGATTGCGGGCGCCATGGCGATTCCCAACGATTTGAAGGAAGCCGCCCGCGTTTATGGCCTGCGCAACTGGAACCTGTGGCGCACCCTGATCCTGCCGGCCATTTTTCCGTTCTGGGTGACGGGTGCCTGCACCGCCGCTGGTGGCGCCTGGAACGCCAGTATCGTGGCCGAAGTGGCCACCTGGGGCAGCACCACCTTGACCGCCGATGGCCTGGGTGCTTACATTGCCGATGTGACGCAAAAGGGCGACACGCCCATGATCATCGTGAGTATTTGCGTGATGTCCCTGTTTGTGGTTTCCATCAACAAACTGGTCTGGCGCAAGCTGTACGCCTACGCCGAAAGCCGTTTCCGTCTGGACTGATCCGCAGTCGCCCAGTTGATACGAACGCTGTTTTTTCAGATCCGAATACCTTACGAATACCTTACGAATACCTTTTAGAGATCCATCATGCGTACCAAAAAAGATACCCGTCCCGTGGCCGAACTCAATGCCGTCTCCAAGTCCTTCAAAACCGCTGGCGGCCATGAGCTCAAGGTGTTGGACAACATTGACATCGCCGTGCAGCCTGGCGAATTGCTGGCCCTGCTGGGCCAATCCGGCTCTGGCAAATCTACCATCCTGCGCTGCCTGACCGGGCTGATTGAACCCACCTCGGGACGCGTATTGGGCAACGGCAAGACGCTTGACGGCGTCAACCCGGACGCCTCCGTGGTGTTCCAGACCTTTGCGCTGTACCCGTGGCTGACGGTGGAGCAAAACGTGGCCGTGGGGCTGATGGCGCACAACGTAACGCGTGCCGAACGCGACGCGGCGGTGGACCACGCCATTGAACTGATTGGCCTGGGCAACTACCACGCGGCCTATCCGCGTGAGTTGTCGGGCGGCATGCGCCAGCGCGTGGGTATTGCGCGTGCGCTGGTGTCGCAACCGAAACTACTGTGTCTGGACGAAGCCTTCAGCGCACTCGACGTGCTGACGGCAGAAAACTTGCGCCAGGAACTGATCAGCCTGTGGCACAGCCCGGACAGCGGTCTGAGTTCCATTTTTATGGTGACGCACAACATTGAAGAAGCGGTGGAAATGGCCAACCGCATCGTGGTGCTGTTCCCGCGTCCGGGGCGCATCGGCCTGGTGCTGGACAACCCGCTGCCGTATCCGCGCGACGCGCGCGACCCGGAATTCCAGCGCCTGGTGAGCATCATCCATGACTCCATCACCACCATGACGCTGCCAGACCTGCCCGCCGAAGTACCTACCGTGGGTCAGCCTGTGTCGCGTGGACGCACTCGCATGGAGTCCATTCCGTTCGTTCCGGTCGGTCAGATCCTGGGTCTGCTGAGCATGATGAACGACACGCCCGACCTGACCAATATCTACGACATCTCGGACGAGATCGGCAAGGAGTTCGGCGAAACCATCGCCATCGTCAAGGCCGCTGAGATTCTGGGACTGGTAGACACACCCAAGCAGGAGGTGCGTTTCACCGAGTTGGGCAAACAATTTGTGGCCACCGACCGCGTCGGTCGGCGCACCCTCTTTGCCGAGCAGGTGTTCAAACTGCGCCTGTTTCACATCATCATTGCCCTGCTCAAGGAATATGACGAAGTGGAAGAAGCCAAGATCGTCAAAGACATCGCCAGCGCTCTGCCTTACGACAACCCGGAAAAAACATTCCAGACCATGATTGCCTGGGGCCGTTATGCCGGCCTGATGGACTTCAATCCAAAATCGCGCATGGTGTTCGTGCCGGACGACGACGATTCGGCCGAGGACTCGCGTCTGTAGCCCTTGCATGCATAGCACAACTCTGGAAAAAATCCGCATCGACAAGTGGCTGTGGGCAGCGCGTTTTTTCAAGACACGCTCGCTGGCTACGGATGAAGTCCATGCCGGGCGCATTCTTGTTGCTGGACACGCAGTCAAACCGTCCCGCGAAATTCGCGTCGGGGATACCGTGGTGATACAGCACAGCGGGAGCCAGCGCACCGTCACGGTGCTGGGTGTCAGCGGCGCGCGCGCATCAGCCACCATCGCCCAGACGCTGTATGAAGAAACGGCGCAAAGCCAGGCTCTGCGGGCCACAGTGGCAGAACAACGGCGCCTCAGTCCGGAACCGGCCCTGGCCATTCAGCACGGACGCCCCACCAAGCGCGACCGACGAGAACTGCAAAAAGGCTGGGACAACCGCTGGAGCGCCTCGCTCGACTGACCGGTGCGTCCAACAAAACGCCGCCCAGGCTACCCAGGGCACTCAAATACAAACTACACGCGATTGGCGTAGCCAGGAGTCGCCATCGGCCGGTCTACGTGAATGGGGATGACCACGGGAGTCGTGGCCGTATAACTGGGACAGGCGTAGCGGTCGATGTCCCGCTGGTTCAACGGAAATGAACCGCAATTAGAAAACTTGCGAAACGGCGAATGGTAAATGCCACACTGAAATTTATTGTCTTCCACGGCTTCCAGAAAAGCGCATCGACGATCCAGGCAGCAATTGCCGCACTGCACGCACTCGCCCCGAATTTCCTGCGGCACGCTGGGGCTGCGACCCATCACGTCACGAAAATAGTGCTGCGCCGGGCCTTCCTTGATCGCCGCAATGTGAACCCGTACTTTCCTGAGCGTGGTGCGGTACTGCAACACGTATTTACTGCGCATGAACAGGATCGATGCAAACAACGGCATCAGGGGCAGCGCCAGATAAAGACTGGTGAGATAAATACGTGCAAATGCCGGTGCGACAATCTTCCTCAAGCTGGATTCTCCTGAATTTTCATGCAATTGTCGTAATTTAAGGAGCCCACAAGTAGTCGACGTGACAGTTCGACGACAGGCAGAAGACGGCAGCCGTATTACCCGGCCAGCAAACCGGCCTGATGGCAACGCGCCAAGACCAGCGCGGCTTCCGTGGTGAACTGGTGGTTGTAGAGCATGTCCAGCAGACAGGGCCGACCAACCAGCGAAAATTGTGCCACTTCACCATCCTGGTTGCGCGGCTGCAGTGACTCGGGCACGACGGCGGTGTACCAATCCACGCGCTCCACCACATAACCCACACCCTCGGCCTCACCCGACTGCGCACCCAAAGCAGGCAGACTTGGCTTGTGCATGACGAATACACCGCGCCACTGCAACGCCTGCAACTGGGTCAGGCGCAATCCCGCTTCCTCCCAGGTTTCGCGCTCCAGTGCCTGCACCAGGGTGTCGGCAGCGGGAACCATACCGCCCATCAAGGTGTCCCAGATGCCGGGGTCAACCGCCTTGCTCAGCGCACGCTGCTGAATCCACGCCGCACCATCCCGACCGGTGCCGACCAAATGCACGGCATGGGTGGCGATACCCAAAACCCGCGCAGCACCGCGCTCGACGCTGGCCACTCGCTGGCCGCTGGCATCCAGCACCGCCAGTGGCTCATCGCGCCACAGGCTCGCCACGCCGCTGGCGGGCAATGTCCGCAACGCCGTGGCCAGCCGCTTCAATACCACCGTACCGTCGCCCCGCAAACACCAGGCGGGAGCGCCAGCACGCTGCTCACGCACCAGCACGTCAAGCGGTGCACCGTCGGCGCCGCCCCGCAGCTGCGCTGCGAAACCGGCGCAAAAGTCGTCCAGCACGGAGCCAATCAAGGCGTCATTCAGGTACAACGGCACGCGCGGGCGCACTGGCGCCTGCGTGCACTGGTGTTCCAAGGCCTGCAGCCAGGCCGGGTCCAGAGCGACTGCGTCGACCGCTGGCGACAATCCCGACACAGCTACTGAACGGGCCGCTTAAGGCGAATTTCCTCGATCTTCACCGCGCCAATGGCGACCGTCTTGGCGGTATTGAGTTCCCGTTTGAAACCCGCCAACTCATGAAAGCGCAAAGCACGCTCGGCGGCCAGCGGCAGCCAGATGCTGACGTGGGAACAGCCCTCTTCCTGCAAGCCTTCGCGCGCCGCATCCCACAACGCCAGTCCGACGCCACGCGACCAGTGGCTCGGTGCCACGTAGATCGCCCACAGCTCGCCCATGGTCGGCGGCGTGCCCTTGTCGCGCGAACGGTCGAAACCAACAAAGCCGACGATACGGTCTTCGTCCAGCGCCACCTGCACCTGCGGCTCGCTGTATTCGATCGCTTCACGCCAATAGGCCTGGCGCTTTTCCTGGGACACCGCCGCCACCGGCAGATCGGTCAAACGTGCCCGAAAAACGTCGCGCATAGCTTCGTTATGAAGCTCGGCTATTTGTTTGGCGTCGCGCAACGTGGCGGGACGCACTTTGAATGTAGTCGTGCTGGACATGAATAGTCGTGAACTAAAAATTGATAATTTTAAGAAATGTGGCGATTGTCGCCTCAAAACCTGACGCGAATTTGATGACACTGCGATGAATCACCCCCTCCGTTTACAAATGAGTGCGGCCGACAGATGCAGTAAGCTGTGTCCATGATCCCGTCCATCCCGCCGTTGCCACCACGTTTGCTGCCACGCTTGCTGCTGCATTTTTTGTTGAGCATGTCACTATTCGCCACCGCTGCCAACGGCTGGGCGGCACCTGCGACCGACGACGCCATGGCACAACGCACACGGGCCTGCACGGCCTGCCATGGCGCGCAAGGTATAGCGGGCCCCGACGGCTATTACCCACGGCTGGCTGGCAAACCAGTCGGCTATCTGTACCACCAGCTACTCAATTTTTCGCGCGGGCGACGCCACTATGCGCCAATGACCGGTTTGCTGGACAACCTGAGCGACGACTATCTGCTAGACGTAGCACGCTATTTCTCTGCACTCGATCTGCCCTATGCGCCACCGCTGCCGGTCAACGCCACCGCGTCCGCATTGGTGCGCGGCGAACAACTGGTGCGCCGGGGCGACCCAGCGCGCGAACTGCCCGCCTGCCAGGATTGCCACGGCCGGGCACTGACGGGCGCACAGCCGTCCATTCCAGGGCTGCTTGGACTGCCCGCCGACTACATCAACGCCCAGTTGGGCGGCTGGCAGACCGGCCAGCGGCACGCCGCCGAGCCCGACTGCATGGCCAAAGTGGCGCACCTGCTCAGCGACGGCGATATCAGTGCCGTGGCGCGCTGGCTGGCGGGTCAACCGGTGCCGCATGACGCACGGGCGCCCATTCCCCCTAACAACCGTGCAGCGCTGCTCCGCCAATACCGCTGCGGCAGCACCAGCGACAGCATGGCCACGCTCCCAGCCCCTGCGCTGGTCAGCGCCCCGGCCAGCGCCGCACTGCCCACACGGGGCGCCTACCTGGCGCGCATCGGCAACTGCGCCCATTGCCACACCCCACGCGGCGGTGCCGCGTTTGGCGGCGGGCGGGCCATTGATACGCCGTATGGTGTCGTCTATAGCAGCAATCTCACGCCCGACCGCACGCGCGGCATTGGCGCCTGGACGGCCGATGATTTCTGGCAGGCCCTGCACTCTGGCGTTTCGCGTGACGGCCACCTGCTGAGCCCGGCGTTTCCGTACACCAGTTTTACCCACGTCACGCGCAGCGACAGCGACGCCCTGTTTGCCTACCTGCAAACGCTGGAACCCGCCACCACACAGAACCAGCCCAGCACGCTGGAATGGCCGTACAACACGCAATGGGCCCTGTGGCTTTGGCGCCAGTGGTATTTCACGCCCGACGACGCGCAACACCCCACCACCCGCGGCGCCTATCTGGTGCAGGGTCTGGGCCACTGCCTGGAATGCCACAGCGCACGCAGCACCCTGGGTGCACGGCGCGACGATGACCACACACTCGGCGGTGTATTGCCCGGCAGCCAGTGGTATGCGCCCTCGCTGCAGGAAGCCGACCAGGCGTCTGTAGCGGCCTGGAGCACCGACGCGGTTGAACACTTTTTGCGCAGCGGTACCGGCCCCACCGGCTATGCCAGCGGCCCCATGGCCGACGTGGTGCTGCACGGCACGCAATATCTGACGCACGAGGACGCGCAGGCCGTCGCCATCTATCTGAAGCAGACTGGAACACCGTCAGCCGCCACCGCAGTCGCGGTGCCAGCCAAATCCGTGCCTATGGCCACGCCCCGCCCCTCTGAGCCACCCGTTGCGCAAGCACCACCCCAACCCAACAGCGGCGCCCAGCTCTATGTGCGCTACTGCACCAACTGCCACGGCAGCCAGGGCCAGGGCCAGCCCGGCGCCTACCCGGCGCTGGCCGGCAACCGCTTCGTCACTGCGGCCAACACCAACAACCTGATTCATATGGTGTTGTCGGGCGGCTTCGCACCGGCCACGGCGCTGAATACACGCCCATGGGGCATGCCACCATTCCTGTTGCAAATGAATGACACCGAAATGGCTGCCGTCCTGAGCTATATTCGATCAGCCTGGGGCAACCAGGCGACTGCCGTCAGCACCTTCGATGTCCAGTTCCAGCGCCACGCACAAGCGCACTAAACACGCCACCAAACACCACGCAACGATCGACAACCACCGATAGACGATAAGCGCCCAACTGCCCATGCCGTCCCCTTTCCAGCGCCCCCGGATTCAGGTCACACCGCGCCCGCCGGCATTGGTGCGCAGCAGTCGCGACAGTGCCCAGGAACTGATTCTTGAAGGCTATGCGCCGGGGCAGATGATCGCCGACCTGCGTAAATACCAGGCCGAACTGGAAATTCAAAACAAGGCCTTGCGCTACAGCCAGCAGGAGGCCGAAGGTGCTTCGGAGCGCTTTGCCACCTTGTTTTCCAGCGTGCCGCTGGCGCTGATGGTGGTCGATGAAGAAGGCCTGGTGCTGGCCAGCAACGCCATGGCGCTGCAATTGTTTCAGCCGCTGGAGAGCGACCCGCCACTCAACTTTCTGCTGCCCTTTGTCGGACCCGACCATGCCGACGAAGTGGCGCTGGCGTTTCGCAGCGCCAAAGCCAGTGGCACCAGTGAAATCAGCGAAGTCGTGTTCCGCTGTGGCACCGAGAACCGTTTCACCGGCGACCTGCACATCGCCCGCATTGAAAACCCGCAGGACGAGCTGGCGCATTTCATCTGCGCCATCATCGACCAGGGTCCACTGCTGGCACAGCGTCTGGCGCTGCAGGAAAGCGCCGCCGTCTTGCTGCAGCGCAATGAAGACCTGCTGCTCAGCGAAAACCGTCTGGCCGCCATCATCAACTCGTCGCTCGACGCCATCGTCTGCATTGACGAGCAATATTGCATCACCGTGTTCAATCCGGCTGCAACCCATCTGTTTGGTTGCTCGGCCGCCTCGGCACTGGGCAGTCGGCTGTCGCGTTTTCTGCCCGCCGTGGAGCACCAGTTGATGGAGGGCAACACGCCGGCTCAGGCGCTGCTCGGCGAATACCAGGCCAGCACGCTCGACGGTAAAACCATTTTTGTGGAAATCAGCGTCGCGCTGGAGCGCCGCATGCAGCCGCGCATCGCGCATCAGGCACTGGAGCCGGGGCAGGCCCCAGCCCGCAACTGGAACCCGGGTGGTGCCACCATGACCACCATTTTTGCGCGCGACCTGAGCGCACGCAAACACGCCGAATCCCAGCGCGTGGCGCTGGAAGCCCAGTTGCGCGAATCCCAGAAAATGCAAGCCGTCGGCACCATGGCGGGCGGCATAGCGCATGACTTCAACAACATTCTGAGCGCCATTCTGGGCAATGTTGATCTAGCCAAGCAAGACACGCCAGGCGACTCCATTACCTGGATCAGCCTGCAGGAAATCGAAAAAGCCGGGCGCCGGGCGCGCGACCTGGTGCGCCAGATCCTCACCTTCAGCCGCAACGAGGCGCCGCGCCGCACGCCGCTGCATTTGCGCGACGTGGTGCAGGAGACGCTACGTCTGGTCAAAGTCACGCTGCCACCCGCAGTGGAAATACGGGTTACCGAACCCGAAGCCTGCTCTGCCGTGCTGGCCGACGCCACCCAGGTGGAACAAGCGCTGCTGAATTTGTGTACCAACGCCATCCTGGCCGTAGGCAGCGGCAAGGGACAGGTGTTGATCCACATGCAAGACATCCGCATGGACTTCCCCCTGTGCGGACGCATTGGCGTGCCGCCCGGAACCTATGTCGACCTGTCGGTGCAGGACAACGGCAATGGCATGTCGGCCGCCACGGTGCAGCGCATTTTTGAGCCTTTTTTCACCACCCGACAGGTCGGCCAGGGCACCGGGCTGGGGCTCTCGGTGGTGCATGGAATCATGCAATCCCACCAGGGCGGCATTGACGTTCAAAGTGCGCTCGGTCAGGGCAGCACGTTCCACCTCTACTTCCCGGCCTGCGAGCAGGAAGTGGTGGTGGAGCCAACCGAACCCGCCCCAGCGCCAGCCATCCATGGCCGGGGCAAGCATGTGATGTATGTCGATGACGACCAGGCACTGGTATTTCTGGTCGAACGGGTGTTGCGGCGCAAAGGATTTACCGTCACCAGCTTCACCGAACCGCTCGAAGCACAGCGCGCGCTCACCGAAACACCGCAGGCGTTTGACCTGCTTGTCACCGACTACAACATGCCGGGCTACAGCGGCATCGACCTGCTGCGCGCCGCCAAGCGACTGCGTCCCGATCTGCCGGTGGCACTGGCCTCGGGCTATGTCACGCCAGAAATCGAACAGGAAGCGCAGGCCGCAGGAGCCAATGCGCTGGTCTACAAACCCAACGACGTCAACGAGTTGTGCGAAACCGTGCAGCGCCTGATCCTGAATGCCGACCCGCACTGAACCGGAGCTGAAGCCGGAGCCGGAGCCGATCGACATCGTGTTTGCCGACGCCCACCTGCTGGTGCTGAACAAACCCGCCGGTCTGCTGTCGGTGCCCGGACGTGGCGCCGACAAGCAGGACTGCCTGAGCAGCCGGGTCCAGGCCCGCTTTGCCGACGCGCTGGTGGTGCACCGCCTCGACATGGCCACCTCCGGACTGTTGCTAATGGCACGCGGCGGCAGCATGCAGCAGCGTCTCAACCAGCTGTTTTCCAGCCGCGCCGTGCACAAGTGCTACCACGCCATCGTGGCCGGTGACGCCCGCGCCGCCAACGCAAGCGCGCCCGATGCCGATGGCTGGCACACGATCGAACTGCCCATTGCGCTCGACTGGCCGCGCCGCCCACTGCGCGTCATTGACCCGATCCTCGGCAAGCCCAGCAGCACGCGCTGGCGCTGCCTGGCGTTCGACGCCCACAGCAACAGCTCACGCCTTGAACTCATCCCGCTGACCGGTCGCAGCCACCAATTGCGCGTGCACCTGCAGGCCATCGGTCACCCGATTCTGGGCGATGCGCTGTATGCCCCCGCGCCGCTGCAAAGCGCCAGTGCGCGACTGCTGCTACACGCCGCTGCACTGGGCTTTTCCCATCCCGAAAACGGCGACTGGATCGACTTTTACTGCCCCGACCCGTTCGGTTCAAACTGGCCCGGCAAGAATGGACACATGCGCCTAAAATGGCCCGGTGACTACCCCACTCAACGCTGATCTGCACTGCCACTCCGTCGTATCCGACGGCACCCTCACGCCCGAAGCCCTGGCCGAGCGCGCACGCGCACACGGCGTCGAACTGTGGGCACTGACCGACCATGACGAAATTGGCGGCGTCGAACGGGCGCGCAGCGCAGCGCACGCCCAGAACCTGCGCTTTCTCACCGGGGTCGAGATTTCCGTCACCTTCATTGGCACCACCGTGCACATCGTCGGCCTCGGTTTTGACCCCAGCAACGCCGCATTGCAGCAGGGCCTGCGCCAGACCCGGGGCGGGCGTGAGCAGCGCGCACAAGACATGGCGCACAGCCTGTCGCTGGTTGGCATCCACGGGGCCTACCAGGGCGCCTTGCGATTTGCCGGCAATCCAGACCTGATCTCGCGCACCCATTTCGCCCGCTTCCTGGTCGAAACCGGCGTCTGCAAGGACACCAACGAAGTGTTCCGCAAATACCTCAGCGAAGGCAAACCCGGGTTCATCCCGCACCGCTGGGCCACCCTGCGCAACGCTGTCAACTGGATCACACAGGCCGGTGGCGCAGCCGTCATTGCGCACCCGGCACGTTACAAATTTTCGCCCAACGAAGAATATGCGCTGTTCGCAGAATTCAAGGCGCTGGGCGGCCTGGGGGTTGAAGTCATTACCGGCAGCCACACCCCGGCCGAATACCTCACGTACGCCGCCATGGCGCACGAATTCGGTCTTGCCGCCTCGCGTGGGAGCGACTTCCACAGCCCGCTCGAAAGCCACACCGAACTCGGCACACTGCCTGCGCTGAGCGCCGAATTGACGCCGATCTGGGACCTGCTGCAACACCGCATTCAATAAACACCCAAACCGCTAGCGTTGCCGCTATCACTATTGCAAACGATCACCGGCCCTCTGCGGTCACCGGCCCATGGCACAGTACTTCGAAATCCACCCCGACAATCCGCAACCCCGCTTGCTGCGCCAAGCCGTCACGCTGCTGGAAAAAGGCGGCATCCTGGCAATTCCCACAGATTCCAGTTACGCCCTCGCCTGCCACCTTGACGACAAGACTGCAGCCGACACCCTGCGCCGCATCCGTCAGGTTGACGACCGTCACCACCTGACGCTGCTCTGCCGCGACCTGAGCGAACTCGCCACCTATGCGCGGGTTGACAACCGTCAATACCGGCTGCTCAAATCCGCCACGCCCGGCCCCTTCACCTTCATCCTGGAAGCCAGCAAGGAAGTGCCACGCCGGGTCAGTCACCCGTCGCGCAAAACCATCGGACTGCGCGTACCCGACCACCGGGTGCTGCAAGCGCTGCTGGAACTGCACGGCTCGGCGCTGCTGGCCACCACACTGATTCCCGCTGGCGAAACGGAACCCCTTAACGATGCCAGTGAAATCCGCGATCGCTTCGAACGCCTGGTGGCCGGTATCCTTGATGCTGGCGCCTGCCCGCTGCAACCCACCACCGTGGTTGACCTGAGTTCCGACGAGACCATCATCGTGCGCCAGGGCCGTGGTGACGCCGCGCGCCTGGGCCTGTAAGCCGCGCCAAACAACCGACGCCCACAACACTTCAGACCTGAGACAATGGCACGCATGGATTTAGCACAACTGATTCAAACCGTCGCGCTCTACGCACTCCCCGTCCTGTTCGCCATCACGTTGCACGAAGCAGCGCACGGCTATGCGGCGCGCTACTTTGGTGACGACACGGCCTGGAAAATGGGTCGCGTCAGCATCAACCCGAGCCGCCACATCGACCCCATCGGCACCATCCTGATGCCGCTACTGCTGTATTTCGCAACCTCGGGCACTTTTCTGTTTGGCTATGCCAAGCCGGTACCCGTGCGCTTTGGCAACCTGCGCAACCCCAAACGCGACATGATCTGGGTGGCCCTGGCGGGACCCGCTTCCAATCTGGCGCAAGCCCTGCTGTGGGGCACCCTGTTCTATGTGCTCCAGGCGGTAGGCATCGACGAGCCGTTCTTTACCGGCATGTGCCGCGCTGGCTTTGAAGTCAATATTGCGTTGTTTGTGTTCAACCTGGTTCCGCTGCCGCCGCTCGACGGCGGTCGCATCCTGGTCGGGCTGTTGCCCATGCGCGCCGCCTACGCCGTGTCGCGCCTGGAACCCTACGGCTTTTTCATTGTCATCGCCCTCATTTACATGAACGTTCTCAACGCGCTGTGGATGCGTCCGCTCATACAACTCACCAAAGCCGTGCTCAACACCCTGCTGATGCCGCTGGCTGCCTTGGCGCAATAGTCGGCATCTAGCCACCCCCCCCCCCCCCCAAAGCCCCCGTAAGG